>OFET01000019.1_pt1 | contig 331364 bp, 315 predicted proteins | sample 1521211 | NCBI WGS metagenome assembly OFET01 (sample SAMN03766358, study PRJEB24113) | microbial mat metagenome | isolation source: enrichment culture HLUCC-A from microbial mat sample contains cyanobacterium... | reverse complement strand
ATGGCATCAGAAAGTTGAAGATAGCGAATTTACCCAATTTGCTGTCGAACTTCGGTGCGACGCGCCGCTCGATCGAGGTGCTGGGCAAGTCCCGCGCCTTTCGCGCGCTGACCCGGCTCAGCAATGCCGCGATCGCCGCGCTGACGCTGATCTATGGCCTTGCCCTGCAAATGCTGATGCTTGCGGCATCCTGGGCGGGCGGGCGATTGCTGAGGGCCATGACCCGCCCCCGCGCTGGACAGCCCCGCGCCCCGGTGTCATGATACAACAAACAGGGAGCCATGAATGCGCAAGTTTCTCGTCGTTCTCGACGACAGCCGCGAATGCCTGAACGCCATCCGCTTTGCCGCGTTAAGGGCGGCACATACCGGCGGTACGGTGCAGATCCTGTCGATCATCCCGCCCGAGGAATTCCAGCACTGGATCGGCGTCGCGGACCTGATGCGCGCCGAGGCGCGCGAGCGGATCGAGGCTCATTTCGAAGTCTTTGCCAAATGGATGCGCGACCGTCAGAAAATCGACCCCGAACTTGTCATCCGCGAAGGCGAGCCCGTTGACGAAATTCTGGAACAGATCCGCGAAGACCCCGAGATCGGCATTCTGGTGCTGGGCGCGGGAACCGAACGATCGGGGCCGGGGCCTTTGGTGACGCAACTGACCCGCGGCGCCGGGTCGCTGCCGATTCCCATCACCATTGTGCCGGGGGGCCTGTCCAAGGAACGGATGGAATCGATCGCCTGACGGGCCTTCGACGCTTGCATCGATGCGGGTCAGACGTCAAAGAGGCGCCACAGCCGTGAAGGAGCGCCCATGACCCTGCCAGCCGCCGATGACCGCCTGATCGTTGCCCTGGATGTGCCAGACGTTCTGGCGGGGCTGGAACTGGTGCGGACGCTGGGTGACACGGTGTCGTTCTACAAGATCGGCCTGGGCATGCTGACCGGCGGCGGGTTGGCGCTGGCCAACGAGTTGAAGGCCGAATACGGCAAGCGCATCTTTCTGGATCTCAAGCTTTTCGACATCGGCGCGACGATCGAGGCGGCGGTGCGCGGGATCGCGCGTTTCGATCTGGATTTCCTGACCGTGCATGGCGATCCGCATGTGGTGCGCGCCGCCTGCGCCGGCGCGGCCGGTTCGAACCTGAAGATCCTTGCGGTGACGATCCTGACGTCGCTGGACCGGCAGGATCTGGACGATGCCATGATCGTGCCCGGCGCAATGGGCGATCTGGTGGCGCATCGCGCCGCGCGCGCGCTGGAGGCCGGCGCGCACGGGGTCATCGCCAGCCCGCAGGAGGCCGCGCTGATCCGCGCCCTGCCCGAGTCGCGGGGCAAGCTGATCGTCACGCCCGGCGTGCGACCGTCGGGCACCGAACGCGGCGATCAGAAACGCATCGCAACCCCGGCGGATGCCATTGCCGCGGGGGCGGATCATATCGTCGTGGGGCGGCCGGTCTGGCAGGCTAGTGACCCCGCCGCCGCGGCCCGTGCGATCCGCGCCGAGATGGCGGGGCGCTGAACGCGACCGGACAGCGCATTATAGGCTGCGATCCAGCTTGGTCGACAGATGGATCAGGCTTTCGGACGATCGCACACCCGGCAATTCGCCGATCGCATCCAGCACCGTGTCCAGCGCGGATGTCGATGCGGCGGCGACCTGCAGCAACAGATCGCACCGCCCCGATGTCGTGTTGATTCGCTCGACCTCGGGGATGGCGCGCAGCCGCGTCAGGATCGCCGCCTGGTTGCGCGGCTCGATCATCAAAAGGACGCTGGCCCGGATCAGGTTGGCCCGCGCGGCATCGCCCAGTTTCAAGGTGTAACCCGCAATCGCGCCCGAGCTCTCCAGCCGCTCCAGCCGCGATTGCACGGTCGAACGCGCCACCTTCAGCCGCCGCGCCAGGGTTGCAAGCGATACGCGCGCGTCCATCGTCAGCTGCGCCACAAGCGCCTTGTCCAGATCATCCACCAGCCACCTGTCGATTTGACGAAATTTCTGTCATTATATAGTAGTATTTCGGCGAAAGAAGCCTTTTGATCGGTGAAAATGTCGCCTAGATGCGCGATCCTGTTCTACATTGCCGGGACCGGCCCGGACACGATGAACAGCTTTGGTGAAAGGAAGCGCCAATGGGAATCTCTGAAACGATCTGGGCCGACCCCGTCGAATTCCTGCGATCCCTCAACCCCAACGATCCGGTTCTGTTCCTGTCGCCGGCGGCCTTGCAGGCGCAGGCTCGGCGGTTTCAGGACGGGTTTCCGGGTCTTGTGACCTATGCCGTCAAGGCCAACCCCGAGGAAGCGGTGATCGCCAACCTGGCAGCCGCCGGGATCACCGCCTTCGACGTGGCCTCGCCGGTCGAGATCGCGCTGATCCGCCGGCTGGTTCCCGACGCCGCGCTGCACTACAACAACCCGGTGCGCGCCGGGCATGAAATCGACTTCGCGGTGCGCCATGACGTGGCCAGCTATTCGGTCGATTCGCTCAGCGAGCTGGACAAGCTTTTCGCGGCGGTCCCGACCCAGCGCGCCAATGGCACCACGGTCGAGATATCGGCGCGGTTCAAGCTGCCGGTGGCCGGGGCCACCTATGATTTCGGCGCCAAGTTCGGCGCGACCGAGGAACGCGCGACCGAAATCCTGCACGCGATCGCGAACCGGGGCTATACCCCGTCTCTGACCTTTCATCCCGGCACCCAATGCACCGATCCCGCCGCCTGGGACGCCTATATCCGCGCCGCGGCCCGCATCGGGGCGGCCGCCGGAGTGACGGTGGCACGGCTCAATGTCGGCGGCGGCTTTCCCTCGCAGCGGCATTCGGGCGAAACCCCCTCGCTGGACGCGATCTTCCGGCTGATTGGCCGCGTCACGTCCGAGGCCTTTGGCGCCGATGCCCCGCAGCAACTGGTCTGCGAACCCGGACGCGGCATGGTCGCTGACAGTTTCGCCCTGCTGGCGCGCGTCAAGGCCGTGCGCGACGACGCGCATGTCTTTCTCAATGACGGGGTGTATGGCGCGCTGGCCGAATTGCCCTTGATGGGGATGATGGACCGGATCGCGGTCTTTTCGCCTCAGGGGCAGCCGCGGCAGGGCGAGGCGCGCGCGCGTGTGATCTTTGGCCCGACCTGCGACAGCGTCGACCGTCTGCCGGGCGAGACATTGCTGCCAGGCGACCTGGAAGAAGGCGATTATCTGATCATTCAGGGCATGGGCGCCTATTCGGTGGTTACCAACACCCGGTTCAACGGCTTTGGCGCCCTGAGCCTGCACCTGGTGCTGCATCTGGACATCTGAGCGTCGTCGAAGGGCGCAGGGACCGGTCCTCCGCTCTGATGAAAACCGTCGGGCGGGCCGGGTGCCCTTGCCCCTGCGCGCGTGGTGACTATCCTGCCCCCCGAAACAGGAGGGATGGCATGCGCGCATTCGGCAAATCGCAGGGCGGCACGCGCCGCGAGGATCTTCGCTTTCTCAGGGGCGAGGGCCGCTATCTGGCAGACACGCTGCCCGAGGGTGCGCTGCACGCGGCCTTTTTGCGCGCGCCCGTCGCCCATGGACGCATCACCGAGCTGGATATCGAACAGGCGCGTGCCATGCCGGGCGTGCACGGCCTCTGGACGGCAGCCGAGATGGCGAAGGCGGGCGTGACTGAGTCGCTCTGGTGCGTCAGTGCGCGAGACCGGCGCGGGCAAGTCGGCGCCGCACCGCACCGTCCGGTTCTGGCCGACGGGATCATGCGTCACATGGGCGAGGCCGTCGCAATGGTCGTTGCCGACAGCCCGGCCGCGGCGCTGGACGCGATCGAGGCGATCATGCTCGATTTCGAGGACTTGCCGGTGCAGCTGGCGCTGGAACCCGGCGACTCGGCCATTCACCCCGAGGCCCCCGGAAACCTCGCCTATGACTGGGCATTGGGTGATGCCCAGGCGGTCGATGCCGCCTTTGCCCGCGCGGCCCATGTCACCCGCCTGACGGTGCGGCAAAACCGGCTCATGGCCGCCAGCATGGAGCCGCGCGCGGCCTGCGCCGAATGGGACGGCAAGCGCCTGCACATGGCCTTCAACGGCCAGGGCGTCTGGACCATGAAACGCGAACTGGCGCGGATGCTGTCACTCGCGCCCGAGGACATTCGCGTCACCAACCCCGATGTCGGCGGCAGCTTCGGCATGAAGGCGATGGTCTATCCCGAACATTTCGCCATCGCCCAGGCGGCGCGTGAGCTGGGCAGGCCGGTCGCCTGGATTTCCGACCGGGCCGAGGCCATGTTGTCGGACAATGGCGCGCGCGATCTGACCAGCACCGCCGAAATGGCTTTCGACGACAGGCAGCGCGTGATCGGCTACCGGGTCTTCACGCGGTCGAACCTGGGTGCCTACAATTCCCAGTTCGCGCAGAACATCCAGTCCGAACTGTTCTCGAAAGTGTTCACCGGGGTCTATGACATTCCGGCGGCGCATCTGCATGTGCAGGGCATCTATACCAACACCACCCCCGTCGATGCCTATCGCGGCGCCGGCCGCCCCGAGGCGATCACCCTGATCGAACGGGTGATGGACACGGCCGCGCGCGAGATGGGTATGTCGCCGTTCGATCTGCGGCGGCGCAACTTCATCGCCCCGCACAGCTTTCCCTACCAGACCCTCTCGGGGCTCGCTTATGATGTCGGCGATTTCGCGCGGGTTCTCGAGCGTGCCGAAGCGGCGGGCGATGTCGCCGGCTTCAACGATCGCCGCAGCGAAAGCGCGTCGCGGGGCATGTTGCGCGGGCTCGGGCTCGCCTATTACATCGAATCGATCCTGGGCGAGGATTCCGAAACCGCGGCGATCGCCTTCCAGCCCGATGGCTCTGTCGATCTGCTGGTCGGGACGCAATCCAATGGCCAGGGTCATGAGACGGTCTTTGCCCGTTACCTGGCCGATCTGACCGGGCTCGAGGAAGACAGCATCACCGTGGTCCAGGGCGACAGCGATCGCATCGCGCGCGGTGGCGGCACCGGCGGGTCGCGCTCGGTCACGGTGCAATCAGTCGCCACGCATGCCACGGTCGAACAGATGGTCGAAATCTTCGCCACATTCTTGCAAGACGCGCTCGATGCCGGCCCCTTCGCCTTCGAAGACGGCATCTTTCATGCCCCCGGCACCAACCACCGTCTGACCCTGGTCGAGGCCGTCGCGCTGGCGCGCGATCACGGGCGCGACGATCTGATGCGCCATGAAAAACGCATCCAGCTGCCCGGGCGCTCGTTTCCCAACGGCGCCCATCTGTGCGAGGTCGAGATCGACCCGGAAACCGGCGCCCTGTCACTGGATCGCTACTTCGCCTTCGATGATTTCGGCAATCTCATGAACCCGATGCTGGTCGAGGGGCAGGTCCATGGCGGCGTCGCGCAGGGGTTCGGCCAGGCGGTCTGCGAAGAGGCGGTTTTCGACGCCAGTGGCCAGCTTCTGACCGGCAGCTTCATGGACTACGCGATGCCGCGCAGTACCGACCTGCCGATGTTCGGGTTCGAAAACCTGCCCACCCCGTCAGTGAACAACCCGCTGGGCATGAAAGGCTGCGGCGAGGCCGGAACGGTCGCCGCGATGGCCGCGATCTCGAACGCCGCGCTTGATGCGCTCTGGCCCCGCGGCGTCCGGCATGTCGACATGCCCCTGACCCCGCTCAGGATCTGGACATGGCTGCAACAGGCGGAAAAAGCGTCGGGCGCGGGCTGAAGATCGCCGCGCCCCTTCATCTTGCCGAAAATACGCTGGGGGGTGAATTGGCGCAGCCAAGAGGGGGCAACGCCCCCCTGCGACCCTGTCGCCGATCAGACCATCATTTCCTTGGTCGCGGTCAGTTGAACATCCGGGTAGTCGCGGATCGCGCGATCGATATCCCATTGCAGCCGCGTCAGATAGACCAGATCGCCGTCATGGTCGGTGGCGATATGGGCCTTGTTTGCCGCGACAAAGGCTTCGACCTTGGGCTTGTCGCCGGCAACCCAGCGCGCCGAGGTGAATTGCGAGCCTTCAAAGCGCACGGGCAGGCCGTATTCCAGCTCGATGCGGCTGGCCAGCACCTCGAACTGCAATGCGCCGACGACACCGACAATGAAGCCCGACCCGTAGGTCGGCTTGAACACCTTGGCCGCGCCCTCTTCGGCGAACTGCATCAGAGCCTTTTCCAGGTGTTTTGCCTTCATCGGATCGCCCGCCCGGCAGGTTCGCAGCAGTTCCGGCGCGAATGACGGGATACCGGTAAAGCGCAGCGCCTCGCCCTCGGTCAGCGTGTCGCCGATGCGCAACTGTCCGTGATTGGGGATGCCGATGATATCGCCTGCCCAGGCCTCCTCGGTCAGTTCGCGGTCCGAGGCCAGGAAGAGAACCGGGTTCGACACCGCCATCGTCTTGCCCGCACGCACATGCAGCAACTTCATCCCGCGGTGAAAATGCCCCGAGGCCAGGCGCAGGAACGCGACGCGGTCGCGATGCTTGGGGTCCATGTTGGCCTGAACCTTGAAGACAAAGCCGGTCACCGCCGTTTCCTCGGGGGCGACATCGCGCTTGTCGGTGTGCAGCACCTGTGGCGGCGGGCCGTAGTCGGCCATGCCCTGCATCAGCTCGCGCACGCCAAAGCTGTTGATCGCCGAGCCGAACCAGATCGGCGTCATCGACCCGTTGAGAACCGCCTCGCGGTCGAATTCCGGCAACAGGCCGCGCGCCATCTCCAGCTCGTCGCGCAGTTGCGCCAGCAGGTCGGCTGGCACATGCGCGGCCAGTTCCGGGTCGTCCAGCCCCTCGATGCGGATACTTTCTGCGACCCGGTTGCGATCGGCGCGGTCCATCAGCTCAAGCCGGTCGTTCAGGATGTCGTAACACCCGATGAATTCCCGCCCCTGCCCGATCGGCCAGGACGCCGGCGTCACGTCGATGGCCAGGTTTTCCTGGATCTCGTCGATGATCTCGAAGGTTTCGCGCGCCTCGCGGTCCATCTTGTTGCAAAATGTCAGGATCGGCAGATCGCGCAACCGGCACACTTCGAACAGTTTGCGGGTCTGGCTTTCCACGCCCTTGGCCCCGTCGATGACCATGATCGCGGCATCGACGGCCGTCAGCGTGCGATAGGTGTCCTCGGAAAAGTCGCTATGGCCCGGCGTATCGACCAGATTGAACCGAAAGCGGTCGAAATCGAACGACATGGCCGAGGCCGAGACGGATATGCCGCGGTCCTTTTCCATCTGCATGAAATCCGACCGCGTGCGCCGGGCCTCGCCCTTGGCGCGCACCTGCCCGGCCATCTGGATCGCGCCACCGTAAAGCAGGAACTTCTCGGTCAGCGTGGTCTTGCCCGCATCGGGGTGCGAAATGATCGCAAAGGTGCGACGCCGCGCGATTTCGGTCGGCAAGGAGGGGCGGTTGTGCGACGTGTCCAGCATGGGGCGGCGTATAGGTCAGCGCCCGCCGCCCGGCAAGGGGCCAGATGACGGCGATGGGTGCGACCCCCGCCCCCATAACCCGCGCGCCGCCGCCCACAGCATCAGGCAGCCATAGAGCCACAAGAGCGGGTGGATCGTGAAGCGCATGCGCTCTTGCTCGCTGCCGTTGGCGCCATGGGCAAGCCCGAAAAACAGCACGACGAAAACCGCCATCACGCCCAGGAACCGGCGCTCCAATGGATTGCGGCTGCGCCCCATGCGCCAAAGCATGAACGCCAGCACCGCCAGATTGAAGCCCAGCACCCCCAGCCGCGTCGCGACCGCCACGGGGCGCAAACTGCCGTCGGATGCGCGTATCTCGGTCTGCCTCAGCAGGATCGGATACCGATCCCAGTTGGGCGGATCGAAGATATAATCGCTGGGCCGCAGCGACAGCGCCGAAATCACCTGGCGCAGCCGGTCGCGGGCATAGGTCAGCGGCTGCGCCCGGATACGCTCCAGCGCCGCATCGCGACAGGCGGCGGAATAGGCGATCATGCGTGGATCGTTGAACATGCTGCCCAGATGCCCGTCTGGCTGGCCATGCAACGCGATGTAGTCGCTGAAGCCGCAGCCATCGACACCGCCGGGCGCGACCTGCGACAGGTTCAGCCCCAGCCAGCTTCCGGCGCCGAAGAAACCGAACCGCACCTGGTTCTTGATCGCCGGGGCCAGCGACAGCAACAGCGCGACCGCGGCCATGATGAGGGCTGCGCGCGGCGCGGGCCGCGCCGCGACCAGCACCGCCGCCAGAACCACCAGCACGAACACCGGGTGAAACAGCGTCCAGGTCCAGGACAGCGTGACCAGCGCGCCCGCAAGCACCGCCAGCGACACCAGGCCGCGGTCGTCCAGCCACCGCAGCAGCGCCCAGGCGAACACGGCAAACAGAAAGGCCGTCAGTTGTGGATAGAACAGATAATTCTCGTAATAGATCGCCGCCGGGCTGAGACTGAAACCCAGGGCAATCAACGCCGCCGCGCCACGATGGCGCAACAGCCGCCTTCCCAGCGCATAGAGCAGCAGGAAAAGCCCCATGCTCAACACCAGGTGCAGCCCGTGCAGCACTCTGGCCGCGCAATCGACGCGCGCGTCGCAGGCGATCGACGCCAGGCCGATCACCCCGTTCCAAAGCGGCGGCTGGGCATGCAGATCGACCAGGCTGCCCACCAGGTCCGCACGCAAATCGGCCAGCGACAGATGCTGCCAATGAAGGTCAAGAACGTCGGGGTCGGGTGCAATCCCCAACCCGAATGCGACCACCGCCCGGTTGAGCAGGATCATCGCCAGACACAGGGAAAGAACTGGAAAATCATGCCGTGTGTTCATCAACAGAGCATCGGCAGGATTTCACGCATCTGTCAATTGCGACCGAAGCCGCACACCAGTCGCCGCGCCGGACGGTTCCGGGTGGCTCAGTTCAGGATAAACGCCCGCGTCGGCTTGGTGGCCAGACAGATTGTGTTGCGACCTTCGTCCTTGGCCCGATAAAGCTGGTCGTCGGCGCTGGTCATCCAGTCGTCGGCGCTGACGGTCATGTCGTTCAGTTCGGACACGCCGAAGCTGGCCGTGATGTTGATTTGTTCGAATCCCGGAACGACCGCGTTCTCGATCGCACGGCGAATACGCTCGGCCACGTCGGCCGCGGCGCGGCCATCGGCATTGGCCAGCAATACGCCGAATTCCTCGCCGCCCAGGCGGCCAAAACAATCCTCGGTGCGCAACTCGCGCATCACCAGGCGCGACACCGTGCGCAGGACGGCATCGCCGGCCGTATGACCCCAGGTGTCGTTGATCGATTTGAAGTGATCGAGATCGAACATCAGCAGCGCGTTCTGGCTGCCGGTGCGCTGGCGCGCGGCAAAGGTCTTGCGCAGCGTCTCGGTAAAGGCGCGGCGCGTCATGGCATTGGTCAGCATATCGCGGCTGGCCTCGGCCCAGAGCGTGACCTGCTCGACCACAAGTTTGGCAAACCCCTCCAGCAAAGCGCAGTCGCGGTCGGAAAACTCGCGCATTTCGGTATCCAGAATCCGCAGCGCGCCGATCGCCTCGCCATCGTCCAGAAGCGGGATCTCAAGAAACGCGCGATAGGCCCCGCCTTCGTCCTCGGCCGGGGCACCATGCAGCGCGACCGACACTGCCGGGACATTGAAGACCGACTTGATCAGCTCCGAGATCGCCTCGAAATGCGCATGCGAGGGGATCGGGGCAATGGCCGGGGGCGCCGTGACATCCTGCAGCGGCGAGGGCTTTGCGCCATCAGGACTGACCGGATGGCTGTGAAGGGCTGCACGGGCGTTCATGGGCTCACTCGCATTCTGCGGAAATCACAGACTTGCTTGTGGGCCCGGAATGCGACTGGCTTGCGGAGCGCGCGCGGCGAAATTGGGGTTAATTCTGGGTTAACCTTTCGCGGTCGCCGCAAGACTGCCACATTTACGCCGCATTTTCCCGGCGATGCCGCTGCAATTGACCCCGAGGCGCTTTTGCGATAGTGGCCAGACGCGGATATGTCCGCATGAACAGCGATGATCCGATGCGGGGGCGCGAGAATGCCATGCGTCCCTTTACCCAATTACGGCCCGATGCCGTAACCTATGGACGCCAATGACCAAATTCGCCGACCTCAAACTGGACCCCAAGGTCCTCAAAGCCGTAGTCGAAGCCGGCTATGAAACGCCCACGCCGATTCAGTCGCAAGCCATTCCCCACGCACTGGAAGGGCGCGATGTTCTGGGCATTGCCCAGACCGGCACGGGCAAGACCGCCTCGTTCACGCTGCCGCTGATTACCCGCCTTTCGCGCGGGCGCGCGCGAGCAAGAATGCCGCGCAGCCTGGTGCTGGCGCCGACCCGCGAACTGGCCGCGCAGGTGGCCGAGAATTTCGACACCTATGCCAAGTATACCAAGCTGACCAAGGCGCTGCTGATCGGCGGTGTCAGCTTCGGTGAACAGGACAAGCTGATCGACCGCGGCGTCGATGTCCTGATTGCCACGCCGGGCCGCCTGCTGGACCATTTCGAGCGCGGCAAGCTGTTGCTGACCGGTGTCGAGGTAATGGTCGTGGACGAGGCCGACCGGATGCTGGACATGGGCTTCATTCCCGATATCGAGCGCATCTTCAACCTGACGCCGTTTACCCGACAAACCCTGTTCTTCTCGGCCACGATGGCGCCCGAGATCGAACGCATCACCAACATGTTCCTGTCCAATCCCGCCCGCATCGAAGTGGCGCGCCAGGCAACGACATCCGAGACGATCGAACAGGCCCTGATCGAGTTCAAGCCGTCGCGCAAGGACCGCACCTTTTCGGAAAAGCGCGCGATGTTGCGCAACCTGATCGCGTCGGAAGGCGCGGCGCTGACAAACGCCATCATCTTCTGCAACCGCAAGATCGATGTGGACGTTCTTGCAAAGTCCTTGAAAAAACACGGGTTCAACGCCTCGCCGATTCATGGCGATCTGGACCAGTCGGTCCGCACCCGCACGCTTGACGGGTTCCGCGACGGTTCGGTCACGCTTTTGATCGCCTCGGATGTCGCCGCGCGGGGCCTGGACATTCCGGCCGTGAGCCACGTGTTCAATTTCGACGTGCCCAGCCACGCCGAGGATTATGTTCACCGGATCGGCCGGACGGGGCGCGCCGGGCGCAAGGGCAAGGCGTTTACGCTGGCCACACCGAGCGATGAGAAGTATCTCGCCGCGATCGAGCACATGTTGCAAAAGCCCCTGCCGCGCGGAGGGGCGCCGGTCCTCAAGGACGAGGCAGCCGAAGAAAAGCCCGTTCGCAGCCGCACCCGGCGCAGCCCGAAACCGGCTGACGAGGCCGCCGCGCCCGTCACGACGGCCGACAAACCGCAAGACGAGGCGCCGAAGGCAACGCCACCTGTTGAGGACCAGCGCCAGGAAGACCGCCGCGGCGGGCGTGGCCGGTCAAGACGGCGCGATGATGATGCCCCGGTGGTCGGTATGGGCGATCACGTTCCCGATTTTCTGCTGCGGGAATTCAAACCCGCCTGACAGACGGGCCGGGTTCGGACCCGATCAGTGACAAGGGCGGCCATCGATAGGGCCGCCCTTTCTGCATTTGATCAAGTCATGCGCGGGCGCAGTGCCAGCCAGATCAGCGCCCCGCCGGCCAGCACCAGGAACGGCAGCATCGCCACATTGACCAGTTGCCAACCGGTTTGCGCGTCCGACCCCGAACAGTTCATCAACTGCCCGGAGCTAAGCGAGGCCATGGTTACACCGCCAAACACGATCGCATCGTTGATCCCCTGGATACGGCCGCGCTCGGCCGCGTTGTGCGAGCGCGCAAGCATCGTGGTGGCGCCGATGAAGCCGAAGTTCCATCCAAGGCCAAGCAAGACCAGCGCGATGAAGAAATGCTCAAGCTGCACGCCGCTCAAGGCGACGGCACCAGCACCGGCCAGGATGGCAAGGCCGGCGGCAACGATCTTCTCGACCCCGAAACGCGCAATCAGATGCCCGGTAAAGAAGGACGGCGCATACATCGCCAGAACATGCGCCGTGACCACATCGGCGGCATTGCCCGTGTCGAACCCGCACCCCACCACGGCCAGCGGCGACGAGGTCATCACCAGATTCATCAGCGCATAGGAAACCGTGGCACAGATGATCGCCACCGCGATAACCGGGTCGCGCAACATCTCGCCGCGGCTGCGCCCCTCGACGGGGGCATTACGCGCTGCCTGAACGGGCTTGGGAATATCGAGAAACGCAAACAGTGTCATGCCGCCAAGGTTCAGCGCCACGACCGCCAGATAGGTGCCCAGAAACGGCACCACCATCGACTCTGCGGTTACCTTGACCAGTTGCGGCCCGATCACCGCCGACAACAGCCCACCCGCCATGACCAGCGAGATCGCCTTGGGCTTGAAGGCATCGCTGGCAGTATCGGTGGCCGCGAACCGATAGAAACCCTGGCCGGACATGTAAATGCCGGTAAACAGCGAGCCCAGCAAGAACAGCTCGAACGAGGCCTGCATCAAACCAATCGCCCCGATCACCGCACCAAGCGCCCCACCCGATGCCGTCAGAACGAAGCCCGCACGCCGCCCGTAGCGCTGCATGAATGCCGCCAATGGCGTCGCCGTCAGCATCGAACCCAGAACGATCAGCGAAATGGGCAAGGTCGCCCAGCAAATATTCGACGCCAGGGTCTGACCTGCCAGCCCGCCGATGGTGAAAATCATCGGCATCTGCGCCCCGAGGATCGCCTGCGCGGCAACCAGAACCAGCACATTGCGCCGCGCGCGGACGTCGGAAGCGGGAGGGGATATCGCACTCATAAGCACTGAGTAATCCGCTCTGCCGCCCGATGGAAGGGGCTTCTTTCACAGGTGAAGCGACAGGATGTCGCCCGCGGAAAGACCGCTGGCATCGTCCTGGCACCGGCGTTCCCGCGTCAGGGCTTGAGCGCGGCAATGTCCTCGGGTGTGCCGATCGCGCGGGTCGTGGCCTCGCGCGCAATGCGTTTGATCATGCCCGACAATGCCTTGCCGGCGCCGATTTCCCAGAACTCGCTGACGCCCTGCGCGGCCATCCAGGCCACCGATTCGCGCCAGCGCACCGATCCGGTGACCTGCTCGATCAGCAAGGCGCGGATCTCGGCCGGGTCGGTGACGGCCTCGGCGCGGACATTGGCCACCAGCGGCACGACCGGGGCTTGGATCGTGACATCGGCCAGCGCGGCGGCCATCGCCTCGGCGGCCGGTTGCATCAGGGCACAATGGAACGGCGCGGAGACCGGCAGCAGCATCGCGCGGCGGGCACCACGTGCCTTGGCCAGATCCACCGCGCGCTCGACGGCCGCACGGTGGCCCGACACCACGACCTGGGCGGGGTCGTTGTCATTTGCCGCCTGGCAGATCTCGCCCTCGGCCGCTGCGGCGGCCACCTCGGTCGCGGTGGCAAGATCCAGCCCGAGAATGGCGGCCATCGCCCCCTGCCCCACCGGAACCGCCTCTTGCATGGCGCGGCCGCGAATGCGCAGCAGGCGCGCGGTGTCGGGCAATGTCAGGGCCCCGGCCGCAGCCAGCGCCGAGTATTCCCCAAGACTGTGCCCGGCGACAAAGGATGCGTCGGTCACCGCGAACCCTTCGGCCTCCAGTGCGCGCAGCGCCGCAAGCGAGGTCGCCATCAGTGCCGGCTGCGCGTTGGCCGTAAGGGTCAGATCCTCGATCGTGCCGTCCCAGATCAAGGTGGAGAGGCGCTCGCCCAAGGCGTCGTCCACCTCGTCAAAGACCGCCTTGGCGGCCGGGTAAGCCTGGGCCAGGGCGCGGCCCATGCCGACGGTCTGGGCACCCTGGCCCGGAAAGACGAATGCGCGGCTCATCGCGTGCTCCTTGCGGCTAATTCCCGTTCTGCCCATAGCAACCTCGGCGCCACCGCACAATGGCAGGCTGCGGCGGCTTGCGGACGGCATTCGCCCTTGCGCCGCGCGCCATTCTCGCTATAAGGCGCCATTCCTGCCGCATACCGTGTATCCGGCGCAGGCTCTCGTGGGTGGAGCGCGGCAGGATCAGTCGTTCCGCCCTGTGAAATGCGCCCAGAAAGAACTGGAGAACGCATGCCGCTTTACGAGCATGTCATGATCGCGCGTCAGGACCTGTCTAGCGCGCAGGCCGAGGGCCTGATCGAACACTTCTCGACCGTCCTTTCGGACAACGGCGGCAAGGTCGTCGGCACCGAATACTGGGGCGTGAAGACCATGGCCTACAAGATCAACAAGAACCGCAAGGGGCATTACGCCTTCCTGCGCACCGACGCGCCATCGGACGCGGTGCAGGAAATGGAGCGCCTGGCGCGCCTGCATGACGATGTCATGCGCGTACTGACGATCAAGGTCGACGCCCATGAGGACGGTCCTTCGGTGCAGATGCAAAAGCGTGACGACCGTTCCGACCGGGGCGACCGTTCGCGCCGCTGACCCAGCCCTGCAAGGAGTTCGATACCCATGGCTACCAAACCGTTTTTCCGCCGCCGCAAGGTCTGCCCCTTCTCGGGCGATAATGCGCCCAAGATCGACTACAAGGACGTGCGCCTGCTGCAGCGTTACATTTCCGAGCGTGGCAAGATCGTGCCCGCCCGCATCACCGCCGTTTCGTCCAAGAAGCAGCGCGAACTCGCGCGCGCCATCAAGCGCGCCCGGTTCCTCGCCCTGCTGCCCTACGCCGTGAAGTAAGGAGAGCACCCCATGCAAGTGATTCTTCTCGAGCGCGTGGCCAAGCTGGGTCAGATGGGCGACGTGGTGAACGTCAAGCAAGGCTTTGCCCGCAATTTCCTGCTGCCGCAAGGCAAGGCGCTGCGCGCATCGGATGCCAATCTGAAGGCTTTCGAAGCGCAAAAAGCCCAGCTTGAATCGCGCAACCTCGAAACCCGCAAGGAGGCCGAGGCGCTTTCCGCCAAGCTGGATGGCGCGTCCTATGTCGTGATCCGTTCGGCCTCGGATTCCGGCGCGCTCTATGGCTCGGTGACAACGCGCGACATCGCCGATGCCGCAACCGCCGATGGCTTTGCCATGGACCGCAAGCAGGTCGTGCTGGACGCCCCGATCAAGTCGCTGGGCCTGCACACGGTCAATGTGGTGCTGCACCCCGAAGTGACGGCCCACATCACCATCAACGTGGCGCGTTCGCCCGAAGAGGCCGAATTGCAGGCCTCGGGCAAGTCGATCCAGGAACTGGCCGCCGAAGAAGAGGCCGCGGCCGATTTCGAGATTGCCGAACTGTTCGACGATATCGGCGGTGCCGCCGACGAGGAACAGGCCGAGTGAGCCGCGACGTCCGCGCGTAAGTCGCGCCCGGTCCGGCAATGAGCATCCGGGTGCGCGCCCCCCCAGAAGGGGCGCGCACTTGGCGTTTCAACGCAACGTTTTTGGTCCGAAACCTTGCGCGAAGGCGCATGCGGCCCTATGTTCTGATCAAGTATTCACATTCTTGCATCCCTTACGCGCCGAGGATCGCGCCATGGCACCCCAGACCGTAACCGCCGAAACGACCGAGACCGACCCCAATTGCACCCAACGCCCGGCCGAGGACATGGTCGCGCAGGCGCAGGCCGCGTCGAACTTTCTCAAGGCCCTGGCACACGAGGGGCGGCTGCTGATCCTTTGCTACCTGTCGTCCGGCGAGAAATCGGTAACCGAGCTGGAGCACCTTCTGGGCTCGCGCCAGGCCGCGGTCAGCCAGCAACTGGCGCGGCTGCGGCTGGAAGGGCTGGTCAGTTGCCGGCGCGAGGGCAAGGCGATCTACTATTCGCTGAGCGATCCCAAGGCCGCCCGCGTGATCGCGCTGGTCTATGACATGTTCTGCAAGGGCCAGGTCTGAGGGAATCACCGCTGGCCATGTTGGCGGCCCCGCCTCAGCGCCCCCGAAACAGCGTTCCCAGAACCCCGCGCGCCAGGGCCTGCCCTGACCGTGTGCCAAGCTGACGCGCAAAGGATTTCGCAAAGGCATCCAGCGTAGAATCGTTGCGTGACCGGCTGCTGACGGGCTTCGATGCACTGCCGGCCCGGCCCCCCGGCGGCTGGTAGCGGCGCGCGCGATTGAATTCGCGCGGCGCCTCGCGATCGGCGCCCTGGGCATCGTCAGCCGCTGCTGCCTCGCGCGCCGCCGCTTCGGCGCGCCGGGCCAGCATCTCATGCGCCGAGTCCCGGTCGATGGTCTGGTCGTATTTCCCGGCCAACGGCGATTGCGCGATGACCTGCGCGCGCATCTGCCCCTCGATCGGCCCCATGGCCGATCCCGGCGGCCGGATCAGGGTGCGTTCGACGATGCCCGGTGCCCCGCGCGCATCCAGAAACGAGGTCACCGCCTCGCCCGTGCCGACATCGCGGATGGCCTCTTCGGTCGAAAAGCGCGGGTTCGGCCGATAGGTCTGCGCGGCGCGTCTGAGTGCCTGTTGATCGCGCGCGGTAAAGGCGCGCAAGGCATGCTGGACCCGGTTGCCCAGTTGCGACAGGATTGTATCGGGCACGTCATCGGGGTTCTGGGTGCTGAAATAGACCCCCACCCCCTTTGACCGGATCAGCCGCGCCACGCGCTCGACCTTTTCGATCAACACGCGCGGTGCCCCGTTGAACAGCAAATGGGCCTCGTCGAAAAAGAACACCAGTTTCGGCTTGTCCGTGTCGCCGACCTCGGGCAACTCCTCGAACAGTTCGGACAACAGCCACAACAGGAAAGTCGCGTAAAGCCGGGGGGTGCGCATCAGCTTTTCGGCATACAATATGTTGACCCGCCCCATCCCTTGCGGCGTGCGCAGCATCAGGTCGTTGATATCCAGCGCGGGCTCGCCAAGGAAATGCGCGGCGCCCTGGTTTTCCAGCACCAGAAGCCGGCGCTGGATCGCCCCGACCGAAGCCGTGGTGATGTTGCCATAGAGGCTCGACAGCTCTTGCCGGTTTTCGGACACGAACGCCAGGATCGCACGCAGATCCTTGAGATCCAGAATCGGCCAGCCGTTTTCGTCGGAAAGACGAAAGACGGCGTTGATGACGCCTTCCTGCGCATCTGACAGCTCCAGCATGCGCGACAAAAGCAACGGACCCATTTCGGATATGGTCGCGCGGACCGGGTGGCCGAACTCGCCGAACAGATCCCAGAATGTGACCGGCATCGGGCCATAGCCGATGTCGTGAAGGCCAATCTTGGTGGCGCGGCGGGCCAATACGTCACGCGGCGTCCCCGGCATGGCCATACCGCCGACATCGCCCTTGATATCGGTCAGAAAGACCGGGACACCGGCGCGCGCGAACCCTTCGGCCATGATCTGCATGGTGATCGTCTTGCCGGTGCCCGTGGCCCCTGCAATCAGCCCATGCCGGTTGGCGAATCGATGAAGCAGCTCCTGCGGCTCGGTCTGATCGACCCCGCCACCGCCGATGAACAACGCCCCGTCCTGAGCCATTCGCCCCTCCTGCGCGAGTTTCGCAGCGACCATTTAAGGGCATTCCACCATCAGGGCCAGCGCGATCATACCGCAGGCGCAGCATCCGGTCCCTGGTCGGTCAACCAGGGGCGCACACCATTCAGCCAGCCTGCGAATGCTGCATGCGCGAAGTGCCCGGCCATTGCACAGCGGCGCACAATCCTTCGGCACCGTCATTCAGGGGCGCACCATGACGGACGAACAGCCTTGCGCCTTCACGATTCATTGTTGACGGATCAGAGATTTGTTCATAGCGTCGGCCTCAATAAGTCGGCCAGTCCGACAGGGAGAAACGAACGAAAAGGGTCCAGAGATGGGCCCTTTTCGACTTTTTTTCCGGTTCGGACTGACAGCGCCGCGACTTCATGCTAGGGGAACGAAAGCAACTTCTTCGAGGCCGAACACATGACGATGCGCACCGCACTTTGCACCACCACTCTTGCCGCCTTGTTGAGCCTGCCGCACGCCGCCCTGGCTCAGGAAGCCGTCGATGCCCAGCCCGAATCCGAGACCCCGGCCGGGGAACCTTATCTGGCTGAAACATATGACGACTGGGAAATCCTTTGCACCCAGTTCGAGGACGCGGACGAAGAAGTCTGCGAGATGTACCAGCTTCTTCTGGACGAAGAAGAATCGCCCATTGCCGAGATCAGCATCGCAGCACTTCCGCCCGATTCAGAGGTCGCCGCGGGAGCAACGATTACCACGCCGCTTGAGACCTTCCTGCCGGCCGGGGTCGGCTGGAGCATTGGCGATGACGACAACATGCGCGTCGAGGGGTTCCGCATGTGCGCCGCGATCGGCTGCATCGCGCGGGTGGGCTTCAACCAGGACGAGATCGACGAGATGAAGGCCGGATCGCATGCCAATATCACCATCGCGCCCTTCGTCGCGATCGATCAGCCGATCGACATTCGCGTGTCCCTGATCGGCTTCACCGCCGCACTGGAAGACCTCCAATCGCGTCTGCCGGAAGCAGCGCCGGAAGAAGAATAAGGCCGCGTTCGGGTCCGGCCCGCCTCTTCGTTGGGGTGATCGGGACAGGCCGCTTGTGGCCCCGTGCGGTTCTCGGGGGGGGACCAGCGACATCCCCGATCGCGATGCCTGATCAGGGCCGGTTTCATGCCGCGCGCCCATGATGTCGCTGGCAAGGCCCGTATCAGTCGCGATCGCGTCTGCCCAGCGTTTCGGACAATGCCTTCACGGTTTTCTGAAGTTCGGCCATCTGCGCCAGCAGACGCGGCAGACGCCGCTGCGCCTTGTAGAGTTCGATCTGCGAATCCATGCGCATTGCCGGCGACCCCAGGAGCATCCGACCGGCAGGAGCGTTGGAATAGATCTTGGTCGATCCGCCTGCAACCACGTCATCACCGACAAAGATGTTGTCGCTGACACCGACCTGGCCGCCCAGAACGACCCGATTGCCGATCCGGGCGGAGCCGGCGATGCCGACCTGGCCACAGATCAGGCAGTCCTCGCCGATCGTGACATTGTGCCCGACCTGCACAAGGTTGTCGATCTTGGTGCCGCGCCCGATCCGGGTGTCGCGGATGGTGCCGCGGTCGATGGTCGTATTCGATCCCAGTTCGACGTCGCTGCCGATCTCGACGCCACCGAGCGAATGGATTCGCGTCCAGCTTTGGGCTGTGGTTTCGGCCTGCCCCGCGCCTAGGGTCTGGCGCGCGGTCTCCACCTTGGATGTTTCGGGGGTGACGAAGGAAAATCCATCACCACCCACAACCGCCCCGAAATGGGCGATGAACCTTGCACCGATGCACACCCGTGCACCAATGCGCACGCCCGGCATCAGCAAGGCATCCGCGCCCAGGACTGCATCCTCGCCGATACAACACTGCGCGCCGATACGGCTGCCCGCCCCCACCTGCGCGCGCGCGCCGATCACGGCAAACGGTCCGATCGCCGCGCCCGTGCCGATCTGCGCGCTCGGGTCGATCACAGCCGAGGGGTGAATGCCCGGGGCAATGCCCGGACCGGGGTCAAGTGCGCGCGTCACCCCGGCCATGGCATAGCGCGGGCGCGGCACGAACAGCGCGGCCTTCAAACCCAGCGCCCGCCAGTCGGCGCCATCCCACAAGATTGCGGCCCTAGCCTGCCCGCCATCAAGGCCCGCCGCGTATTTCGGATCCATCGCCAGTGCCAGATCGCAGGGGCCGGCCATGCCGGGCTCGGCCGCGCCGGTGATCGGCAGATCGCCATCCCCCTCCAGCCGGGCGCCAAGGGCGTCAGCGATTTCGGCCAGACGATGCGACATGTTCGGTGCTCCGGTTCGGGCGCGACGATACCCGCCACGCCTGCCCCGTTTAGCTTTGATGCGCAGTCATTTCCACCCCGGCCCGCTGCAACGCCTCATAGATGCGGGCATCGCGGCCATAGACATCGTTGCGATAGTTCATCGAACCATCCACGGATGTGAACGCGGTGCGATAGACCAGATGCACCGGGACGTGTTCGTCCAGGTCCAGCCGGGTCTGCTGCCCTGACCGCAGGATCCGCTGATACAGCGTCACCGGATCGTCGGTCTGGCGCGACAGCAATTCATAGGCGAAGTCCTCGGGATCGTTGAGCCGGATACAACCCGAGGAATGCGTGCGCACGGTGGTGCTGAACAGCGACCGGGCGGGGCTGTCATGCAGATAGATTGCATAGGCGTTGGGGAACATGAATTTGACCCGGCCCAGCGGGTTCGACGGCCCGGGTGGCTGGCGCACCTCGAACGGCATGGTGCGCGGCGTGTAGCGCGACAGGTCCACCGCATCGCGCGGCACCACCTGTCCGCGGGAATCGATCAGTTGCAGATAGGAATGCCCCCCCTCGACCAAGCCGTTCCAGTAGCTGCGCGCGATGATCGAGCGCGGCAATGTCCAGTCGGGGTTGATTTCCAGGTATTCCATCTCGTCCGAGAATTCGGGTGTCTGCATGTCGGGGCTGCGGGCGCCGACGACCGAGCGGGTTTCGAATGTCACCTGGTCGTGGTCGACGATCCGGGCGTGAAAGTCGGTCAGGTTGACCCAGATATGCCGGTCGCCCCGGTCGATATTCATCCAGCGCTCGCGTTCCATTGCCACCGTGATCGCGCGCAGACGCTCTTGCGGATCGACATTGATCGCCGTGATCGTGGCATTTCCGGCGATGCCATCGGGCTCGATCCCGTGGGCGATCTGGAACCGCTGCACCGCGCGCTGCATGTCACCGTCATAACTGGCCGTCGCGCGACGTGGCATGTACCCCATAGCGATCAGGCGGTTTCGCAAGGCGATCACCGCCTCGCCGGTGTCGCCCGGCCGCAAGGTGGTCGAGGGCACCCGCGCGCCCCAGCCGCCCTGCGCGACCTGGGTTTCCAGCGTTCGCCTGGCATGAAGAAGACGCGCGTATTCGGGCGCATGCGGCGCCAGCCCGCGCATGAAGCTGACCGGCTCGGCCGCCACAAAATCCTGCATCAGTTCAAAAGTGTCGGGCCGCGGAAGAACCCGCACGATCTGCTGAATCACCGCCGACGGCTCCAGCACGCCGCTGGACAGATCGCGCGCGAACTGGGCGAAGGTCAGGCTGGCCTGGGCTTCGACAAAGCCGCGATCGCGTTCGCTTTCGACCCGCTCGAACGCCGCGATCAGACCCGGCAAGTCATACCGCTGCGCCGGCAGACCATGATCCGGGGCCCGCGACAGCGCCGAAACCAGCGCCGATCGCCGCGCGGCATGCTCGGCCCCCGTCCAGACCGCCGCATAGTCGGTCTCGCGATAGAACTGCGACAAACCACGGTCTTGCGCCACACCTTCGGCCAGCGCCTGACGAAAGGCCGGAAACTGCTGGGCGATGGCCGCGCCCGGCAGCATCGCGCCGGCGACGACCGCAGCACTGCCCACCGTGCCCAGAAGGGCCAGCCCGGACAGGGCCAAGACCCCGACTGCCCGCCGCGCCCGCTGCTGAACTTCCTTCATGCGATCCCCCACCATCCCGTTCCCGCCGCCTGTTAACGGCACATCGTGCGCCCGTGGTTCTGCCCTGGGCATGGTTTGCCAGCGTCAGCCATGCGCGGATTTCCGCTCAATCACACAGGATTGCCGATCTCACGTCGATTCACAATCGCGACAAGCGACGGGAATCGCAGGTGCCGACAGTTGCAAGGCTTTTTTGCCGTTTCCAGTTGCACACAGGCAACAGGGGCGGTGTCGATCCCCCACGCGCACCTGCGTCTGGCGCAGTCAGGTGCACGGGGCGCGGTTAAACGGTTGTATTCCAAGTAAACATTACTCTGTTAAGACAATTTCAGCAAAAAACTGCCGATACTGCCCGACGGCCCGCCGATGGGCGAAAGAACACTTGGGTGTGGAAAACCTTTGTGGCATAAAATCCGCAGAAGGAAAAAATTCCTCGCTCCGACCCTGTAAACGGCATTGCCGTGAACCGAGACGCGAGATTCGCAGGGAACGGACAATACGGTCGGCCGTCAAGCAAGCGGCAGGTCAATGTGGCAGAGCATGGCTGGGATGGGACAGACAGAACAATGAAGAAGACCGACACAACCGGGTTCTCCCGGCGCGCACTCTTGGGCATTTTTGCAGCAACCGCAGTGACGGCCGCGCCCAGATTTGCGAACGCTTTCGCCTTCAACCGTGGGGCGGGCGACGTCCGGCGCCTGAGGCTATATTCAGGCCGCACCGGGGAACGGATCGACACGATCTATTGGGTCGATGGCGACTACATCCCTGAAGCTCTGGCCGAAATCGATCACTTCTTCCGCGACTGGCGCAACAATCACGTCCATCGCATCGACACCCGCACACTGGATATCATGGCCGCCGCGCATAATCTTTTGCGCGTCGATGAGCCATACATGCTGCTGTCGGGTTATCGTTCGCCGGAAACGAACGCCATGCTGCGCCGCCGGTCCAGCGGCGTTGCCCGCAATTCCCGCCATCTGATCGGGCAGGCTGCGGATCTGCGTTTGCGCTCGCGCTCGGTCTCGCAGGTCGCCGGGGCAGCCGTCGCCTGTTCTGCGGGCGGGGTCGGACGATATTCGCGGTCGGACTTCACCCATATGGATTGCGGTCCCGTGCGGTCCTGGGGCGCCTGAGCGCGTCCCTTCGCTTGCGCCACATCCCTGCCAAGCCCCGGTCCACACGCCGGGGCTTTTGCGCACACCGCCCAAATCAACGGAATCCTGCACCCTGACGGCGCGCGCGTGATTCTCATGCAACAATTGCCGCACTCCTCTTTTTCTCTGCCGCCCTTGCCATCGCCAACGCATTGGCCCTATCTGTGGTTCCAGTTTTCCAGGTTGGACCCATGACCTTTCTTGACACCTATCTGCTGATCAATGCAGTCGCGATTATTGCCCTGCTGCTCATGTCCGCGTTTTTTTCGGGCAGCGAAACGGCGTTGACCGCCTCATCGCGCGGGAAACTGCGGTCGATGGCCAACAAGGGCTCGCGCGGTGCCGAAGTCGCGCTCAACATAACGGACGACAACGAACGCCTGATCGGATCGGTTCTGCTGGGCAACAATCTGGTCAACATCATGGCCGCTTCGCTGGCGACCGCCGTGTTCACGCGCCTTTTCGGCGACTCCGGCGTGGCGGTGGCGACGCTGGTGATGACCCTGCTGGTACTGATCTTCGCCGAGGTTCTCCCAAAGACCTACGCCATCACGAATCCTGAATCCGCGGCCGTGCGCGTGGCTCCGCCGATCCGTCTGATAGTTCTGGTCTTTGCCCCGATGGTTGGTGCCGTGCGCCTGCTGGTGCGCGGCATTCTTCGGATTTTCGGGGTGCGGACCGGGCCCGAAAGCGGCATGCTGCACTATCACGAGGAGATCGCCGGAACCCTGGCGCTGGGCCATTCCGAAGGCGCCGTGGACAAGGAAGACCGCGACCGGCTTCTGGGGGCGCTGGACCTGGGCCATCGCACCGTCGAAGAGGTGATGCTGCACCGATCGCAGCTGGAAACCGTCAATATCGACGCCCCCCTGACCGAGATCATCGCGCAATCGGTCAATTCGCCGCATTCGCGTCTGCCTGCCTGGCGCGACGACCCGGAAAATATTGTCGGCGTCATTCATTCACGCGACCTGATGCGCGAGGTTCACGCCGTCGTCACCGAGGCCGGTGGCGACTTTTCAGCCGTGTCCGGTCTGGACATCGAGACGGTGGCGCGCGAGCCGTATTTTGTGCCGGAAACCACGCCGCTGGACGAACAGATGCGCCAGTTCATCCAGCAACGGCGCCATTTCGCGCTGGTGGTCGATGAATACGGGGCCTTGCTGGGCCTGATTACCCTGGAAGACATCATTGAGGAAATCGTCGGCGAGATCGTCGATGAGCACGACATACCGACCGAAGACCCGATCACCCGGTTGGAGGACGGATCGATCGAGATCGACGGCAGCATGACCATCCGCGACCTGAACCGCGCCATGGACTGGTCCTTGCCTGACGACGAGGCCAATACCGTGGCCGGGCTGGTGATGCATGAGGCCCAGATGATCCCCGAGGCCGGACAGATCTTTCACTTCTACGGCTTCCGCTTTGCCGTGCTCGAACGCACCGAAAACCGCCTGACCCGGTTGCGCATCCGGGCGATGTAGCCATTCATCAAATTCGGACCACCCTAGCGTGCCGGCACCAGCGCGGTTCGAATACCGTGCAAGGTTAAGCCCAATTTCCGCCTTGTTCCCGCATTATGGATGTTGTGATCCGGTGTGCAGGTGCGAGACGGCGATGTTTGGACGACAGATGCGGGTTCGACGCGCCGACCAGTCAGGTGCCCCCAACCCGCGCGACAAGGTCGTATTTCAGCCTGCCTCACGGCGCCGCACGTTCTGGCCCGTCGTCGTCGCGTTTCTGGTTGGCGTCGGCATCGGCGGTGCAAGCATTCATGTTCTCGCGACCCAATCACCAGACGTCATGGCGCAAAACACCGACCGTGCCCAGGAACAGGCCTTCGTTTCGTGCGGGAACGGGCGCTGGGTCAGCGATCCGTCGCGCTGCGACTAGGTAATTTCTCAGCGCAGCCGGTTTCGCATCAGCTATCCATCTTCAACGCCGAGATGAACGCCTGCTGAGGGATTTCGACCTTGCCGAACTGGCGCATCTTCTTCTTGCCGGCCTTCTGTTTCTCCAACAGCTTTTTCTTGCGCGTGACGTCGCCGCCATAGCATTTCGCGGTCACGTCCTTGCGCAACGCGGCGATGGTTTCACGCGCCACCACGCGACCGCCGATCGCGGCCTGAATCGGGATCTTGAACATGTGCCGCGGGATCAGATCCTTGAGCTTTTCGCACATCGCCCGGCCGCGCATTTCGGCACGGTCGCGATGCACCATCATCGACAGGGCGTCGACCGGCTCCTCATTCACCAGGATCGACATCTTCACCAGCGTATCCTCGCGATAGCCGATGATCTGATAGTCAAAGCTCGCATAGCCTTTGGTGACGGATTTCAGCCGGTCGTAGAAATCGAACACCACCTCGTTGAGCGGCAGATCGTATTCCACCATTGCCCGCGCGCCGGCATAGGTCAGGTTCAACTGAATGCCGCGCCGGTCCTGACAAAGCTTGAGCACGTCGCCCAGATACTCGTCGGGCACCATGATCGTGGCCTTGATACGAGGCTCCTCGATATGCTCGACATGCGTCAGATCCGGCATGTCCGCGGGGTTGTGCAGCTCCTGCATCGTGCCGTCGCGCATATGCACATGATAGACCACCGATGGCGCCGTCGTGATCAAGTCGAGATCGTATTCGCGTTCCAGCCGGTCGCGGATGACTTCCAGGTGCAGAAGGCCCAGGAACCCGCACCGGAACCCGAAGCCCAGCGCGGCCGAGGTCTCCATCTCATAGCTGAAGGAGGCATCGTTCAACGCCAGCTTCTCGATCGCTTCGCGAAGGGCCTCGAAATCGTTGGCATCGACCGGAAACAGGCCACAGAAAACCACGGGCTGAGCCGGCTTGAACCCCGGCAACGGCGCGGCGCAGGGCTTCTTTTCATGGGTGATCGTGTCGCCAACGCGGGTGTCGCGCACCTGCTTGATCGAGCCCATGAAAACGCCGATCTCGCCCGGTCCCAGCTCTGGTATATCCACCATCTTGGGGCGCAGCACCGCCAGCTTGTCGATGCCATAGACCGCGCCGGTCTGCATCATCTTGATGCGTTCGCCCTTGCGGATGACACCGTCCATGACCCGGATCATCACGACGACACCCAGATAGGGGTCATACCAGCTGTCGACCAGCATGGCCTTGAGCGGGGCATTGCGATCGCCCTTGGGCGCGGGAAGCCGGTGCACGATGGCCTCCAGAACATCCGGGATGCCAAGACCGGACTTCGCCGAAATCGGGATCGCATCGCTTGCATCCAGACCGATCACATCCTCGATCTGTTCCTTGACGCGTTCGGGATCGGCGGCCGGAAGATCGACCTTGTTGAGAATCGGCACGATCTCGTGGTTGGCATCGATTGCCTGATAGACATTGGCCAATGTCTGCGCCTCGACCCCCTGACTGGCATCGACAACCAAAAGCGACCCTTCGACCGCACGCATGGACCGGCTGACCTCATAGGCAAAGTCCACATGCCCCGGCGTATCGATCAGGTTCAGAACATAGGTCGTGCCATCCTTCGCCGGATATTCGATCCGCACGGTGTTGGCCTTGATCGTGATGCCGCGCTCGCGTTCGATATCCATCGCATCCAGCAACTGCTCCTTCATCTCGCGCGCGGCGACGGTGCCGGTCAACTGGATCAACCGGTCGGCCAGCGTGGATTTCCCGTGGTCGATATGCGCCACGATCGAGAAGTTGCGGATTTTATCGAGCTCGGTCATGGGCGGCATATGAGCAGGAATTGCGGGGCGGTCAATGGGAATGCACGGACCGAACCGCAAACAGCCAGCCCGCCCGTCACAAGGATCACGCCCGCTCCAGCGCCTGCACGATTGGCATGAAATCCGCCGCCCGCAAGGACGCGCCGCCAACCAGCGCGCCATCGACATCGGCGATGGCGAAAATCGCTGCGGCATTGGCCGCGTTCACCGAACCGCCATAGACAAGCCGGATGCCGGGATCCGGCAGGCGTGCGCGCAAAAAACCATGCACTGATGCGATCTCTTCGGGTGTCGGGGTGCGTCCGGTTCCGATCGCCCAGACCGGCTCATAGGCGACAACGGTATTGCCCGACGCAGCACCCGGCGGCAGCGATCCGGTCAACTGCGCCGCCACCACGTCCAGTGTGCGCCCCGAATCGCGTTCGGACAGGGTTTCGCCCAGGCAGATAATGGCCCCGAGCCCCGCCGCCCAGGCCGCCTGCGCCTTGGCCGCGACCTGGGTATCGGTCTCGCCGTGATCTGTCCGACGCTCGGAATGTCCCACGATGACATGACGCGCACCGGCATCGGCCAGCATCGGCGCGGATATGTCGCCGGTATGTGCGCCGCCCTCGGCCATGTGGCAATCCTGGCCACCCAGGTCCACCGCACTGCCCGCCAGAAGGTCACGCATCCGGGCAAGCAAAGTCGCGGGCGGGCACAAAACGATATCGACCCCCGGCGCCGGATGCTGCGCGGCAATCGCGCGGGCCTCGCCCAGGCTGTCGGCCAGCCCGTTCATCTTCCAGTTTCCGGCAGCGATCTTGCGGCGTTGCGGCATGTGCGAGGGTCTCCCTGTGGCGCGTCCTCCGTGATAGCGGAGCCCCGCGCCCGGATCAAACCCCCGCCCCTATTCCGCGGCGCTGGCCGAGCCTTCGCCGTTCATGCGCGCGGTCAGCTTTTCGACATCCTCGAACTTGATCGATTCACCGCAGCCGCACGCCTCGGTGACATTGGGATTGCGAAACCTGAAACCGCTTTCCAGCAGGCCGGTTTCATAGTCGATCTCGGTGCCGAACAGAAACATCTGCGCCGTCGGCGCGATGATGACGCGCGCCTTGCCCTGTTCCACAACCTCTTCGTGCTCTCCGACCTCGTCGGCGAACTCCATCGTGTATTCCATACCTGCGCAACCGCCTTTCTTGACGCCGACGCGCAGCCCCTTCTTGCCCTGTTTCTCCATCAGCCGGGCGATATGGCGCTCGGCGGTCGGGGTCATGGTGACGGGCGATTTGCCGGGAATGGCGAACATGGGTTCTCCTTGTTTCGGCGGTCCGCGTTCGGGCGGGTTGGTCAGATGAACCCCAGTTCGAGCCGCGCCTCTTCGGACATCATGTCCATGCCCCATTGCGGCTCGAAGGTCATCTCGACATCGACTTGCTTGACGCCCTCGACCGTGTTGACGGCATCGGCAACCCATCCGGGCATTTCGCCGGCCACGGGGCAGCCGGGCGCGGTCAGGGTCATGATGATTTCGACCTCGTTCTCGGGCGAAATCTCGATCGTGTAGATGAGCCCCAGATCGTAGATATTGACCGGAATCTCGGGGTCATAGACCGACCGGCACGCCTCGACGATGTTGTCATAGAGAGGGTGCTCGGTGTTTGACGGGCGGATGAGGGGCGCACCCTCGGTCTGATCAATGGTCATGGCAGGCTCTTTAGGGCTTTGTTGACTTTTTATATAGGGATCATAACCCGCAGCGTCCAGTGCAGCGCGCCTTGGCTTTTCGCGCGCGATGACGCATGGAGGGTCCAACAACCAGGAACCGACCGATGCGTTTTCAATTCGAGCTGCAAGCAACCGATGGTGCTGCGCGCACCGGCACCATTCGCACGCCGCGCGGCGATATTCGCACACCCGCCTTCATGCCGGTGGGCACGGCGGGCACCGTCAAGGCCATGATGCCGGATGATGTGCGCGCCACCGGCGCCGATGTGATCCTGGGCAACACCTATCACCTGATGCTGCGTCCCACCGCCGAGCGCATTGCCGCACTTGGCGGGCTCCACCGGTTCATGAACTGGGACCGACCGATCCTGACGGATTCGGGCGGGTTTCAGGTGATGTCGCTGGCCGCGCTGCGCAAACTCAGCGAGGAGGGCGTGCGCTTTTCCAGCCATATCGACGGCTCGAAACACATGCTGACGCCCGAACGCTCGATGGAAATCCAGCGGCTTCTGGGATCGGATATCGTGATGTGCTTTGACGAATGCCCCGCCCTGCCGGCGGATGAGCGGATCGTGGCCGAATCGATGCGCCTGTCGATGCGCTGGGCGCAGCGGTCCAGGGACGCGTTCGGCGACCGGCCGGGGCATGCGCTCTTTGGCATCATGCAAGGCGGCGTAAGCCGCGATCTGCGCCAGGAAAGCGCCGAAGCCCTGATCGCAATCGGCTTCGACGGTTATGCCGTCGGCGGGCTGGCCGTGGGCGAGGGGCAGGAGACCATGTTCGACGTGCTCGACTACGCGCCCGGCTTCCTGCCCGACGACAAGCCGCGCTATCTGATGGGCGTGGGCAAGCCCGATGACATCGTCGGCGCCGTGGTGCGCGGCATCGACATGATGGATTGCGTGCTGCCGACACGCTCGGGCCGGACCGGGCAGGCCTGGACGCGGCGCGGCGCGGTGAACCTGCGAAACGCGCGCCACCGCGACGACCCGCGCCCGCTGGATGCCGAGTGCAGCTGCCCGGCCTGCCAGGGATACAGTCGCGCCTATCTGCACCATGTCGTCCGCGCCGAAGAGATGATCGGATCGATGCTGCTGACTTGGCACAACCTGCATTACTATCAAGAGCTTATGGCCGGCCTGCGTGGGGCGATCGCCGAAGGCCAGCTGGCCGCGTTCGTCGCCCGCTTTCACGACCTGCGGGCCGAGGGCGATATCGAGCCACTCTGACTGCCCGCCCGCGTCAGGGCGCGGTCACGTCATGGTCATGCACCCATGCATACCGGCGAAACGGCAATCCCGGCGCGACCAGGTCGGCCAGCCGCAAGACCGTATGGGCCAATGGCGCCAGCGGCGGGCGCAGGTGATAGTTGCGCGCATTGGCATTGGCCGCCGCGATGACGGCCGCGACGCGTGCGGCGCGACGATCCTGGTACCACGTCAGCGCTGCGCCACGATCGCCGGCGTGGCGCGCCAGGGCGTCGGCCAACACCCAGGCATCCTCAAGCGCGAGGTTCGCGCCCTGCGCCAGAAACGGCAAGGTGGGATGCGCGGCATCACCCAGAATCGCCGCCCTGCCCTGCCCGTCATGCCAGCGCGCGGCGACCGGATGCCGGAACAGGCCCCACAGAAAGGGCGTCTCCACAGCCTCCAGCCATTGCGGCACGGGGCCACCAAAGCCGGAAAAGGCCGCCCGCAAGGCGGCGGGATCGTCGGCATGGTGCCAGCCTTCGGCGGCCCAGGCCGCGCGCTCTTCGATCGCCACGATGTTGCGCAGGGCACCCCGGCGCAACGGATAGCTGACCAGATGCCGGCCCGGCCCCATGAAAACCTGCGCCACCGGCGCACCGCCATCGCCGGGAATCGTGGCACGCCAGGCGACCTGGCCGGTAAAGAACGGCGCATCGGTGCCGTTAAGGGCCATACGCATCCGCGAATGCAGCCCATCCGCCCCGATCATCAGCGGCGCACACCGCTCACCGCCGGCATTCAGGCTGGCCCCGCCACCGATTTCGACGCTTTCGACCTGGGCACCCAGTTCGATCTCGCCGCCCAGCTCAAGCAACCGGTCTGCCAACGCCTGAACCAGATCGGCCCGGTGAATCAGAAAGAACCCTGGATCGGACCGCGGCGCGAAACCGGTCACGAACCGTCCCCGCCGGTCGCGCAGTTCCACGGCGGCCGTTCGGGTTGAAAAACGCGCGGGCTCAAGCCCCAGCGCGCGCAGAACGCGGGTTCCGTTCGGGCTGATCTGCAAACCTGCGCCGACCTCGGAAATTGCGGATGACTGCTCAAGCACCATCACCGGCACCCCGATCTGACGCAGCGCGATCGCCGCGCTCAATCCGGCGATCCCGGCCCCGATGACCAGAACCGGCGGGCCCGACGTCAAGGCAGGGTTATGGGCGGGCATCGCATGCCTCCGATGTCAGAAAAAGGCCGCCCCCGCAGGGCGACCTCGGAGCGGCCAAAAACCGGCGCTCAAGAACGCGAGGTGCGATCGGAAGCGGCACCGATCAATCGTCGCGATGAACCCGTTCGCTGCGTTCATGGCGCTCCTGCGCCTCCAGCGTCATGGTCGCGATCGGCCGCGCGTCAAGACGCTTGAGCGAGATCGGCTCGCCCGTCATCTCGCAATATCCGAACTCGCCATTCTCGATTCGCCGCAACGCCGCGTCGATCTTGCCCACCAGTTTGCGCTGGCGATCCCGCGTTCGCAATTCAAGCGCGCGGTCGGTCTCTTCCGACGCGCGGTCGGCAATGTCGGGCAGGTTTCGCGAACCGCTCGCGAGTCCGATCAGGGTTTCCTTGCTGCCGTTGAGAATTTCTTCCTTCCAGCCCAGCAGCTTTCGGCGGAAATACTCCAATTGACGCTCGTTCATGAACGGTTCGTCTTCTGCGGGCCGATAATCGTCTGGTAGGAACACTTCAGGCTTCATCTGCACTTCCCCTGTTTGCCCGGGGCTGACGGCATCTGAATCAATGGGTTGCTTCGCTGCGGTCATCCGGGCCCCCTCGCGTGGCCGCTTTACTGCAAGGCTTCGGGATTGTCACGAGGATAATCGCAAATCGCCGCCGGCAAATGGCGATACGGACGCACCTGCACTCTCTTGAAGCGCGGCGCGCCGCGGGCTAGGTTCCGCGCGCCGCACAACGCCCAAGGATACGATTGCATGCGTTTTTCCTCGACCGAAACCTATATCGCCACCGATGACCTGACGATGGCGGTGAATGCTGCCGTGACACTGGAACGCCCGCTTCTGGTCAAGGGCGAACCCGGCACGGGCAAGACCGAACTGGCGCGCCAGGTGGCACAATCGCTCGGGCTGAAAATCATCGAGTGGAACGTCAAGTCGACCACCCGTGCCCAACAGGGCCTTTACGAATACGATGCCGTCAGTCGGCTGCGCGACAGCCAGCTAGGCGAGGCGAAAGTCGCGGATGTGCGCAACTACATTCGCAAGGGCAAACTGTGGCAGGCATTCGAAAGCGACGAAAAGATCGTCCTGCTGATCGACGAGGTCGACAAGGCCGATATCGAGTTTCCCAACGACCTGTTGCAGGAACTCGACCGGATGGAATTCTTCGTCTACGAAACCGGCGAGACGATCCGCGCCCGACATCGCCCGGTGGTGATCATCACCTCGAACAACGAAAAGGAACTGCCCGACGCCTTTCTGCGCCGCTGCTTTTTTCACTTCATCCGTTTCCCCGATGCCGAGACCCTGACGCGCATCGTGCGCGTGCACTTCCCCGCCATCAAGGAGGGGCTGCTCAGCACGGCGCTGACCCAGTTCTTCGAACTGCGCGAAACGCCGGGCCTGAAAAAGAAGCCCTCGACCAGCGAGATGCTCGACTGGCTGAAACTCCTGCTCGCCGAAGACCTGAACCCCGAGGATCTCAAGCGCGACGGCGTCAATGCCCTGCCAAAACTTCACGGGGCACTTCTCAAGAACGAACAGGACGTCCATCTGTTCGAGCGACTGGCTTTCATGGCCCGCCGCCAGGGCCGCTGACCGCATGAACAACATTGACTGCTTCGCAGACACCGCTTGAGCCGCTTCGCGGCGGACCAGGGGGCTTTGCCCCCTCTTGGCCTTCGGCCAATTCACCCCCAGGATATTGACGGACAGAAAATGGCATCAACGATCGCTTTCATTTTCTGTCCGTCAATATCCCGGGGGAGTCGCCCGACGGGCGGCGGGGGCAGAGCCCCCATGCGGGCCGAGGGGGCTCGATGCCCCCGAGGCCCGCGCCCACCGGTTCAGGTCATGATCTGCGACAGGCGTTCGGCGAGGCGGTCCGGCATCGAGAAGAATGGCGAATGTGACGACGGCAGCGTGGAGACATATCGAGGTGCGAAATCCCTGGCCATTTGCGCCTGATACTCGGACGGGATCACATTGTCCTCGGTGCATCGGATGTAGTGCTTTTCGATCGCGTGGTACGCGTCGGTCAGGGCAAGCGGCGTGGCCTGGGGTCGAATCGCCTGCGGGGTAAGCCTCGCGCCGGCAAAGGCCACATCGGCGTCGCGGCAGTCTTGATAGAACAGCGGCTTGAGGAACTCGGTCGCGAAGGAAAAACTCACGCCGTCCGGGCCTGGGCGGATGGCGGGAAGGAGAGGCTGTCGTGGCCCCGCCTTGCGCATCTCGACCAGTGATTGCCCCTCCTGCGGAACATAGGCGCAAAGAAAGATCAGCCGGGACACGACCTCGGGCGCCATGATCGCGGCGGCCGCGATGGCGTACCCGGCCATTGAATGCCCCAGGATCGAAACCGGCCCGTCATGCATGCGGCGGGCCGCGGAAACGATCGCCCGCGCATAGCCGTCGAGCGTCACCTGATCCAGCGGCGTTCGATCCGCGCCGTGGCCGGGAAGATCGATAGCTTCGGCCCCGAGTCCCCTGGCGGACAGGGCCGGGATGACATCGCGCCAGCACCACGCCCCGTGGCATGATCCATGAATGAGCAGGATCGGGGTGTCGGCCATCTAGTCTGCCCCTATGCCGAGGCTGGACAGGAAATCGTTGAGCAGCCGGGCATAAGCTTCGGGTTGATCGACGCAAGGCAGATGCCCTGACCCGCGGATCAGCTCAAACCGGCTGCCGGGGATCAGGGCGATGGTTTCGCGCACCAGATCCGGCGGTGTCGCGCCGTCTTCGTTGCCGGCAATGGCCATCGCCGGAAGTCGCAGCCCCGATGTCGCGCTCAGGAAATCGGTTCCGGCGATGGCCGATGCGCAACCGGCGTATCCGCGTGCCGGCATGCGCACCAGCATGTGTCGCCAGCCCCGCGCCTCGACCGTGTCGCGAAATGCCGGCGGGAACCAGCGTGCCATCACGGCGTCGGCCAGGGCTTCGACACCCTCGGCCTCGACCGTGGCGACGCGGTCCTGCCACATCTGCGTCGTGCCGATCTTGGCGGCGGTATTCGACAGGACCAGGGCGCGGATCTGGTCGAGCCGCTTGACCGCGAGCCCCTGTGCGACCATCCCTCCGATGGACAGGCCGACCAGAACCGCATCGCGCACCTGCAGGTGATCGAGAAGGCGCTCCAGGTCGCGCACCAGTGCGCCCATCGAATAGGGGGCGTGCGGTGCGTCCGACAGGCCGTGGCCGCGCATGTCGTAGCGGATGATCCGGCAGCCGGGGTTCAACAACGGGATCACCTTGTCCCACAGCCGCAAGTCGGTGCCCAGCGAGTTCGCGAAGACAACCGGCGTGCCTTTCGGGTGACCGTCGATGCGGTAATGCAGACAGATATCGCCCAGATCAGCCATGTTCATGGATACCCTCCCGCGTGACCGGGCCGCCCCCGCAGCCTGCCCGAGTGATAGCCCAATCGCGTCGCACTGCAAGGCCCATTGCCTTTCTCGGCCTGAATTGCCATCTGTCTCGCCGGAGGTATCCAGATGACCCAGACGACCCAGCATGACCGGCCGGACGAGAACCCGCAGGTCATGGATTTCCTGCTCAACCGGCGCTCGCGCCCGGCCAAGATGTTGCGCGCCCCCGCGCCCGATGCGCCAATGCTGCGCCGCCTGCTGACCGCCGCGACGCGCGTGCCCGATCACGGCAAGCTGGAGCCGTGGCGCCTGGTCGTGCTTGAACCCGAGGCTCTGGCCCGGCTTGCCGCGCTCATCGAGGCGCGGGGCGCGGCACAGGACATGGACCCGGCCCAGGTCGCCAAGGCCGCCCAGACTTTTCGCGGGTCGCCGATGGTGGTGGCCGTGGTTGCGGCGCCGAAACCGTCCGAGAAGATTCCCGAGATTGAACAGATCCTGTCTGCCGGCGCGGTCTGCCTGAGCCTGTTGAACGCGTCGCTGGCGCAGGGATTCGGCGCCTGCTGGCTGACGGGCTGGCCGGCCTTCGACCGGCCGTTCCTGGAACAGGGGCTGGGCTTGACGGAAGACGAACAGATCGCAGGCTTCATCCATATCGGCACCAGTGACGCAACACCGCCCGATCGCCCGCGTCCCGACCTCGATGCCCTTGTCACCTGGCTGCGCGCATGATCCTGGCGTCGTTTCGTCTGGCCCTGGCCCAGACCGGCGACCCGGCATTTCGCCGGGTGATCTGGCTGGGACTGGCGCTGGCGGTGGCCCTGCTGTTCGCAATGTATGCGGGCTTTTTGCTGCTGATCCAGCTGTTCATACCGGAAACCATCACGATCCCGTTCGCGGGCGAGGTCAACGGGCTGGGCACGCTTTTGTCCTTCGCCTCGATCCTGTTCATGCTGATCCTGTCGGTGTTTCTGATGGTCCCCGTCGCCTCGGCGTTCACGGGTCTTTTTCTGGACGATGTGGCCGATTCGGTCGAGGCACGGCACTATCCACATCTTTCGTCGGCACCGCGCGCGCCCTTTTGGGCATCATTGACCGACAGCGCGCGCTATTTCGTTCTGCTGATCGGGTTGAACCTGCTGGGGATCTTGCTGTTCGTTTTCTCGGGCGGTGTCGGGATCGTGGGGCTTTGGCTGATCAACGGGTTCCTGCTGGCGCGGGAATACTTTTCCATGATCGCGCTGCGCCGCCTGCCCGCGCAGGCCGCGCAGGAGCTGCGGCGGCGGCATCGGTTCCGGATCTGGATGGCGGGAATCTTGATGTCGATTCCGCTGACGATCCCGGTTCTCAACCTGTTCGTGCCGGTCTTGGGGGCCGCAGCCTTTACCCATCTGTTTCACCGGCTAAATGCCGTGTCACCCCGCTGACACAGGATCACTGATAGGTCAGCCGATACAGGATATCCACATCCTCGATCGCAATCACCCCTGACAGCACGATCGCCACGACGATCCCCCAGACAACGGTGGCCGCGATTGTCGTGATCAACATGCGCCGCCTCATCTGCGGGTTCGCGGGCGCCGATTCCGGCGTGCCCGGCACCACCTCGCCCGATTCGCCCTGGGTTGTCAGGCGCAGCGGCAGCACGACGAACAGGGTCATGAACCAGATGATCGCATAAAGGACGAACGAGGAAAAAAGCGTCATCACACCTGCTCCAGCTCGACCAGACAGCCGTTGAAATCCTTTGGATGCAGGAACAGGACGGGTTTTCCATGCGCCCCGATCCTGGGTTCGCCAGAGCCCAGAACCCTCGCCCCCGAGGCCTTGAGCCGGTCGCGCGCTGCCAGGATGTCATCGACCTCGTAGCAGACATGATGAATGCCGCCGGCCGGGTTCTTGTCAAGGAAGCCCTTGATCGGGCTGTCCTCGCCCAGCGGGTACAGCAGCTCGATCTTGGTATTGGGCAAGGTGATGAACACCACCGTCACGCCATGGTCGGGCTCATCCTGGGGGGCGCCGACATCGGCGCCCAGCACGGTGCGGTATTGTGCGGCCGCGGCCTCAAGGTCCGGCACGGCAATGGCAACGTGGTTCAGGCGGCCGATCATGGTTCGCTTCCTTCAACTGTCGCTTGCGGTGATACGGAAGGCACCGGGAAATGCAAGCGAATGTGCCCGCGCTTAACCGCGGATTAGCGTTTCTCGCGCAGGCTTGATCGGCAGAAAGGAGGTACCACCATGCCCCCCACCGCCGAAACCCGGCCCGCCGCCACGCCGCCTGCGCCAATACCTGCCTTTGCGTTCCCGCCGCTGATGGCGCGCATTCCGACCGTCCTGCTGGTCGAGGACAGTCGCCTTGCCGCCGAGGCTGTGCGCCTTGTCTGCCGCCGTGCCGGCTTGCGGCTCCGCCGGGCTGAAACGCTGGACGCCGCGCACCGGCACCTGCGCGTCTATCGCCCCGACATTGCCCTGATCGACCTCGGCCTGCCCGATGGCAGCGGGCTTGCGCTGATCGAATCCCTTGATCGGGCCCGGCCGCGGATCGCCCGGATCCTGGCGATTTCCGGCGATCCGGTTCTGGAACAGGCCGCATTGCGTGCCGGGGCCGATGACTTCGTTGAAAAACCGCTGCAATTGTCGGCCCCGCTGACACGGATTCTGGGCGAATTCTGCGACGGGGATGCATGGACGGACCACGCCGACGCCCCGGACCCGGCGCAAGGGGGCGCAGCCGATGGGGCATTGCCGACCCGTGGCGCGACCGGGGACTGCGACCGTGCCTTGGCGCCCCGGTTCGACGCAAGAAATCGCCACGATCGCGCGGACTGGACCGACCATGCCGGGCGCAACATGGGTGCCGATCCGCTAGCACTGCGCGACGATCTGATCCGCGCGCAAGACCTGCTGGATGGCGATCCGGAACCCGCCCAGATCGGCTATGCCGCGCAATTCCTTTCGGGGATCGCGCGCAGCCTTGATGACAAGCCCCTGTTGATGCTGGCCGAGGGCGCGCGCGCCAGCGGCCGGGCGGGGCCGCTGGCGCGTCATCTCAAACATCGGGTTGCCCGCCAGTCCCGGCTGTAAGCCGCGCCATCAGGAATCGCACCGGGCACGATCTGGCCCAACGCGCGATCCGGCGAAACCGGCATACGCGTGGAAATACACGCCGGGCACGTCCGGACCCGGTCCGGGCGGTTCATCCCAGCGCGGCCACCCCGGACTGGCTGGCGATATCGGCCCATTCCGTCTCATAGCTGCGCGCAAGTCGTCGAACGTGCTGTTGCGCCCAACCCGGTACCGCCTGATCCGTCTGCGGCGCGGCATCGAACCCGAAGCGCGCCCCGAACGCTGCGATCACCCGTTGCAGGGCAACCGGGTCGGGCGGCGGGTTGGTCGCCAGATACCGGCTTGCGCGCAAGCGCCCTTCGGCCGACAGTCCCGTCACCGCAAGCCCCGTCATGCCCGACACCGGAACCTGGGCATCGGCGCCCGTCAGGGCCTCCAGCACCTGCGGCCAGACCTTGGGCAGATCCTCGTGCCGCCAGACCGTCAGCGGTGCGGCCGGGGCATGCCGGCGCAAGGTCTCGACCAGCAATGACCATGGCAGGACATCGTCATCCAGATACGGCAACAGCGTGTCGCCGGCCTCGGGTGGCAAGTGTGACAAAAGCGCAGGCAGAAAGCCATCCGCGCGGCGAACCGCCAGCAGAAAACGCAGCCGCGCGCGCGGGAACAGAACCCGCAATCCGTAAACCCGCCGCGCCACGTCCTTGATGTAGAACCCTTCGGGCGCGATCACCTGCGACGCTGGGCCAAGCAGGCCCGGCGCGCTGACCACAAGCCTGCGCCGCGCATCATCGATGCCAAGCTCGGCCAGCAGCGCCGCCTCACGCGCGGGCGATGCCGGTCCGTCCTGACCGTGTTCGGCCAGGGCGCGCGAGATCAGCGCAAGAAACCGGCGCGGCGCGGGCAGCACCAGACCCTGCGCCGACAGCGTTTCGGCATTCTCGGACAGCCAGCCCGCAATGCGCCCCCCATCGGTGGCATGGGCGCCCAGATGCAGCACCAGGTCCACAGTCCCTGCCGCGGGTGCCTGTGACCCGGAGTGCGGCACCTCAGCCACCGCTCATCATGCCCGCGAGCGATTGCAGCGCATCGCGGGTCTCGGGTGTTGCAAGCTGTTCATGCAACCGGGTGAACTGTTCACGTGCCACGCGCAAATCCCCCTCGTTCATATGCGCATAGGCGCGCAACATCGCCAGATCGCGCCGGAGCGTGCCGCTCAGGTCTTCCAGCGCGTCGAAATAGGCGATCGCCTGGGCGTATTCGCGCAGATGATACGCGCGCACGCCACGCTGATCCAGAATGATCGTCTCGACCTCGACCCGCTGGTCGCGTTCGAGATCGGTCGCAGCGGCGACGCGCGCGGCCTCTTCGGTCATGTTGAAGGCCAGATACGCCAGCGACAGGCCGAAATTCGCATCACGTGCGACAGTGCCGCCCAACCCGCGACCACCGCGTGCCACCGCCGCGAAGGCCGCGAGCGCCTCGCCCGGCCGCTCCAGGTTATAGGCGCACCATCCGCGCTCATAGAGAATGTCGAGCGAGCGCGGATCGGAGGATTGCGCCAGGCAATCGACCCATTCGCCCGCCTCTTGCAGGCGGCGCACACGGGCCAGCCGACCATCGCCCCGCAGGGGCAATTCGCCAAACCCCGATTGCGGCGCGCGCACCGGCGCATCCCGGTCCGCGGGAGCGGCCGAAACCCTGGGGGCCGTTTCGCCGGACTGACGCCCCGAGGGCGCATCCTCTGCATCGCGATCCGACCCGGATGCCGCACGCCCGGACGCAGGCGCGGACAATCCGCGACCGGCCCGCAGGCGCGCCTCGAGTTCATCGAGCTCGTCCGCATTCGAGGGCGCTGTGGTGCGGGCGGTTTCGAACAATTCGGTCAATTGATCATCCGAGGCCACTTCGTCGGCTTTTTCCAGTGTCGGGACCACATCGGAAATTGCGGTGCAACTGCCAAGCACACCCCGATAGGTCGCCACGGCCGTGTCGGTCTGCCCCGCGGTTTCATAGAGTTCGGCCAGTTCCCAGGCATTGTTGATCCGATCGCAGCGCATCAGGGCGGGCGTGCGGCGCGCGGCGGCAACTGCTGCGGCATGATCCCCGCTGGCAACCGCCTCGTCAAAGGCGCGCTGCCCCTCGTTCAGCTCGATCTCGCGCAACATGTCGGCATCTGGCGACCAGCCCGGAACCGCATCGCGGGTTTCGTCGATCAGCGCGCGGGCCTCGGCATAATCGCCGCGTTCGATCAGCGCCCAGATGGCGTCGACATCGGCGCTTGCCTCGGGCTCCTGGGACTGGGCGCGCAGCTCATCCAGATCGCCGGGCGGCGTCCAGTTCGGAAACTGCGCCCGCAGGCGGCGCATTTCGGCCTGGACCGAGCGTTGATCGTCATGATCGAGGTAGTAGAGAAGCGCGCGCAGATCCTCCTGCCCAGGGGTCTGGGCAAGTCCCGGCGCCACCGATCCGAACATGAGCGCGATCACCAGCAGGACCGCCGGGACGGCGCGCGGGCGGGCGGGCGACAGGGGGCGGGTTTTGGTCAGACAGGCACGCATTCGGGGGACACCTCGTTCGCGGCGATCATGGCAAACATCTGCAAAGTCGCCGGATAATAGGGTTGGCTGGGATCGAACGGCGGCATGTCGGCACCGATCTGCCCCACGCGCCCGGCGCAGGACACAAGGCCCGCGACCGCACGGTAGCCCGCATCGTTCGACGCCTCAAGAACCTCGCTCGACGCGGGCGCGATTCGGGTCGGAACCGGGGCACCGGGACGCACCGCGCGCTCATAGATGCGCATCATCTGCTGGACGGCGGGGTGGCTTTGAAGCCCCGACCAGACCAGAAAGAGGGGTACGCGCATCGCTTCGTAGCCGGCATTCGCGCTGAACCCCTCGGCCTCGGATATGCCCTCTTCGGTGATGCGGATCCAGTCCGGCACCGGGCCGTCCAGTGCCAGGCGCATGGTCAGCGCCTCGCCACTCCGGGCCGCAAGCGCCAGGTCGTCGACACCCGTGGCGGTGCCCAGCTCGCGCATTGCCAGCGGCATAAGGTAGCTGGGGTTCAAGACGACCCCTTCGTCATCGACAAAGCCATGCTCGGCCGGCAGAAAGACCATTTCGTTGCCCGCCGCCGGGCTGGGCCGGATGCATTTCTCAGCCAGATCGCCCGCAATATCGGTCGCGCGCGACAGATACCCCGGTTCGGAAAAACGCCGCGAGGCCCGCGCCAGTGCCCAAGCATAGAACAGATCGCCGTCCGAGGCATTGTTGCGGTCGGGCACCCGGTCATCGGATTCGGGCAGATAGCGCCAGGCCAGCAAGGCATCGCCGCGAATCGCCAGATGCGCCTCGGTCCAGTCGAAAATGCGGCGCAATGCGTCATGGTCTTCGAACTCGGTTGCCAGAACCATGCCGTATCCCTGCCCCTCGGAATGGCTGGCATTCGACTGAAGCCGGTCCACCACGCGACCGTCGGGTTGCAGATAGGCCGACTTCCATGCCTCCCACACCTCCCGCGCCGTGCGCGCCAGTTCCTGTTTCTGCCCCGGCCGCCCCTGGGCGTTCACCGCCCCGGCCATGCCCGTCAAGAAAGGTGCCGAACCAAGGCCAGCCAGGAAATTGCGTCGGTTCATGTGTTGTGCTCCCGCGTGGAAATGACAAGCCGCAGTGCCAGAAGGGCGGCAACCAGGGCCAGAAGGAAAAGGACCATGACATAGCGGATCGGCATGGCCGAAACGATGTTGCCCAGAACATGCCGCAGATTGCCCGGGCTGACCGCTTCCAGCAAGACGGGCTGGCGATCGGGTGCGGTCCAGTTGTGCCAGCGCCCTGCCTCGTCCAGCACCGAAACCTGACCGCGCGGCCCTTCGGCAACTGTGCGCGCCGCGACGATGGCCGAGGCCAGAACGGTCGCGTCCGATCCGGGGGCGCGCAACATCCAGATCTGCTCGGGGTGGCGCGGGTCGAGTTGCAGAAAGATCGCCTGGCCCCGGTGCTGCGCCAGCCATTGTTCCAGCAAGGTACCCGAGCGCGGATGCAACCATTGCAGCCCGGTTTCGAAGACACCCACGGCCCAGTCCCAGCCGGTGGCAAAGATGGCCGTGAACGCACCCGGCGAACGGCGGTTGGCGCCATCCTCGTCGGGCATCAGCAAGAGATTTCCGCCCAAGTCCGCCGACGCGGTCCCGCCCGCCCCATCGTCTTCGGGCGGTGCGCCGCCCAGCAACACATTCTCGATCGCATGGCGGCTGACCTGATAGCCGCCCAGCGGCAACGCGGCCAGATCGTCCAGCGACAGAAGATGCAACTGCGCGGCCGCATTGGCGCGATCGGCGCGGGTGCTGCCCGCCACCGCGGCGCGCAGGGTGATCAAGTCGGCCTGGGAAAACATGCGGCCGCCGTTCGATCGCGTCTGCACACCGTCCGCTGTCAGGGCACGGAAGGCAAAATGCATGTCGGGCAGATACATCGAGGGACTATAGGGAACCGTCAACGCGGAGTCCTCGCCGATGGCCAGCACCGGACGATCCCAGACCGGACACGGAAGATCCGGCGGATCGCCGGGGATCATCACCTCGAATCCCAGGGTGTTGACGCCGGCGCGCAGGTGTCGGGCCTCGAACCGGACGGGGAACTGTTCGATCAGCGTCCCGCCCTCACCTTGCAGCGGCAACAGGCGGACATTGTGGCCGTTGACATGGACCAGCAGCATCGCGCCATCGGGCAGGCCATCGGCATAGATGTAATCCAGCCCGATGTCGGCCTTGGCATTGGTCAGCACGACATAGTCGTCGGGCAAACGGAACCGCTGTTCGATCAGGGCATACCGATCCTGCACCTCGACCGAGCGAAAACCGAACTCCGAAAACCGCACCGGCGCATCGGTGGCGATCAGGTCGGGGGCATCTTGCGCGGCGATCGCGGGCGGGGTGGTCTCGAACGCCGGCAGATCGCCGGGTGGCGGGCTGTCGGGCTCGTATTCGACGACCATCACCGGCGCACCATCGGCGCCGATACGATGGGTGATCTTGCCGGCATCACCCGGCAGGAACGTCACCCGCGCGCCGACCGGGCCGTCATCCTGCACCGACCAGAACCCGGTAAAGCGAAACGGGATCGGATCGCCGCCCAGCGCCGTGGTCAATTGCTGCGTGATCGCGCCGACCCAGTCGGATCGCACCTCGCCCAGCCCATCGGCTCCGCGGATCTCGACCCCGCGTCCGGTGGCAGCGGCGACCGCCACCCCCATGAGGAACGCCTCTTCGCTGCCCTCGCTTTCGCGGCCGTCGATGCGCACGCCGCTGGCGGAGAGATCGATGTCGGTCCACAACGCGAACGCGGCTTCGGGGCCGCAGAAGATGCGGTGATACTGTCGCAGCCGGATTTGCACGCGGTTCTGCCCGCGTGTCAGCACGCCGGGTTCAAGCGGAAACTCGGCGGTGCCGAACTCGGTGAAATTCTCAAGCCGGCCCTCGCCCACGAACTCGTCGTTCACATAGACGCTGAACTGCGATCGCTCGGGCAGAACATTGATCGACGACAATGAGGCGATGCGCAATTCGCGGGCCTGTTCGGGGTCGGGCACGAAAAGCGCGAAATCCAGCGTTTGGCTTTCACCATCGAAACGGATCGCGCTGCCGCGCGGCTGGCCGCTGGCGACGACCGGGCGCAAGGGACTGATGCGTTCATCCTGTCCCATGTCGGCCTCGACCCGCGTCCCGCGCGCGCGCTCGGGGTCGAAGCGTTCACCCGACACGAATTCTGACTCGCCCGCATCGCCGCCTTCTTCCCCCGGCGCCTCAAGCGGAACGACGATCAGTCCGCCCTCCTGTGCCTGTGCCTGTGCCGACGCCAGCAGCCAGAAAACGGCAAGGGCCGCGAATGCGGCGACCGTGACAGGACGGATCTGGCGGGGCCGGTGCGTCATGTGGCGCCCCCGAGCGGCTTGACCCCGGCCTCGGGACCGGGTTGCTGCGGTGTCAAAGGCATCCCTGAAGCGCCGGGATGGGCCATCAGGTTGACGGGGCGCGCCACCGGTGGATCGAAGGCCTCGCCAAAGGCCAGCAGATGAACCGGCTGGCCCTGCGTGCGCGCATCCTCGCGTTCGCGTTTGCTCAGGCGGGCACGGCGGGCGGGTTCGGCGGCCAGCACGCGCATCGTGTGATAGATCCCCGCCACCGACAGCCCAAAGACATAGGCCATGCCGCGCAACAGTCCCATACGCTTGTTGCGCATGGCGCGCACGGCCTCCCAGGAAGCGGAATCGCCAAAGATCAGATGGGCCACGGTTTCACGCACGATCATCGGCTGGGACGGATCGAACTTGACCCCGACGACAATGGCCCCCCCCTCGCGGCGCACCGACATGGCCTGAACGCGCACCGCGTTTTCCAGATGCGGAGACTTGGGAAACTCGGGCGTGAAATAGAACGTATCGCCCTTGTCCAGTTGCGGGAACTCGCCGGCATCGCTCAGGGCCTCGGGCCGGATCGACAAGCGCGCACCGGCGGTCGAGGCATCCAGGACGGTCGCGCGCGCGAAAACCGGGTTGTCGTGACCCAGCGCGACAACGGCCGGCACGTTCACCGGCACCCTTGGCACCGCGCGCCGCTGCTGGCGTTCGGCGACAGCGCGGATCGCGGCACCGATCAGCAGCAGGTTGAAGACCGCCCAGCCCCCGACCACGGTGATGATGTTGTGATCGCCCGGATACAGCACCCAGCGCACGCCCGCCGCGACCACCCCCAGCGCACAAAGCACGAAGATGATGATCAGCGGCTTGAAAATGGGCGACAGGAAATCCTCTTCCAGAACCTCGTCCTTGGCGGTCACGTTGAACTTGGCGCCGCGCGGGTTCCAGATCGTCTTGAAAATGGCGCTGGACAGATAGGGCGCCTGCGCAACCTCATAGACCTCCGAGATCAGCGGCCAGCGAACGCGGGTATAGAGCGCGTTCTGAATCATGAAGCTGACGGCCATGTAGCTGGTCATGTAGACCGCCACTTCCTCGATCGTGGCGACAAAGATTTGAAGGCCGAAGAACAGATAGGCAAGCGGCGCCAGCAGGAAGGTCATGCGCACCAGCGGGAACAGCCAGAACGTCATCGAATTCAGATAGCACAGGCGCTGCGACAGGCTCAGACCACGGCCCTTAAGCGGGTTCTTCAGGATCAGCAGCTGCATCATCCCGGTCGCCCAGCGCCCGCGCTGCTGAACGAAACTGACAAAGGTTTCGGGCTGCAACCCGGCGATCATGGCATGATCGACATAGAGGCTCTTCCATCCACGGCGATGCATGGTCAGCGCGGACTCGGCATCCTCGGTGATGGTATCGCCCGCAAACCCGCCCACATCGTCAAGCGCGGCGCGGCGCAGAACCGCCGCCGAACCGCAAAAGAACGCCCCGCCCCAGCGATCGAGGCCGCGGTGGCTGAGGTGATAGAACATCTCGTTCTCGGGCGGGCAATCCTCGCGCAGGCCAACATTGCGGTCGATCGGATCGGGGTTGAGAAAGAAATGCGGCGTCTGGACCAGGAACAGCTTGGGGTCTTCGACGAAATAGCCGACGGTGCGCGCCAGAAAGTCGCGGCTGGGCACGTGGTCGGCATCGAACACCACCACCAGATCGCCGTTGAGCTTTTCCAACGCCGCCGACATGTTGCCCGCCTTGGCATGTTCGTTGCGCGGCCGGGTCGAATACATTACGCCCAGCTCGTTGCACAACTGGATCAGGTCGCGCCGGCGCTGGCGCGACTTTTCGGCGATCTCGGGATCGTCGTGATTGCAGCGTTGGTCGGTGCCGCCATCGTCACACAGAACCACCGTGCGCTTGCCGGGCGGGTAGTGCATGTTCTTGGCCGCCGACAGCGTGACCGCCAGCATCTCGGTCGGTTCGTTGTAGGACGGAACCAGAATGTCCACGGTCGGCAGATCGGCCGCCGAAACCCGCGGCGGCAGGCCGCGCTTGACCGGGTCGGCGGTCAGAAAGGCGGACAGGAAGAAGACACCGATGGCATAGGTTTCAACGACAAACAGCAACAATGCCGGAATGAACGACATGTAGTCGGTCACCGGCGGCAAGGTTTCGGTCGCGCGCCAGGCCCAGTAGCGCATCACCAGCGTCGAGGCCACGGCCATCATCGTGAAGCGCGCGACGATATTGGCCGACGCGAAGGGCTTGAGAAGGGCGACCACCACCACCGAGGCCAGCCCCAGCATCGCCTGCACCGCAATCGAGGTGGGAACACTGACCAGAATGCCGATGATGACCAGCAAGAAAAGCCAGGCCAGAAACCCGGCCGTTTCCATGCCGCGCAACGGCCTTGTGCCGATCACCCTTGCCATTCGTGTCCACCCGACCTGATACCGAAACCACTCACACTGAACTATCCCCGCGGTGCCGCATGCGGCGACAATGAATAGACCGCCTCGCCCGCGCTTCCGCTGACCGACAGTGCGCGCGCGCTCAGCGGTTCAAGCGCCTCTTCCAGCGAACCCTGCACACAGTTGCGCATCATCAGGTCCAGCGCCTGCGCGCCTTCGGGCAGCGGGCGGGCCCCGACCGTCAGACGCCGCAAGACCAGCACGCAAAGCGTGTTCGTGCCGATGGTTTCGCGGGCATAGACATAGCTGCCCAGATCATCCTCGCCGCTCAGCAGGGCGCCATCGGTCAGGCGCTGGAATGGCGCGGGCAACCCGCCGAAACGGGTGGTGATTTCCTCGAAGTTGAATTCGGACAGGCGCGCGCTCGCATCGGTCTGCGCGCGGATGTGGATGATATTGTCGCCGCGCATGGCCGTGGGGTTGGCCAGTACGATGCGCTGCTCAAGCGCCGAGCCAAGATTGCGCTGCAACACCAGGACCGCGTCAGGGGCGTGGATCATGGCGCGAGAGGCCGGCACGACGGCGAATTCCACCGTGTGTTCGCGCACCTCCATCGACGGGGCCCGCTGGCTTCCGGCCATCCGGTAAAGCCCGGTGGCAAAGCGATTGCCGCCACCCTCGGTGCAGGCAGCGACCAGAACCGCGGCCAGACCCAGCCCCAGCACCCAGCGCAAGGGTCGCCTGAAGCCGGTCAACAGCGCGAAACCCCGGCGCAAAGCCGGTCGGGTAAAGGTGGGATCTGCTCTGTCAACGGCCATGGCGAACGCTCGGTCTTTGCTTGTTCCGGGGCGCATGGCAGGGGTAATCCTCCGCACATGCGTATGCGAAACCTCCGCCTAAGCGGATCGCAATTGCCCTGAACGAAGACACTGTTCCTGCTCGTGCCTGCTTATTATTGTTGCCATGACTGTATTAAAACCACGGGAATCGCGCAATCCTATTCGTGCCCAAAGGCCTGCCATCGTTGCAAATGTCACATTTGCGCCCCAATGGTCAGAGGGATTGTTTCCAACATCGACCTCGCCCCCATATCTGCCCCGGCGTACGCGCCCCCCCATGAGCCGGGCGCCACATTGCTGCCACAAACGACGGCAATCGCGGTCCCCGGAACGCGGAATTGCGGCGTCAATCGCGGCGAGATGCAAAGAATTCGCGCAGCATCGCTGCCGAATCGCTGCCGGCGATTCCGTCATAGATCTCTGGCCGGTGGTGGCACTGCGGGTGGCTGAAGACACGCGGTCCATTCTCGATCCCGCCCGACTTGGGGTCCGAGGCGCCATAGTAGAGCCGGGCAATGCGCGCGAATCCGATCGCAGCGGCGCACATCGGGCACGGCTCCAGCGTGACGAAAAGGGCATGGCCCGTCAGCCGTTCGCTGCCCGCCTGCCCGCAGGCTGCACGGATCACCAGCATTTCGGCATGGGCCGTCGGGTCCGACATCTCGCGCGTGCGGTTTCCATCGCGCGCAACCACCCGCCCCGCCGGATCGACGATCACCGCCCCGACCGGCACCTCGCCGCGCGCCGCCGCGGCGCGGGCCTCGTCCAGCGCGATTGACATGTGATGCGGAAACCGGTTCATGGGGTCTGAATGCCCTTATGCCGCGCACCGCGCAAGGGCGCAGCGCCCCTTTCCCTGACAGCCGGTCCGATGCCAAAGCCCAACCGCCCCAAACCCCGCCCCGCGTCCCGTGCCGAACCCGACAGTGCCGGGCAGACCACGGGTGCGCGCATTGCCAAGGTTCTGGCGCGCGCGGGCGTCGCCTCGCGCCGCGAGGCCGAAACCATGATCCTGGCCGGGCGGGTGCAGGTGAACGGCTCGCGCATTGACAGCCCGGCGCTGAACGTCGGGCCGAGTGATCGCGTCATGGTCGATGGCAAACCCCTGGCCGCGCCGGAACCGCCGCGCCTGTGGCTGTACCACAAGCCGACCGGACTGGTGACCAGCGCGCGCGACGAAAAGGGGCGGCCCACCGTGTTTGACACCTTGCCTGACGACCTGCCGCGCGTGATGTCGGTGGGCCGGCTGGACATCAATTCCGAGGGCTTGCTGCTCTTGACCAATGACGGCGCATTGAAACGCCGGCTGGAACTGCCATCCACGGGCTGGCTGCGCAAGTACCGGGTGCGCGTCAAGGGCGCGCCCCAGGAGGCGGCGCTGGAGCCTTTGCGCAAGGGCCTTGTGATCGAGGGCGAGCGCTTTCAACCGATGGTGGTATCGCTGGATCGCCAGCAAGGCGCCAACGCCTGGCTGACGGTGGGCATCCGCGAAGGGCGCAACCGCGAGGTGCGCCGCGCCATGGAGGCCGTGGGCCTGTCGGTCAACCGGCTGATCCGCATCAGCTATGGCCCCTTTCAGCTGGGCGACCTGGCGCCCGGCGCAGTCGAGGAAATACGGCCCAAGGTCTTGCGCGATCAACTTGGCTCGGACGCAGCGGGCGGCGACCCGGCGACGCCCCCGGCAAGAAAGCGTCCGCAAAAGGCTGCGGGCACTGGCCCGTCTGGCCGCGACCGGGCCGGGGGCAAGGGCGACAGCGGGACTGAAAAGCCGACCCGGCGCTCATGGGGAACCAAATCCTGGGGCGGCAAGGCGACCGGGCAGGCCACGGGCGAGGACAGCCCGAAACCGCGTTCATGGGGGCGCAAGAGCGCGCAACCCTCGCAGCCCGCAGGCCCCCGCAAACCGCCCCGAACGCAACGCTGAGCACCGGTTCACCGCCACAATTCGGTGACTTTCCAAAGCCCCGCGCCATGGCGTATAGTCCTGCAATCGGCGCGCGAGCGCGCGCCCAAGCCATGACCGTTTCGACCTTCGCCCGGCACCGGGCATATTCCACCGACAGGACGGCCGCATTGACGACCCAAGGCATTCAGAAGACAGCGTATATCTTGTTGCTGGGACTGGTGATCTACGTCTGGGCAGTGGGGGGCTGAGATATGGCCAGACGGTTTGGCGGCCCCAACAGCCCCGGCGGCGATCCGCGCCCGAACGCCTCGGGGATGACGGCGGGCCCGGTGCCCACACATCGGCCCCATCCGGTCGGGGCACGGGTGCATCTGTTGTTCGTGCTGCCGTTCCTGTTCGCCGTCAGCGCCTTTTTCAAGGATCCAGCCGGGCTGGCCGCGAACCTGTCGGTGTTTGCGCTGCTCTTGCTGTCGGCCTGGCTGACGCGCGAAGGCGTGATTGCCCAGGACGCGTATGACAACCGCCGGGTCGCCCGCCGTCCGGCCATTCCGCGCAAGATCTTTGCAGCGGCGGGCATGGGGCTTGCCCTTGGCGTGGCCGGTCTCATCGGGGCGGGCAGCCCCGTTTCGGCGGCGATCTTCGGCGGCCTCGGGGCGGTTCTGCACCTGGCGGCCTTTGGACCGGACCCGCTGAAGGACAAGGGGATGGAAGGCGTCGATCTGTTCCAGACCGATCGCGTCGCCCGCGCCGTGGAAGAGGCCGAAGAGCATCTGGCCGCCATCAGCAACGCAATCCTGCGCGTGCGTGATCGCGCCATCGACGAGCGTGTGCGCGAATTTCAGGCACATGTGCGCGCACTGCTGCGCACCGTCGAAAATGACCCGCGCCGATTGAGCGCCGCGCGGCGCTACATGGGCGTCTATCTGCTGGGCGCGCGCGATGCCACGCTCAAGTTCGCCGATCTCTATGCCCGCAATCGCGATGCCGGGGCGCGGGCCGACTACGTCGCGCTGCTGGATGATCTGCAAGAGAATTTCGCCCTGCGCACCGAGACCCTGCTGGACAGCGATCGTCAGGCGCTGGACATCGAGATCGACGTGCTGCGCGAACGGCTCGAACGCGAAGGCGTGCGTGCGCCGGTTGCGGCCGGCACCCTTGAGGACATCGCAACCGCCGTGCCATCCACCCGAAATTCGTCCGAGAAAGGATCATAGCAATGACCGAAGAAGTGCGCCAGAAAGCCGTGCAACAAACCTCGGAAATCCAGCAGGCAACCCAGGTTGCCCTGCCAGAGCCCCAAGACGATGTCGTCACACTGGAACGGGCCGATAAATCCGCAGCAGGCGCCATCCGCCAGCGCATGTCGGAAATCGATCTGCAGGCCACCGGTTCGGTCATCGGTTTCGGGTCGCGGGCACAGCTGGAATTGCAGCAGATCAGCCAGTCCATGCTGCAAGACGTGAAGAACAAGGATATCGGCCCGGCGGGCGATTCGCTGCGGCAGATGGTGACCACGATCCGGGGCTTTTCGGTCAGCGAGCTGGACACCCGGCGCGAACGCAGCTGGTGGGAACGCCTGACCGGCAGGGCTGCGCCGATGGCGAATTTCATGGCCCGCTACGAGACCGTGCAATCGCAGATCGACCGTATCACCGAAAGCCTTCTGGGCCATGAAACGACGCTCTTGAAGGATATCAAGTCGCTGGACCTGCTCTATGAAAAGACGCTGGATTTTTACAACGAGCTTGCGCTTTACATCGCCGCCGGCGAGGCACGGCTGAAAGAGATCGACGCCGACGAGATTCCGGCCAAACAGGCCGAGGTCGACGCCGCCGATGACAATGACAAGGTTCTCAAGGCACAGGAGTTGCGCGACATGCGCGCCGCGCGCGACGACCTCGAACGGCGGGTGCATGACCTCAAGCTGACGCAGCAGGTCACCATGCAGTCGCTGCCGTCGATCCGGCTGGTCCAGGAAAACGACAAGTCATTGGTGACCAAGATCAACTCGACCCTAGTCAACACCGTGCCGCTTTGGGAAACCCAACTGGCCCAGGCCCTGACGATCCAGCGTTCGCGCGATGCCGCAACGGCCGTGCGCGAGGCCAACGATCTGACGAACGAGCTGCTGACCAAGAATGCCGACAATCTGCGGTCCGCCAATCGCGAAGTGCGCGAACAGATCGAGCGCGGCGTGTTCGACATCGAGGCGGTGAAAAAGGCCAACGAGCAGTTGATCGCCACGATCGAGGACAGCTTGCAGATAGCCGATGCAGGCAAGGCCAGCCGGGCTGCCGCCGAACAGGAATTGCAGAAGATGGAGAGCGAGTTGCGTGAATCCCTGGCGTCGGCCAAGGCCCGTGCCTCGGGTTGAGACATCCCCTACCGCGCGCCTTTTGGGAAGGGTGCGCGGCATGCTGGGTGCGGGCCTGCTGGGGGCCGGCCTGGCGTCGGGTTGTGGCCTGATCGAACCCGGCCAGGTTCGTGTCAGCGCCCCGGCCCCAGCGCGGCCCGAGTCCTTGACGCGGGCACGGCCGTCGTCGGAACTTGCGGATTATTACCGACGCATCGAGGATGAGCGCGTGGCCGGTGGCCTGATGCGCCGAGACGACGGGACGGCCGACGCACCGTTCAGCGCCAGCATCCTGGCGCGCAACTATATCAAGATCGCGCTATACGACGAATACCTGCAAACGGGCACGCGTTTTGCCGCGCGTCGCACTGCCAGTGCGCTGCGCCGATGGGATCAGCCGGTGGCGTTTCGCGTGGAGTTCGGCGACTCGGTTCCGCCGGCGATGCGGGCGCGCGACCGCGCGGCGATTGCCGATCTGGTCCGCGATCTGTCCCAATCCGCGCGCCATCCGATGCGGCTCTTGCCCGCCGGACGCGAAAGCGGCGGCAATTTCCACATCCTGGTCCTGGACGAGGCCGAGCGTCGCGCGATCGCCCCCCGGCTTGAAGCCCTTGTCCCCGGCATCGACCAGTCCGCGATCCGGCTGGTGACGGACATGCCACGCGAAACATTCTGCCTGGCGATGGCCTTTTCGCGCGACGGATCGTCCACCTATACCGAAGCCTTCGCCATCGTGCGGGCCGAACATCCCGACCTGACGCGCCTGGCCTGCTATCACGAGGAACTGGCGCAGGGGCTGGGCCTAGCCGCCGACAGCGACGGGGCGCGCCCCTCGATCTTCAATGACGATCAGGAATTCGCGTTTTTGACCCGTCACGACCGTTTGTTGTTGCGCCTGCATCACGATACCCGGCTGCGCCCCGGCATGACCGAGCGCGAGGCGCGTCCGATCGTTCATCGCATCGCCTCGGAACTTGTTGCGGGCGAAAGTTGACGCCATAGTGGCGCCACGATCCGGTTAGCAAAGGAGGCGAGCCATGGTCTTCAATTTCCTCAAGGGCCAGTTCATCGACGTCATCGAATGGCTCGACGACTCGCGCGATACGCTTGTCTGGCGGTTCGAACGCTACGGCAACAACATCATGATGGGTGCCAAGCTGACGGTCCGCGAGGGCCAGGCAGCGGTGTTTGTCCACGAGGGGCAGATGGCCGACATCTTCGGCCCCGGCCTTTATGAGTTGCAGACCAACAACATGCCGATCATGACGGCGCTGCAACACTGGTCGCACGGCTTCGACTCGCCCTTCAAGTCCGAGATCTATTTCGTCAACACCCGCCGGTTCGCCGACCTCAAATGGGGCACCCAGAACCCGATCATGCTGCGCGACCCCGAGTTCGGGCCGATCCGGCTGCGCGCCTTCGGCTCTTACGCGATACAGGTCTCGGAACCCGGCAAGTTCATGACCGAGATCGTCGGCACCGACGGCGACTTCACCCAGGACAAGATCACCGGCCAGATCCGCAACATCATCGTGCAAAAGGTCAGCCGCGTGCTGGCGGGGTCAGGGGTTCCGGCACTGGACATGGCCGCCAACACCAAGGAATTGTCCGATGTCATCCGCGAGGGGATCGACCCCACCATGGACGAATACGGCCTCGACGTGGTCGAGCTGTATATCGAGAACATCTCGCTGCCGCCCGAGGTCGAAAAGGTGCTTGACCAGCGCACCTCGATGGGAATCGTGGGCGATCTGAACAAGTACACCCAGTTTTCAGCCGCGCAGGCGATGCAGAACGCGGCCGAGGGCGGCGGCGACAACGCGATGGGCGCGGGTCTCGGCATGGGGATGGGCATGGGGATGGCCCAATCCATGGCCAACACCATGGGCGGCATGAACCAGCAACCGCAAGGCGGACAGCCCGGCGCCGCCGCACCGCCACCGCCACCGCCGCCAGCCCAGGCCGCTTGGCACATTGCCGAAAACGGGCAGACCAAGGGGCCGTTTGCCGTCGCGCAGTTGCAGGAAATGGTGGCGCAAGGTGCGCTGACCCGCGAGACCCTGGTCTGGACGCAGGGTCAGGAAGGTTGGCAGAAGGCCGGCGATACCAACGCGCTGTCGCAGCTCTTTGGCGCGACACCCCCTCCCCCGCCGCCGCCACCCGCCGGGTGAGCCATGGCCGAGAACGCGCCCGCCGCTACCGGTGATCGGCATCAGTTTCCCTGCGCGCAATGCGGCGCGCAGTTGCGCTTTGCGCCCGGACAGCGCCGGTTGACATGCCAGTATTGCGGCCATGAACAGGACATTCCGGCCACCGAGGACGACCGCGATCAGGCGCTGGTCGCACATGATCTGAACGAGGCGCTGGCCAACCACCTGCCCGCCGAGGCGATGGAGGAAACGCGCGTCCTGAATTGCACCAATTGCGGCGCGCAGATCGAGTTCGACCCCGACACGCATTCCAAGCAATGCCCGTTCTGCGCTTCGCCTGTGGTCACCGATACCGGGATGCACCGCCATATCAAGCCCGCCGCCGTCCTTCCGTTTCGCCTGACCGAGAAAGAGGCGCATGACTCGATGAACCGTTGGCTCAAGGGTCTGTGGTTCGCGCCGAACGGGTTGAAGAAATACGCCCGCTCTGACCGCAGGCTTGATGGGCTGTATGTGCCCTACTGGGCATTCGATGCCTTCACGCGCTCACGCTATACCGGCGAGCGGGGCGATGCCTATTACGAAACCCGCACCGTCACGCGCAATGGAAAGACCTCGACCGAACAGGTGCGCAAGATCCGCTGGCGCCCGGCCAAGGGCTCGGTCCAGCGTCAGTTCCACGACGTGCTGGTGATGGCCGCCAAGAGCCTTCCGCGCAAGTATGTCCGCGCGCTCGAGCCGTGGATGCTGGGCGATCTGGCCCCCTACAGCCCTCAGTTTCTGGCGGGTTTCAGGGCCGAAGGATATACCGTCGATCTACCCGATGGCCACAAGATCGCGCTCGAACGCATGGAGGACGTGATCCGCCAGGATGTCCGCCGCGACATCGGCGGCGACGAACAGCGAATCCACAGCCTGCACACCGACCATTCCGACGAAAAGTTCAAACACCTGCTGCTGCCGATCTGGATGGCCGCCTATCGCTATCACGACAAAAGCTATCGCTTCATCGTCAATGCGCAGACCGGCAAGGTCCAGGGTGAACGTCCGTGGTCCAAGTGGAAGATTGCGGGTGCGGTTCTGTTGGCCCTGATCCTGGCGGGTCTGTTCGTGTATTTCGGCGAGTTGCGCTGATGCGGGCATTGGTGCAGCGGGTGAGCGAGGCGGCAGTGCGCGTCGATGGCGCTGTCGTCGGTGAGATCGGGCCGGGCCTGCTGATCCTGGTGTGCGCCATGCAGGGCGACGATGCCGCCCGCGCCGCAGCGCTTGCCGACAAGATCGCGCGGTTGCGCATCTTTCCCGACGCGGCCGGCAAGATGAACCGCAGCCTGCGCGATACCGGTGGCGCGGCCCTGGTTGTCAGCCAGTTCACGCTGGCCGCCGATACCACCCGCGGCAATCGGCCGGGGTTCTCGGCCGCGGCGGCGCCTGACATCGGGCGCGCGCTTTATGAGCATTTCGCCGATCGCCTGGACGCATCGGGCATTCCCACCGCGCGCGGAATTTTTGCGGCTGACATGAAAGTCGCACTAGTCAATGACGGTCCCGTGACCCTATGGTTCGACATGTGATGCACATCATGACTTTTCTTCTGTTCGCAAATTTCCTTGGGGGGTGATTGGGCCGCAGTCCCGGCAAGGGGGCGCAAAGCCCCCCGCGCCGCCGAAAAGGACCGCCATGGACGCAGCAGATTTTACCGATTCCGAGTATAACGACCGCCTCGACCGTATTCGTGAGGCCATGGACCAAGCCGGGCTCGACGCCCTGATCGTCACCGACCCGTCAAACATGGCCTGGATTACCGGCTATGACGGCTGGTCCTTCTATGTGCACCAGGCCGTGGTCATCGGCCCCGAGGGACCGCCGCTGTGGTGGGGCCGCGGCATGGACGCCGCCGGCGCACGTCGCACCGTCTGGATGCCGGGCGATTTCATTCACGCCTATGCCGACAAGTTCGTCCAGAACCCCGGCATGCACCCGATGGAGGATCTGGCCGAGGTGCTGTCCATGCGCGGCTGGTCGGGCGGGCGCATCGGCGTCGACATGGACAACTACTATTATTCACCCAAGGCGCATGCCGTGCTGGAATCGCGCCTTCCGGCCGTTCTGACCGATGCCGACGGCCTTGTGAACTGGCAGCGCGCCGTCAAATCCCCCGCCGAACTGGTGCGCATGCGCCGCGCCGCGCGGATCGTCGAGGAGATGCACCGCCGTATCGCCGAGGTTGCCGAACCGGCAATGCCCAAGAACGTGCTTGTGTCGGAAATCCTGCGCACCGGGGCATTGGGGGCCGACGGCCACTGGGGCGATTATCCGGCGATCGTGCCGATGGCGCCGTCGGGTCTGGATGCAACCGCGCCGCACCTGACCTGGGACAATCGCCCGATGGAAGTCGGGGAATCGCATTTCTTCGAAATTGCGGGGGTCTATCGGCGCTATCACTGTCCGTTGTCGCGCACGTTGTTTTTCGGCGAACCACCCGCGAAATACCGCCGCGCCGAGGTCGCGGTTCAAGAGGCCACCGCCGCCGCCCTGGAACAGGCGCGTCCGGGGAACTGCTGCGAGGACATCGCCAATGCCTTCAACGCCCAGCTAAACGCGTTCGGCTTTGAAAAGGAAAGCCGCTGCGGCTATTCGATCGGCCTCAGCTATCCGCCCGACTGGGGCGAACGCACGATGTCGCTGCGCCGGGGCGACATGACGGAACTGCGGCCGGGAATGGTCTTTCACTTCATGCCCGCGCTCTGGCTCGATGATGGCGGACTGGAAATCACCGAAAGCATCCTGATCACCGAAACCGGCGCGGAACCGCTGTGCACCCTGCCGCGCACGATCACCGTGACCAACTGACGGCCGGGTTCCGGCGTTGGCGCAACGGGATGCCAGGTCTGCAAACCCGGCCTTGATTCCCGAGCGCGCTGCCATTAGTGGGGATCAGATTGTGTCAGGAGATATCCGATGCCCGCAGCCCCCTCGTCTGCCAAGCCGACGGCATGCCTCGTTCTTGCCGACGGGACCATCTTTTACGGTCGCGGGTTCGGCGCAACCGGCGAAACAGTCGCCGAACTGTGTTTCAACACGGCCATGACCGGGTATCAGGAAATCATGACCGACCCGTCCTATGCGGGCCAGATCGTGACCTTTACCTTCCCTCATATCGGCAATACCGGTGTCACGCCGGAAGATGACGAAACCGCCGACCCGGTTGCCGCCGGCATGGTCGTCAAATGGGATCCGACCGAGCCGTCGAATTGGCGGGCAACGGGCGATCTGATCGACTGGCTGGAACGGCGCGGTCGCATCGGCATCGGTGGCGTCGATACACGCCGGTTGACCCGCGCGATCCGCCAGCAAGGCGCACCGCATGCGGCGCTGGCCCATGACCCCGACGGCAATTTCGACCTGGAGGCGTTGATCGCCAGGGCGCGGGGCTGGAAAGGGCTTGTCGGGCTGGACCTGGCGCGCGACGTGACCTGCGCGCAAAGCTATCGCTGGGATGAAAAGCGCTGGGCCTGGCCCCAGGGCTATGAGCGCCAGACCGCACCGCGCCACCGGGTCGTCGCCATCGACTACGGCGCCAAACGCAATATCCTGCGCAGCCTGGCCTCGGCGGGCTGCGATGTCACCGTGATGCCGGCAACCGCGACCGCCGAGGATGTCCTGGCCCTGGCCCCCGATGGCGTGTTCCTGTCCAACGGCCCCGGCGACCCGGCCGCGACCGGCGCCTATGCGGTGCCCATGATCCAGGCCATTCTCGAACGCGAGCTGCCGGTTTTCGGCATTTGCCTGGGCCACCAGATGCTGGCCCTGGCGATGGGGGCGCGGACGGTCAAGATGAATCACGGCCACCACGGCGCCAATCATCCGGTCAAGGATCTGGAAACCGGGAAGGTGGAAATCACCTCGATGAATCACGGCTTCACGGTGGACAGTCAGTCTTTGCCCGACGGGGTGATCGAAACCCATGTCTCGCTCTTTGACGGGTCGAACTGCGGCCTGCGCATGACCGATCGTCCCGTTTTCTCGGTCCAGTATCACCCCGAGGCCAGCCCCGGCCCGCAGGACAGCTATTACCTGTTCGAGCGCTTCGCCGCCGCGATGGAAGCCCGCAAGGTCGCCTGACACGCTGCGCCCCGCGCCCTTTAACGAGCTGTTAACGGTTCCCGGACCACAATGACGGGGACCGGTGGTTTCGGTCGTTCAAGGGGCGAAAGGCACAGGGTCGCATGGGGTCGGCGCGTCTGAACCACGAAGCGTGCACCATGGGCACGCCGTATCTCGCAATGCGCCGGCGCAACGGCGTCGCGGCCTCTTGTCGGCCTGTGCCTTTGGCTTCGCCCTGCCCTGGGCCATTGCCGCCGCCGGATCACGATCCGGACGCCGCCCGGCCCAAACGCCCCCTGGGCATGATCTTGCTGGAATCCGGCGGGCTGACCTCGCCCGATCTGATGCGCGCGCTCACCATCCAGAGGCGCGAGAATGCGCGGCTGGGGGATATCCTGCGCGCGCATGGCATGGCGAAAGACGGCGATGTCGTCCGCGCCCTGGCGCAGCAGCATGGGACATCAGTGCTTGACCCTGGTCATGATCGCCCTGACCCGCGGCTGATCGACCTGCTGGGCCCGGCCCGCTGCCTGGCGCTGGATTGCCTGCCCTGGCGCCGGGCCGGGTCGATCACTCTGGTCGCCACTTCGGCCCCCGACCGGTTCGCCGAACGGCGCAACCTGCTTAAGGCCGTCCTAGGCCCGATCGCCATGGTCGTCATATCGGAAAGCGCACTGCATGACGCGCTCATCGGGTCACGGCGCAACCTTCTGACCCTGCTTGCGGAAACCTGCGTCAAGGATCGCGAGAGCTGTCGCACCTGGAATGCCCGCCGGTTCAGCCTGTTGCTTGCGCTCGCGATGGCCGCCCTTTTCGCGGCGACGCTCGCGGCCCCGATGCTAAGCTTTCTCTTGCTGTTCGGCATCGTCACGCTGGCACTTGTCAGCGGAACATTGTTGCGCATCGCCGCCGCGATCACGCAATTGCGCGCCATCCGCGGCCCGACGGGGCCGGCAAACCTGCCGGTCTGCCGCGCCCGTGACACCGACCGCAAGCCGGTGGTCACGATGATGGTGCCCCTGTTCAATGAGCCTGGCATCGCGCCCCGGCTGGTCGCGCGCCTCGGTGCCTTGAGCTATCCACGCGAATTGCTGGATGTGATGCTGGTCGTGGAAGAGGACGACCACCTGACCCGCGCCGCCCTGGCCCGGTCCGACCTGCCGCGCTGGATGCGGGTCGTGCCGGTGCCGGACTCGGCGCTGCGCACGAAACCGCGCGCGCTGAACTACGCCCTCAACTTTGCTCGCGGCAGCATAATCGGGGTCTATGACGCCGAGGATGCGCCGGCACCCGACCAGATCCATCGCGTGATCGAACGGTTCGCCGCGGGCGGGCCGGATCTGGCCTGCGTGCAAGGGGTTCTGGATTACTACAACCCCGCCACCAACTGGCTTTCGCGCTGCTTCACCATCGAATACGCCGCCTGGTTCCGGCTGATCCTGCCCGGCTTCGAAAAGCTGGGTCTGGCGGTGCCACTGGGCGGCACCACCCTGTTCTTTCGCCGCGACATCCTGGAATCGCTGGGTGGCTGGGACGCCCATAACGTCACCGAAGACGCGGATCTGGGCATCCGGCTGGCGCGGCATGGCTATCGGACCGAATTGCTGGACACCGTCACGCTGGAAGAGGCGAATTGCCGCATCCTGCCCTGGATCCGGCAACGGTCCCGGTGGTTGAAGGGCTACGCGATGACATATGCGGTTCACATGCGCGACCCCTTGCTGTTGTACCGCCAACTCGGGGTGTGGCGATTCTTCGGGTTTCAGGTGCTGTTTCTAGGCACTCTGATCCAGTTTCTGCTTGCCCCGATCCTGTGGAGCTTCTGGTTGATGCTGCTGGGCCTCGGCCACCCGCTTGCAGACGCGCTTCCGACAGCCGCGCTGCTGGCCATCGCCACGCTGTTTCTGCTCAGCGAGGTTGCCAATCTGGCAATCAACCTGTCGGCCCTGCGATCACGCGATCACCGGTTCCTGCGGCCCTGGACGATCAGCCTGCATCTGTATTTCCCGCTGGCTGCCTTCGCGGCCTACAAGGGTTTTTGGGAGATGATCATCAGCCCGTATTACTGGGACAAGACGCATCACGGCATGCACGACAGCATGGGCCAGCCCGCGCTGGTCAGGGCCTAACCCCGGCGTGGCCGATCAGGCGCCCAAACGTCGCCGGTCGCCCGATTCCAGTTTCAGCCGGGTCTCGAACGCATGCGAAATATGCGCCTTGAGCGCCGATGCCGCGGCATCGCCCTCGCCCTGGGCGATAGCCTCGACGATGACGGCGTGTTCCTCAAGCGCTTCGTCGCCACGCCCTTCGGCCGCCAGCGAGGTCGTTGCCAGCAAGGCCATGGAGCGGTGCACCAGATCAAGTTGCTGAACCAGAAACCGGTTGTGCGATGCCAGGTGGATCTGCTTGTGAAACCGCTTGTTCGCCCGGCTCAGGGCGGCAGGATCGTCGATCAGCCGGCGATCGGTTTCGACCATGTCGCGCAGCACCCGCACCTCTTCGACGGTGGCGTGGCGTGCCGCCAGCCGTGCCGCCAGCCCTTCCAGTTCGGCGCGCACGACATAAAGCTCGGCCAGCTGGTTGTGATCGAGCGAGGCCACGATCAACGACCGGCCGTCGCGCGACAACAGTGACTGTGTCTCAAGCCGTTGCAGGGCCTCGCGAATCGGGGTGCGCGAGACGCCGAAACGCTCCGCCAGTTCCGATTCCACCAGCCGATCGCCGGGGCGATAGATCCCTTCGTCGATGGCCGCCAGGATCAACGTATAGGCATCGGCCTGCGGGTTGCGCATGTCGGCCATAAACCCTCTCCATCCTGCCTGGCGCCTGCGCGCGCAGCCTAGAGCGATGTGTGCCGGCAGGAAAGAGCCTATTTCGCCACCCCGCTTGAGTTACGCGGCCAATCGCGCTAGCTCAACGCCATGGTCCACGCGTCTTTTCAGCATGTCGAAACCTGGGTCTTTGACCTGGACAATACTCTTTATCCGCCGGCGATGCGGCTGTTTGAACAGGTCGACGCCAACATGACCCGGTTCGTGATGCGCATGACCGGGACCGACCATGCCGAGGCCGATCGCCTGCGCAAGAAATACTGGCTCGACTACGGCACCACGCTGGCTGGCCTGATGATGCATCATGGCGTCGATCCCGTCCCTTACCTGGAAGAAGTGCATGCCATCGACTTCTCGGCGCTGGCGCCCGACCCGGCATTGCGTGCGGCGATTTCCCGTCTGCCCGGGCGGCGGATCGTCTATACCAACGGGTCTGCCCCCTATGCCAACCAGGTGCTTGAACACCGCGGGTTGAGCGGGCTCTTTGATGCGGTCTACGGGGTCGAGCACGCCGGCTACCACCCGAAACCGCAGCCACAAGCCTTTGAAACCGTGTTTCGCGCCGACGGTCTGGCCCCGTCCCGCGCCGCGATGTTCGAAGACGATCCGCGAAATCTGCGGGTGCCCCATACCATGGGAATGCGCACGGTTCACGTCGCCCCGGCCCCGCTGCCGGCCGGGGAATCGGGGCATATCGATCACCATACGGACGATCTGAACGCCTTTCTTGGCCGTCTGTGATGCTCTGCGGCCTGTTGCCGCAGTGCGGCGAAGGGTCCGATGGCGCCGCACCGGGCAAAACATATCTAAGCTGCGTATCTTAGATTTGCGGAGCCAGCCATGACCTTGTTGACCCTTGATCCCCGGCAGGATCGCACGCCGTTGGTGCGACGCCTGCCCCTGATCGGCCCAATCGCCCGTGAACTTGCCGAAGGCGACAACGACTATCCGTTTTACCTGATCGCCGCGATGCTCAGCCTCTGGGGCTGCGCGGTCATGCTCTGGGGATTGCCGGCGCTGGTTCTGCCCGCCGTGGTTGCCGCGCCGCTGGTTCTGTTGACCCTTGTGCTGCTCACGCAAGGCTGATCCGTCGCGGTTTCCGGTCTCGCCTCGGGCGGTCCGGGGCGCTATATCCGGGGTGGAACCGGATGACGGAGACCACATGCAAGACTCGGTTGACATCCTGATCTCGGGCGGCGGCATCGCAGGGCTGACGGCGGCGGCGGCCTTCGGATCGGCCGGGTGGTCGGTTCTGTGTGTCGATCCCGCCGCGCCGGTGATCGCGGCGGATGCACCGGGGGCGGATCTGCGCACGACCGCCTTCTTGCAGCCGTCGATCCCGGTTCTGTCGGCGGCCGGGCTGTGGCAGCGGCTGAGCCCGCACGCGATGCCGCTTCAGGTCATGCGCATCGTCGATGCCGGCGGGCCGGAAACCGAGGCCCGCGTGATCCATGATTTCGACGCCAGCGAGGTCTCGGACCAGCCGTTCGGCTGGAACCTGCCCAACTGGCTTCTCCGGCGTGAGGCGCTGGCACGGCTGGACGAATTGCCGAATGTCCGGTTTCTGCCCGGCGTTGCGACCGAACGGCTGCTGACACGTGAGACCGAGGCGCGCGTCTGGCTCAGCAACGGTGCCCGCGTTTCGACGCGGCTTCTGATCGCGGCGGACGGGCGCAATTCGCCCATGCGCGCGGCCTTGGGGATCGGTGTGCGCACGCTGCGCTATGGTCAAAAGGCGTTGGCCTTTGCCGTCACCCACCCCGCACCGCACACCAACATCTCGACCGAAATCCACCGATCCGGCGGCCCGTTCACACTGGTGCCGCTGCCAGATCATCAGGGGCGGCCCTGTTCCGCCGTGGTCTGGATGGAAACCGGCGCCGAAATCGCGCGCCTGCAATCGCTGTCGCCGGATGCGTTCGAGAACGCCATGAATGAACGCTCGGCCGGGCTGTTCGGGCGTCTGGAACTGGCATCACGACTGACGGTCTGGCCGATCATCGCCCAGATCGCGGATCGGTTTTGCGGCGAGCGCACGGCCCTGATGGCCGAGGCCGCCCATGTCGTGCCGCCGATCGGCGCACAGGGTCTGAACATGTCGATGGCCGATCTTGCCGCGCTGCTGGAGCTGGCGCGCGACGATACATTGGGCACGCCCGCCATGCTGGACGCCTATCATCGTCGCCGCTGGCCCGAGGTGACGCTGCGGCTTCAGGGGGTTGATATGCTCAACCGCGCCTCGATGCTGCATGCCCAACCCCTGCGGGATCTGCGCGCGGCCACGCTGGACCGTTTGTATGCCCTGGCACCGGTCCGCAAGGGATTGATGCAGTTGGGTATCGGGGTGCGATGACGCCTTGGCGGGATACCAGGGGCGATTGTCTCATAAGTGACAGACTTTGGGGAAAATGCGCGTCATATCGCAGGAACACGATGGCAAAAATGACACGTCATTGACCGGGCGCTGCGGATTGTAAGTCCGCCTTGCCGTGCGCGCACGCCATTGCGCGGCTAGAGTGAGGCCTCGATCTCGGACACGACCGAGGCGATGATTTCCTCAAGCAGGGCCTGATCCTCGCATTCGGCCATGACCCGAACCATGGGTTCGGTGCCCGATTTGCGGATCAGCAAACGCCCGCGTCCGTTCAGCCGGGCCTCGGCATCGCGGATCGCCGACTGAACCGAAGGGGCAGCCATCGGCGCCTGACCGGCGGCAAAGCGCACGTTGCGCAGCAATTGCGGAACCGGCTCGAACTGGCGCAGGACACGGCTGGCCGGTTCGCCACGCTCGACCATGGATTGAAGCACCTGCAGGCCGGCGATCAAACCATCGCCCGTGGTCGCGTAGTCGGTCATCACGATATGGCCCGACTGCTCGCCGCCAAGATTGAACCCACCCGCACGCATCCGTTCGACCACATAGCGGTCACCCACGGCCGTGCGCTCCAGCCGCAGCCCATGGCCCTGCAGATACCGTTCAAGCCCCAGGTTCGACATGACCGTTGCGACCAGCGTGCCGTCGTTCAACCGCTGATCCTCGGCCCAGCGACGGGCCAGCAGCGCCATGATCTGATCGCCGTCGGCAATATTGCCCTTCTCGTCGATCACGACGACGCGGTCGGCATCGCCATCCAGGCACAAACCCAGATCGGCGCCATTGGCCACGACCGCCTCGGCCGCCGCGCGGGGCGCGGTCGAACCGACCTCGCGGTTGATGTTGAACCCGTCGGGGGACACGCCCAGGGCGATGACCTCGGCGCCCAGTTCCCACAGCAATTCGGGCGCGGCCTTGTAGGCGGCGCCGTGCGCGCAATCGACCACCACCTTGACCCCGCGCAGGCTGGCACCCCGCGGCAAGGTTGTTTTGACGTATTCGACATACCGCCCGCGCCCGTCATCGACCCGCTGGGCGCGACCGATCTTCATCGGCTCGACCAGTTCGATATCGCCGGCCAGAATCGATTCGATCGCGGTTTCGGCCTCGTCCGACAGTTTGAAACCGTCCGGGCCAAAGAACTTGATGCCGTTGTCCGTCGCCGGGTTGTGGCTGGCCGAGATCATGATCCCGACGTCGGCGCGCATCGAGCGCGTCAAATACCCCACCGCCGGGGTCGGCACAGGCCCCAGCAGCAACACATTCATCCCCGTCGAGGTCAGCCCGGCTGTCAGTGCCTGTTCCAGCATGTAGCACGAGCGGCGGGTGTCCTTGCCGATCACCACGCGATGTCCGTTTTCGCCGCCCCGGTTGAAGAAACGGCCGGCGGCCGCGCCAAGGCGCAAAGCGTTCTCGGCGGTCATTGGCCAGGTATTTGCCTGCCCGCGAACGCCATCGGTGCCGAAAAGGTGTCGTGTCATGTTGATGCGCCTTCGCTTGTCATCGCCCGCCACAGCGCGAGCGCCTGCACCGTTTCCGCGACATCGTGCACGCGGATGATCTGCGCCCCCTGCGACGCGGCCTGCAGCGCCACCGCGATCGAGCCCGGCACACGGGCGGCCGCGGGATCGACACCCGAGAGCGTGCCGATGAATTTCTTGCGCGATGCCCCCAGCAGGACCGCGGCACCCAGATTATGAAACAGGGAAAGTCCTGAAAGTAAGGACAAATTGTGCCGCAAAGTCTTGCCGAAGCCGATCCCCGGATCCACGATCAGCCGTTCCGGCGCGATCCCCTGATCGAGGGCGAAATCCATGCGCGCCAGCAGGTAGTCATGAATATCCAGCAGCACGTTATCATAGTGCGGATCACGCTGCATGGTCTGCGGATCGCCCTGGGCATGCATCAGGCAAACCGGCACGCCTGCCCGCGCGACGACCGCCGCCAGATCCGCGTCATGGCTGAGCGCGGAAACGTCATTGACCATGTTCGCGCCCGCCGACAGCGCCGCCTGGGCGACCGCGGCCTTGCGCGTGTCGATCGAGATCGGTGTGGTGATACCTTCGGCGCGGATGGCGGCGATCACGGGAACCACGCGTTTGATTTCTTCGGCCTCGGGCACATCAACCGCACCGGGCCGGGTCGATTCGCCGCCGATGTCCAGGATGTCAGCGCCATCGGCCGCCATTGCCTGCGCCCGCGCCAGGGCCGTTTCGGGCGCATAGGCGACCCCGCCATCGGAAAAGCTGTCAGGCGTGACATTGACGATGCCCATCACAAGCGGCCGATCGGTGGCCAGCCCCGGCAGGGTCGCGCGCGGCGCGCTCAAGCGGGCGCGGTCGGTTGGTGTGAGTTCATCCAGAAGGAACCGCTGCGTCGCGGCCTCGCGCTGCATCAGATCGGCCTCGGACCACCAGACATGGGCGCTGCCGGACAGCGCCCGCGCCTCGGGCGGGCGCGGCAGATCGGTGCGCGGCAAAGGTCGCAAACAGGTCATGGCCCTGCTCAAGCAAATGCCCGCGGTCTTGGCAAGAGGGTTCACCCGGCGCCGGGAAATGTTTCAACCGGAACGCGGCTTCCCGCCGACAGGGCGGTCCCCGGCGGGACGACGACAACGCGTGCCGCCAGCGTCTCGGCCAGCCAGAGCGCAAGCGCGGGGCCGTCGTCGGCGCGCGCCAGCGGGCCATCCGGCGTATCCAGGACCAGCTTGGACGGCGCCCAGACAATCGTCTGGCCGTTGCGCATGGCCCAGTCGATTTCGGTCCGGCTGGCCACGACCAGGCACCGCCGGTCGCGCCCTGCCAGCCGCCAGGCGTTCTGCTCGATCGCCAGAAGGTCGATGCGCCGCTGCACGGCAGCCGGGCTCGCATCCTGCGACGGATCCGCTTCGCGTTTCGTCTCGGGCAGGCCCACGCACAGGACCAGCGGAGCGCCCCGCGCCTCCAGGTCGTCAAGCTGGCGTGGCAGGTCGGGCGCGGCAATCGCGGCATTGTCCAGATAGGCGACAACGGGGTGCAGGGCCTGCCCGCCGTCATCGTCGGCGCCCGCGCGTGACGGCACCGCCGCGCGGCTGCGCACGATCTCGACGCCCAGTGCCCCCGGCCCCCGATCAAGCTTTTCCACACGGATAAAGGCGCGCATCGCTCGTGGTTCGGCCAGAATACGCTCGGCGACACGTTCTGCCAGTGTTTCCAGAAGGTTGATCCGTTCCGACGCCAATTCGTCGGATATGGCTTCGGTTATGCGATCATAAGACAGGATCCGATCGACATCGTCATCCAGCGGGGCCGACGGCGGCGCGACTTCGACCACGACATTGAACAGAAGCCGCTGGCGATGACCCCGTTCGGACTGAAACGCACCGATATCCGCATCAACCAGATAGTCGCGCAAAGCAATCCGGTCGCGCGGGTCTGTCGGCGCCGTGGCTTCGGCCCGTTCTTCGGGATGGGCGAAGGCCAGTCTGATGTCGGTGCTCATGGTCGCGCGGATGCCCCGCATAAAGGTGTTGGACGGGCATCTTTTAACGCAGGGGGCGCCGACATCCCAGCCCAAAGGCGGCACACAAGGCACCGCACGCGACCCACCCGCCCGGCAAGCCACGAACAAAAAACGCGGCGGCGCCCAAAGGGTCACGCGCCGCGCGTCATGGTTTCAAGCCGGTCGATCAGGCCGCGGTGGTGCTCAGGCCCAATTGCTGACCGACCATGACCATGTCGTTGACAAGCTTGCCCGCATGATCGGCGTCGTCCCCGCTGGCCTCGCCCGCGGCCTTGCGCAGATCGGCCAGCATGGCGTCATAGGTGGGTTGGGTCATCTCGTCGGTCGGAATGCCGCGCTCGGCCAGAAGCGAAATGGCCTCGGCCCCGACCTCGGCAAAGCCGCCGGTCACGACATATTTCATCTCACCCTGCGTGGTGACCGCCGTGACGATCCCCGGACGCAGCGTCGAGATGAAGGGTGCATGCCCCGGCATGGCGGTGAAGTCACCCTCGGCGCCGGGGATCTGCACCTCGCTGGCCGCGACGGACGCAAGCATCCGTTCCGGCGACACGAGGTCGAATTGCAGGGTATCAGCCATTCATGCCTCCTCAGGCGGCAGCGGCGAGGCGCTGGGCCTTTGCGATCACGTCGTCGATGTCGCCGACCATGTAAAAGGCGGCTTCGGGCAGATGGTCGTATTCACCGGCCACGACCGCCTTGAACGAAGCGATGGTCTTTTCCAGCGGCACCTGAACACCGTCGAAGCCGGTAAAGACCTTGGCCACGTCGAAGGGCTGCGACAGGAAGCGCTGGATTTTCCGCGCACGCGACACGGTCAGCTTGTCCTCCTCGGACAGTTCGTCCATGCCCAGAATGGCGATGATGTCCTGAAGCGACTTGTACCGCTGCAAGATGCCCTGCACGTCACGCGCCACCTGGTAATGCTCTTCGCCGACGACACCCGGCTCAAGAATGCGCGAGGTTGAATCGAGCGGGTCCACCGCGGGATAGATGCCCAGTTCCGAAATCGCACGCGACAGAACCGTGGTGGCGTCGAGGTGGGCGAACGAGGTGGCCGGTGCCGGGTCGGTCAGGTCGTCGGCCGGAACGTAAATGGCCTGAACCGAGGTGATCGAGCCCGCCCGCGTCGAGGTGATGCGCTCTTGCAAGGCGCCCATGTCGGTCGCCAGCGTCGGCTGGTAGCCCACGGCCGAGGGGATGCGGCCCAATAGTGCCGACACCTCGGAGCCCGCCTGCGTGAAGCGGAAGATGTTGTCGACGAAGAACAGAACGTCGGTGCCCGACTGGTCGCGGAACTGCTCGGCCAGGGTCAGGCCCGACAGCGCCACGCGCAGGCGTGCGCCCGGCGGTTCGTTCATCTGGCCATAGACCAGTGCCACCTTGGATTCGGACAGGTTGTCGATGTTGATAACGCCCGAGTCGATGAATTCGTGGTAGAGGTCGTTGCCCTCGCGGGTGCGCTCACCCACGCCGGCGAACACTGAATAGCCTGAGTGCACCTTGGCGATGTTGTTGATCAGCTCCTGGATGAGCACGGTCTTGCCCACGCCCGCACCGCCGAAGAGGCCGATCTTGCCGCCCTTGGAATAGGGCGCCAGAAGGTCGATCACCTTGATGCCGGTGACCAGAATTTCCGACTCGGTCGACTGCGCGGCGAAGCCCGGCGCGGGCTGGTGGATCGCACGCCGTTCGCTGGCGCCGACCGGACCCTTTTCATCGATGGGCTCACCGACGACGTTCAGGATGCGCCCCAGCGTGGCGTCGCCCACGGGCACGGTGATAGGCTCGCCCATGTCGGTCACGTCCTGGCCGCGCACCAGACCTTCGGTCGCGTCCATGGCGATGGCGCGAACCGTGTTCTCGCCCAGGTGCTGGGCGACTTCCAGAACCAGTTCCTTGCCGTTGTTGTCGGTGGTCAGTGCGTTCAGAATCGCCGGGAGGGCCCCGTCAAACTGAACGTCAACGACGGCGCCGATGACCTGGGTCACCTTGCCGGTGGCTTTCGCTTTTGCCATTGTCTCTCTCCGGTTCCTCAGAGCGCCTCGGCGCCCGAAATGATCTCGATAAGCTCTTTGGTGATGGCGGCCTGACGCGAGCGGTTATACTCGATCGTCAGACGGTCGATCATGTCGCCGGCATTGCGCGTGGCGTTGTCCATGGCCGACATCCGCGCCCCTTGTTCGGACGCGCCGTTTTCCAGAAGCGCGGCAAAGATCTGCGTCGCGACCGAGCGCGGCAGCAGGTCTTCGAGGATCGCTTCCTCGGACGGCTCATAGTCATAGAGCGTCGTCGCCTCGGCGTCGTCGGGCACCGGTGCGGGGATGATCTGCTGCGCCGTCGGCACCTGGCTGATCACCGACTGGAAGCGGTTGTAGAAGATCGTGGCGACATCGAATTCGCCGCCATCGAACCGCTTGAGAACATCAGCCGCGATGGTGCGCGCATTCTCATAGCCGACGCGCTTGACCTCGGACAAGTCCACATGCGCGATCAGGTGATCGCCCAGATCGCGCTTGAGCTGTTCGCGCCCCTTCTTGCCCACCGTAATGATCTTGACGGTCTTGCCCTCGGCCAGAAGCTCGGCCGCGCGCACCCGCGCCAGTTTCACGATCGACGAGTTGAAGCCGCCACAAAGGCCGCGCTCGGCCGTCATGACGACCAGCAGGTGCACCTTGTCGCTGCCGGTGCCCGACAGCAGACGCGGCGCGGTGTCCGAGCCGGCGACCGAGGCCGCGAGCCCGTTGACGACGGCCTCCATACGCGCGGCATAGGGCCGCGCGGCTTCGGCGGCTTCCTGGGCGCGGCGCAATTTCGCCGCCGCGACCATCTGCATCGCCTTGGTGATCTTCCGGGTCGATCTGACCGAGTTGATCCGGTTCTTCAGGTCCTTGAGGCTTGGCATCTACCTGTCCTCTCGTCCCGCCCTCAGGCGAAATCTTTCGCGTATTCGTCGATTGCTGCCTTGATCTTCTCTTCCAGCTCGCCCTTCACCTTGCGATCGTTCTTGGTGATGTCGTCCAGAAGCGCCTTGTGCTCGCCGCGCAGATGGGTCAGCAGCCCCTTTTCAAAGCGGCCGACATCGCCGACGGCCAGGCCGTCCAGATACCCGTGGGTGCCGGCGTAGATCACGCAGACGATCTCGGCATTGGTCATGGGCGAATACTGGCCTTGCTTCATCAACTCGGTCAGGCGCGCGCCGCGGTTCAGCAGCTTCTGCGTTGACGCGTCCAGGTCAGAGCCGAACTGCGCAAAGGCCGCCATTTCGCGATACTGCGCCAGTTCCAGCTTGACCGGACCCGCGACCGATTTCATTGCGTCGGTCTGTGCCGACGAGCCGACCCGCGACACCGACAGGCCGGTGTTCACGGCCGGGCGGACGCCCTGGTAGAACAGCTCGGTTTCCAGGAAGATCTGACCATCGGTGATCGAGATCACGTTGGTCGGGATGAAGGCCGACACGTCGCCGCCCTGGGTTTCGATGATCGGCAGCGCGGTCAGCGAGCCGGCGCCGTGATCCTCGTTCAGCTTCGCGGCGCGCTCCAGCAGGCGGGAGTGCAGGTAGAACACGTCGCCCGGATAGGCCTCGCGCCCCGGCGGGCGGCGCAGCAGCAGCGACATCTGGCGGTAGGCCACGGCCTGCTTGGACAGGTCGTCGTAGATGATCAGCGCATGGCGGCCATTGTCGCGGAAGTATTCCGCCATTGCGGTGGCGGCATAGGGTGCCAGGAACTGCATCGGCGCAGGGTCCGATGCCGTGGCAGCCACGACGATCGTGTAGTCAAGCGCGCCTTCCTCGTCCAGCTTCTTCACCAGTTGCGCCACGGTCGAACGCTTCTGCCCGACCGCGACATAGACGCAGTAGAGCTTCTTCGATTCGTCGTCGCCAGCAGCGTCGTTATAGCTTTTCTGGTTCAGAATCGTGTCCAGGGCCACGGCGGTCTTGCCGGTCTGGCGGTCGCCGATGATCAGTTCGCGCTGGCCACGACCGATCGGGATCATCGAGTCGACGGCCTTGAGGCCCGTCGCCATGGGTTCATGGACCGACTTGCGCGGAATGATGCCTGGCGCCTTGACGTCGGCGATGCGGCGCTCGCTGGCCTTGATCTCGCCCTTGCCGTCGATCGGGTTGCCCAGACCATCGACCACGCGACCCAGCAGCGCTTCGCCCGCGGGCACGTCCACGATCGACTTGGTGCGCTTGACGGTATCGCCTTCCTTGATCGACCGGTCGTCGCCGAAGATCACGATCCCGACGTTGTCGACCTCCAGGTTCAGCGCCATCCCGCGGATACCGCCCGGAAACTCGACCATCTCGCCGGCCTGGACGTTGTCCAGACCGTGGACCCGCGCGATCCCGTCCCCGACCGACAGGACGCGACCGACCTCGGCCACCTCGACTTCCTGGCCGAAGTTCTTGATCTGCTCCTTGAGGATCGCAGAGATCTCAGCTGCTTGGATACCCATTTATCCGACCTCTTTCATGCTGTTCTGGAGGGCCGCGAGCTTGGAGCGGATCGAGGTGTCGATCATCTTCGAGCCCACTTTGACAATAAGTCCGCCGATGAGATCCTCATCGACAGAGACGTTCAGTTTCACCTTCTTGCCGACGCGGTCCTTGATCGTGGCCGCAAGCGCGTCTGCCTGGGCCTTGCTCAGAACCGTGGCAGACACCACTTCGGCCGAAATCTCGCCCTTTTCTTCGGCGATCATCTGCCGCAGCGCCGCAAGAAACGCAGGCACCGCGAACAGGCGGCGGTTTTGCGCCATCAGGCCCAGCGCGCCCGTCGTGGTGGGCGACAGGTCCATTTTCTTGGCCAGGGCGGTGATCGCCTTGCCCTGATCGGCGCGGGAATAGACCGGGGAATTCATCATCGCGCGCAGATCGGCACTGTCTTTCATTGCCGCCTCAAGCGCGGCGATATCGGCCTCCAGCGCCTTGAGGGCCTTGCCCTCCTTGGCCAGGTCGAAAACGGCCGTGGCATAGCGCTGGGCGATACCCGAGGAGATCGAAGCTGGTTCGGACACGTCCACCCTTCCGATATTGTTCTTACAACCCTTGACCTCGCGCAAGACCAGGGCAGACAGGATGCACGTTAGCTGCGCGGCATCCGAAATCGGCGCGGGTGTAGCAGAGCATTCCCGAACCCGCAACCGTCAAGCACATGGGAAACCGCGCCATGTTAGCGCTTAGCGCACCCGTTTGCAGTCGAACGGTCGCGGCGCCTGCGAAAAAGCGGCCCGCGTGCGCGCATGGGCTTGGCGCACGGCCCCGTCGTGCACCGGCACGAAGGCGGTGATTCACGCCCCGCGACGATCGCGCCAGGCCGGCAGCGCGCCCCCTTGCGGCACCCCCTCCAGCACGCGCAACGGCCGGCGCGCGTCGGCGCGCAGTCCCGGTCTGGTGGGGGCCGTGTCGCGGCGGATCGCCTCGACGATCAGCACGCCGCCCAGACGTTCAGGCGCATATCGCCGCCCCAGGCGTTCCAGCCCGCGCGCCGAACGAAGCCAGAAACGCCGACCCGACGGCGGAAAGAAAAGTGCCGCCGCATGCCCCATGGGCACAAAGCCGCATTCCTCCAGCAGGCGTTCGATCTGCGTGCGCGAATAGGGACGGCCGAACCCGAACGGCGTCGCGTCGCGTCGCGCCCAAAGGCCCGAACGGTTCGGGACCAGAACCAGCGCCCGCCCCTGTGGCGCCAGCACGCGATGCGCCTCGTCCAGCAGGGCCAGCGGATGATCCGATGTTTCCAGCCCATGAAGAAGCGCCAGCCGATCGACACTGTCATTGGCCAGCGGCCAGCGCGCCTCGTCGGTAAGAACGGAATGGTTCTGGCCGTCCGCCGGCCAATGCATGACCCCCTGGGGCGCCGGCATCAGCCCGATCACGCGCGCCGCCTGTGGCAGAAACGGGCGCAGCAGCGGCACGGCAAAGCCATATCCGGCCACGGTCAGCCCGCGCGCCGAACCCCAGCGGCTGACGACCTGGTCGCGCATGCCCTTTTGCGCCGCCCGCCCCAACTGGCTGCGGTAGTAAAAATCACGCAGAAGATGGACATCGAGATGCATTGAACCCGGCGGCTGTCTGTCGCAAGCTGCACCCTGCCCCATCGCGGCCCGTTTGAGAAGCCCCGGCAAGGAGACAGAGCATGCCCGACACCATTCGGATCATCCATTGCCTGAAGGACAACTATGCCTTCCTGATCGTCAATCCCGACACCGGCACGGCCATCCTGATCGACGCGCCCGAGGCGGCGCCGATCCTGGATGCCCTCAAGCGCGAGTCCCTGACCCTGTCGGCGATCCTGCTGACCCATCATCACTGGGACCATGTCGACGGGCTGGAGGCCTTGCGCAAGGCTTACCCTGCCCCGGTCTACGGCAACAAGGCCGATGCCGCGCGGCTGCCGGCGCTGGACCATGCCTTTGCGCCCGGTGACACAATCCTTGATGGTGCCTGCCATGTGATGGACGCGCCGGGGCATACGATCGGCCATGTGGCCTTTCATTTTCCCGCGCTCGATGCGCTGTTCAGCGCCGACAGCCTGATGACTCATGGCTGCGGCCGCCTGTTCGAGGGCTCGCCCCAGGACATGGCCGCCACCATCGCCCGGTTCGACGCGTTGCCGCCCGAGACGCGCATCTTCAGCGGCCATGACTATGCGCAGGCCAACCTGGATTTCGCCGCGCGCTTTGCCCCCGACCCAGAGGCGCTCAAGGCCCGGCAGGAAGAGCTCGATCGCCTTGCCGCGTCGGGCGAGCCCACCACGGGAACGACTCTGGCCAGTGAAAGACTTGTAAATCCCTATCTGCGCACCCATCTTCCGCAGGTCGCCGAAGCCGCGGGCCTGCCAGACGCCAGCCCGCTCGCGGTCTTTACCGAGATCCGCCGCCGCAAGGATAATGCCTGACAATAAGGCAACCCTGCCGCAAACCCCTGCAAACGGTTCGGGATCACCCAACTGTTGCCGGTCGCGAAATCACTTTTGCGGTGAAAGTCGCAGAAAAGACTTGAAGCAGCGGCCGGAAAACCAAAGTTTAATCATGTGGGGCCACGCTATCGTGGCCTGGGCTGTTTCCTCCGGTGCGGGGTTTCAGTGCACAAATTCGCGGCGACAGCCGCACAACTAAAGGAGCAGACCCGTGCCATCGTTTTCCTCGACTCTCGAACAGGCGATCCATGGCGCACTGGCTCTGGCCAATGCGCGCAGGCACGAACTGGCCACGCTGGAACATCTGTTGCTCGCCCTCATCGACGAGCCCGACGCCTCACGCGTGATGCAGGCGTGCAACGTCGATCTGGACGAGTTGCGCAAGACCCTCGAAGAATTCATCGAGGATGATCTTTCCACGCTGATCACCACCGTCGAGGGGTCCGAGGCCGTTCCGACCGCCGCCTTTCAACGCGTGATCCAGCGCGCCGCGATCCATGTTCAAAGCTCTGGCCGCAACGAGGTCACGGGCGCGAACGTGCTGGTCGCCATTTTCGCCGAACGCGAATCGAACGCGGCGTATTTCCTGCAAGAACAGGACATGACACGCTACGACGCGGTGAATTTCATCGCCCATGGCGTTGCCAAGAACCCCGGCTTCAGCGAAGCGCGGCCGGTCAGCGGCGCCGACGAGGCGCAGGGCGAAGGCGCCTCGGCCAAGACCGACCCCAAGGATTCGGCCCTTGCCAAGTTCTGCGTCGATCTCAACGCCAAGGCGCGTACGGGCGATGTCGATCCGCTGATCGGCCGTTCAGCCGAGGTGGAGCGCTGCATCCAGGTGCTGTGCCGCCGGCGCAAGAACAACCCGCTGCTGGTGGGTGACCCCGGCGTGGGCAAGACCGCCATTGCCGAGGGCCTCGCCAAGAAGATCGTGGACGGTCAGACGCCCGACATCCTGTCGGAATCGACCATCTATTCGCTTGATATGGGCGCACTGCTTGCAGGCACCCGCTATCGCGGCGATTTCGAGGAACGCCTCAAGGCGGTGATGAAGGAACTTGAAGATCACCCCGACGCGGTGCTGTTCATCGACGAAATCCACACCGTCATCGGCGCCGGCGCCACCTCGGGCGGGGCGATGGATGCCTCCAACCTGCTGAAACCCGCGCTTCAGGGCGGCAAATTGCGCTGCATGGGATCGACCACCTACAAGGAATACCGCCAGCATTTCGAAAAGGACCGCGCCCTGTCGCGCCGGTTCCAGAAGATCGATGTCAACGAGCCGTCGGTCGACGATTCGGTCAAGATCCTGATGGGTCTGAAACCCTATTTCGAAAAGCACCACGAGATCCGCTATACCAACGACGCGATCAAGACTGCGGTGGAACTCTCGGCGCGCTATATCAACGACCGCAAGCTGCCCGACAAGGCGATCGACGTGATCGACGAGGCCGGCGCGGCGCAGCACCTGCTGCCGGTCGCCAAGCGGCGCAAGACGATCTCACCCAAGGAGATCGAGGCCGTGGTCGCCAAGATCGCCCGCATCCCGCCCAAGAACGTCTCGAAGGACGATGCCGAGGTCTTGCGCGACATGGAAATCACGCTCAAGCGCGTGGTCTTCGGTCAGGACAGCGCGATCGAGGCGTTGTCGTCGGCGATCAAACTGGCCCGCGCCGGCCTGCGCGAGCCCGAAAAGCCGATCGGCAACTACCTGTTCGCCGGCCCCACCGGCGTCGGCAAGACCGAGGTGGCCAAGCAACTGGCCGCGACGCTGGGTGTGGAACTGCTGCGCTTCGACATGTCGGAATACATGGAGAAACACGCGGTTTCCCGCCTGATCGGGGCACCGCCGGGCTATGTCGGCTTTGATCAGGGCGGGCTTCTGACCGACAGCGTGGACCAACACCCGCATTGCGTGCTCTTGCTCGACGAGATCGAAAAGGCGCATCCGGATGTCTACAACATCCTGTTGCAGGTGATGGACCACGGCAAGCTGACCGACCACAACGGCCGCACCGTCGATTTCCGCAACGTGATCCTGATCATGACCTCGAACGCGGGCGCCACCGAACAGGCCAAGGCCGCCATCGGCTTCGGCCGCGAACGCCGCGAGGGCGAGGATATGGCCGCGATCGAACGGACCTTCACGCCAGAGTTCCGCAACCGTCTGGATGCGGTGATCAGCTTTGCGCCGCTGGGCAAGGCCACGATCATGAAGGTGGTCGAGAAGTTCGTCCTGCAGCTGGAAGCCCAGCTGATGGATCGCAACGTGACCTTCGAACTGGGCGAGGCCGCTGCGGCCTGGCTTGGCGACAAGGGATACGACGACAAGATGGGCGCCCGGCCGCTGGCCCGCGTGATCCAGGAACACGTCAAGAAACCGCTGGCCGAGGAACTGCTGTTCGGCCGGCTGACGAAAGGCGGGCTGGTCAGGGTCGTCGTGCGCGACAACAAGATCGAGCTACAGATCGAGGAAGGCGACAAGCCCCGCCTTTCCGGGTCGAAACCGCCGCTTCTGACCGCCGACTGATCCGCGGCGAATGTCCCCTGACCGGACCGGGGGCGCAAGGCTGCGCCCCCGTTTTTTCATGTGCGACCGATGGTCCCGAGGGCTTGGGCCGGGTCAGGGGGCATTCTGCCCCCTCTGGCCTGCGGCCATTCACCCCCTGAGCGTATTTCCGGCAAGATGAAGCGGCAAAGGGCCAGGCGGCCGCGGGCATAAATGCAACCTTTCCGGCGCGGGGTTAGGGGCGCTGCGGCCCTGCCTATGCCCCTTTTGCAACAATCAACGCTCGGTCAGCTTCAATTCGATGCGACGGTTCTGGGCGCGGGCTTCGGGGGTATCGGCGGGGTTCACGGGACGATATTCGCCAAAACCCGTGGCCGCCAGGCGCTCGGGCGGGAAGCCCAGTTCCTCGATCATGTAAAGCACCACCGAGAGCGCCCGCCCCTGGCTAAGCTCCCAGTTGTTGGAAAAGGGTCCGTCCGCATCGGGCGGGATCGGCACCGTATCGGTATGTCCATCGACCCGCAGGATCCAGTCGATATCAGACGGGATTTCGCGCGCGACGTCCTGCAGGATCGATCCGATATTGGCAATCTGCGCGCGGCCCTCGGATGACAGGTCGGCCTCGCCGGGTTCGAACAGAACCTCGGACGAAAAGACGAAGCGATCGCCGACGATGCGCACGCCCTCGCGACCGGCCAGGATTTCACGCAACTCGCCAAAGAATTCCGAGCGATAGCGTTCGAGTTGGCGCGCCTCTTCCTCAAGCCTCTGGCGTTCGGCCTCTTCGAGTTCGGCACGGCGGCGCTGTTCCTCGGCGACGCGGGACTGTTCGAACGCGACCCGCGCCAGCGCGGCGTTGAGATCCTCGCCCAGGGTCTCGATCTGGGTTTCGGCCTCGGCCTCGGCCGCACGCGATTCACCCAGAAGGTCTTGCAGGCTGGCCACCTGCCGGCGCAGTTCGCGCACCTGTTCGTTGAGCACGGCAAGGCGGCGTTGGTCATCGGCCGTCTGCGCCTCGGCCTCGGCAAGTTCTTCGTTCGCAAGCGACAGGAGCGTTGCGCGAGTCTCAGCCTCGGTCAGGCGCTCGTCGGCAAGGGCCTCGGCCTCCGCGCGCGCCCGGTTGGCAGCCGCCAGAAGGGTGAGCGTCTCTTCCGCCTCGCGGCGCTGCTGTTCAAGGGCAAGGGTCATCGCGGTCAGTTCGGAGTCGGCCTCGCGCAAGCGCTCGCGCAAGGCCTCGGCCGCCGCTGCTTCGGCCAGCCGCGCCTGTTCTTCCTCGCTCAGGCCTTCCTCGATCTCGGTCAGCCGCGCGCGCAGGGCTTCGGCCGCCGCCGCCTCGGCCAGCCGGGCGCGCTCGGCTTCGCTCAGATCGGCTTCTCGCCGTGCCTCGGTCTCGGCCAGCCGGGCAAGCGCCTCCTGCCGGCCCAGTTCGGCCTCGGACAGTTCCGCGTCCAGTTCTGCAATTCGCGCCGAGGTCTCCTCGTCCAGCGCCGCAAGCTCGGCAAGCGCCTGCTGCCGCTCAAGCTCGGCCTCGGACAGTTCCGTGTCGAGCTCTTCAATCCGTGCCGAGGTCTCCTCGTCCAGCGCCGCAAGCTCGGCAAGCGCTTCCTGGCGCGCAAGCTCGGCCTCGGACAGTTCCGCGTCCAGTTCTGCAATCCGCGCCGAGGTCTCCTCGTCCAGCGCCGCAAGCTCGGCGAGTGCTTCCTGGCGCGCAAGCTCGGCCTCGGACAGTTCCGCGTCGAGGTCTGCAATCCGCGCCGAGGTCTCCTCGTCCAGCGCCGCAAGCTCGGCAAGCGCTTCCTGGCGCGCAAGCTCGGCCTCGGACAGTTCCGCGTCCAGTTCTGCAATCCGCGCCGAGGTCTCCTCGTCCAGTGCCGCAAGCTCGGCAAGCGCCTCCTGCCGTTCCAGTTCGGCCTCGGACAGTTCCGCGTCCAGTTCTGCAATTCGCGCCGAGGTCTCCTCGTCCAGCGTCGCAAGCTCGGCAAGCGCTTCCTGGCGCGCAAGCTCGGCCTCGGACAGCGCCGCGTCGAGTTCTTCGATCCGCGCCGAGGTCTCCTCGTCCAGTGCCGCAAGCTCGGCAAGCGCCTGCTGCCGCGCAAGCTCGGCCTCGGACAGTTCCGCGTCGAGTTCTTCGATCCGCGCCGAGGTCTCCTCGTCCAGCGCCGCAAGCTCGGCAAGCGCTTCCTGGCGCGCAAGCTCGGCCTCGGACAGTTCCGCGTCGAGTTCTTCAATCCGTGCCGAGGTCTCCTCGTCCAGCGCCGCAAGCTCGGCAAGCGCTTCCTGGCGGCCCAGTTCAGCGTCCGACAGTGCCGTGTCAAGCTCCGCGATCCGGTCGGCAAGCTCAGCTTCGCGCGCGTCCGCCTCGGCAAGCGATGCCTCACGCTCGCGCAACCTCGCTTGGGTCGCGTCCAGCCGATCACGCGCGCGGTCGCGCGCGGCCTCGGCCTGGCGCAGGGAATCGCTGGTGTTCGACAGCGCTTCCAAGGCATTGTCGCGCGCCTCTTCGGTCGTTTCCAGCCGCATCAGCATCTCGGCCAGCGAGGCTTCGCTTTCTTCGGCGCGCGCGCGCATCTCGGCCAGTGCGGCCTCGACGGCCTCGCGGCGCGCGGCATCCAGCCGGGCGGCTTCTGCGGCCGCATCGATCTCGTCGCGCGCCGCGGCCAGCGCCGTTTCCAGCGACTCGGATTCGGAGGCCAGATCGTCGCGTTCCTCTTCGGTCCGCGAAAGCTGCGCGCGCAGGTCCCGGCGCTGCGACAGCAGCGCGGCCACCTGCGATTCGAAATCGGTGATCGCCTCGCGCGCTTCGCCGAGTTCGGCCTCGCGTTCGGAAACCTCGCGGCCCAGCGCGGCGATCTGCGCCTCTTGCGAGGCGACGGTCTCTTGCGCCGCCTCCAGATCGCCCGACAGCCCGCTGACCTCGCCCTCCAGGGCGGCAACCTGCGCGCGCGACAGGCCCAGCGCATCGGTCAGTTCCGAGACCTGCGCCGTCAGCCCCTGAAGCTCACTGTCCTGCGACGAAATGGTTTCACGCAGGATCGACTGAACGATCATGAAGATTGACAGGACAAAGATCATGACCAGCAAGAGCGCGGTCATCGCGTCCACGAAGCCCGGCCAGATCGACGCCGCAAAGCGCTGGTTGGACCGGCGCGACAGGGCCATGGCTTAACCCTCGCTGTCGCGCGACGGCACGATCACCGGCGGCGGCTGGCGATTCAATTGGCGCACGGCCTGGGTCAACGAGGCCAGATCGGTGCGCAGATCGGCCACCGATTCCTGCCGGCCGGCCGACAATTCCTCAAGGATGCGCAACAGTTGCAGATCCATTGACCGCAACCGCATTCGCGTTTCCGCCTCGATATGGGCTTCGGGCTCGGCGTTCCTGGCTTCCAGTTGGGCAATCATCCGGTCTTGCCCTTCGGCCAGCCGGTTGAGCCCGGCGGCCGTGCTGCTTTCCATTTCGAACCGCAAGGAAAGCCGGTCAACCGCCTCGGCCAGGGTGGCAAGGCCCTGGTCCAGTTGCGCGCGGCCATGCTCGGCTTCGGCCTGAAGCGCGCGCATCGCCTCCATCTGTTCGGCAAGGCTGTCGAGCACCGTCACCAACGCGCCCATCGCGCCACCGTCGCCGCCATCGCTGTCGCCTGCGGCGGTCCCCAGCCGGGTGATGGATGACAACCATTCCTCAAGCTCGCGGTAGAACCGGTTCTGGCCGTGGCTGGCGAACAATTCCAGCATCCCCACGACCAGCGACCCGGCAAGCCCCAGAAGCGATGACGAAAAGGCCACGCCCATGCCGTCCATCTGCGATTCGAGGCCGACCATCAGCTGGCCAAACCCGCTCAGCGCACTTTGGCCTTCTTGCGGTGCAAGCGATCGGATCGTCTCGACCACCGCCGGGACAGAGGTGGCGAGACCATAAAAAGTGCCCAGAAGGCCCAGAAAGATCAACAGGTTGACGATATAGCGCGTAATATCGCGCTCCTCGTCGATCCGGGTGCCAACGGATTCGAGGATGGATCGCGCCGAAGTTGCGCTGATCGGACTGGCCTTGCCGCGTGAGCGCATCAGCGCCGCCAGCGGCGCCAGCAGGCGCGGGGCCACCGTGATCTGGTGTCCCGGCGTCTCGGCTGCAAACCCCTCGATCCATGCGACCGAGCTGGAAATCTGGAACACCTGCCAGAAGGTGGCCAGAACGCCGATCAGAAAGACCAGGAAAATGAAGCCGTTAAGCCAGATATTGGCCAGAAAGATGCCCGAGACGCGCGGAAAGGCCACATAGACCCCCACCGCCACCAGCGCGAGCGAGATCAGCATCAGGGTGATCTGCCGAACCGGCTGTGAAAACTGCATGCCGCCAATGGGCCCGGGAATCGGACCTAGCGCACCCGCTTTCAGTTGTCTCGCCATGCTGTTCGACCTGCTGAATCTGCCACAATATCTAGTGAGACACAGCCCGTTTGCCAACCGGAAATCAACCGGCCTTGAGCCTGCGCACCCGGTCGGACAGCCAATCAAGCTCAGGATCGGTCAGCCCCAGCGTTCGCAGATGCGCCGCGGTCTGGTACAGATAGGCGCAATTCGACCCGCGCCCACCCGTCGCCCGCGCGATAATCTGCGCCTGTTCTTCCAGCGCCAGACCGCCGCAATACTGTGCGTGGTCGCGGTCGATGACATAGGTCACGGCATTGACCATTTGCCCCCCTTCCAGGGCAACAGGTTGGCGCGTTTCCAGATAAGCCGCCGAGATCAGTTCGCGCGCGCGCAGATATTCCAGCGTCTCTTCGGCGATTTGGGGCGCGATTTGAAAGGCGATGCCGGTACAATGTGCGTCCCGTGCCGCATCCAGCGCCAGCACCAGGCCGGGTTCGTCGGGCGTTCCGCGATGATGGATGGACCGCATGCAGAACGAGCGGTGATAGCCATCGAGTCGGGCCACGGCGCGGGCGCTCCAGGCAAATCCCGGATCCCAGATCAGCGAGCCGTAGCCAAAGACCCAAAGCGGCTTCATTACATCCCCCGTCACCAAAACGCGCGCGACCTTCTGCATTCACTGGCCCCGGACGCGGCGCGGATGTAAACAGCTTGGGGCAGGAAAACAACCGAGGTTCGGGCAATGCGGGTAATCTGGGCGCTTGTGACCGTGGCAGTGCTGGCGGTGATCGGATGGGGCGGCTACTGGTTCATGGGCGCCCGGTCGCTGGATCGCACCGTCGAACGGATTCTGGCCGTGAACCCCGCCGTCGACGCCGCCGATCACCGGATCGCCGGATTTCCCAACCGGTTCGACCTGACAGTGACCGAACCCAGGCTGGAACGCGATGGCGTGCGATGGAGTGCGCCCTTCATCCAGTTTTTCGCCCTGAGCTATCGGCTCAATCACCTGATCGCGGTGTTCCCGCATGACCAGCAGATCGGTCTGGGGACGCATGAACTGACGCTGCATTCCACCGACATGCGCGCCAGCGTGGTGATGGAGCCATCGCTGGACCTGCCGCTGGCGCGATTTGCGCTGGTGGCGCAAGAACCCGCGTTGCGCAGCGGGGGTGAGACCCACCGCGCCGACGAGGCCCGCCTGGCAAGCCGTGCCCGAGACACCTATCGCCACCAGGTCGCCATCGAAATCGAAAACGCGCGCGCGGACACCACTGCGATGGACCGGCTTGACCCGCAGGGCCATTGGCCGCGCGCCTTTGCCAACATCGGGCTGGATGCCGAACTGGTGTTCGACCGACCCTTGGATCGGCACGCCCTGACCGGCCCGCCACCGGGCCTTGCCGGTTTCACCCTGACCGGGGCGACCCTTGAATTCGACACGATCCGCATGATCGGCGAGGGGCGCCTGACCCCGGATGCGAACGGTTTTCTGTCTGGCGAAATGACCTTGACGGTTACGAATTGGCGCGACCTGATGCGGCGGGCGCGTGACGCGGGCCTGATGCCGGCCGAACATGACACGCTGATCACACTGGGCCTGGAATCGATGACCGACCCCGACAATCCCGATCGGCTGCAAGCGCCCCTCGTCCTTCGCGATGGGGACGTGCTTGTGGGCCCTGTCGTTCTGGGCACCGTGCCGCCGCTCTTTTGATACGATTAACCGCCGGGCAATCGCAGCGCCGGACCGCCATGTGATTTTCGTCGTCGATGGGCGGTCGACAGCGTGACAATCGGGCGCAGAAAACCTCTAATTTCAAGCTTGAAATTTGAAACTTGAAATGCAATTCTCCCTCACAACCGATGAGGGAGACACGACTGATGAAGATCCTCTGCCTGGGAGGCGGGCCCGCCGGGCTTTACTTCGCCATTTCGATGAAGTTGCGCGATCCGTCCCACCAAGTGACCGTGCTTGAACGCAACCGCGCCAACGACACCTTTGGTTGGGGCGTGGTGCTGTCGGACGATGCCTTGTCCAAGATGCAGGTCAACGACCCAAAGTCCACCGACGCAATTCGCGCTCATTTCGCGTATTGGGACGATATCGCGGTGGTCCATGACGGCGTGCGCACGGTGTCGGGCGGTCACGGCTTTGCCGGGATCGGGCGCAAGCAGATGCTGATTCTGTTGCAGGAACGCGCCCGCGAGCTTGGCGTGGACATGCGCTTTGAAACCGAATTCGAATCGGCCGAGCATTATCGCAAGGATTACGATGTCGTGGTCGCATCCGATGGCATCAATTCCAGTGTGCGCAGCGAATACGAGGACATCTTCAAGCCCGACATCGACGTGCGCCGCTGCAAGTTCGTCTGGCTGGGTACGCATCAGAAATTCAACGACGCCTTCACCTTCATATTTGAGAAGACCAAGAATGGCTGGGTCTGGGCGCATGTCTATCAATTTGACGACAATACCGCGACCTTCATCGTCGAATGCCTGCCCGAAACCTGGGAGCGCTGGGGCTTCGAGGACATGTCCAAGGAAGAGACAGTCGAGACCTGCCGCAAGATCTTCGAATCGCATCTGGGCGGGCACGAGTTGATGTCGAATGCCGCGCATCTGCGCGGATCGGCGGTCTGGATGCAGTTCCCCCGCGTGATCTGCGAACGCTGGTATCACGAGAATGTCGTGCTGATGGGCGACGCGGCGGCCACCGGGCATTTCTCGATCGGGTCGGGCTCGCGCCTGGCGTTCGATTCGGCCATCGCGCTGGCGGAATACCTGCATTCCGAACCCACCTTGGAACAGGCGTTCGAACGCTACCAGGAGGAACGCCGGCTGGAAGTCCTGCGCCTGCAATCCGCCGCGCGCAACTCGCTGGAATGGTTCGAAGAGGTCGAGCGATATCTGGACATGCCACCGCAGCAGTTCGCCTATTCGCTGCTGACCCGCTCGCAGCGCATCAGCCACGAGAACCTGCGCCTGCGCGACCCCGAATGGCTGCGCGAGGTCGAGGACTGGTTCCAGGAACGCGCCGGTGGACAGAAAGGCCGGGCACCGATGTTCGCCCCCTTCAAGCTGCGTGACATGGAACTGGTCAACCGCGTCGTCGTCTCACCCATGGCGCAATACAAGGCCGTCGACGGATGCCCCACGGACTGGCATTTCGTGCATTACGCCGAACGCGCCAAGGGGGGCGCCGGGCTGGTCTATACCGAAATGACCTGCGTGTCGCCCGAGGGGCGCATCACGCCGGGCTGTCCGGGCCTTTATGCCCCCGAACACGAGGCTGCCTGGAAGCGGCTGGTCGATTTCGCCCATGCCGAAACCCACGCGAAGCTGTGCATGCAGATCGGCCATTCCGGGCGCAAGGGCTCGACCCAGCTGGGATGGGAGCGCATGGACGCCCCCCTGCCCGGCGACAACTGGGATCTGGTCTCGGCCTCGCCGATCCCGTGGTCGGATGAAAACGCCACCCCGCGCGAGATCACCCGCGCGGAAATGGACACGGTGCGCGATCAGTTCGTGGCCTCGACCGAGATGGCCGCGCGCGCGGGCTTCGACATGATCGAACTGCACGCGGCCCACGGCTATCTGATTTCCAGCTTCATCTCGCCCAAGTCCAACATCCGCAGCGACGAATATGGCGGCAGCCTGGAAAACCGGATGCGCTATCCGCTGGAGGTCTTTGCCGCCATGCGCGCCGCCTGGCCGGCCGAAAAGCCGATGTCGGTGCGGATCTCGGCCAATGACTGGGTCGGCGATGATGGTGTCACCCCCGAAGAGGCGGTGGAAATCGCGCGCCTGTTCAGCCAGGCTGGCGCCGACATCATCGACGTGAGCGCGGGGCAAACCTCGGTCGATGCGCGCCCGATCTATGGGCGGATGTTCCAGACCCCGTTCAGCGATCGCATCCGCAACGAGGCCGGAATCGCGACGATGGCAGTCGGCAACATTTATGAAACCGATCATGTCAACTCGATCCTGATGGCGGGCCGGGCCGACCTGGTCTGCCTGGCGCGGCCGCACCTGGCCGATCCCTACTGGACGCTGCACGCGGCCACTCAGCTGGGCGATAGCGCGACCGAATGGCCGCTGCCCTATCTGCCGGGCCGCGACCAGGCGCGCCGCCTGGCCGAGCGCGCGGCGCAAGAGGTGATCCGGGCATGACGGGGCTGTCGGGCAAGCGCGTTCTGATCACCGGCGGCGGCACGGGAACCGGCGCCGACCTGGCGCGCGGCTTTCACACGGCCGGCGCCGAGGTCGTGATCACCGGGCGCCGCGCCGAACCGCTGGAAGCCGTCGCGGCGCGCCTTCCCGGCACCCGCTGCGTGACCGCCGATGTGACCGACGAAGCCAGCGTGGCGGCGATGTTCGCCGCCGCCGGCCCGGTCGATGTGGTGATCGCGAATGCCGGGGCCTCGACCAGTGCGCCGTTTCAGCGCACCGAACTGGCCGACTGGAACGCCATGCTTGCCGTCAACCTGACCGGCGTATTCCTGACCCTGCGCGAAGGCTTGCGCCAGTTCACGGGCTGGGGGCGGCTGATCTCGGTCGCCTCGACAGCGGGGCTGAAGGGCTATGCCTATGTCGCCCCCTATGCGGCGGCAAAACACGGCGTTGTCGGTCTGACCCGCGCGCTTGCCCTTGAGGTTGCGCGAAAGCCGGTTACGGTGAATGCGCTTTGCCCCGGCTTTCTGGATACCGAGATGACCGAGCGTTCGATCGCAAATATCATGGACAAGACCGGCAAGAGCCATGACGAGGCGCTGGCGGCGCTGACCGCGACCAATCCGCAACGACGGCTGGTGCAACCGGCCGAGGTCACGGCAGCGGCGCTGTGGCTCTGCGGGCCGGGGTCGGACGGGATGAACGGGCAGGCCATCGCCATTGCCGGGGGCGAGGTCTGAGCATGAACAGCCACGGCCCATCGCTGTCAAAACGCCGGCTGAAGATGTGGATCCGGCTGCTGCGGCTGACCCGCACGGCCGAGGCGGATCTGCGCGACTACCTGCGGCGCGAACACGACACCACATTGCCGCGCTTTGACGTGATGGCCGCCCTCTATCGGCGCCGTGAGGCGCTGAGCATGTCCGAACTCTCGCGCCTGCTTCTGGTGTCGAACGGCAATGCCACGGCTGTCGTCGACCGGCTGGAAAAGGACGGTCTGGCCCGGCGCACCCCCGCGCCCAATGACCGGCGCACCGTGCATGTGGCGCTGACCGAAGCCGGGATCAAGGCGTTCGAAACCATGGCGCGCGGCCATGAGGCACGTATCGACGCGCTGTTCGCCAACCTGGGCGCCGACGATCTGGATCACCTGCGCGAGATCGTTCAGCGTGCCCTGCCCGACCCGGCGTCCAAGACCCCATGAACCGACAAGGCCCAACGACACGACAAGGATTGACCGCATGACCCTGATGGCCGATTTCAAACCCACCCATTTCGACTGGTCGGTGACGGACCGGATCGCCACGATCCGGCTCACCCGCCCCGAGCGCAAGAACCCGCTGACGTTCGAGTCCTATGCCGAACTGCGCGACACGTTCCGCGCCCTGCCCTATTGCACCGATGTGGATGTGGTGGTGTTCGCCTCGAACGGGGGGAATTTCTGTTCGGGCGGCGACGTGCACGAGATCATCGGCCCGCTGGTGGCGATGGAAATGCCCGAACTGCTGCAATTCACCCGCATGACCGGCGATCTGGTCAAGGCCATGCTGAACTGCCACAAGCCGATCATCGCTGCGGTGGACGGCGTCTGCGCAGGCGCCGGGGCGATCGTGGCGATGGCGTCCGACCTGCGGCTGGGCACGCCCGAGGCAAAGACCGCGTTTCTGTTCACGCGCGTCGGGCTGGCGGGCTGCGACATGGGCGCCTGCGCGATCTTGCCGCGCATCATCGGCCAGGGGCGCGCGGCGGAACTGCTGTACACCGGCCGCGCGATGAGCGCCGAGGAAGGGCTGAACTGGGGCTTCTGGAACGCGCTGCATGCGGCGGACGAGCTGGAAGCGGCGGCGCTGAAACTGGCGCAGCGCATCGCCTCGGGGCCGAATTTCGCCCATATGATGACCAAGACGCAGTTGAACGCGGAATGGAGCATGGGACTGGAACAGGCCATCGAGGCCGAGGCGCAGGCGCAGGCGATCTGCATGCAGACGCAGGATTTCTCGCGCGCATACCATGCCTTTGTCGCCAAGGAAAAACCCGTATTCGAGGGCAACTGAGGGCACGCGGGGGCTGCCCGCCCCCGCACCCCCGGCCAGAGGGGGGCGCACGCGCCCCCCTCTGGACACCCCCCGTGCGTATTTGGAGCAAGATGAACCATGGCGGATCGCAGTTTTCTGGACTGGCCTTTTTTCGAAAACCGGCATCGCAAATGGGCGCAGGCGCTGGATGAATGGTGCGCAGCCAATCTGCCGGTCGATCATTGCGACGTGGACGCGGCTTGCCGCGCGCTGGTGAGCGATCTGGGCCGCGGCGGCTGGCTGAAGCCCACCGGCATCGATGCCGGCGAGGCCTTCGATCTGCGCATGCTGTGCCTGAGCCGCGAAACGCTGGCGCGCCATGACGGACTGGCGGATTTCGCCTTTGCGATGCAGGGGCTGGGCATGGGCACGGTCAGCCTGTTCGGCAGCGACGCGCAGCGCGAGTGGCTGGCCAGAACGCGCGCGGGCAAGGCGATTTCGGCCTTTGCCCTGACCGAGCCGGGATCGGGATCGGACGTGGCGCATTCGACCATGAGCGCGGAAAAGGTCGACGGCGGCTGGACGCTGAACGGAGAGAAGACCTATATCTCGAACGGCGGCATTGCCGATGTCTATGTGATCTTTGCCCGCACCGGCGAGGCGCCGGGCGCGCGCGGGTTGTCGGCCTTTCTGATGCCGGCCGATGTCGCGGGTTTCGAGATCCTGGAACGGATCGAGGTGGTGGCGCCGCATCCGCTGGCGCATTTCCGGCTCAATGACGTGTTTTTGCCCGACAGCGCGCTGATCGGCACCGCCGGGGCCGGGTTCAAGCAGGCAATGTCGGTCCTGGATGTGTTCCGTTCGACCGTGGGCGCGGCGGCGCTGGGCTTTGCGCGGCGGGCCCTGGACGAGGCCCTGGAGCGGGTGCGCACGCGCGAGCTGTTCGGCGCGCCGCTGGCCGATCTGCAGATGGTGCAAGGCCATCTGGCCGACATGGCGCTGGGCATCGACGCCTCGGCCCTGCTGGTCTATCGCGCGGCCTGGACGCGCGACATGGGCGCGCCGCGCGTCACGCGCGAGGCGGCGATGGCCAAGCTGCACGCCACCGAAACGGCGCAGAAGGTCATCGACGCGGCGGTTCAGCTGTTTGGCGGCGACGGTGTGCGCAAGGGCTATATCGTGGAAAGCCTTTATCGCGAGATCCGCGCGCTGCGCATCTATGAGGGCGCAAGCGACGTGCAGAAGGTGGTGATCGCCCGTCAGGTTCTGGGGGGCGCATGAGCTATCAGCGCGACATCCGCATCGAGTTCAACCATTGCGATCCGGCCGGGATCGTTTTCTTCCCGCGCTATTTCGAGATGATCAACTCGATGGTCGAGAATTTCTTCCGCGATCGGCTCGCGCATCCGTTCGAACGGATCACGATGGAGGAAGGCCACGGTGTGCCGACCGTCCGTCTGGAAACAGATTTCCGCGCGCCGTCCTATCTGGGCGATCTGGTGCGCTTCACGCTGGAGGTGGCGGCGGTCGGGCGGTCGTCGGCCGATTTCCGGCACCAGGCCCATCTGGGCAATGAACTGCGGCTGGAGGCGCGCCAGCGCATCGTCTGGATCAGTGCCGAGGGCCGCGCGGCCCCCTGGCCCGAGGGCATCCGGACGCGGTTGCAACAGGAACTCGAAAAGGAGAACGCGACATGAGCGTGCATGAAACCCTGCACCCCCGGAACTGGAAGGCGACACCCGGCTATGCCTGCGGCATGGCGGCGCGCGGCAAGACCCTGTTCCTGGGCGGGCTGATCGGCTGGAACGCCGAACAGGAATTCGAGACCGACGATTTCATCGGCCAGGTCGATCAGGCGCTGGCCAATATCGTGGCGGTTCTGGCCGAGGGCGGGGCGGGGCCGGAACATCTGGTCCGGCTGACCTGGTATGTGACCGACAAGAAGGCCTATATGGACAGCCTGCGCGAGTTGGGGCAGGTCTATCGCAAGCATCTGGGCAAGAACTTTCCGGCGATGGCGCTGGTACAGGTGGTGGCGCTGGTCGAAGACCGCGCCAAGGTTGAGATCGAGGCCACGGCCGTGATACCCGACCCGGCATAACGAGACGACACCAGACCGAACAGAGGGCGGCAAACGCCCCGTTCACGGCGCGCCCCCCAGCGGGCGTCTTCAGGGAGATGAGAATGCTTGGACCGACCGCCCATACCGACAGTTTCGCGCGCGACAACCTGCCGCCCTTTGCGCTCTGGCCCGCGCTGCGACTTGACGGTTTCGACTACCCCGACCACCTGAACGCCGCGGTCGAGATGACCGACCGGCTGGTCGAGGCGGGGCTGGGCGATCACGTGGCGCTGATTGGCAATGGTCGCGCCCGCACCTACAAGGAACTGAGCGACTGGACCAACCGGCTGGCCAACGCGCTGGTCAGCGATTTCGGCGTGAAACCGGGCAATCGCGTGCTGATCCGCTCGGCCAACAACCCGGCGATGGTGGCCTGCTGGCTGGCGGCGACAAAGGCCGGCGCCGTGGTCGTCAACACCATGCCGATGCTGCGCGCGGGCGAGCTGGGCGCGATCGTGGACAAGGCGCAGATCACGCATGCCCTGTGCGACACCCGGCTGATGGATGAGATGGCGATCTGTGCGAAGGCGTCGAAGCATCTGCGCACCGTCGTCGGTTTCGACGGCACCGCCAATCACGACGCCGAACTGGACCGCGCCGCGCTGTCCAAGCCCGTCAAGTTCGAGGCGGTTCAGACCGGGCGCGACGATGTGGCCTTGCTGGGCTTCACCTCGGGGACGACGGGTCAGCCCAAGGCGACCATGCATTTTCATCGCGACCTGCTGATCATCGCCGATGGGTATGCGCGCGAGGTGCTGAATGTCACGCCCGACGACGTGTTCGTCGGCTCGCCGCCGCTGGCGTTCACATTCGGGCTGGGCGGGCTGGCGATCTTTCCGCTGCGCTTCGGGGCGACCGCGTGCCTGCTGGAAAACGCCTCGCCGCCCAACATGATCGAGATCATCCAGAAATACCGCGCGACGGTCTGTTTCACAGCGCCCACCGCCTATCGCGTCATGCTCAAGGCGATGGACGAAGGGGCCGATCTGTCATCGCTGCGCGCCGCCGTCTCGGCCGGGGAAACGCTGCCCGGCCCGGTCTATGAGGAATGGATGGAGAAGACCGGCAAGCCGATGCTGGACGGGATCGGCGCCACCGAGATGCTGCATATCTTCATCTCGAACCGTTTTGGCGACAGTTTTCCGGCCTGCACGGGCCGACCGGTCACGGGATACGAGGCGCGTATCGTCGGCCCCGACATGGAAACCCTGCCCGATGGAGAAATCGGGCGGCTGGCGGTGCGCGGACCCACGGGTTGCCGTTACCTGGCCGACGAAGAGCGCCAGAAGGCCTATGTGCGCGATGGCTGGAACCTGACGGGCGACAGCTTCTGGCGCGATGAGAACGGCTATTTCCATTTTGCCGCGCGATCGGACGACATGATCATCAGCTCCGGCTACAACATCGCCGGGCCCGAGGTCGAAGCCGCGCTACTGGCCCATGACGATGTTCTGGAATGCGCCGTCGTCGGCGCCCCCGATGACGAGCGCGGCCAGATCGTCGAGGCTCATGTGGTGCTGGCCAAGGGGGCTACCGCGGATGCCGTGACGATCAAGCGGTTGCAGGACCACGTCAAGGCGACCATTGCCCCCTACAAATACCCGCGCCGCGTGGTCTTTACCGATACCCTGCCGAAAACGGCAACCGGCAAGATCCAGCGGTTCCGGCTGCGCGAGGACGACTGAGCATGGACGGACCGCGCCGCCGCCCTTGCATGGCCGCGATCAATGGCGCAGGGGGGTGTCGCCTGGGTTTGAGGGGCGTTCCGGGGGGGGTGTCGGAGCACGGCGGCGCGCTGCGTCCTCGATCGGTCCATCTTCGCCGGCATCGTAATCGTAGTCGTCCTTATCAAGGATGAACCGGGTGCCGCGTTTGCGGGCAACCGATTTGATGTAGGAGGGGCTGACGGGCGCCGGTGTTGACCGCCCACCCGCCTCGGCCGGGTCATCGGCGCCTGTCGGCGTCTGGGAAAGCCGGGGCAGGCGTGTCGATGCGGGCTGCGCCATGGCGTCGCCGCCTTCGGTGTCCCCGCTCGGGGACCGGCGCGAGGCAGCCGCGAGCTCTTCGCGCAGAACGGCGCGAAGTTCCGCCATCAGCTCGGCGCGCATGGCGTCCATGCGCTCTTGCTCGGACAGGATCGGCAAGTCGGTGCGCGGCTGCGTTTCAGCGCCGATCACCGACCGCCGGATGCGGTTGTGCAACATCTCGGCCAGCGCGGCGCCGGCCAGTACCCCCGACACGCTGGCCCCCAGATCCAGCCATTCGCCGTTGCGCCCGACCATGGGCTGAATTGCCTCGGCCAGGCCACCGAAACCGATGGCAGCGGGCACGACCCACGTCCAGCGATCCGTGTCGGTGACGATGACGGGAAAGACCAGCGCCATGAAGGCCAGGAAATGATAGATCTTGTCCACGCCCGCATTCAGCCGGGGGCCGGGCGGAAACGGGGTCAGCATGGCCCAGGCGATGCCGATTGCAAGCACCAGGCTCAAGGCCAGGCCGAACCGTGACCACAGCCAGTTGCGATCGACGAATGACACCACAAGCCAAGCGGGCTGCGGCGTTTCGGGGCGCGTGGCCTTGTCTTCGGGCTTGTCCGAGCGTTTCACGGCTGTTTTCCGCCACTCCCTTGGGCCTTACATGCCCTTGGGATCGCCCGAAAAAACGGCAGCAATAGGGCTTGGCAGGGGCGTTAGTATGCCCCGGCCCGCGTTGCAAACGGGTCTCAGGCGGCGATCGCGGCCTCGTCCTCGTCGGCGCGGATCGAGGTCGTCAGCCGTGCCAGTGCGCGCTCTTCCAGTTGGCGCACCCGCTCCTTGGAAATGCCCATCGCCGCCCCCAGATCGCTGAGCGTCACCGGGTCATCGGCCAGGTGCCGTGCGGCGACGATGCGCCGTTCGCGTTCGGGCAGGGCGGCAACGGCACTATACAGCGCGCGGCGGCGGCGGTCATGTTCCATCCGACCCAAGACCGAGGCCTCGGTGTCGGGCGCGTCGTCTTCCAGGGCATCGACCCAGGTGCGCCCGCCATCCTCGTCACCGGATTGCGGCGCATCCAGCGACAGATCGGCCCCGGACATGCGGCCCATCATCAGTTCGACCTGGTCCTCGGGAACCTGCAACTCGCGGGCGACACGGGTGGACAGGGGCTCGTTGCGCCCCGCTTCGCTTTCGTGGCGTTGCATCACCCGACGCAGGTGAAAGAACAGCTTCTTCTGGGTGGCGTTGGTGCCGGTGCGTACCAGCGACCAGTTGCGCATGACATAGTCCTGCATCGAGGCGCGAATCCACCACGCCGCATAGGTCGAAAAGCGCGCGCCGTTCTCGGGGTCGAACTTTTCGGCCGCGCGCATCAGCCCCAGATTTCCTTGTTGGATCAGGTCGTCATAGGGCACATCGTAGCGGCGAAACCGCCCGGCGAACGAGACCGCCAACCGCTTGTAGGCGCCGATCAGGCGATGCAGCGACGCCTCGTCGCGCTTGTCGCGCCAGGCGATCGCCAGCGCGGTCTCGGTTTCGGCGTCAAGCACCTCTTCGGCCATCGAGGCCCGGATGTAACGGCGGGTGTGATTGTCCTGGTAGCCCATCGCGATCTCTGCCTTTCAACAGGCGTATACGCGGCAAAGATGATTTTGTGCCGCAACTATTTTGTTTCGTATCGCTACTATTTTTCCAAAGCCTTGTCAACTCGCCGCCACGGTCTTACCTCTCGGCCCATGACGGCAATCGGGCAAACCACCGACAAGGGCGACACGGCCGGCGACATCTCAAGCCATGTCGCCGAACAATTGGTCCATCTTGCGCGGCTGGTGCATGGCGGGTCCAGCGATCAATGCCTGACCCCGGCCCAATGGACCGCGCTGCGCTATTTCGCGCGCGCCAACCGCTTCTCCAGAACGCCTTCAGCCTTCTCCGAGTTCCATGCAACGACACGCGGAACCGCGTCACAAACGGTCAAATCGCTGATCGCGCTTGGCTTTCTGGAACGCCACGCGAACAAATCCGATGGCCGCAGCGCCTTGATCGAGGTCACGCCAGCCGGGCATGAAAAGCTCAAGGACGATCCCCTGTCAGCCTTGACGCGCGCCATTGCCCTGCTGCCCGCCGACGAGCGCGGCCGCTTTGCAACGGTCGTGTCGGTGCTGGCTTCGACAATGGCACGTTCGCGCACCGCACCGATCTTTGGCAATTGCGGCGAATGCGGGCATTGCGACACGACCGGCGGCGGACCGGCCTATTGCCGCTGCACCCAGTCGCTTCTGAACCAGGACGACATGAGCGCGCTTTGCGTCGATTTCCTGCCAGCGCCCCCCAACCTGCGCTGAGCCGGTATCCGGCTCGATGTTGCAAGAGTGACAGAAGGCCCGGATTAACCTGCCGAACTGGCGGGCAAAAAATCGGAAAACTGGCAGCAGAGACCGTGCGCCACGGTGACCCGGCTGCACCGCCACCCCGTCACCACGGCACCGCTTTTCCCGCCCAGTCAAAAAAGCGGCCGGTATCGGATGGTGTGCGTGCGTCGATGACCGACCAAAGATGTTCCGCCGCCTTGTCGGGCGCGACCGCCGGGTGGCGCCCGAGATAGCGGGCCGTCAGCGGCGTGGCCACGGTGCCCGGATGCAGCGCCACGCAGGCCAGTTGCCGATGCGTGCGCGCCAGTTCCACCGCGCCGGTGCGAATGATCTGGTTCAGCGCGGCCTTCGAGGCGCGATAGGAATACCAGCCGCCCGCCCGGTTGTCGCCGATCGACCCGACACGCGCCGAGAGCGCGGCAAAAACCGCCGGGCGATCGCGCGGCAGCAACCGAACCGCATGCTTGAGCACCAGTGCCGGCCCGACCGCGTTCAACGCATATTGCGCCGCCATGGCGGCGGGATCGAGGGCGCGCAGGCTTTTCTCGGGGCGGCGGTCGCCGATTTGCAGGGCGCCCGTGGCGACGAGCACGGTATCGAACGTGCCGTCCAGCGCCCCAAGATGCGCGGCCACGCTGCCTTCGTCGGTCACGTCCAGCCCGTCACCGCTGCGCGACAGGCCTACGCAATCCCGACCCAGAGCAAGGGCATGGTGCAAGAGCGCCGCACCGATCCCGCCTGACGATCCGATAACCAGCACCCGCATGTTCGACCCCGATCTTGAAAGCATCGGACAGGTAGGGCCCGCCGCTGTCTCGTCCAGCGGGCCGATTGACACCGCAACCTCGCCCCGACAGTCTGGCGCGAAAAAGGATCCGCGTATGACCGACCTGCCTTATCTGACCGCCCAGACCTGCGACCCGCTGATGGACTGGATCGGGCTGACCGACGCCTTGATCCAAGGCCATCGCGCGGCCCCTGCGCAATTGCGCGATCAGCTTCTGGCACGGGGCGACGATCGGCTGCTGTCGCGCGCGGCCTGGATCGACGGGCTGGGCGTTGGCGTCAAGTCGGTCACGGTCTTTCCCGGCAACGCGGCACAGGGCCGACCCAGTGTCCAGGGCGCGATGCTGGTGTTCGACGATACCACGGGCGCGGTCGAGGCGGTGATCGACAATCCCTTGGTCACCAAGTGGAAAACGGCAGGCGATTCGCTGCTGGGCGCGCGGTTTCTGGCGCGAAAAGGCGCGCGACGGCTCTTGATCGTCGGCGTCGGCGTCGTGGCCGAATCGCTGATCGCCGCCTATGGCGCGCTGATCCCCGATCTGCAGGTCACGATCTGGGCGCGCCGGTTCGAAGCCGCACAAGCCCTTGCCAAGCGCCACCCAAGCGCCGCGGCAGTGCCCGATCTGGAACCGGCGGTGCGCGCATCAGACATCGTCGCGACCTGCACCATGGCGAAACAGCCGTTGATCCGGGGGGAATGGCTGCAACCCGGTCAGCATCTTGACCTGATCGGCGCTTATACCCCCGAGATGCGCGAGGCCGATGACGCCTGCCTGAAACGCGCGCGCCTGTTCGTCGACTCGCGCGCCACAACCATCGGCCATATCGGCGAGTTGATGATCCCCATGACTGCCGGCGTGATCGGCGAGGACGATGTGCAAGGCGATTTCTACGACCTTGTCGCGGGCCGGGCCGGGCGCCGCTCGGACGACGAGATCACGATCTTCAAGAACGGCGGCGGCGCCCATCTGGACCTGATGACCGCCCGGATGATCCTGTCGCGCTGGCGCCAGGCGCAGGGCCGCGCGTGATCCGCCTCAGTCGTCGCGCCCGCCAAGCAGGCGCGACAGCCGTATCAGCGCCAACTCATAGCCCTGCACACCACATCCGGCGATCACCGCATCGGCACGGGCCGACACAAAGGAATGATGGCGAAATGCCTCACGCTTGTGGATGTTGGACAGATGCACCTCGATCACCGGGCCGTCGAAGGCATTGAGGGCATCGAGGATGGCCACCGACGTATGGGTATAGGCCGCCGGATTGATCACGATCGCATCCGCAACCCCGCGCGCCGACTGTATGGCGTCAACCAGCGCGCCCTCGTGGTTCGATTGCATCGCGATCACCGTCAGATCCAGTTCCAGGGCCAGGGCCTCGCACCGGCGCACGACATCGTCCAGCGTTTCATGGCCATAGATGTCGGGCTCGCGCTGGCCCAGCAGGTTCAGGTTCGGCCCGTTCAGGATGTGGACAGTCGCGGCCATGATCACTCTCGCTTGGAACTCGGGACACAGTGCAACCCCGTGCCCGCCACGGCAAGCGTCAAACGCTCAGTCCTGATCCCATTGCACCAAGGCGTCGCCTGCGCGCAACGGGCGCTTGGCGCGGTCGTGGCGCAACCACGCCAGTGCCAGGTCGCCGGCGCGGGTGTGCAGCGTGCCCGCAGGCTTGCCGTCGTCGGTGGTGATCGCGCTGCCCGGGTCGGCGGGGCCGTCCACGCGCACCCTGACCAGCCCCTTGCGCAACTCGGTCTTGTGGTGCATCCGCGCCGTAACTTCCTGGCCGACATAGCACCCTTTGCGAAAATCGACGCCCGAAAGCCGCCCGAACCCATGTTCCAGGATAAAGCTTTCGCCGACAACCAGCTCGGCGCCGGTTTCGGGCACAAGCGCCGCAACGCGCCGCGCGTCCCAGTCGATGGGTTCGCCCTGTTCAAGCGCCTCGCCGTAAAGCCGCCAGCCCATGTCGGGATGGCGGGGATCGGGCAACGCACCATCGGGCGCCGGGCCGATACCGCGCGTCACCGACATGTCGACCGGCTCGATGCTGACCTTCGAACGCAGTCGATAGAGCGAAAGACGCTTTGTCAGATCATCGGCCAAGCCCTCGTCGACATCGACAAGAACAGCCTCATCCTGTGCGACCAAAAAGAAATCGGCCAGGAACTTGCCCTGCGGCGACAGAAGCGCGGCATACATGATGCCCTCTTGTCCCAGCCTGCTGACATCGTTCGTCACAAGCCCTTGCAGAAAACTTATGCGATCCGCGCCCGAAACACGCAAAATGGTGCGACCGGGCGCCGGGGCGCAGCGGGTTTCAGTTTCCGACATGATGATCCGTTGATTGCGCTTTCCCCGCATATAGGGCAGCGGGGCCGGTTTGGACAGGGGGCGGAATTGACGCTGGCGCGGGGCCCTCATAGAGTTCGGCAAAACAATTCACATGTGCAGGAGTGCACCCATGTCCCTTGCTTACGGCCGGCAGTATCTGGCGATCCCCGGCCCTTCGGTCGTGCCCGACCGGGTGCTGGCGGCCATGCACCGCCCGTCCCCCAACATTTACGAAGGCGCCCTGATCGACATGGTTGCCACGCTGTGGCCCGACCTCAAGGCACTGGCCTGCACCCGCCAGCATGTGGCGCTCTATATCGGCAACGGCCACGCCGGATGGGAGGCGGCGAATGCCAATGTCTTCAGCCGCGGCGATCACGCGCTGGCCCTGATCACAGGCCGTTTCGGCGAAGGCTGGGCCATGAGCGCCGAGGCGTTGGGTGTCCGGACCGAGCGTCTGGATTTCGGCCGCGCGGCCCCGGTTGATCTGGACCGCGTTGCTGATGCCCTGACCGCGGACCGGACGCACCGGCTGAGGGCGGTGATGGTCACCCATGTCGACACCGCCTCGACCGCGCGGAACGACATTGCCGGGCTGCGCCGGGTGCTCGACGACCTCAAGCATCCCGCGCTCTTGATGGTGGACAGTATCGCCGCATTGGGCTGCGATGTGATGCGAATGGACGACTGGGGCGTCGATGTGCTGGTCGGCGCCAGCCAGAAGGGCCTGATGCTGCCACCCGGCCTGGCCTTTTTGTGGTTTTCCGACAAGGCGCGTGCGGCGGGCCGGGGCAACGACCTGCGCAGCCCCTACTGGAACTGGGAACCGCGCGCCTTTGCCGATGGCTTCTATCAGCACTTTTGCGGCACGGCGCCCACCCACCACCTGTTCGGGCTGCGCGAGGCGCTGACCATGCTGTTGCACGAGGAGGGGCTTGAAAACGTCTGGGCCCGCCACGCCGCCCTGGCCGGTGCGGTCTGGGCGGCTGGCGAGGCCTGGGGCAATCAGGGTGCATTCCGCCTCAATATCGCCGATCCAGATGCACGCGGCCACGCTGTCACCGCAATGCGCCTGTCCGGCGATGACGGTACGCGGCTGCGGCGCTGGTGCGAACACGAGGCCGGCGTGACGCTGGGAATTGGCCTGGGCATGGCCGAGCCGGGAACCCCGGCCGCCGATGCCTTTTTCCGGCTGGCGCATATGGGCCATGTGAACGCGCATATGGTGCTGGGCGCCCTGGCGGCGATGGACGCGGGGATGGAGGCGTTGAAGATCGAACGCGGCGCGGGTGCCCTTGCGGCGGCTGCGGCCGCCATCGCACAATACACGCCGCGTGCCGCCTGAACGCAGCCGCATCAGGGGCTTGCATTGGTTGCACCGCGGCGGCACCCTGCCCGGCGCAAGATGAAAGGATACCCACCATGCCCAAAGCCTATTGGGTCGCCCATGTCGATGTCGACGACCCCGACACCTATGCCCGGTATCGCGCCGCCAATGCCGAGGCCTTTGCCAAATACGGCGCGCGCTTCATCGTCCGTGGCGGTGCCCAGACCGAGATGGAGGGGCAGACCCGCGCGCGAACCGTGGTCATCGAATTTCCCGACCTTGAGGCCGCGACCGCGTGTTTCCACTCGCCCGAATACCAGGCCGCCAAGGCGATCCGCGACCCGGTCTCGACCGCCGATCTGGTGATCGTCGAAGGGTATGAGGGCTAGGCAACCGCGCGCCCCTGCCCTATACCGCGCGCAACGAAGCGACGGAAAGATGCCATGCGCAGCGCCACGATTACCCGCAAGACCGCTGAAACCGACATCACGGCGACGATCGAACTGGACGGATCGGGCCGGTATGACAACCAGACCGGCGTCGGTTTTCTGGATCACATGCTCGATCAACTGGCCCGCCATGCCCTGATCGACATGCGCCTGCGGGCCTCGGGCGATCTGCACATCGACGACCACCACACGGTCGAGGATGTGGGCATCGCCCTGGGCCAGGCCCTGGCGCAGGCGATTGGCGACAAGCGCGGCATCCGGCGCTATGGCGATTGCCTCCTGCCGATGGATGATGCGCTTGTGCGCGCGGCACTGGATCTTTCGGGTCGGCCCTACCTGGTCTGGAACGTCGATTTCCCGACCCAGAAGATCGGCGTGTTCGACACAGAATTGCTGCGCGAGTTCTTTCAGGGGTTCAGCACGCATGCCGGCATGACCCTGCATGTGGACCGGCTGCACGGCATCAACAGCCACCATATTGCCGAGGCCGCGTTCAAGGCCGTGGCCCGCGCCTTGCGCGCCGCGCTAGACATCGACCCGCGCAAGGCCGAGGCCATCCCCTCGACCAAGGGCATGCTCTGACCCTGTTCCCGCCCGACACCAATCCCGGCCCACGGCTTGCGCATCATCCACGCGCGCCACGGTCGGCACAGACGCCGAGGCTTTCATGCTGACAGTGATCGTGGATTACGAAAGCGGGAACCTGCATTCCGCGCACAAGGCGTTCGAGCGCATGGCCGCCGAAACCGGTGCGGGCACCGTGCGCGTCTCGGCCCGGCCCGAGGATGTCGCGCGCGCCGACCGGATCGTCCTGCCCGGCGATGGCGCCTTTCCGGCCTGCCGCCGCGCACTCGATGCCGTCCCCGGCATGGTCGAGGCGCTGGAGGAGGCCGTGACACGGCGTGCGCGCCCGTTCCTGGGGATCTGCGTGGGCATGCAGATGCTGGCCACCACCGGGCGCGAATACAGCGATACGGCTGGCCTTGACTGGATCGGCGGCGAGGTGGTGCCGATCCGGCCCGCCGATCCGGCGCTGAAGGTGCCGCATATGGGCTGGAACGACCTGATCATTGATCGCCCCCACCCGGTGCTGGAGGGGGTGAACACGGGCGATCATGCGTATTTTGTTCATTCCTATCAGTTTCGCCCCGCCGATCCGGCGCATATGCTGGCACATGTCGATTATGCCGGGCCGATCACGGCCATCGTGGGCCGCGCGACCGTGGTTGGCACCCAGTTCCACCCCGAAAAAAGCCAGGCCGCCGGGTTGCGGCTGATTGCCAATTTCCTGCGCTGGACCCCCTGAGCCGCGTGCGACCGGGCGTTGACCTTTATCGCCGCACGGTCAGAATTGCCCCATGACCTCCTTTGCCTCGCGACTCAGCCGCACACCCCTTGCCTATGACGCCGATGCCGGGGCCGATACCGCCAGCCGGTTCGGCGATCTGGCGCCGGAACTGCGCGATCTACTTTCGGGCACCGCCGGATGCAGCCCCTATCTGAAAACCCTCATGGAGCATGAGGAGGAATGGCTCCGCGCGATACTGGCCGAAAGCCCCGAGGACGCGCTGACGGACGCGCTTGACAGCCTGACCCCGGACACGGCCGATGCCATCAGCGGCGCCCTGCGCCGGGCCAAGCGCCGGGTCGCGCTGCTGGCCGCATTGGCCGATCTGGGCGGCGTCTGGCCGCTGGAAGGCGTGACCGCCGCCTTGACCGATCTGGCGGATCGTGCCGTTCACCGCGCGTTGGCCTCCACCCTGTCGGACGAAATCCGGCGCGGAAAGCTGCCGGGCGCGCGACCCGGCGACGAAGAAACCGGCGCGGGAATGGTGGCCCTGGCGATGGGCAAGATGGGCGCGCACGAACTGAACTATTCATCCGACATCGACCTGATCTGCCTGTTCGACGAAACCCGTTTCGACCCGTCCGACTACCACGACGCGCGCGCCGCCTTCATTCGCGCGACCCGCAAGGCGGCCGCGCTGTTGTCGGATCACACGGGCGAGGGGTATGTGTTCCGCACCGATCTGCGGCTGCGCCCCGACCCGTCGGTGACACCGGTCTGCATCTCGATGGAGGCGGCCGAACGCTATTACGAAAGCCTCGGCCGCACATGGGAACGCGCCGCCTATATCAAGGCAAGGCCCTGCGCAGGCGACCTGGACGCCGGCGCCCGGTTTTTGGAAGTTCTGCGCCCCTTCGTCTGGCGCCGGCATCTGGATTTTGCCGCGATCCAGGATGCGCATGACATGCGTTTGCGCATTCGCAGCCACAAGGGGCTTGGCGGCACGCTGGCGCTGGACGGACATAACCTGAAGCTGGGACAGGGCGGGATTCGCGAGATCGAGTTCTTTACCCAGACCCGGCAACTGATCGCGGGCGGGCGCGACCCCGATCTGCGCACGCGCGATACGCTGGGGGGGTTGGCCGCCCTGACACGCAAGGGCTGGGTGCCCGAATCGGTAACCGAAGCGCTGGCCGCGCATTACCGCGCCCATCGCGAGGTCGAGCATCGCTTGCAGATGGTCAACGATGCGCAAACCCAGATCTTGCCGACCACGCCCGAGGGCTTCGACCGGATCGCGCGCTTCATGGGCGAAGGCGACACCGCGCGCTGGCGCAAGGACTTGCAGGCCAGGCTGGAGGAGGTCAGCGCCCTGACCGAGGACTTCTTTGCCCCGTCCGAGGCCGCCCCCCTGCCCGACCTGCCGCAAGCGCAGCAAGAAATCGTGGACGGCTGGCGCGCCTATCCGGCCCTGCGCTCAACCCGCGCGCAGGAAGTGTTCAACCGGCTGAAGCCCGAGATCCTGACCCGGCTGCAACGCGCCGCGCATCCCAATGAGGCGCTGATCCAGTTCGACCGCTTCCTGGGCGGGCTGCCGGCCGGCGTGCAATTGTTCTCATTGTTCGAGGCGAATCCGACGCTGATCGATCTTCTGGCCGACATCTGCACCACCGCCCCGCGCCTGGGGCAGTATCTGGCGCGCAATTCCGGGGTCTTCGACGCCGTGATCGGCGGCGATTTCTTTGACCCATGGCCGGGCACGCGCGCCCTGAAGGCGGATCTGAACACCCGTCTTGACGCCGCCGACGACTATGAGCGCATGCTGGACACCGGGCGCGGCTGGATGAAGGAGTGGCATTTCCGCATCGGCGTTCATCACCTGCGCGGCCTGATCGACGCCTTCGAGGCGGCAACCCAATATGCCCAGCTGGCCGATGCCGTCCTGGCCGCGTTCTGGCTGCGGGTCGTGTCGGAATTCGCCCGAAAGCACGGCGCACCGCCGGGCCGTGGGGCCGTGGTTCTGGGCATGGGATCGCTGGGTGCCGCGCGGCTGAACGCGGGATCCGATCTTGACCTGATCGTGATCTATGATCCGGCCGGGGTCGAGGGGTCCGACGGCCCCAGGCCGCTGGCGGCCCGGCCCTATTACGCCCGTCTGACGCAGGCGCTGTTGACGGCGCTGTCTGCACCCATGGCGCAGGGGCGGCTCTACGAGGTGGATATGCGGCTGCGCCCCTCGGGCCGTCAGGGGCCCGTCGCCACCGCGCTGGAAAGCTTTCAGGCCTATCAATGCAACGATGCCTGGACATGGGAACATCTGGCGCTGACGCGCGCACGGCCCGTTGCGGGCGGCCCGGCACTGGCCGACGAGGTCGAGACCTTTCGCCGCGAGCTGCTGACGCTCAAGTCCGGCGGGACCGACATCGCGCAGGATGTGGCACAGATGCGCGCGCGGCTTCAGAAAGCCAAACCGGGAAAGGGCGCACTCGATGCCAAGGACGGCCCCGGCCGCCTGCAAGATATCGAACTGGTCGCCCAGATGGGCGCGTTGCAGGCCGCCGCACCCGCCCGCCGCACCGAGGCGCAACTCCTGGCCGCACGGCGGGCCGGGGTTTTGGACAAGAGCGACGAAGACACCCTGCTTGCGGCTTATCGGCTGATGTGGCGCGTTCAGTGTGCGCAGCGCCTGCTGGCCGACGGGGCGCCGGAACCGGGCGATCTGGGCGCGGCGGCGCGCGCCTTTTTGCTGCGCGAGACCGACATGCCGGATCTGGAAACCCTCGCGACGCAGATCGACCGCGCCGCACGGGCGGCGGATGGCGTGATCTCGCGCCTACTGCCGATCCCGCAAACCACCGGGTAAGTGCGCGCACCGCCGCACTCAGTCCGTGGCCGGCATGCCGATTTGCGCCATATCGTATGGCGTGCTTTGATAGATCTCGTTGATCCAGTTTCCGTAAAGCAGATGCGCATGGCTTCGCCAGCGGTTGGTGGGCGTGCGCGTCGGATCGTCGTCGGGGTAATAGTTGACAGGCACCGAAACCGGCTTTCCGATCGCGACATCGCGGTCGTATTCCTCTTTCAGCGTGCCGCTGTCGTATTCCAGATGGTTGAAGATATAGAGCGCGCGGTGATCGGGGTCTTCGACCAAGCATGGCCCCACCTCGTCCGACCCCAGCAGGGTGGACAGCGCGGGCACCGCGTCAATCTCATTCTGGCGCATCTCGGTCCAGCGGCTGACCGGCACCAGAACATCGTCGGAAAACCCCCGCAGAAAGGGCGATGCGGGCGCAAGATTGCGGTGGCGAAAGCAACCGAAAGCCTTTTCGGCCAACAGGTGTTTTTGCACGCCGTGAAAGTAATGGATCATCGCCATGCCGCCCCAGCACACGCCAAAGGTCGAATGCACATGCGTCTGGGTCCAGTCGAAGACCTCCTGCAACTCGTCCCAATAGGTGACGGACTCGAACGGCAGATGCTCGATCGGTGCGCCGGTGATCACAAGCCCGTCGAACTTTTCGTTCTTGATCTCCTGAAACGGGCGATAGAATTCCTCCATATGGTCGGCGGCGGTGTTCTTCGTCTGATGCTCGGTCATCCGGATCAGGCGAAAATCGATCTGCAGGGGCGTCGCACCGATCAGCCGGGCAAACTGGTTCTCGGTCTGGATCTTTTTCGGCATCAGGTTCAGAAGCCCGATCCTGAGCGGGCGGATGTCCTGACGCGCGGCGCGCACATCCGAAATGACCATCACGCCTTCGCGCGACAGCACGTCAAAGGCAGGCAGGTTGTTGGGCAGGGTGATCGGCATGGTGCGCGCTCCCGCCCTCAGGCCGCCTGCGAGGCGCGCTTGTCCAGCGCTTCGGCGATCAGGGTGTGGAAATCCGCGGGCGTCTGGACACGGGCAACCGCATCGGCCTGCACCGTGATGCCCCAATTGCGGGCCATCTCGGCATAACGCGGCTGGCGATGGGCCAGGGCGCGGGCATAGGTCCAGCGCACGAAATCGTCGGGGTTGACCGCGTCGGGCGCCTTGCCGCTTTCCTCCAGATAGCCATGCCAGCTTTCCAGCAGAAATTCCGGCCGGTAATACATGGGCTTGGGCGCCTTGTCGAACCGGCGCACCAGGTCTGCGGTATGGTCCTCGCTGCCCTCGATCCAGACCAGCAGCAGGTGCCGCGCCAGAACGCTCAGCACCGGGTCGGTGGCCTTTTCGGGGTTCACCACCTCGCAGATGGACCCACCCGAGTCGCAAACAAAGTTCTCGTAGCCGTAAAGCTCGTGCGCCCTTTGGATGAAATGCGGTGTATCCAGCAGCGCGGCGATCTCGGCCTCGCGGTGCTGGGTCTGGCGACGGCGGTATTCGTCGAATGGCAGCCCCCCGCGCGCCGGATCGCCCGGCTTGCCCAGATAGGTCGACAGCGGCGCCAGGTTTTCAAACGTGATGTTCGAGCGGATACGCACGGAATCGGTCAACAGCAATTCGCGCAGCAACGGCACCTTCATCGCCTCGCGCTTGAAGTTGTCGGCGATCGCCTCGCCCATGTAGCGCGTGCCGATCCGGTAATCGACCGAGTAGTGGAACCATCTCCCCTCGCGCAGCATGGCGGCCGTGCGGGTCTTGCCGAGCCCGGACATACCAAACAGCAACACCCGCTTTTGCGCACAATCCAGCCATTCGGCGGCGGTTTCGAAAATCATTGTTCTGCTCGCTCTGTCAACGGGCGCAGACTATGCCGCGCTCAGCGCCGTGGTTCAAGGCGGGTCACGCCGACCCCGCCCGCGCGCGCCAGATCCGGGTCCAGCGTCATCGGAATATACTCGCCGCGCCGCCACAAGACCCCAAGGTCATCATAATGACGGCTCAGCGGGTGCCCGGACTGCCCGGTCGAGATGATGAAGACCGATGCCTCTGGATCGGCCATGTCGTAAACGCCGCGATACCCCGCGCCATGAACACTGGCATAAGGATCGTCCTCGCCGCCGCGGGTGCGCCCGCGCATCAGCGTGTGATCCCCGCCCGAGGTGCTTTGCCGGATGTTGACGAAGTGACGCAAAAACGCCACCTCGCCCAGGACCGTATGGTCGTGCAACGCCTGATGGGCATCGCCCCAGCGCCAGCTTTCGATATTGGGGCCAAAGCGTTGGCGCAACTCCAGCAGGGCCGCGTCCAGCGAAACACGGGCGATGTCAGGGCAGCTCTCTTCGACGGCGGATTGCACCACGTCGCACCAGCGCCCCGCCCCGTCGGTATCACGGAAGACCCGTTCGATGAACAGCGGTTCCAGATGCGTGAACATCTCGGCCGTGGGTCCCAGTTCGTCGCGGATCAGGCGCCTTTGCAGATGTTGCATCCAGGCGGCATAGATCAGGGGCTCGGGCAGATGTTCGTTCATCTCGCCGTTCCAGTCGGCCAGCATCGCCAGCGCCTGCTGGCGCGCGGCCTCGGGCGTGCCGGGTTCGGCCGGATCGCCCTGGAACCACAGTTCCGCACCGATCAGCGGCAACAGGTTCCGCGCGGCCTGGCTGACGGTGTCGAGCTGGGCTTCGATGAAACTGTCGCGGGTATGCACACCACGCTGCCGCATCAGCCGCATCCAGCGTTCGATGCGCTGGCTGTCGCCCCAGGTGAAACTGACATGCAAGGGAAATGGACGCTCAAGCGGCATGTTGTTTGTATTGCCCAGAAGCCCCGTGTCCGGATCGACGAAACGCGGATTCGCGGAATAGGGATGCATGCCCTGCCAGCGGGCATCAGGATCATGGCCCGGCGCGGGCATCCGGCCCTGCGTGGGATGATCCGCGCTGCGCCGGGGCATGTCACCGATCATCTGCATCGCAATGCGGTCGCGATCGATCAGCATCAGGTTCTGCGACGGCGCCACATAGGATTCCGAGGCGTCGATCGCCTCGTCGATCGACCCCGCGCGCATCAGGTCGATGGCCGCCGCGATCGAGGTGTCCGCGTCGTTCAGGACCGTCCAGCTGACGGCGGCGACATGGCCCGGCGGTGTCACCGCGCCCAAGCCGTAATGACTGCCGGGCAGGACCGGGCCATTCTCGCTCCAGCGCAGGGTGACGGTGACCGGGTCGGCATCCTTGACCCGGATGATCGACCCCCGCGTTTCGAAATCCGCCCATCCGTCCGGCGTGCGGTAGCGATCGGGATCCTCGGGGTCGAGTTCCTCCATGAAGACGTCCTGATCGTCCATGTAGCTTGAGGTCAGCCCCCAGCCCAGGCGCTCGGACCGGCCGACCAGCACCGCAGGAATGCCGGGAATGGTGCCGCCGATGACGCCGCCGGTTTCCAGCTCCATCCGGGCCAGATACCAGATCGCGGGCGCGGTGAACCCAAGATGCGGGTCATTGGCCAGCAAGGTGCCGCCATTGGTCGAGCTTTCGGGCGCCGCCGCCCAGGCGTTCGAGGCCCCCGCGAGTTCCATCTGCGGAAAAGGCGAATGCATCGCATCCGGCAGATCGCCCGGAACCTGATGCGCCCGCGCAAGCTGCGTCTGATCCAGGTCGGGGAACAGGCTGGCATAATCGGGCAGCGCCGCCACCCCCTGCCCCGGATCATCGGGCATCAGATCGCGCAACGCCTCGTCGCCGCGCAGGGCCGAGATCCGCGCGCGGCGCACTTCGGCATCCAGATGGCCTGACAGCTGCAATGCCATCAGCTTGACCAGCGCGACCGAATCGGCGGGCTGCCAAAGCCCCACTTCGACCGGGAACAGGAAATACTCGGGCGCGCCGCGGCCGATGGCATTGTCGTTGACCGCGTTGATCCAGGCATTCACCCCGCGCGAATAGGCGTCCAGCATCGCGCGGGTCTCGTCATCCAGCGCATCGACGGAGTCCTGCGCCAGGCGATAAATATCGAGCCGGCGCAGCAATTCGTCCGTGCGCAGCGTGCGGGCGCCGAAAACCTCGGACAGGCGCCCCTGCGCGGTGCGGCGCAGCAGCGTCATCTGCCACAGCCGGTCCTGCGCATGCGCAAACCCCAGGCCGAAAAAGACATCGGCATCGCTTTCGCCAAAGATATGCGGCACGTTATGGGTGTTGCGCGCGATCTCGACCGGGGCCTGAAGGCCCGGAAGATCCCATGTCGTGCTGTAATCCGGCAGCGACCGCGACATGAAGTAATAGATGCCGGCGACCCCCACCACGAAAATCAGCACCAACGCGGTGGCGATACGAAGGAGCCAGCGAAACAGGGTCAGCATGCCCGCGTGTTCCTCGTGTTGACCTCGGGTTTGGGTTCGTTACCTATGGTGTCGCGCACCAAAGCGCAATTCAAACGATGGGGAACGGGGGCAAACGATGGCAAAGGTGGCGTTTCTGGGCCTGGGCGTGATGGGCTATCCGATGGCAGGGCACCTGGCAAGGGCGGGGCACACGGTCAGCGTGTTCAACCGCACCGACGCCAAGGCCGTGGCCTGGGTGGCCGAACACGGCGGCGAGCGCGCGCACACCCCGCGCGAGGCCGCGGCAGGGGCGGAATTCGTGATGGCCTGCGTGGGCAACGATGACGATCTGGCGCAGATCTGCCGCGGCGCGGATGGCGCCTTTGCCGGGATGGCCAGGGGCGCCATCTTTGTCGATCACACGACCGTGTCGGCCAGGATCACGCGCGACTTGTCGGACGAAGCCGCAAAGGCCGGGCTGGGCTTCGTTGATGCGCCTGTGTCGGGTGGGCAGGCCGGCGCCGAGAATGGCGCCCTCAGCATCATGTGCGGCGGCAGCGAGGACGACTATGCCCGCGCCGAACCGATCATGGCCGCCTATGGCCGCACCGTCAAACGACTGGGCGACTCCGGTGCCGGCCAGATTGCCAAGATGATGAACCAGATCTGCATCGCCGGGCTGGTCCAGGGGCTGGCCGAGGCGCTCCGATTCGGCGAGATGGCCGGAATGGACGGCAAGGCCGTGGTCGATGTCATTCAGGGCGGCGCGGCGGGCAGCTGGCAGATGGTCAACCGCCACGAAACCATGCTGGACGGCAAGTTCGACTATGGCTTCGCGGTGGACTGGATGCGCAAGGATCTGGGGATCTGCCTGCAAACCGGCGACGAGATCGGCGCACCCCTGCCGGTAACCGCACTTGTGGACCAGTTCTACAAGGAGGTGCAGGCCATGGGCGGGGGGCGCTGGGATACATCGAGCCTGATCGAACGCCTGCGGAAACTGTCATGACCCTGGAAACCCGGATCCGGCAAGGCCGGGGCGAAGAACCGGCGGACCTGGTGCTCAGGGGCGGCACGGTCTGGTGCATGGCCACCGGTGCCCGGATCGCGGGCGATGTCGCCATCTGCGGCCAGACCATCGTCGGGATCGGTCACGACTATGACGGCAAGCGCGTGATCGACGTGTCGGGAAAACTGCTGGTGCCCGGCTTCATCGACACGCATCTGCACATCGAAAGCTCGTGCATCACACCGTTCGAATTCGACCGCTGCGTGACCCCGCGCGGCGTGACCACGGCGATCTGCGATCCGCACGAGATCGCCAATGTCGCGGGGCTGGACGGTATTCGCTATTTCCTGGACGCCTCGGCGCTGACGGTCATGGACATTCGCGTGAACCTGTCGTCCTGCGTTCCGTCCACCCATATGGAGACCGCCGGCGCAGCCCTGTCGGCGGCCGATCTGCTGCCGCTGGCGGATCATCCGCGCGTGATCGGGCTGGCCGAGTTCATGAACTATCCCGGCGTGCTGATGCGCGAGGCGGGCTGCATGGACAAGCTGCGCGCCTTTGCGGGGCGCCATATCGACGGCCATGCGCCGCTGCTGTCCGGGCGCGATCTCAATGCCTATGTCAGCGCCGGTATCCGCACCGAACACGAGGCCACCAGCGCCGCCGAGGCCACCGAAAAGCTGCAACGCGGCTTGCGGGTGCTGATCCGCGAAGGCTCGGTCTCGAAAGACCTCGAGGCGCTGGCCGCGGTGCTGACCCCCACGACGGCCCCCTACATGTGCCTGTGCACCGACGACCGGAACCCGCTGGATATCGGCGAACACGGGCATCTGGACTACATGATCCGGCGGCTGATCGAAAAGGGCCGCGATCCGCTGTCGGTCTATCGGGCTGCCAGCCTTTCGGCGGCCGAAGCCTTCGGGCTCAAGGACCGGGGCCAGATCGCACCGGGCAAACGCGCCGATATCGTGGTGCTGGACGATCCGGCCACATGCCGGGCCGAAACCGTGGTCTGTGGCGGCGTCGTTGTCGACGCGGCGGCCTTTGCCGCGCGCCGGACGATCGCGCCTGTGGCGCGCGGATCGGTCCACTTGCCCCCGCTTACGGCAGAGAGCTTTCGCTATGACGGAAACGCGGCCGAGACCCCGGTGATCGGGATCTGGCCCGGCAAGATCCTGACCGAACACCTGCACGAACGCATTCCCGATCACGCGGGCGACAAACGCCCCGACCCCGAACGCGACCTGGCCCGGATCACGGTGATCGAGCGGCACGGACGAAACGGCAACATCGCCAACGGCTTCGTGCGTGGCTTCACGATGACGCGCGGCGCGATCGCATCGACGGTCTGCCACGATCATCACAACATCGCCGTCGTCGGCATTGATTATCACGACATGGAAACCGCGGCGCGCAGACTTGCCGCGATCGAAGGTGGTTTCGTCGTGGTCGAAGGCGGACGGGTGGTCGCCGAACTGGCCCTGCCGGTGGCCGGGCTGATGGCGCTGGCGCCGTTCGAAGCGGTGCGCGACAAGCTGGTCGCGCTGCGCGCCGCGGCGCGCGACCTCGGCGTCACGCTGGAAGAGCCGTTCTTGCAGCTCGCGTTCCTGGCGCTTCCGGTCATCCCGCATCTGAAGATCACGGATCACGGCCTGGTCGATGTCGACCGCTTCACGGTGATGTCGGGTTGACCCGGCTGGCCGGGCAGGGGGCGCTGCCCCCTCTGGCCTGCGGCCATTCACCCCCGGCGTATTTTCGGCAAGATGAAGAGTTTCGCGCGATCGGGATCGCTGCACGGGGAACCAGAGCGGGCGCGGCAAGCAAAAAAGAAGTTGCAACTGATTATCAATCGCAATATATCCGGGGCATCGTCGATCAGGCATGGAGTCCCCGATGCGCGTTCGTTTCATGGCCCTGCTGGCAAGTCTGGCGCTCGTCCCCGCGATGGCAGCAGCCGAATCCCCCCGCCTTCTGGCAACGATCGGCATGATCGCCGATCCGGCGGCGCGCATGGCCGGCGATTGCGTTCAGGTCGAAACCCTGGTCGGGCCAGGGCTGGACCCGCATGTCTATCAGCCGCGTCCATCCGACATCGAGCGCCTTCGCGCGGCCGATCGGGTCGTTGCGTTGGGCCTGGGGCTGGAGGGGCGACTGGGCGATGTGCTGGCGCGCACCGGCGCGGTGATCCTGGGGGATGCGGTCGACCCGGACGCTCTCTTGCAGGCCGATGGCAGCCCCGACCCGCATATCTGGATGGACCCGACGCTGTGGTCTGCGGTCTTGCCGGGTCTGGCCGACACCCTGATCGAACTGGCGCCCGATTGTGCGGACCGGATCACGGCGCGCAGGGCGGACGAGGAAGCGCGCTTTGCCGCGCTGGACGCCTGGGCCGAGGACTCGCTGCATTCGATCCCCGAGGCGCAGCGCGTGCTGTTGACTGCGCATGACGCCTTTGCCTATTTCGCGCGCCGCTACGAGGTGGAGACCCTGGCAATTCAGGGCATTTCGACCGAATCCGAGCCGTCGATCGCGGTGATCGATTCGCTGGCGCGCGAGGCCGCCGAACGGGCGATCCCGGCGGCGTTTATCGAGACCACGCTCAACCCCCGTGCCGTGCGTGCGCTGATCGAGGCGACACAATCGCGCGGGCATGACCTGGCGCAGGGTGGCGCGCTCTATTCCGATGCACTGGGCGAGCCCGGAAGTGGCGCCGACAGCTATCTGGGCATGATCGTCTCGAATGTCACGACCATCACCGAAGCCCTTGGCGGCACCCCCGCCGCGCTGCCCGAAGCGCTGGACCTTGACTGACGCTGCCTGCCGGGACCCCGCGCCCATCCGTTCGGCGGTGCCGCTTGCCGACGCCATGCCGCCTTGCTTTCGCGCCGGATCGTGACAGACTGCCCAAAAGCGCCGGAGGCATTGTCACCGGCGCATCGTGGGGGGCCATGACACGCCGAAACCCACGCGATTGCGCCAACGGAAAACCGGGAGGTGGCAGAATGAAAGAGCCGTCAATCAACGTTCTGGGTGGATCGCTGGAGCCCTGTTCGTCCGAGCCCGTGACCGGCTTTTTCCGAAACGGCTGTTGCGACACCGGCCCCGAGGACCGGGGCCTGCACAGCGTCTGCGCCGAAATGACGGCGGAGTTTCTGGCCGTGTCAAAATACCTGGGAAACGACCTGAGCACGCCACGGCCCGAATGGGGATTTCCCGGCCTCAAGCCCGGTGATCACTGGTGCCTGTGCGCGGCGCGTTTCCTGCAGGCGCATCAGGAAGGGGCGGCACCGCGCCTGCGGCTGGCGGCCACGCATCGGCGCACGCTGGACGTGGTGCCGCTGGAGCTGTTGCGCAGATACGCCACCGACGCGCCGCCGCCCGGTCCGCACGACCAGGCACCCTGACGCCCCGTCAGATCTTCATGTCGAAGCCCAGGTGCTTGGCGACGGTAAAGATGTCCTTGTCGCCGCGCCCGCACATGTTCATCACGATCAGATGATCGGACGGCAGGTCGGGCGCAATCTTCATCACATGCGCCAGCGCATGGCTGGGTTCCAGCGCCGGGATGATCCCTTCAAGCGCGCAGCACAGCTGGAAGGCCTCGAGCGCCTCTTTGTCGGTGATGGAGACGTATTCCGCGCGCCCGATCTCGTGCAGCCAGGCGTGTTCGGGGCCGATGCCGGGATAGTCCAGACCTGCGGAAATGCTGTAGCCTTCCAGGATCTGGCCATCCTCGTCTTGCAACAGATAGGTGCGGTTTCCGTGCAGGACGCCGGGGCGCCCGCCGGTCAGGCTGGCGCAATGCTCCATGTTCGCGTCGACACCCTTGCCGCCGGCCTCGACACCGATAATGCGCACAGAGGGATCGTCCAGGAACGGGTAGAAAAGACCCATCGCGTTGGACCCGCCGCCAATCGCCGCGACGATCGTATCGGGCAGGCGGCCCTCGGCGGCCTGAATCTGTTCGCGCGCCTCCTTGCCGATGATCGCCTGGAAATCGCGCACCATCGCCGGATAAGGATGAGGTCCCGCGACCGTTCCGATGCAGTAGAAAGTGTCGCGCACATTGGTGACCCAGTCGCGCAGCGCGTCGTTCATCGCATCCTTGAGGGTGCCGCGACCGCTGGTCACCGGCACGACCTCGGCCCCCAACAGCTTCATGCGAAAGACGTTGGGCGCCTGGCGTTCGACGTCATGCGCCCCCATGTAGACCACGCATTTCAACCCGAACTTTGCGCAGACCGTGGCCGTCGCCACCCCGTGCTGCCCGGCGCCGGTTTCGGCAATGATGCGGGACTTGCCCATGCGCCGGGCCAGAATGATCTGGCCCAGGACATTGTTGATCTTGTGCGCGCCGGTGTGGTTCAGCTCGTCGCGCTTCATGTAGACGCGCGCGCCGCCAAGATGCGCGCTCAGGCGTTCGGCATGGTAAAGCGGGCTGGGGCGGCCAACGTAATGCGTCCACAGATCGTGCATTTCATCCCAGAAACCCGGATCGGTCTTGGCGTATTGATACTGCGCATCCAGTTCAAGGATCAGCGGCATCAGCGTCTCGGACACGAAGCGCCCGCCAAAAATACCGAAACGGCCGCTTTCGTCCGGGCCGGTCTTGTAGGAATTGATCAGATCGTCGGCCATGGCCAGCACTCCAGGTTTTCCGGGTCCGTGAGTAGCGATCCGCCGGGCCGGACACAAGGGCAACACGCCGTCCGGCACCAAGCTGCGCGTCAGCCCGCGCCCTGCGCGGCGGCGACAAAGGCCGCGATGCGCGCCGCGTCCTTGACCCCCAGCGCGGTTTCCACACCTGACGAGACATCGACCTGCCGCGCGCCTGTCATGCGCACCGCCATTGCCACGTTGTCGGCGGTCAGCCCCCCGGCCAGCATCCATGGGCACGGCCAGCGACGCCCCGCGATCAGGCGCCAGTCGAACGCCAGGCCATTGCCGCCGGGCACCGGCGCATCCTGCGGCGGCCGGGCATCGACCAGCAACATATCGGCCACGCGACCAAATTCATGCAGCGCCGGCAGATCGCCCTCGTCGGCGACGCCAACCGCCTTGATCAGCGGCAAACCGAACCGCGTGCGCAGTTCGGCCAGGCGTTCGACGCTTTCCTTGCCATGGAGTTGCAGAAAGTCCAGCGGCACCTGAGCCAGAACCTCGTCCAACAGCTCGTCGGACGGATCGACGAACAGCCCGACCCGCGCCAGACCCGCCGGCGCATCCAGCGCGATCGCGCGCGCAACGGCCGCACTCACACAGCGCGGCGAGCGTTCAAAGAAGACCAGGCCGGCATAGGCCGCGCCCGCCTGCGCCACGGCCGCCATGTCGGCCCTGCGCGTGAGGCCGCAGATCTTGACCCTGACCGTGTCGTTCATCAGCGCGTCGCAGGGTCTTCGAGAATGGCCAGAACATCGTCGCGGCGCGGCTTTGCCGCCGGTGCCGGCGCGCTGGAGGCGGCGGGCGTCCGGTGGGCGCGCAACCGCTCCAGTTCGCGCCGCGACCGCGCGGCCTCGGCGCGATACCCCCGTTCGCGCAACCATTCCCAGACCAGTCCCAGAACCAGCCCCAGCCCGACCGCACCGCCGACAACGACGAAAAGCGGCAAGGTCATGCTGTAGCTGGTGCCAATGATCGCCGAGACCGTGTCCGGCCACAGCGACAGCGTCACCATCGCGCGATTGGCCAGCGCAACGGTCACCGCGATCAGCAGGACAAGGATCAGGAAGGCATAGCGGACATAGGTCATCTGGTCAGATTTCGGTTTGATTGAGCCGGTCGCGCAACAGTTTCCCGGTCTTGAAGAACGGCACGCATTTTTCAGCCACCGCGACGGTTTCGCCGGTACGCGGGTTTCGCCCCATCCTTGCATCGCGGCGCTTGACCGAAAATGCGCCAAATCCGCGCAATTCCACACGCTCGCCGCGTGCCATGGCCTCGGTTATTTCGTCGAAAAACGTATTCACGATGCGTTCGACATCGCGCTGGTAGAGATGCGGGTTTTCATCGGCAAGCATCTGGATGAGTTCCGATCGTATCATGGCCTACCCCCCCGGTGGCGCACAAGTTGCTTGGTGCCGGGCACTTCTGAGAATGCCTTGCTGGCCCGGAGACTATAGGCTTAGTACGGCCTGGCACAAACAAAAACCTTGCGAATACGCGGGTTTGACTCATCGCGGCGGCGCGGTCTCGCGTTTCGGTCCTGCCGCGACCACCGAAGCCGCCCGAAAACGCGTGAACGGGCCGGCTATGCGCCGTCAGCGATAGCAACGGCGAATCGGCCCAAACCGCCATCGCGCAATGAAAAGGGCCCCGCAACCGCGAGGCCCTTTTGCTTGTTAAAGCGCGCCTGCGTCAGCTGCGATCCTTGAGCGCGGCGCCCAGGATATCGCCCAGCGAGGCACCGGCATCGGACGAGCCATATTGCTGAACGGCTTCCTTTTCCTCGGCGATTTCGCGCGCCTTGATCGACAGACCCAGCTTGCGGGTCTTGGAATCGACCGAGGTGACGCGGACGTCGATCTTGTCGCCGACCTGGAAACGCTCGGGGCGCTGGTCGGCGCGGTCGCGTGCCAGGTCGGAGCGGCGGATGAACGACTTTGCGCCGTTGTAATCCACCTCGATCCCGCCGTCCTCGATCGCACTCACCTCGACGGTGATGATCGAACCGCGCTTCACGCCGTCCACCGCGTCCGAGAAATTGTCGTTTTCAAGCGCCTTGATCGACAGCGAGATGCGCTCGCGTTCGACATCGACTTCCAGAACGGCGGCCTTGACCACGTCGCCCTTGCGATAGTCGTTGATGGCCTCTTCGCCGCGCTGATCCCAGCTCAGGTCGGACAGGTGAACCATGCCGTCGATATCGCCTTCCAGACCGATGAACAGGCCGAATTCGGTGATGTTCTTCACCTCGCCCTCGATCACGGTGCCGGCCGGATGGGTCTCGGCAAAGACTTCCCACGGATTGCGCTGGGTCTGCTTCAGGCCCAGGCTGACGCGACGCTTGGCGCTGTCGATTTCCAGCACCATGACCTCGACTTCCTGGCTGGTCGAAACGATCTTGCCGGGATGCACATTCTTCTTGGTCCAGCTCATTTCGCTGACATGGACCAGGCCTTCGACACCCGGTTCCAGTTCGACGAACGCGCCGTAGTCGGTGATGTTGGTCACGCGGCCCTTGTGCACCGAACCCAGCGGGTAGTTGGCCTCGACCGAATCCCACGGATCGGCCTGCAACTGCTTGATGCCCAGGCTGATACGATGGGTTTCCTTGTTGATCTTGATGACCTGAACCTTGAGGGTCTCGCCGATCGACAGGATCTCGGACGGGTGATTGATCCGCCGCCAGGCCATGTCGGTGACGTGCAGCAGCCCGTCAACACCGCCCAGATCGACGAAGGCACCGTATTCGGTGATGTTCTTGACGACACCGTCCAGCACCTGGCCTTCGGCCAGCTTGGCGATGACCTCGGCGCGCTGTTCGGCGCGGCTTTCTTCCAGAATGGCACGACGCGACACGACGATGTTGCCGCGGCGGCGATCCATCTTCAAAATCTGGAACGGCTGTTTCAGCCCCATCAGCGGGCCGGCATCGCGCACCGGGCGCACATCGACCTGGCTGCCGGGCAGGAAGGCAACGGCACCGCCCAGATCGACGGTGAAGCCGCCCTTGACGCGGCCAAAGATCGCGCCCTCGACGCGGGCTTCCTGTTCGTAGGCTTTTTCCAGGCGGTCCCAGGCGGCCTCGCGGCGGGCCTTCTCGCGGCTGATCACGGCCTCTCCGCGCGCGTTCTCGACGCGCTCCAGATAAACCTCGACCTCGTCGCCCACGGCGACCTCGGGCGCTTCGCCCGGATTGGCGAATTCCTTCAGCTCGACACGGCCTTCCATCTTGTAGCCGACGTCGATGATGGCCTGGCCCGCCTCGATGGCGATGACCTTGCCCTTGACGACACTTCCCTCGTCGGGTGTGTCGATCTCAAGGCTCTCGTTCAGCAGAGCCTCGAATTCTTCCATGGTGGCTTTGGCGCACATATAGATCAGTTCCTTTACGTGTGTTTGACTGGCCTTGCGGTTGGTTCCGCCGGTCTTTCGTGATCATGCAGCAAAGACGCAGGTCGGGCCTTTCGACCCCGCCCGCGCCGCATGCGTTCGCTCGATGGCGCGTCTATAGGCAGAAAAGACCCGCGCTGGCAACCCTTGACACGCAATCCTGCGCGATCACGCCTCGACTTGCTTCAGCCGCGCGGCGATCACGTCCACGGCGCGCGTCACCGCTTCGTCGACACTCAGGTCGGACGTGTCCAGCAGGACCGCATCCGCGGCCGGGCGCAGTGGCGCATCGGCGCGGCCCGTGTCGCGCGCGTCGCGCGCGGACCTGCGCCAGCACCGTTTCAAGGCTTTCCCCGTTGCCGCTTTCCAGCCAGCGGCGGCGCGCACGCTCTTCGGGGCTCGCGGTCACAAAGAGTTTCACCTCGGCCTCGGGGCAGATAACGGTTCCGATGTCGCGCCCGTCCAGAACCGCGCCGCCTTCACGCCGGGCGAAATCGCGCTGAAAGGCGGTCAGGGCCGAACGCACCTCGGGGATTGCCGCGACGCGGCTTGCGGCCTCGCCCGCCGCCAGCGATCGCAGATCGTCCCGGTCCAGATCGGCGGGGGTCAGGGCGCGCGCAGCCGCGACCGGGTCGCCCCCCTTGACGCCGACTGCACGATAGAGCAGGCCGGTATCGAGATGGGCAAAGCCGAAATGCGCGGCCACGGCCCGGCTGATGGTGCCCTTGCCTGCCGCCGCGGGCCCGTCGATGGCAACCGTGAAGCGCATGCCGTCACCCCTCGATCCGGCGGATGGTCGCGCCCAGTTCCGCCATCAAGGGTTCGAAGACGGGAAACGAGGTTGCAATCGGCCCGCCGTCATCCACCCGTACCGGGCGTTGTGCGGCTAGTCCAAGGCACAGAAACGACATGGCGATGCGATGATCCATCCGGCTTTCCACCGTCGCGCCCCCCGCCACGCCGGCTGCACCGCATCCGTGCACGATCAAGGTGTCTTCGCTTTCCTCGACCCTGACCCCGCAGGCCTCAAGCCCGCGTGCCATGGCGTCGATCCGGTCGCTTTCCTTGACGCGCAGTTCCTTGACCCCGCGCATGACCGTGCGCCCTTCGGCAAAGGCGGCGACAACCGCCAGGATCGGGAATTCGTCGATCATGCTGGCGGCACGGTCGGGCGGCGTCTCGACCCCCTTGAGGTTGCCTGAAAAGCGCACCCGCAGATCGGCGACCGGCTCGCCACCCTCGTCGCGCGGACTCTCGAAGGTCAGGTCCGCGCCCATCTCCACAAGCGTGGTAAAAAGCCCATTGCGAGTGGGGTTCTGGCTGACACCGGGCACGGTCACCTCAGAGCCCGGCACGATCAGCGCCGCGCAAACCGGAAACGCCGCCGAGGATGGATCGCGCGGCACCGCCACATCCTGCGCCACCAGTTCGGGCTGGCCGGTCAGGGTGATCACCCGGCCCTCGGACGTGTCCGCGACCGCGATCTGCGCACCGAAGCCGCGCAACATGCGCTCGGTATGATCGCGCGTCGCCTCGGGCTCGATCACCACGGTCTGGCCGGGGGCGTTCAGCCCCGCCAGCAGGACCGCCGATTTCACCTGCGCCGAGGGCATCGGCAGGACATAGCGGACCGGAACCGGGTCTGCCGCGCCGATCGCGGTCATCGGCAAGCGGCCACCGGCACGGCCATGCGCCTGCGCACCGAACAGCGCCAAGGGCTCGGTCACGCGCCCCATCGGGCGCCGGTTCAAGCTGGCATCGCCGGTAAACGTCGCGGTGATCGCGGTGGTGGCCATCGCCCCCATGACAAGCCGAACGCCGGTACCCGAGTTTCCGCAATCGATCACCTGTGCAGGTTCAGCGAATCCGCCAACGCCGACGCCGTGAACCGACCATTCCCCCGGTACCTGCCGGATGACCTTGGCCCCGAACGCCCGCATCGCGGCGGCGGTATCCAGCACGTCCTGCCCCTCCAGCAGGCCGGTGATTCGGGTCTCACCCACGGACAAGGCCCCCAGGATCAGCGCGCGGTGACTGATCGACTTGTCGCCCGGCACTTCGGCCACGCCCCGCAACGGGCCCGAGCGGGCGGCTTCCATCGGGATCGGGTTTGCGGAACCGGACATACGCGCCTCTCGTTGCTGGCTTGGCCCCGCTGATAGCGCAAGGCCGCGCGACGGTCCAGCGCACTCCCTGGAGAGGGAGCGCGGCAAAGGCCGGGGTTGCAAACCGATCGCCCAACAGGGATAGAGACCGGGCTCCCGCGCAATTCAGATGCCGCGCACGCACGCGCCTTGCTTCCGGTAATCCCATGACACCCGATCTTTTTCTGGCGCTTGCCGCATTCGCCTTTGTCAGTTCGATCACGCCAGGGCCGAACAACCTGATGCTGCTGGCCTCGGGGGTGAACTTCGGCTTTCGCCGCACGATCCCCCACATGCTGGGCATCGGTATCGGCTTCACGGCGATGGTCGCATTGGTCGGGCTGGGTCTGGCGGGCATCTTTACGGCCTGGCCACCGGCAAGACCGGCGCTGAAGATCGCGGCAACCGCCTACATGCTCTGGCTCGCGTGGAAGATCGCGCATGCCGCACCGCCCGAGGCCGCGCACTCGGCATCCGCGCGGCCTCTGACGTTCGTGCAAGCCGCCGCCTTTCAATGGGTCAACCCCAAGGCCTGGACCATGGCGCTGGGCGCGGTCGCCCTTTATGCGCCGGGGCAAGAGCTGGGCGCCGTGCTTTGGGTCGCAGGCGTGTTCGGATTGGTCAACCTGCCCTGCGTCTCCAGCTGGACGGTCCTTGGCCTGGCCCTGCGCCGCGTTCTGGCCGACCCGCCGCGCCGGCGGCTGTTCAATCGCGGTATGGCACTGCTGCTGGTCGCGTCGCTCTATCCGGTTCTCACCGGCTGACTTAACCCGTCATGTCGCCGGCGCCAGCATCCCCTTTTCGCGGGCCAGGACGCGCATGCGCTCTTGCAGCTTTTCGAACGCGCGCACCTCGATCTGGCGAATACGCTCGCGGCTGACGTTATAGCGGGACGACAATTCCTCCAGCGTGACCGGCGGCTCGGCCAGGCGGCGTTCGGTCAGGATGTCGCGCTCGCGTTCGTTGAGAACGTCCATCGCCTCCATCAACAGGGTCTGGCGCGCCTCGAACTCCTCGCGATCGGCAAAACTCGATGCCTGGTCGGCATGCTCGTCCTCAAGCCAATCCTGCCAGCTGCCCGACCCTTCTTCGCCCCCGATGGTGACATTGAGCGAGGCATCCGAACCCGCCAGACGCCGGTTCATGTCGATCACCTCGGCCTCGGTGACCGACAGGTCTGTGGCAAGGCGCTTGACGGTTTCGGGGCGCAGATCGCCCTCTTCCAACGCGCCGATGCGTGACTTGGCCTTGCGCAGGTTGAAGAACAGCTTTTTCTGCGCCGATGTTGTGCCCAGTTTCACCAGGCTCCAGGAACGCAGAATGTATTCCTGAATGCTGGCCCGAATCCACCACATCGCATAGGTGGCCAGTCGGAACCCCTTTTCAGGGTCGAACCGCTTGACGGCCTGCATCAACCCCACATTCGCCTCGGAAATGACCTCGGCCGTGGGCAAGCCGTAACCGCGGTATCCCATGGCGATCTTGGCGGCCAGACGCAGATGGCTTGTCACCAGCTTGTGCGCGGCTTCGGTATCCTGATCGTCGACCCAGCGCTTGGCCAGGATGTATTCCTCTTCAGGCTCCAGCATCGGAAAGCGCCGGATCTCCTGCAAATACCGGTTGAGCCCCTGTTCCGGGGACGGGGCAGGCAGATTGGCATAGCTGCTCACGGTTTTTCCCACTCCTGCATGTTCGCGCACACTAATCGAAATAGGAACGCGATCCCTTCAATTTCAAGACCTTCGCCGAAAGGCGTCAAGGATTGGTAAAGATCCTACAATTCTGCGCGCCATGCGAACAGCCCCGCTCACGCCTTTGCGACATCGGTTGAACCCGGCCCACGCCCCTCAACCCCGCAACGCCATCAGAAGACCGGCAATGTCCGCGGGCAGCGGCGAGTCGAATTCCATCGCCTCCCCGGAAAGCGGGTGGATGAAGCCCAGACTGGCGGCATGCAGCGCCTGACGTGAAAACGCCGTCGCCGCCTCGCCCGCGCCGGCCGGCAGGGCGGCGGCCGACAGGCGGCGGCGCCCGCCATAGACCGCATCCCTCACCAGGCCATGCCCGGCATGGGCCAGGTGAACCCGGATCTGATGCGTGCGCCCCGTTTCCAGCCAGCAGTCCAGAAGCGCCAGTTGCGGCGGCAGGCCGAAAACCTCCTGCACGCGGCACCGGGTGACCGCGTGGCGGCCCCGGTCGAAAAACACGGCCTGGCGCTGACGGTCGTGGCGATGGCGATCCAGCCGCGAGGTAATCTTGATGATCCCCCCCGATTCGAAGCTGACGCCGCGCACCCCGCGCAGGCGCGGATCGCCGGCATCGGGCACCCCATGCACCAGCGCCTGATAACGCCGGCGCACGCTGTGTGCCTCGAATTGCGCGGCCAGGGCGTGATGGGCCCGGTCGGACTTTGCCACGACCAAAAGCCCCGATGTGTCCTTGTCGATCCGATGCACGATCCCTGGCCTGCGCTCGCCCCCGACGCCCGAAAGCGATGCGCCGCAATGGTGCAACAACGCGTTCACCAGCGTGCCGCCCGGCGTGCCGGGCGCGGGGTGCACCACCATGCCGGCGGGCTTGTCGATGACGATCAGCGCCTCGTCCTCGTAGACCACCGACAGCGCGATCGGCTCGGGGCGGGTTTCGACCTCGATTGCGGGCGCCAGCGCGATGTCGATGGCCAGCCCGGCCGCGACCTTGTGCCGTGGGTCGCGCAGCGGCGCGCCCTCGCACGACACCGCGCCCTCGGCGATCAGCCGCGCCAGCCGCGAGCGCGACAGCGCCGCTTCCTCTGGCACATCGCGCGCCAAGGCCTTATCCAGTCGGTCGGGCGGATTCTCGCCGATCACAACGCGCAGCACCGAAAGGCCCGTCTCCATGTCCCCGTCCCCTTCGCGCAACACACCCGATGCGACCCCGCCCGAGTTGCGCTTTCTCAAACGCCTTGTCACCACGCTCGCGGCGGTGATGATCGTCGGCATCGCAATTATCGTGGCGCTGCTCTTCATCCGGCTGTCGGCGCCGCCTGCCACGCTCGATCTTCCCGAAACCATCGCCCTGCCCGAGGGCGCCTCGGCCGAAGCCGTCACCATGACCGCGGATGCCGTGATCGTCGTGACCGGGTCCGAAATCCTGTTCTTCGACCGCGCCACCGGCCGCGAAACCCGCCGCTACCCGCTGGATTGACCGCGCCCGCCCGCCCGGCGCCCCTTCATCTTGCCCCAAATACGCTGGGGGTGAATGGCCGCAGGCCAGAGGGGGCAAAGCCCCCTGCCCCGTCGCTCAAAGCTGTTCCATCACCTCGTCCGAGGCCTCGAAATTCGCCGTGACGTTCTGAACATCGTCATCGTCGTCCAGCGCCTCCAGAAGCTTCATCAGCTTCTGCATCCCGTCCAGATCCAGCTCGGTCGTGGTCTGCGGCTTCCAGACCAGCCGGGTGGATTCCGCATCGCCCAGGCGGTCCTCCAGCGCGGCCGAGACATCGGCCAGTTCGGTATAATCGCACCAGATCACATGGCCGTCCTCGGCGCTTTCGACATCGCTGGCGCCGGCTTCGATCGCGGCCTCCATCACCGTGTCGGCGTCGCCCACCCCGGCCGGATAGACGATCTGGCCCATCCGGTCGAACATGAATCCGACCGAGCCGGTTTCGCCCAGGTTGCCGCCATGCTTGGTAAACAGCGACCGCACGTTCGAGGCCGTCCGGTTGCGGTTGTCGGTCATCGCCTCGACGATCACCGCCACGCCACCGGGGCCATACCCCTCATAGCGGATCTCTTCGTAATTGTCGGCATCGCCACCGCTTGATTTGCGGATCGCGCGTTCGATCACGTCCTTGGGAACGGAACTGGCCTTGGCTTCCTTGACCGCCAGGCGCAGGCGCGGGTTCTTCTCGGGATCGGGGTCGCCCATCTTGGCGGCAACCGTGATCTCTTTCGACAGTTTGGAAAACAGCTTCGAGCGCGCGGCATCCTGCCGGCCCTTGCGATGCTGGATATTGGCCCATTTGGAATGGCCTGCCATGGTCCTCTCCGGTTGGATGCTGTGTGGGGGCTATAATCCAGCCTTGCCCGCGCTGACAAGAGCCCCGGCAGCCAAAAGAAAACCGCGCTCCGGACGGACCGGAGCGCGGTCAGAAAATTCCCGGCCAATTCAGGCTGCGCGGGCGACCAGAACCTCGTCGACCTGCTTTTGCGCGCCGGCCTCGTCAAGCCCGGACACGGCGGCGACTTCGCGGGTCAGCCGCTCCAGCGCGGCTTCGTAAAGCTGACGCTCGGAATAGGACTGCTCGCGCTGGTCGTCGGTGCGGTGCAGATCGCGCACCACCTCGGCAATCGCCAGAAGATCGCCCGAATTGATCTTCTGTTCATATTCCTGCGCCCGGCGCGACCACATCGCGCGCTTCACGCGCGCCTTGCCGCGCAATGTGGCCAGGGCCTTGGACACAATGTCGGGCGAGGACAGCGAGCGCATTCCGACCTGCGCGGCCTTGTCGGTCGGCACCCGCAGCGTCATCTTGTCCTTCTCGAATGAGATCACGAACAACTCAAGTTGCATCCCGGCGATTTCACGCTCCTCGATCGACACGATCTTGCCGACGCCATGCGCGGGATAGACCACGAAATCGTTGGGGCGATACTCGGCTTTGCGGGCTTTGCTCATTCTGGCGCTTCCTCGGCTTTGGCCCGCAATCAGCGACAGAAAACCCACGGGAAAGGACGTTCCCCGCGCACAGGTCTCGATGTCGCCAAAAAAAACATCTCACAGGCGAGCAGCACTGCGGGATGCCGGGCAGGTTTCTTATGTAACCTTTTCATAACACAAAAATGCACTGAATCAAAGCACTGAATCGGCCCCGCGCCGCGCGCGCAGCCGCCCTGGGCATCGGCGCAGGCGCCCTCAGTCGCCTTCGCCCGGCTTGTCCGAGAAGTACTTGTCCATCTTGCCCTGCTCGCCATCGTGCTCTTCGGCGCCCGGCAAGGGGTCGCGGCGCTGGGTGATCACAGGCCACTGTTCGGAATACTTGCGGTTGAATTCCACCCACGGCTCCATGTCGGGCTCGGTGTCGGGGCGAATCGCATCCGCCGGGCACTCGGGCTCGCACACCCCGCAGTCGATACACTCGTCGGGATGAATCACCAGCATGTTCTCGCCTTCGTAGAAGCAATCCACGGGGCACACTTCCACGCAATCGGTATATTTGCAGGCGATGCAATTGTCGGTCACGACATAGGTCATGGCGGCGCTGGTCCTCGGTTGATCGCACCGGACTTAATCCGGTTGCGGCAATCAATCAAGCCATCCTCGATAATTTGTTCGCATACGCCCAAAAATCAGGCCGTGACCGACCCTGAAGCGCGCAGATCACGTGTCCGGATCGCGCCCGCGAATCGCGTCCATCACGCGCCTGTCGCGCCCGCTGGGACGCCCACCCGAACGCGATTGCGGGCGCGACGGATCGGGCGGCGGCGCGGGCTGCGACAGATCGTCATACAAGCTCTGCGCCTCGGGGGCCGGGCCGCGCCGCTGGCCGGGCGCCTGCACCCGAACCACGCGCACCCGCTCGCCCTGAACAAAGGTCAGAACATCGCCGGGCCGCACCATGGTCGCGGGCTTCGCCACGGGCTGGCTGTTCAGGCGCATACGCCCGGTTCCGACGGCCTGCGCCGCCAGGCTGCGCGACTTGAAAAACCGCGCATGCCACAACCACTTGTCCAGACGGATCGGGGCCGCCATGTCGCCCTTGTTTTGCGGCGCGCCGGGCAAGGGGCGCGTCAGCTTTTGTCGCGCAGCCCCATAAGGGCGGCGGCAAAGGGGTTGTCGGGATCGATGCGATCCCGGCGTTTGTCGGGCCCCGAGGTGAACTTGCGCGGCGCGTCCTTCTTGGGAAAGTTGTCGCGCTTGCCGGGTTTTCCACCCTTGCGCTCATCACGAACCTTGCGCTCGGCGCGCGCGTCTTTTCCGGGTCGGTCCGCGACACCGTTGCCTGCCCGCTTGCCCTGCCGCTTCGCATCGTCGGTCTCGCCGCCGCTGGCGTCGCGGCGCGGTGTCCGGCGCGGCTGCGACCGCGGCCGCGCGCGCGGCGCCCAGCGGAAGGTGTAGAACACCTCCATCTCGACCGGCTCGACCGGCTCGGCTGTCGCGGCTGCCATCGGGTCTTGCTGCACGGCTTCGGGCGGCATGTCGCCCGGCACTTCCTGGGGGATCTCGACCGGGGGTTCCTCGGGCGGGGCGGCGGGGGGCGTTTCGTCCGGCGCGTCGGCAGGGGCTTCCTGCGGCCGGTCGTCGGGCACTTCGGCGGGCGTCTCGTCGGGCGTTTCCCGAGGTGACGGGTCGGCCTCGGCGACCGCCGCACCGGCCGCCTGCCGGGCGGCTTGCGCCGCAATCTCCTCGGCCGTCAGCTCGACCGGCCCCTGCGGGCGCTGCTTGACGCGCTCGCCCCTTTCGGCGGCATAGCCCAAGCCCTGCATCAGGTCGGCGAACTGGTCCAGCGTCATCCCGGTAATCGACAACATCTCGGGCGCCGCCTCAAATCCCGCACGGCTGTCGCGGCTGCGCAGCATGTCGGCAAGGCGTTCCAGCATGTCGATGCGGATCGCACGCGCGCCGGCCGGCTTGTAACCCGCCAGCGCATAATGCTCGGCCGGAACGTCGGGCAGGTTGGGGATCGTCACCAGGCCCGGTGGCGGGCTTTCGGGGAATTCGTCGATCTCCTGCCTGAGCGACCAGAGAACCAGCCGCAGCCGGGTCGGCGCCGGTTTCAGCAGCGCCGGCAGAAAGATCGTGTATTGACCGAAACGCACGCCATGCTTGCGCAGGGCGCCGCGCGCGTCCTGATCCAGTTGCTTGACCTCTTCGGCCACGCCCTCGCGCGGAAGAACGCCCAGCGATTCGACCAGTCGAAACGCGAATCCGCGCGCGAGGCCGGTCAGCGTCTCGTCGCGTTGCAGATTCAAGAGCGGCTCGAACAGCGTGGCAATCTTGCGGTCAATGAAATGCTGCAACCGGCGGCGCACCTTTTCGGCGACATCCGGCCCGGCCTCGTCGTCCACGAACGCCACGGCCTGCGGTCGCAAGGCATCGGCGCCGGGCGTCAGCTTGCCCACCGCCTCGGCGCCCCACATCAACCCGCCCTGTTCGGTGAAATCCATCTCGGTATCGGGCGCGTTGTAGAACCGGTCGGCCCGCAGATGGAAGGCCGGGGCCAGCGCCGCCACCGCCGCCTGGCGCAAGGTGCGCGCCTCGTCGGCATGTTCGGTCTTGTCCTGCCGGAACCGGAACCCCTCAAGACGGCCGATGAACTCGCCCTCGACCGTCACTTCGCCCTTGTCATTCACCTCGGCCACAAGGCTCTCCTTCTGGTTCAACCGGCGCAACAGAACGCTGGTACGCCGGTCAACAAATGCTGCGGTCAGGCGTTCGTGCAACGCATCCGACAGCCGGTCTTCTACCGCGCGCGTTTCGCCACGCCAATGGTTTTCATCATCCACCCAGCCCGGCCGCTGCGCGACATAGGTCCATGTGCGGATAAATGCCAATCGGCGTGACAGCATGTCGATGTCACCCTGCACCTTGTCGATGCGGGCAATGTTGCGGGCCAGCCAATCATCCGGGATGCGCCCGCCGCGATGCACGAACCCATGCAACCGCGCCAGCAGACCGGCATGTTCGGTGCCTGAAATGCCGCGAAAATCAGGGATGCGGCAGACATCCCACAACAGCCGGACATCGCGTGCATCGCGCACTCGGTCCGTGATCTCGGGCATGCCTGCCAGCGTCTTCAGCGCGACCAGATCGTCGGCTTCGCGCACACGGGTCAGCCAGTCGTCGCGGGTCGGATGTTCCAGGCTGGCGATCAGGCGATCCAACGTGCCGAATTCCAGCCGGGCATTGCGCCACTGAAGCTTGCGCACCGGCAGAAAGCGATGCGATTCGATCGCCTCGATCACTTCGGGTGCCAGCGGGCGCGCCTCGCCTGTGACACCAAAGGTGCCGGCGGTGGCATGACGCCCCGCGCGCCCGGCGATCTGGGCCAGTTCGTCGGGGTTGAGCGGCCGCATGCGCCGTCCGTCGAACTTCGACGTGCCGGCGAAAGCCACGTGCTTGATGTCCAGGTTCAGCCCCATCCCGATGGCATCGGTCGCCACCAGGTAATCAACATCGCCATTCTGATAAAGCGCGACCTGCGCGTTGCGCGTGCGCGGGCTCAGCGCCCCCATGACGATCGCACAGCCGCCCTTGGTGCGGCGGATCAGCTCGGCAATGGCATAGACGTTCTCGACCGAAAAGGCGACGATGGCCGAGCGCGCCGGCATCCGCGCGATCTTTTTGGACCCCGCCCAGGACAATTGCGAAAACCGTTCACGCCGGATGAACTGAACCCCGGGAACCAGCGCCGCGATCGCGCCGCGCATCGTATCCGATCCCAGGAACAGGGTCTCGTGCAGCCCGCGCGCATTGAGCAGCCGGTCGGTAAAGACATGCCCGCGATCGGGATCGGCGCAAAGCTGGATCTCGTCGATGGCGATGAAATCGGCGCCGATCTCCAGCGGCATCGCCTCGGTCGTGCAGACCCAGTACTGAGTGCGCTCGGGCACGATGCGCTCTTCGCCGGTCACCAGCGCCACGACCGACGGGCCGCGCAGCGCGACGATCCGGTCATAGACCTCGCGCGCCAGAAGCCGCAGCGGCAGGCCGATCACGCCAGTGCGATGCGCCAGCATCCGTTCGATCGCGTAATGCGTCTTGCCGGTATTCGTGGGTCCCAGAACCGCCGTGACCCGCCCCTTGCCTGTCATCTCTCTGCCTTGATCCTCGGCGGCAAACGCCGCGCCGGCATACCGTCGTTGCGCGCTGGTTAGAATGCCGCGCCCGCCGTGTGAAGTGAAATCCGCGCTACAGCGCGCGCCCGGCCAGGTCCCGCTCAAGCCGCTCGACGGCCTGACGCAGGCTCGGGCGATGCGGGTTCAGCGCCAGCGCCGCGGAATAGGCCTCGCGCGCGGCTTCGGGGCGGTCGACCTGCTCCAGGATCGCGCCCATCCCGGCCAGGGCCCCGAAATGATCGGGGTTGCGCGCCAGAACCTCCTCGATATCGGCCATGGCCGGACCCAGCCGGTTCTCCATGAAGAATGCCGTGGCGCGCGCGTTCCAGGCCTCGGCGAAATCGGGCGCGTGATCGATGACCGCGCTGAAATGGGCGATCGCGGCACCGGTATCGCCCTCGCGCAGCGCATCCTGGCCACGCTGGAACAGGTAATCGGCCACCGCCGATCCCGACTGGCTCCAGGCCCGCTGGATCTGGCGCTCGATTCGAACCCAGCGATCCTGGTCGGGCTGCGCAAGCTGCTCCAGCAACGATTCGACATCCGGTGCCCGCGCATCCTGCGCCTGCACGACCGGCGCCGCCAGACCGATGGCTGCCGCCACGACAAGATTGAGAATTGCGCCACCTTGCGTCATAACCGCAAGATAGCGTGCGCGTGGAAAAATGCGAGAGCCCGCGCCACCCCGAAAGCTGCAAACGCAATCACAACCAGGACAGACAGCGCGATGAGCAACGTGATCGAACAGGGCGTCGAGGCGCTCAACGAAAAACTGGGAAGCGACGGATTCGACGGCATCGCCAAATTCGAGATCGAGGACGAAGGCGCGATCGTGCTCGACAGCGATGGCGCGCGCGCCGGCGACGACGATGCCGATGTCACGCTGACCGCCTCGGCCGAGACCTTCCGCGGCATGCTGGAGGGTAACGTGAACCCGACCATGGCCTTCATGTCCGGCCAGCTCAAGATCGACGGCGACATGTCGCTGGCGATGAAGCTCGCCGCCGTCCTGGGCTGACCGGCACCATGGCATTGTCGCCCGCGCCCCTGCACAGTCACGACGGGCCAAGGGCGGGGCGGGCCTACTGGGTTCAGGCCAGCGACGGTGTGCGGTTGCGGGTCGGGCACTGGCCCGGCCAGCGCGGCACCGTGCTCGTGCTGCCGGGACGCACCGAATACATCGAGAAATATGCGCAGGTCGCTGCCGATCTGGCGCGCGACGGATGGGGCGCGCTGGTGATCGACTGGCGCGGGCAGGGTCTCTCGGATCGTCTTTGCGATGATCCGCGCCTGGGCCATGTCGGGCGCTTTTGCGACTACCAGCGCGACCTGGCCGCCCTGCGCGCGGCCGCCGATGCGCTGGGCTGCACCACCCCCGCGCCGATCCTGTGTCATTCGATGGGCGGCTGCATCGCGTTCCGCGCGCTTTGCGACGGCCTGATCCCGCCGGCCATCGCCTTCAGCGCGCCGATGTGGGGCCTGCCGATCCCGCCCACAAGGCGATTCGCGATCCGGGCGCTTGCGCTCGTGTTGCGGCCGCTGGGCCGCGACAGTCGCTACCTGCCCACGACGGGGCCGGATTACGGCCTGCCTGCGATGGAATATCCCGACAACCCTCTGACGCGCGATCAGGCGCAGTTCGCGCGCATGAAGGCGCAGGTCGAGGCAACGCCCGCCCTGGCGCTCGGCGGCCCCAGCCTGCGCTGGGGCGCCGCCGCCCTGTCAGAGATGGCCGCCCTGGCGCGGGAAACCGCGCCTTGCGTGCCTGCGCTGATCGGCCTTGGCGGCAACGAACGGGTCGTCACACCCGAGGCGATTCGCCGCCGCGTCGGCCGCTGGCCTGACGCAGAGCTGGTCGAATACCCCGAGGCCGAACACGAATTGCTGATGGAACGCCCGGCCGTACGCGCGGATTTCCTTGCCCGCGTCCGATCCCTCTTCAACCGGGCCTGAACGCGGCTGGCTTCATCTTGCCGCAAATACGCCGGGGGTGAATGGGCCGCAGGCCCAGAGGGGGCAGCGCCCCCTGATCCGCCGCGCAGCGGCTCAAGCGGCGTCTGCGCAGCAGGCCATCGGATCGCCCGGCGCAGCCGGTGCGATCATGCCACCCGGTCCAGCCGGGCCAGAACATCCCCAAGGCGCGCGGCCTCGTCGGTCTTTTCGGCCAGTTGCTGGCGGGCTTCCGCCACCACCTCCTCTGAGGCATTGGCCAGGAAACGCGGGTTGTCGAGCCGGTTCTTCAGCCCCGCGATATCCTTCTCCAGCCGGTCGGCGGATTTGCGCAGCCGGTCGCGTTCGGCACCGATGTCGATCACGCCTTCCAGCGGCAGGGCATAGGTCGCGCCCTCGACGGCGATGCTCAGCGCGCCCTTGGGCGCCGCGTCGGCCGGGTGCATCCCGTCGATCCGCGCCAGCCGCTCGATCAGGGCCGCGTTGCGCGCATAGGCGGTGTGGGCGGCCTCGTCCTGGTCCAGCGCCAGCATCGGCAGCTTCAGCCCCACCGGCACCCGCATCTGCGTCCGCGCCGAGCGCACGGCCTCGATCAGCCCGATCACCCATGACATCTCCCGGTCCGCCGCCGCGTCGGCGATGTCCGGCCCATACTCCGGCCAGTGTGCCAGCGCCGCCATGGAGGTGCGATCGCCGGTCAGGGCCCACAATTCCTCGGTGATGAAGGGCATGAAAGGGTGCAGCAGCACGAAACACTGATCCAGCACCCAGCGCGTCGTCGCGCGCGTCTCGGCGGCGTGGTCGCCATCCAGCAGCGGCTTGGCGAATTCCACATACCAGTCGCAGACCCGCCCCCAGACAAAACGATAGAGCAGATCCGCCGCATCGTTGAACCGATAGGCCGACAGCGCCTCGTCCACCGCGTGGCGGGTGCGCGCGGTCTCGCCGACGATCCAGCGATTGACGGTCTGGCTGGCTTGCGGCGGCTGCGGCCCGGCCATCGGCACGTCATCGCCAAAGACGCCATTCATCTCGGCAAAGCGGGTGGCGTTCCACAGCTTGGTGGTGAAGTTGCGATAGCCGGTGATGCGCTGGGTATCGAGCTTCAGCACGCCGCCGAGGCTGGCCATGGCCGCATTGGTGAATCTGAGCGCATCGGCGCCGTATTCGTCGATGATCTCCAGCGGATCGACGACATTGCCAAGGCTCTTGGACATCTTCTTGCCCTTGGCGTCCCGCACCAGCCCGTGCAGATAGACGGTGTGGAACGGCACCTCGCCCACAACCGCCAGCTGCATCATCATCATCCGCGCGACCCAGAAGAACAAGATGTCCTGCCCGGTGACCAGCACATCGGTCGGGAAATACTTCTGCAATTCCGGCGTCTGTTCCGGCCAGCCCAGCGTGCCGATCGGCCAGAGGCCCGAGGAGAACCAGGTGTCGAGGACATCGGGGTCGCGGCGAAGGATGATTCTTCGGAGTTCGGTGCTCGAGTTGACAATCGCCCAGTTAGTGCCGGTCCCATCGCACACAACTTCAAAGTGTTCCGGATAAACCGACTTTGCCTTTGCTATAGCTTCATCTTCTGTCGCCGCACAGAAGAAGTGGCTTTGTTTGTATTCGGGCTTGCTCCAATCGGTTTCAAGAGCCGGCCCATACCAAACCGGTATCTGATGCCCCCACCACAACTGGCGCGAGATGCACCAGGGCTCGATATTCTCAAGCCAGTGGAAATAGGTGCGCTCGCCGCTTTCGGGCAGGATCCTGGTCTTGCCGCTGCGCACGGCATCCAGCGCCGGGCCGACGATTTTCGCGGTATCGACGAACCATTGATCGGTCAGATACGGCTCGATCACGACCTTCGAGCGGTCGCCAAAGGGCTGCATGATCTTCTTGTTCTCGACCAGCGGCACCGCGTTGCCCTCGGCATCGGTCGTCATCACCGCCAGCCCCTCGTCGGTGATGGCCGCGACCACCGCCTCGCGTGCGGCGTAGCGGTCCAACCCGCGCAAGTCCTCGGGCACCAGATTGACCTGGCCGACATCGCCCGCTTCACGCTCGCCGCGCGCAATCGCGCCTGCGACCCGCGCGCTGTCCTCATAGCTCAGGCCATCCGCGCGCATTCGCGCCTTGGTGTCCATCAGGTTGTAAAGTGGGATGTCGTTGCGCCTGGCAACCGCATAGTCGTTGAAATCATGCGCGCCCGTGATCTTGACCGCGCCCGAGCCAAAGGCCGGGTCGGGGTAATCGTCGGTGATGATCGGGATCAGGCGACGGTGTTCTTTAGGGCCGACCGGGATTTCGCACAGCTTGCCGACGATGGGCGCATAGCGTTCATCGTCAGGGTTCACCGCCACCGCGCCATCGCCCAGCATGGTTTCAGGCCGGGTCGTGGCGATCGAGATGTAGTTGCGCATCTCGCGCAGGGTGACGGTGCCGTCCTCGTCGCGCTCGACATATTCGTATTCAAAGGGTTTCCCGGTCGCCGGGTCGGTTTCAAGCGGATACTTGAAGTGCCACATATGGCCGTCAACCTCGACATTCTCGACCTCGAGGTCGGAAATCGCGGTTTCGAAATGCGGGTCCCAGTTCACCAGCCGCTGGCCGCGATAGATCAGGCCCTTGTTGTACATATCCACGAACACCTTGATCACGGCATCGTGGAAATTGCCCTCCTCGCCCGGCGGGCAGTTCGGGGCGCCCGACATGGTGAAGGCGTTGCGCGACCAGTCGCAGCTTGCCCCCAGCCGCTTGAGCTGGTTGATGATCGTGCCGCCCGATTCCTGCTTCCAGCGCCAGATCTCGTCGGTAAAGGCCTGCCGGTCCCAGTCACGGCGCGGCGGCTTGCCCTCGGCGGCCAGCTTGCGCTCGACCACCATCTGCGTGGCGATGCCGGCATGGTCCTGCCCCGGCTGCCAAAGGGTGTCGAAACCGCGCATCCGGTGCCAACGCACCAGGATGTCTTGCAGCGTGTTGTTGAACGCATGCCCCATATGCAGGCTGCCGGTGACATTGGGCGGCGGGATCATGATGCAAAACGTCTCGGACCGGCGCGCATTGGCCCCGGCGCGAAAGGCGCCTGCCGCCTCCCAGGCGGCGGCGATGCGCGGTTCGGCCTCGGCGGCGTTGAAAGTCTTGTCCATCGTCATGTCGGCATCCTTTGGGCAGCATCCTCGGGCTTTGGCGGTGTTTAGCGCCGCATGGGAAAAAGGGAAAGGGCGCAGGCGCAGGGCATCGCCGTGGTGCCGCGTCGTCATCCGCGCACGGCCATTGCATGCGCCGCCGCCTCGCGTCACAACGGGGCGATCGCAGCAGCCAGGAAACGCCGCCATGCCCCCGACCGATACCGCCGCCGGCGCAGCCCTGCTGGACAGGTTCGGGCGGATCGTGATCATCAACCTGCCCGAGCGCCCCGACCGCCGGGCGGAAATGGCGCGCGAACTGGCGCGGATCGGGCTGGCGCTGGATCATCCGGCGGTGCAGCTTTTCCCGGCGATCCGGCCCGCGGCAACGGCAGGGTTTCCGTCGATCGGCGCGCACGGCGCTTTCCTCAGCCATCTTGGCGTTCTGGAAACCATTCTCGAACAGGGATGGGACCGTGCGCTGATCCTTGAAGACGACGTGTCGCTGGGCGCGGGGTTCGCGCGCCGTCTCGGCCCGGTGCTGGCGCAACTGAACGGGCAGGACTGGGACATGGTCTATGGCCATTGCCGCTTGCACGACCTGCCCGCGCCGAACGGGCTGGCACAGGTGCCGCCGGATCGAAGCGTGGACCTGTTGCACTTCCTGGGGATGAAGGCCTCGACGGCGCGGCTGGCCGTGCCCTATCTGCGCGCGATGCTGGCACGGCCCACGGGCAGCGCCGAGGGGGGGCCGATGCATGTCGATGGCGCCTATAACTGGTTTCGCCGGTCGCATCCGCAGTTGCGCGTCTTTGCAGCCTGCCCGCCGCTGGCGGTGCAGAGGCCGTCGCCCAGCGACATCGCCGCGTCCCGCTGGCATCATCGGCTGCCGGGGCTGCGTGCCCTTTCGCGCCTGTGGCACGGTGCGCGCTAGGATCCGCGAACGCCGGTGCCCCGATACCCGGTCACGACCCGCCACACCAGATCCTGCGCCCAGTCCACCAGTTCGGGTGCCGCCTGCCGGTCCGGGCCGGGCAGGCCGCGCGGATCGCGGGCATAGATCACGGCATAATGGGTCAGCGCGACCAGCCAGGCGCCCATGGGCGACAGGTGAATGTCATCGGTGAACAACTGGCGGATGTCGCTCAGGCCAGCCGGGGCCTCGCCCGCCTCGATCGCGTCATGGACCTCGGCCATGACCAGCGTGGCGGGGATCATGCGCATCGGCGGCGCCCCCTCGGGGCGGTTGGCGTTGACTTGGGCCATGATCGCCTCCCACCCGGCGAATTCGCGGTCCAGCCGTTCGCGCCAGGGCAAATCGCGGTCGGGGTCGCCGTGGGTGTCATGCCCCGGCCCGGTATCGAGCGAGACCCATGTCGCATAAAGCAACACCTCGGCCCCCTGCCCGTCCGCGCCGTTTTCCCAGCCGTGGCGCGCCCAGCGAAGGGCCTCTTCGTCGCTGTTGTGCCAGGGCCGCGTGCCCGACAGGGCAACGCGCTCGGTCTGGACCATCACGTCGAAATCGCCGATATCGGTGCGCGCATCGGGCGGATGGGTCCGGTTGTTCCAGCGCCAGTCCATCGGCGCGCCCGGAATCGTCGAAAGCGCGATGGTGCCGGCCGGGCCGCCGGCCGCCCGCACCAGTTGCGGCAGCGCGCGATCCATCGGGTCGGTCAGGCTGTGCCCGGACAGGATGACCCGCCGATCCAGGGGTTGTGGACCCACTGCAGGCGGCATCGGAACCTCAGACCCGTCCTCTGCCCGCGCATCCGAGGTCGTGCCCGTCTCTGCGCCGGCGCTTGCCTCTTGGGGTGCGGGATCGGCGTTGTCGGTGCCCGTCTCATCGGTTCCCGAATCGCCTGAGCCCGGCAACGCTGCGCGCGCCTCGCGTCCCTCATCGCCGGACGCGCGACGCTCAGTGGCTGGCTGCCGGGCGGGCGCGGGCTCAACCAGCATGCCCTGCGCTCCGTCTGACACCGACAGCCGGCCCGGCCCGCCAGCGCCAAGCCAGGCCGTCAACGCACCCAGCATGAACAGGGTCGCAACCAGAACCGATGCTGCGCGCATAGTCACTCTCCACCTTGCAAGAACTCACCATAGCGCCGATCCCGGATCGCGGCAAAGCATCTGTCGGCTTGCCAATGTCATTGCGAGCGGCAAGGCGCTGGGCTAAGCCGACGACGAGGAGAGCGCGATGCCCGATTTCGATACCGTTCTGCGCACCCGTCAATCGGTGCGCGGATATACCCCGCAACCGTTGACGCGCGCGTTGATCGACGAGGTCTTTTCGCTCGCCGCGCTTGCCCCGTCGAATTGCAACGTGCAGCCGTGGCAGGTGCATGTCGTCTCGCGCGCGGTGTTGCGGGCGTTGGGGCACGCAATGACCGAAGCCGCGCGATCCGGCCAACCGCCCGCACCGGACGTGCCGATGATCAGCCGCTACGAGGGCCCGTTTCGCCACCGCCAGATCGACGCCGCAAAGGCGCTGTACGGTGCCATGGGCATCGCGCGCAACGACCACGACGGGCGCGCGGCGGCGTTCCTGCGCAACCTCGATGCCTTTGGCGCCCCGCATGCGGCATTCCTGTTCTTGCCCGAAGGGTTCGACCTGCGCGAGGCCGCAGACCTTGGCGGCTATGCCCAGACCCTGATGCTGGCAATGGCAAGCCGCGGGATCGGAAGCTGCGCCCAGGGCGCGCTGTCGCTCTATCCCGAGATCGTCCGTGCCCATCTGGGGCTGGTGCAAGGGCCGCGGCTGATCATGGGCATTGCCTTTGGCTACAAGGATCCCGACCACCCGGCCAATGCCGCACACACCGATCGGGCCGCGCTGGCCGATATCGTGCACCATCACGGCGACACCTGAGCAGGGCCGCCGCAACGGCCCTGGAGGCAATCAACCGGACACGATCTGCCAGGGGTGATCGAACCAGTGTTCCTCAAGGTTGGGGCTTTCGCCGATGCGATCCACCACGGCGAACAGCCCCGGTGCAGCAAGCGGCGTCAGAACACCGTGCCAGGTGCCGCGCCGCAGATTGATCGCCTGCGCACCATCGGTGACAAAGGCGCGCGGCGCATACGCGGGCGAATGCGCCACGACAACCAGAAACGGATGCGCCGTCATCGGGATGAAGGCTTGCGAGCCCTGCGGATGGCGCTCGATCATCTCAAGCCGATATGGCAGGGCGCGCGGCTCGGCCAGAAAGATCGAGATCCCGGCCCGGCCGGGCGGCACCGTTTCAGACCCGAAGTCAAGCGCGGCGCGATCGTGAAAGCGCCCGCAAAGTCCCTGGTTGGTGATCCTGTCGGGCGGCCCACTGGCCTCAAGCACGTCGCCAAACGGGGCAAAGGCGGTCGCCGTCAGGGGTTCTGTGCAGACGGTGCGGGTCATGGCAGGAACCTGGTTTCGAACAGGGGCAGGGTCATCGCGGGTGCGGGCAAGCGCGTGCCAGACATATGTTTTCGCTTTACAGGAACGATCACGCGGCCGAGCCGGGCCATGGGCTGCGTAACCGCGCGTGGCGGTTGACATCCTTGTAAAGCAGGTATCGGAACGGCCCCGGTCCGGCGGCATAGCAGGCTTGCGGGCAATAGGCCCGCAGCCACATGAAATCGCCGGCCTCGACCTCGACCCAGTCGCGGTTGAGCTTGTAAACCGCCTTGCCTTCGAGGACGTAGAGACCGTGTTCCATGACATGCGTCTCCTCGAACGGAATCACGCCGCCGGGCTGGAAGGTGACGATATTGACATGCATGTCATGGCGCAGGTCATCGGGATCGACAAAGCGCGTCGTCGCCCAGCGCCCCTGCGTGTCGGGCATCGGCACCGGTGCGATGTCACGGTCGCTGGTCACGAACGCCTCGGGCGGGGTCAGTCCGGGCGCGGCGTGCCAGATCTTGCGATACCAGTGGAACCGTGCCGGGGCGCGCCCTTCGGCCAGCAGCGACCATCGCGCACCGGGCGGGATATAGGCATAGCCGCCGGCATCCATGTCAAACCCGCGCCCGTCTATGGTCAGGGTCAGAACGCCATCGGTGACGAACAGGACATGCTGGGCATCCGGTTCGCAATCGGGGGTGTCGGCGCCACCGCCCGGCTGAACCTCCATCACATACTGGCTGAAGGTCTCGGCAAAGCCCGACATCGGGCGCGCGATCATCCAGAGCCGGGTCTTGCGCCAGCCGGGCAAGCAACTGGTGACGATGTCCGAAAAGCAGGCCCGCGGGATCACCGCATAGGCCTCGGTAAAGACGGCGCGCTGGGTCAGAAGCTCGGTCTGGGACGGTAGGCCCCCGGTCGGGGCGTAATAGCTATTCATGGCAACATATCCCCGAGCCGCAGGGCGGCGATGCGTTCGACCTGGGCACAGGCTGTGGCGAATTCGGTCTCGGTGTCATTGGCAAGCCGCTGTTCGAAGGCAGCCAGGATCTGGGCCTTGTCGTGGTCGCGCACGGCAATGATGAACGGAAACCCGTGCTTGTCCACATAGGCCGTGTTCAGGGCCTGGAAACTGGCGCGCTCATCGTCGGTCAAGGCGTCCAGCCCGGCCGACGCCTGTTCGGCGCTCGAGTCCGCTGTCAGGCGGCGCGCTGCCGCCAGCTTGCCCGCCAGATCAGGATGCGCGCGCAAAACGCCCAGCCTTTCGTCGCGGCTGGCCGAACGGAAGATGCGGGCCAATGCATTGTGTAGCCCGATCGCGCTGTCATGGGCCGGGCCCAGTTCAAGCGCCCAGGCGCGTTCGGCAATCCACGGCGAATGCTCGAACATGCCGCCAAACCGCGTGACGAAGGTATCGTAGTCCATCCGGCTGGGGCGTTCGCGCCGACGATGCGGATGGCGCGCTGCCCAATGTGCCGCGATCTGCCCGCGGGTCGCGAACCATGCCCCGCCCTTTTGCGCGACATGATCGAGAAAGCGGATCAGGCCCGCGATCTTGCCGGGCCGGCCGATCAGCCGGCAATGCAGCCCGACCGAAAGCATCCGCCCGCCTTCGGCATGCAGCGTGTCGAAGGCATCGATCAGGTATTGGCCAAAATCCTGCCCGGTCACCCATCCGGGCGCGGTGGCAAAGCGCATGTCGTTCGCCTCAAGCGTGTAGGGCAGAATGAGCTGGTCACGATCGCCGAATTCGGCCCAGTAGGGCAGATCGTCGTCATAGGTGTCGGATATCCAGTCAAAGAGCCCGGTCTCGGCAGTCAGGCGCACCGTGTTCTGCGAACACCGGCCCGTGTACCATCCGCTGGGCGGCGTGCCGGTGACTTCGGTGTGCAGGCGGACGGCCTCGGCGATCTGGGCGCGTTCCTCGTCCTCGGGCATGTCGCGATGCTCAACCCATTTCAACCCGTGCGAGGCGATCTCCCAGCCCGCGTCGGTCATGGCGGCAACCTGCACAGGGTTGCGCGCAAGCGCTGTTGCCACGCCATAGATCGTGACCGGCAACTCGCGCCCGACGAACAGCCGATGCAACCGCCAGAACCCGGCGCGCGCGCCATAATCATAGATCGATTCCATGTTCCAGTGGCGCTTTCCGGGCCAGGGCTGGGCACCGGCGATATCGGACAGGAAGGCCTCGGACTGCGCATCGCCATGCAGCAGGCAGTTCTCGCCGCCCTCCTCGTAGTTCAGCACCAGACTGATCGCCACGCGGGCGCCGCCGGGCCAATCGGCGGCGGGCGGGGTGGCGCCATGGCCGGTGAAGTCGCGCGGGTAACGGGGGGGATGTGTCACGTTGCAGCCTGCCAGCAATGCCTGCCCCGGTCGCGCCGGGCAGCGTCACGGTAAACCAGTTGATCGGCCCTGTTTTTCAATTTTTCCCTGAAAGACCTTTCCCGTGCCTTCGCACTGGTCTTTGCCGGGCACTCAGGCACAATGCCATAAAACGGAGCAATCGACATGGCCGGATTTCTGACCACCCACGTTCTGGATACCGCGCGCGGCTGCCCTGCGGCGGGTTTGCGGATCACGCTGTTCCATCTGGATGCCGGGGCGCGCGTGCGCGTTGCCGAGATGATCACCAATGCCGACGGCCGCACCGATTCGCCGATCCTGCCGAAGGACCGTTTTGCGACGGGTCGGTATGAGCTGGTCTTTCATGCCGGCGATTACCTGCGCGCCAGCGGTCAGGCCGGGCAAGACCCCCTGTTTCTGGACGAGGTGCCGATCCGGTTCGGCATGAACGACGCCGAGGCGCATTATCATGTGCCGCTTTTGCTGTCGCCCTTTGGTTATTCCACCTATCGCGGCAGCTGACCGGCGCCGCGCCCGATGCGGTTGCACCACGCACCGCAAGCCACTACGCTGGCCGTGATGGGCAAGCGAAACGGGGCCATGTCTGCCGGGAACCCGCCTGAAGCAGTCGCACAATCGGTTGTGGTCCCCGAGGATTTCGCAAACCGCATCGCCGCGCGTTTCCGGCTGAAGCCCGGCGAAACGCCGCGCCTTGTCTTTCACGCAGGCCCCGGCGATGCCGCCGGCAGTTTCGATCACTGGCTGGCGGGGCGCCATGACCCACGCATTCCGATCATGGCCTATTCGACCCAGTTCTATGCCCTCGTCGATCAACTGGGGGCCGAGGCACATGTCATCACCGAACGGCACGATCCGCCCCAAGGTCATCATCCGCGCATCCGCTTCACCCCGATCCCGCGCGACCGCACACGCCACGGTCTGGGCTGGCATGCGGCGCAAAACCGCTATGCCTGGCAGGTGGTCTGGCATATCCGCAAGCTGAAACCCCATGCCGTTGTCATGGGTATCGACCTTCCGGCCTGGGCCTTTGCCGCGCTGCCACGCAAGACCGCGCTGATCCTGACGATCCACAACACATTTTGGCCCATGGGGCACGGTCGCGGCGGGATCAAGACGCGGATCAGGCAAGGTCTGGCGGGACTCGGCCTGCGCCGGTTCACGGCCGCGATCTGCACCTCGCCGGAATGCGCGCGCCAACTCAGCATCTTGACCGGGCGTCAGAGCGGCCTGTTCGTGCAGATGCCGCAAATTCCGCATGAACACTTGCCGAAACGCCGCCAGCCCCTGCACTTGCGCCAACTGCTGAATCGGTGGCGACTAAGGGCTGATACCGATGTTCAAAACAACCTGTTCGTGGAAATGCCGCAGATTCCGCTGGCGCATCTGCCGGCGCACCATCAGCCGATGGAGGCGCGCAACCTGCTCTTTCTGGGCCGGATCGAGGCCGACAAGGGCGTCTTCGACCTCTTGGAAGCCTTCTCGAACCTTGCCGCGCGCCACGACGACATCAACCTGACGATCGCAGGCACCGGAACGGCCCTCGACGCCCTGCGCGAGGCCGCCGCTGCTTCGCCCTACGCCGCCCGCATCGACATTCCCGGCCGGCTGGATGCGGACGGGGTCGCGCAGGCCCTTCAGAACGCCGATCTGCTGGTCTGCCCGACCCGCAGCGAGTTCAACGAGGGTCTGGCGCTGGTGATCGTGGAATCCGCCGCGGCCGGCGTGCCGTCAGTCGCCAGTTCGGTGGTTCCGGCGCATGAACACGTCCCCGACGGCTGCGCCGTCTATCCCGCCGACGACACACAGGCACTGGAGGACACGCTTGCCAGGCTGATCGAGGATCCGGACGCGTTTGGCGCATTGGTGGCCGGAACCGCCCCGATCCGGACGCAGGTTCTGGATCGAAACGCCTCATGGGGGTCGCAACTGGCGCGCGCGCTCTTGTATCCCGAACGCGGCTGAACCCGGCCGCATCACGTGCCGCGCGTCAGGGCCTCCATCGCGGCCTTGCATCGCGTCGAGATGAAATCCGAAAACAGCCGCACCTTTGGGTCGCGCAGGCGCCGGTGCGGTGTCAGGATACTGAGAGACACCGGCAACGGCGGCGTTTTCGTTGCCACCGGCACCAGCCGGCCAGCGCGCAGATGATCGGCCACTTCGAAGATCGGTTTCAGCACGATCCCGTGCCCGTCCAGTGCCCATTGGGTCAACACGTCCCCGTCATCCGACTCGAACGGGCCGGAAATGTCGAATTTCTGCAATCCTTCGGCGGTCTGAAGCGTCCATTGGAACTCTTTCGCACCGGGATAGCGCAGATTAAGACAATCGTGCCGATCCCGCACCAGCGCCGCGCCATCCTCGGGCAGGCCCCGGCGCGCAATATAGGACGGGGCCGCGCAAATGACGCGCGGCGCCTCGGCAATCGCGCGCATCTTCAGGCCGCTGTCGTCCAGTCGCCCCAGATGCAGCGCCACGTCCAGCCCCTCGCTGGTCACGTCGATGATCCGGTCCGACAGGCGCAGGCGCAGTTCGATCTGCGGATACTGCGCCTTGAATTCGGGCAGGTTCGGCGCAATGAACCGCCGCCCCACACCCAGCGGCGCCCCCACGAACAACACGCCGCGCGGGTTTTGCGTGGCATCGGCGACGGCGGCCTCGGCATCGTCGATCGCCTGCAAGACCTTGCGCGCGCCGTCATAGAAGATGCGCCCGTTCTCGGTCGGTTGAAGCGAGCGCGTCGTGCGGTTGAACAAGCGCACGCCCAGATGCTTTTCAAGGTCCGAGATCCGCCCCGAGGCCACGGCCGGCGATGTCCGCTGATCACGCGCCGCCGCCGACATGCTGCCCAATTCGTAAACACGCACGAACATCTTCAGGTTGTTGACATATGACATCCCGCCCCCGCGCTTTTCCGTCCAGGATTTTCAGCCCCGGCTTGAAAGTCCTCAGCGATTTGACGGATTAACAGAAAGGCAAGCGACGGTATAGCCTGCCCCAAACCATCGGAGTCACCCGGATGTTCGAACTTGCCATCATCGGCGCCTGGGCCGAATTCGCGCTGCGCTGGCTGCATGTGATCACCGCCATCGCTTGGATCGGCTCAAGCTTCTATTTCATCGCGCTCGATCTGGGGCTGCGCAAGGCCCCCGACCTGCCCGAGGGCGCCCATGGCGAGGAATGGCAGGTCCATGGCGGCGGCTTCTATCACATCCGCAAGTACCTGGTGGCACCGGAACAGATGCCCGAACACCTGACCTGGTTCAAATGGGAAAGCTATGCCACCTGGCTGTCGGGCTTTGCGTTGATGGCAGTGATCTATTACCTGGGCGCCGAATTCTATCTGATCGACCCCACGGTGCGCGACCTGTCGGTCTGGCAGGCGGTGGCGATCTCGGTCGGGTCGCTGGTGATCGGCTGGCTGGCCTATGACTGGATCTGCAAATCGCGCTTCGGCGACGACAACACCCGGCTGATGATTGCGCTTTACATCATCCTGATCGGGATAAGCTGGTTCTACACGCAGGTCTTTTCCGGCCGCGCCGCGCTGCTGCATCTGGGGGCCTTCACCGCCACGATCATGTCGGCCAATGTCTTCCTGATCATCATTCCCAACCAGAAGATCGTGGTCGCCGACCTGATCGCCGGGCGCAAACCCGATCCGAAATACGGCAAGATCGCCAAGCAAAGATCAACGCACAACAACTACCTGACCCTGCCGGTGATCTTTCTGATGTTGTCCAACCATTATCCGCTGGCCTTTGCCAGCGAATGGAACTGGCTGATCGCGGCGCTGGTCTTCCTGATGGGCGTGACCATCCGCCACTGGTTCAACAGCCGCCACGCCCGCAGCGGCAACCCGCACTGGACCTGGGCCATCACCGCGCTGATCTTCATTGTCATCATGTGGCTTTCGGTGGCGCCGATGCAGCGCGACGACCCGGCGCTTTCGTCCTTGCCCCCGACCTTTGCCCGGTTTTCCGAGGCCCCGCAATTCGACGATGTCCACAGCGTCGTGCAGGGCCGGTGCTCGATGTGCCATGCCGAAGAGCCGCTGTGGCCCGGCCTCAACTGGGCGCCGCGCGGCGTGGTGCTGGAGACCGAGGCCCAGATCGCGCGCGCAGCGCAGACCATCTACCTTCAGGCGGGCGCGAGCCACGCGATGCCCCCGGCAAACCTGGCCTGGATGGAGGAGGACGAGCGCGCGCTGATCCGCGACTGGTATCGCACCGCGACCGGATCCTGACAGCCCGGCAGCGGACCCGGCCGCAGGACCGGACGCTGCAGGCTCGTTCCAAGCCAAAGGCATTGACCGGCATCCCCGACCTGGGGCATGAGCGGGGCATGCTGATCTACAAGATCTTCCGCCGCCCCGAATGGGACCAGTTTCGCCGTCAGGGCCAGACCCTGGGTGCGCCCGTCGATCTGGCGGATGGCTTCATCCATTTCTCAACCGCCGCGCAGGTGACCGAAACCGCCGCACGCCATTTCGCCGGCGAAAGCGATCTGGTCCTTGTCGCGGCCGAGGCCGATGCGCTGGGGTCCGCCCTGCGGTGGGAGCCCTCGCGCGGCGGGGCGCTGTTTCCGCATCTTTACCGACCGCTGTGGCTGGACGACGTGGTCTGGGACAAGTCGCTGCCCCTGGGCGCGGCGGGCCATATTTTCCCCGAGGGCGTGATCTGATGCTGGAACGGCTGGGCCTTGCGGCCCTGCACGCGATCGACCCGGAAACCGGCCACGCGCTGGCGCTCAGGGCCCTGCGCCTGGGACTTGTGCCGCGGCCCGGCCCGTTCACCTCGGACCGGTTGCGCATACGGCTGGCAGGCCTGGATCTGCCCAACCCGGTCGGGCTGGCGGCGGGCTTCGACAAGAACGCGGTCGCCCTGCCCGCGCTGACGCGCGCGGGTTTCGGCTTTGTCGAAACCGGCGCCGCCACGCCGCGCGCCCAACCGGGAAACCCGCGCCCCCGGCTGTTTCGCCTGCCCGAGGATCAGGCGGTGATCAACCGTTTCGGCTTCAACAACGACGGGGCCGACGCCATTGCCAATCGCCTGGCCCGGCGCCCCAGGGCCGGCGTGGTCGGCCTGAACCTGGGCGCCAACAAGGACAGCGCCGATCGCGCCGGGGATTTCGCGCAGGTGCTGCGGCTGTGCGGCAAGCATGTCGATTTCGTGACGGTCAACGTGTCCTCGCCCAACACCGAAAGGCTGCGCGACCTTCAGGGTCCACAGGCGCTACGCGCCTTGCTGGCCGGGGTGATGGCGGCGCGCGGCGAGCTGACGCGCCCGATCCCGGTCTTTCTGAAGATCGCCCCCGACCTGTCGCCCGACGAACTGGCCGCCGTCGCCCAGGTGGCGCTGGAGACAGGCCTTGACGGGATCATTGCCACCAACACCACGCTGGCGCGCGACGGCGTACACAGCGCGCAGGCATCCGAAGCGGGCGGGCTGTCGGGTAGGCCGTTGTTCGAACGCTCGACCCGCGTTCTGGCCCGGTTGTCGCACCTGAGCGACGGCGCGCTGCCCCTGATCGGCGTTGGCGGGATCGACAGCGCCGAAACCGCCTATGCCAAGATCCTGGCCGGGGCCAGTGCGGTGCAGCTCTATTCCGCGCTGGTCTATCACGGGTTTTCGCTGGTGAACGAGATCGCGCGCGGGCTCGATGCGCTTCTGGCGCGCGACGGCTTTGCCACGCTTGCCGATGCGGTCGGACGGGGGCGCGACGCCTGGCTGCGCGCTGGCGATGCCTGAACGGCGTCAGCCGCCCTCGCCGCCGACCTCGGGGACGGCATCGGCACGTCGGGGCGAGACCGCAAAGACACAGCCGTCGCTGGGCAGTTCCGGCGGGGTGATGCACAGCCCGCGCGCCACACCCCAGGCCGCCAGAACGCGCGGCACGTAATCGCGGGTCTCGGCATAGGGGGGCACGCCGGATGCGCGCCGCACCGCCCCCTCGCCCGCATTGTACCCGGCAAGGGCCAGCACGGCATCACCGTCGAATTCCTCCAACAGCCAATCCAGATAGGCAATCCCGCCCGCGATGTTCTGATCCGCCACGAACGGGTCGCCCACATCAAAGCGCGTTGCCGTCGCCGGGATCAGTTGCATCAGCCCTTGCGCGCCCGCGCTGCTGACGGCATCGGCCCGTCCTGACGATTCCACCGCGATCACGGCCAGCGCCAGGGCGGGCGAGACCTTTGTGCCCACGCTGGCCCGCAGGATCGACGGGCCATGCGCCTCAGCGATGGCTTGCAGATCGCCCAGGCGCGGCTCGGGCACCGCCTGGCCATCGGGGGCATTGCGCAGCGAGTCGATCGCCAGTTGGAACCGCCCCTCGCGCGCGTGGTCCTCGGCCGGAACGCGGGACCAGAACCAGGCAAAGCGGGGTGTCGCGTCCTCCAGCGGGGCCGCATCCGCTGCCGGGTCCGATTCAGGTGCCTGCGGTCGCGGGGTGCTGGGTGCGGGCGGGGCCAGGCGGCGTGCCTGTTCCTCGGGGTCGATCTGCACGGTGATGCGCGGCCCGCTTCCCGGCGGGGCGACGGCGATCCGGCGAAAGGTGAAATCCTCGGCGGCCAGCGGCAGCGCGGCGCATGACAGCGCCGTGCATAGCAGTGCGAATCGGATCGGCATGCTGCCCGGCATGGCCTCGACTTGGTCTTGTTATGGGACGGTTGTGCCAGAACGCGCCGCGAATCGCAATTGCGCTGATCGCGCCGCCGTCCCGCCAGGCGACACGATTCACGAAAGGGAAACGGAATGTTTCCACTATCGGCATGGTTGAGCGAATTTTTTTGCGTTTCGCCACGAAATGGCCCGATTCCGCCCTGTTTGGGCCAAGGTTCCCCGTCAGAACGATGGGGCCAGGCGCGGTTTCGGGCCAAACCCAACCAAACCTCCGGATCCGGCGCAAGGCAGAACCATTTGCCATATCCTGGAGACATGACATGAAATTCTTCGAACTTGCAAAGACCTTCCGCGACGACGAATCCGGCGCGGTGACCGTTGACTGGGTCGTGCTGACCGCCGCCATCGTCGGCCTGGGCATTGCCGTGATCGCCTCGGTGCGTGGCGGAGTGACCGAACTGGGTGACTCGATCGAGACCTCGCTTGAAGGTGGCGAAGTTGAAGCGCTCGACCTCGACGGCGACGGCTGATCGTGCCTCGCCTCACGCTCGAACGGGCGTCACCAAAGCCGCGCCCCCTCGGCGCGGCTTGTTTTCGTCCGGCGCCCGTTCGACGCGTCCGCTGATGCGCCATTCGCCCCGATGCCAGCGTGACACCCATTGTCAGCGGCATGACGGCACCCCCTTCGCCACCGCGAACAAAGGAAAGAGCCCATGCGCACCACCCAGATTGCCGTGCTGATTGTCGGCCTTGGCCTTGCCGGGTTCGGCGTCTATATGGCGCAAAGCTACGTCAACCAGACCCAGGCGGCGATCGCTGCCGTCCAGTCCAGGGAATCCTCGCAACCGCAGATCGAAACGGTCGATGTCTATGTCGCCGCGCGCGAGATCCGCTATGGCGAGCCGATCGCCGAAGACGATGTTCGCGCCGTCAGCTGGCCCACGGATGCCATGCCCGACGGGGTGTTCCAGGATCTGGCCGAACTGGTGCCCGACCCCGACAGCCCCCGCATCGCCCTGCGCGCGATGGAACCGAACGAACCGCTGCTGGAGGTCAAGGTCAGCCGCCCCGGCCAGTCGGCCGGCGTTGCGGCGCAACTGTCGCGCGGCATGCGCGCCTTCACGATCCGCGTCGATTCCAACAGCGGCATTTCCGGCTCTTTGCGCCCGTCGGACACGGTCGATATCTACTGGACCGGGCGCGGCTCGGACGGTGGCGAGGTCACCCGCCTGATCAGCAGCGGCGTCCGGATCATCGCGCTGGATGAAAACGGCGATCAGGACCGCACCTTCAGCGGTATTCCACGCACCGTCACGGTCGAGGCCGCGCCGGAACTGGTGGCCACGATGGCGCAGGGCCAATCGACCGGGCGGCTGTCGCTGTCGGTCGTGGGGCTGGACGACACCACCGCGCTCAGCGCTTTCCAGATCGACCGCCGCAGCCTTCTGGGCGTCGAGGCCCCCGAACCCGAGGCCGCCGCGCCCGAACGCTGCACCGTGCGCACGCGCCGCGGGTCCGAAGTGGTCAACATGGAAATCCCCTGCACCAACTGAGGTGCATTTATGCCACGGCAGCGCCCCACCATGTTGGGGCGCTTTGCCATGCAAACCACCACCACTGGAACCAATTGTGCGAGAACGACTGAACTTTTCGCGCCAATCAATTGATTCTTGCAATAAAAAGCCGATTCAAGCATTCTGATGCGAAATCGGGGCGTCAGACTTCGAACAATTGAGGCGTGATCAGCGAGGCAGGATCACATGACAGCGAAGAACTGGATCGCGTCAGCCGTGACGCTGGCAATGCTCGGGCTGGGTCTGATGGCCGCAGCCCCGTCACCCGTTTCGGCCGAGACCTTGCGCATCATGCGCGGCAATGTGAACGAAACGCTGGTCGTGCCGATGAACCGCGCGGTGGTGGTCGAAACGGACATGTCCTTTGCCGAACTGTCCATCGCCAACCCCGGCATCGCCGATATCTCAACCCTGTCCGACCGCTCGATCTATGTTCTGGGCAAGGCGCCGGGGCGCACGACGCTGACCATTCTTGGCCCCGAGGGCGATCTGATCGCCAATGTCGAGGTCCATGTCGCGCCCGATGTCGCCGAATTCCGCGAACGTCTGCGCCAGATTCTGCCGAACGAACAGATCGAGGTGCGTACCGCCAATGACGGGATCGTCCTGTCCGGCACGGTGTCGTCGATCTCGCGTCTGGATGCGGCGATGGAGCTGGCCGAACGCTATGCGCCTGAACGCGTGTCGAACCTGATGACCGTGGGCGGCACGCATCAGGTGATGCTGCGCGTGCGCTTTTCCGAGGTGCAGCGCAACGCCGCGCAGAACCTGTCGGCGAACCTGAACATCGGCGAGGGGCTGGCGCCGGTGGCAAACCAGTTGCGCACCGATGGCGGCGAAGGCACCCTGAGCGGCGGATTCGGGATCGGCGCGGTCCAGTTCCAGGTGCTGCTTGAGGCGCTGGAATCGAACGGGCTGGCGCGCACCCTGTCCGAACCCAGCCTGACCTCGCTTTCGGGGCAAGAGGCGGCCTTTCTGGCCGGGGGCGAATTCCCGGTGCCGGTGGCCGGTGAGGATGGAAACATCACCATCGAATATCGCCCCTTCGGGGTCGAGTTGACCTTTACGCCGCGCGTGCTGGATGGCGATGTGATCAACCTGATGATGGACGCCTCGGTCAGCAGTCTCGATACCGCGACCACGGTAAGCACCGGCGGCGTGTCTGTGCCGGCCCTGCGGCGGCGACAGACCTCGACCACGGTCGAGTTGCGCGACGGCGAAAGCTTTGCCATCGCCGGGCTGTTGCAGGACGATTTTCGCGGCAACACGCGGCAGGTGCCGTGGCTTGGCGATATTCCCATCCTGGGCGCGTTGTTCCGCAGTTCCGACTATCAGCGGTCGCAAAGCGAGCTGGTCATCTTTGTGACCGCGCATCTGGTCACCCCCACACGGGGCGAGGCCCTGATGCTGCCGACGGACCGCGTGCGCCTGCCCAACGAGGCCGATCTGTTCCTCCACGGGCGCCTGACCGGACAGTCCGGCGGGGCGGGCGAAGTCGCGCGGCAGGACTTCCGCGGCGGCTACGGCTATGTGATGGATTGAAACGGGGCGCACAAAGATGATCACTCGGCGGTTTGTTGTTCTGGGTCTTGGCTGCACGGCACTTGCCGCCTGCGACGACCCGCGCGAATTGGGCGCCGCGCTGGACGAGGGCGAATTCGGCAATCCCACCGCCCACAACCACCTGGTGCAGACCGGGCAGATGCCCTATGTGATCGATCTGGCCGAACGGTTTGCCGAAGAGGTGCCGACCACCGTCAACTTCGCCTTCGACAGCGCCGCGCTGAATGGCGAGGCGCAATCGATCCTGCGCCGCCAGGCGCACTGGATCAACCAGTTCCCCGAGGTGACATTTCGCGTCTTTGGCCATACCGATCTGGTGGGCTCGGCCGCCTACAACCACCAGTTGGGGTTGCGCCGGGCGCGGGCGGTGGTGAACTTCCTGGCCCGCCATGGCGTCAGCCGCGCGCGGCTTGAGGCGCTGGTGTCGCATGGCGACACCCAGCCGCTGATCTTTACCCAGGCGCGCGAACGCCAGAACCGCCGTACCGTGACCGAGGTGTCGGGTTTCCAGCAGCGCCATCCCACCGTTCTCAACGGCCAGTATGCGCGGATCATTCACCGCGAATATGTCGAAAGCGCCGTGCGCGAACGCCCCGATCCCTATCGCTAACGCCGCGCTTGCCGCCGTCGCAGGGCGCCGGGGCGCGTTTTTCTGCTCTCCGGCAGTCAAAACCTGTTCCTGACAGCCAAACAATTACGTTTTTTTAGCCCAACTATCGCCAAGATTAACGGCGAGTCTGGCATCAGCCCGGATTGCGCGCGGCTGCGTGTCATCCAAGCATCCGATTGGCGGTGCGGGCTCTGCCGAAGGCAGCAGCGTGAAGGAATGTCTGAATGTCGAGCAATGCAGCAGCCGTAAGAAACCCTGTCCCCATCCGTGCCTGCACGGTGTCGCGCGATGTGCAGAACTTCGATCTTCTGATCGAGGACATGGAGGCCGAACTCGGCGAAAGCTGGGGGGATCTGAGCTTTCAGAACGCGCTGAAGTATCTGGACCTGCCCGAAGCCCGGTCACTGGAATTCATCGCCATCGCCCTGGACGACGAGGATGAGGCGAATCTGACGCAGGTTCAGGCCATCATCCAGCGCGCGCGCAGTCTCGATATCCATGTGATCCTGATCGCCGAAGAACTGGGTCCGATCATCCTGCACCGGCTCTTGCGGCTGGGGGCCAGCGATTTCGTGCCCTATCCGCTGCCCGAGGGGGCGCTGCATGACGCGATCGAGCGCCTGGCACAGCCTGCGCCGGTCGCGGGAACCACAGGCGCGCCACAGACCCGCAAGCTGGGCGATCGCAACGGCTCGGTGATCGCGGTGCACCCGCTGGCCGGTGGCACCGGCGCCACCACGCTTGCGGTGAACATGGCCTGGGAACTGGCCAACCAGCGCGGCAACGACGCGCCGCGGGTCTGCATCCTGGACCTGGACCTGCAAACGGGCTCGGTTTCGACCTATCTCGACCTCGCGCGGACCGAAAAGGTGTTCGAACTTCTGTCGAACACCGCGATGATGGACCGCGACTTCTTTTTCAGCACGCTCCAGACCTTCAACGAAAAACTGAAGGTTCTGACCGCGGCGTCGGACATGCTGCCATTGGATCTGATCACGACCGACGACATCTCGCGCGTGATCGACATGGCACGCGCGAATTTCGATTTCGTGGTAATCGACATGCCCGGCACCGTTGTCCAGTGGACCGAGACAGTTCTCAACGCCGCCGATGTCTATTACGCCATGATGGAGCTGGACATGCGCTCGGCGCAGAATGCGCTACGCCTGATCCGCGCCCTCAAGGCCGAGGAATTGCCCCTGTCCAAGCTGCGCTACGTGCTCAACCGCGCGCCGCGCTTTACCGATCTTTCGGGCCGCGCGCGGGCAAAGCGCATGGCCGAAAGCCTGGATATCACGATCGAGGTGTCGCTGCCCGATGGCACCGGCCAAGTGACCCATGCCAACGATCACGGCCTGCCGCTGTCGGAAATCGCGCCCAAGAACCCGCTTCTCAAGGAAATCCGCAAGCTGGCGCAGGGTCATCTGGAAAGCCAGCGCAGCGCCGCGCAGGCCGCCTGAAGGAAATCATTGAATGTTTTCACGTTTCAAGAAGGATCAGCCGGCGGAACAACAGCAGCCGCCCGCCTCGCGCGCCGTGCCCCAGCCGGCCGAGGCGCCGGTCAGCGGCTCGGCCCAGCCCAGCGCGCAGAGCCGGCCAAGCCCACGGCTGACCAAACCGCAAGCCGCGCCTGCGGCGGCCGCACCGGCTGACCGCGATCGCAGGCGGCGCCAACGGATCATCGAGCTGAAATCCGAACTGCATCAACGCCTGCTGGACAATCTCAACCTCGCGGCCCTCGATTCGGCAAGCGAGGCCGAACTGCGCGCCGAAATCGCCTCGATCACGGCCGAAGCCCTGAACGAGATGAGCTTCGTCCTGACCAGCGAAGAGCGCCTGGCGCTCAACCAGGACCTCTATCACGAGGTGCGCGGCCTTGGCCCGCTGGAACCCCTGCTGAAGGACGAGAGCGTCAACGACATCCTGGTGAACGGCCCGCAGCGCGTCTTTGTCGAACGCAACGGCAAGCTGGAGCTGACCGACATCACCTTCAAGGACGAGCGCCATCTGCTGCGCATCATCGACAAGATCGTCTCGGCCGTCGGCCGCCGGGTCGACGAATCGAACCCCTATGTCGATGCGCGTCTTGCCGATGGATCACGCTTCAACGCCATGGTCCCGCCGGTCGCGGTTGACGGCTCTCTGGTCTCGATCCGCAAATTCAAGAAGGAAAAGCTGGGGATCGACGATCTGGTGCGCTTCGGCGCCTTTTCCGACGAAATGGCGATGTATCTCGAAGCGGCGGTGGCGACACGGCTGAACGTCATCGTCTCGGGCGGCACCGGGTCGGGCAAGACCACGACCCTCAATGCCCTGTCCAGCTATATCGACAACCACGAACGCATCCTGACGATCGAGGATACGGCCGAATTGCAGCTTCAGCAGGTGCATGTCGGCCGGATGGAAAGCCGACCGCCCAATGTCGAAGGCAAGGGCGCGGTGACCCAGCGCGACTGCCTGCGCAACGCGCTGCGCATGCGTCCTGACCGGATCATCGTCGGCGAGACCCGCGGCGAGGAAGTGATCGACATGTTGCAGGCCATGAATACCGGGCACGACGGCTCGATGACCACGATCCACGCCAACTCGGCCCGCGACGGCGTCAGCCGGCTTGAAAACATGGTCGCCATGGCCGGTATCGAGATGCCGCTCAAGGCCGTGCGCAGCCAGATCGCCAGCGCCGTCAACCTGATCGTGCAGGTCTCGCGCCTGCAGGACGGCTCGCGCCGCATGGTCTCGGTGACCGAGATCACGGGCATGGAAGGCGAGATCATCACCATGCAGGAAGTGTTCCGCTTTGAACGCACCGGGCTTGAGCCCAATGGCAAGATCATCGGCCATTTCACTGGCTGTGGCATTCGCTCGAATTATTCCGAACGCTTCCGGCGCTGGGGTTACGATCTGCCCGCGTCGGTCTATGACCAGGTCGCAGTGGGGTAACCGGGATGAGCATTTCACCGACACTGATCATCTATCTGCTGATCTTCGGCGGCATCGTCCTGTTGGTCGAGGCGATCTATCTGATGGTGTTCGGCCGCTCGATCCGGTTGGGCAGCCGCATGAACCGGCGGCTGGAGATGCTGGATGCGAACGCCAGCCGGCAAGAGGCGATCGAGCGTTTGCGCAAGGAGATCAACCAGCACGGCAAGAGCCGGGGCATCCCCTTTTATTCGCTGCTGGCCGACAAGGCGGCCAAGGGAAAGATCGCGTTCTCGCCGGTCGCGCTGATCGGACTGATGGTCTTGTTGGCCGGGGTCGCCTTCGTGGCGCTGACGATGGCCACCGGGGCGCCACCGCTGGTCAAGCTGGGGGTTTCAGCGGTCATGGGCGTTGGCGCAGTCTGGTTCTGGGTCGCCGGCAAGGCGCGCAAACGCTATCAGATGATCGAGGAACAGTTGCCTGACGCCATCGACATGCTGGTTCGGGGTTTGCGCGTGGGGCACCCCTTTGTTCAGGCCCTGTCCGGCGCGGCAAAAGAAATTCCCGATCCGTTGGGCACCGAGCTTGGCTTCATCGCCGACGAGGCCGCCTATGGCCGCGACATGGGCGAGGCGCTGATGGCCTTTGCCGAACGCATCGAGATGCAGGATTTACGCTTTCTGGCCGTGGCGGTGACGATCCAGCAGCAATCGGGCGGCAACCTGGCCGATATCCTGGACGGTTTGTCAAAGGTCGTCCGCGCGCGCTTCAAGCTGTTTCGCAAGGTCCGCGCCATCACCGCCGAGGCCAAGTGGTCTGGCATGTTCCTGTCGGGCTTTCCGATCGCGGCCATGCTGATGATCAGTCTCATCAAGCCCGATTACTACGACGAAGTAAAGGAAACCGCGCTGTTCATCCCGGCCTCCCTGGTGGTCTTTGCCCTGCTGGCCGTGAACATTCTCTACATGCGCAAGATGGTCAACATCAAGGTTTGAACGGAGCGCGGCAATGACCCTGGATACTGCACTGCAAGCCCTTGGCTCGCCACTGGTCCTGATGGCGCTTCTCGCGGTGGCCGGGTTGACCCTGGTGCTGTTCGCCGTGACCGGCGGCAAACGCCAGTCTGCCGACCCGTTGCAGAAATTGCGCCAGCAAACCAGCCAGGCGCAGCCCGAACGCGCCAGCAAACTGTCGCGCCGCGAAGAGCAAACATCGATCCAGAAACGCCTGGATCGCTACAAGTCCTTCCTTGAACCGGGCACCGAAGAAGAGAAATCGGCCGCCAAGCTTGAGATGATCCAGGCGGGCTATCACGGCCGCCACGCGGTGCGCGACTTCCACGCCGCCAAGTTCATCATGGCGCTGGGCGGCCTGATGCTGGGCCTGGCCTATACCATGCTGCAACCCGCCGATGACGAACGCTCACTTCTGATGATGGCGCTGCCGGTGCTGGCGCCCACGCTGATCGGGTATTACCTGCCGATCTACTGGGTGAACAAGCGCAAGGCGGAACGCCAGGAACAGATCTCACGCGGTTTCCCCGATGCGCTGGACATGCTGTTGATCTGCACCGGCGCCGGTCAATCGCTGGACCAGTCGATCAACCGGATCGCGCGCGATCTGCGGATGGGCTATCCGGCGCTGGCCGAGGAATTCGAGACCGTGGCGCATGAGATCAAGGCCGGCAAGGACCGCCTTGAAGTGCTCAAGGACATGGGCGAGCGGTGCGGCAATGTCGATATCCGCTCGTTCGTCACCGTGCTGATCCAGTCGGCCACCTATGGCACCTCGGTCTCGGACGCGCTGCGCGTCTATGCCGCCGAGATGCGCGACAAGCGGGTCATGCTGGCCGAGGAAAAGGCAAATGTCTTGCCCACCAAGCTGACACTGGGCACAATGATGTTCACCGTGCCCCCCTTGCTGATCATCCTGATCGGCCCGTCGGTGCATGGTGTGATGGAACTGCTCAATACGGCGAATTTCACCCCATGATCCGCATGATCGGCACGGCGCTGGGGCTTTGTTGCCTCGTCGCCGCCTGCCAACCGACCGAAACCTTCACGCCCGACCGCCTGCCCGGTCGCGACATCGCCGTGGAAGAGGCCGTGGACGGGCTGATCGTCGGTCATCGCCTGATGGCGGCGGGGGAATACGACCTGGCGCTGCGCGCCTATTTCCGCGCCACGGCCGAGGACGGGCCGAATGTCGATGTCCTGTCCGCGATCGGCTCGGCCAACCTGCGTCTTGGCCGCCTGGGACAGGCCGAAAGCATGCTGCGCCGTGCCATCGACCTTGACCCCGAATTCGTGCCCGCGCTGAACAATCTTGGCGTGGTCCTGGTCGAACGCCGCCGCTGGAGCGAGGCGCAACACCTGTTCCAGACCGCCTTTGCGCTCGACAGCGGGCGGGCGCGCGAAATCCGCGAAAACCTGCGCCTTGCTATCGCAAATCTGGACGATTCAGGCTATACTGAGGAAAACAACAATGAATTCGCTCTGGTGCGGCGCGGAAACGGACGCTTTCTGTTGCTGTCGACACCCTGAGCATCGAGCAGTGAAGGAAACATGATGCTGAAGCAGTGGATCGCACCGCTTTGCCTTGTGGGCAGCGTGTTCCTGGCCGGTTGCGATCAAGGTCGCCATGAACAGACCGAACGCGCCATCGACGATGCCGAGTCGATCGACCAGGAAAACATGGCCGAACTGATGCTGGCCGCCGGCAACCCGGAAGAGGCCGTGAGCTATTTCACCCGCGCCGTCGAGGAAAACCCCGACCGCATCGTCTTTCGCCGCGGCCTTGCGAAGTCCCTCGCGCGTTCGGGCCGCGCCGACGAGGCGATACCGATCTGGCAAGAGGTCATCGCCCATCCCGACGCGGAACTGGATGACCAAGTCGCACTGGCGGATGCCTATATCCGCACCAACGACTGGGATAAGGCGCGCGACACGCTTGATCAGATCCCGCCCACGCATGAGACCTATCAACGCTATCGGCTTGAGGCGATGGTCGCGGATTCGCGTGAGGAATGGGATCGCGCCGACAGCTTCTATGAGATCGCGGCCGAACTGACCGCGCGTCCGGCCGGGGTTTTGAACAACTGGGGTTATTCACGCCTCACGCGCGGCGATCACTCTGGCGCCGAACGCCTGTTCACCGACGCCCTGCGTCACGACCCGACCCTGTTCACTGCCAAGAACAACCTTGTCCTGGCCCGCGCGGCGCAGCGCAATTACGAATTGCCGATGCTGCAGATGACCCAGACCGAACGCGCCGAACTGTTGCACACCATGGCACTGGCGGCGATCCGTCAGGACGATGTCGCGGTCGGGCGCGGTCTGCTGGAAGATGCGATCGAAACCCATCCGCAGCATTTCGAGGCGGCGGTTCTGGCGCTCAGGGCCCTGCAATAGGAATACGGGCATGATGGCGCAATCCGCAGATGCCGCCCTATGGCTGCTGGTCTTTTCGGCCCCGCCCGCGCTTTGGGTGGCCTTCAGCGACCTGCGGGCGATGCGCATTCCCAACAAGGCCGTCGTGGCGCTGATCGGCGTCTATGCGGTGGTGGGGCTGATCGCACTTCCGCTGCCGGATTGGGGCTGGTCCTGGCTGAATTTCGTGGTCGTTCTGGCGATCGGCTTCGTGCTCAGCCTGACTGGCGGGTTCGGCGCGGGGGACGCCAAGTTCGCGGCGGCGATGGCGCCCTTTGTCGCCTTGGGCGATCTGCACCTGTTCATGGTGCTTCTGGCGGCGGTCCTGCTGTCGGCCTTTGTAGCCCATCGCCTGTTTCGTCTGATCCCGGCCGTGCGCCGCGCCACCCCCGGCTGGGCAAGCTGGCAGCGCCGGGAATTCCCGATGGGATTGGCCCTGGGGCCGGCCCTGATCTTCTATCTCGGACTGGCCGCGCTTTACGGCCAGTAACCCAGAAAAGCGGAAAGACCGATGACCCAGACCACCGCCGAATCCCGCATCCAGCCCCCCGCGCAGCCCGCATCGTTGGCCGATACGGGCCTGCCGATGACGCTGATGCGCGACATCCTTCTCAAGACCATGTTGCGCATGTCGCTCAATCATGTGTCGGCGCTGTCGTCGGTGGTCTGCCTGCCCTTCGCGCAGGTGCAGCAGTTGATCGACGACGCCCGCGGCGAGCGCCTGGTCGAGGCGATGGGTACCATGCAGGCGGGCAGCACCAGTTCCGAGATGGGCTATCAGTTGACCGATGCCGGCCGCGCGCAGGCCCATCGCGCGCTGGAACAATCCGAGTATTTCGGCGCCATGCCGGTCCCGATGGAGGATTACGCCAAACAGGTGCGCCGCCAGTCGATCCGCAAGATCAAGATCTCGCGCGAGCGGTTGCAGCAATCCATGGGCGACCTGATCTTGCCCCCGAACCTGATGGCCGACCTCGGCCCGGCGGTGACCTCGGGCCGCTCGATCCTGTTTTATGGCCCGCCGGGCAATGGCAAATCGTCCATCTCGAACGGCATTCGCGATGCTCTGGGCGATCAGATCTATGTGCCGCGTGCCGTCGTGCATTCCAGTCAGGTGATCTCGGTCTATGACCCGATCGTGCACAGCCGCGCGGCGGTGCCCGAAAGCGGCGGAAGCCAGTTGCGACTGAGCGGGCAGCGCTTTGACCAGCGCTATGTCCTGTGCGAGCGTCCCACGGTCGTGACCGGCGGTGAATTGATGCTGGAAATGCTGGAACTGAAGTATAACGCCGTGTCGCGCACCTATCAGGCCCCCTTGCAATTCAAGTCCATGGGGGGCGTGTTCATCGTTGACGACCTTGGCCGCCAGGAAGAGCCGCCACAAGCACTGATCAACCGCTGGATCGTGCCGCTTGAAATGAACTACGACATCCTGTCCCTTCAATCGGGCGAGAAGATCATCGTGCCGTTCGATACGCTGGTGATCTTTTCGACCAACTTCCACCCCAACAAGATCTTCGACCAGGCGGCATTGCGGCGCATCTTCTACAAGATCAAGATCGACGGGCCGTCCCAGGCCGATTTCCTCAAGATCTTCGCGCTGGTCGCGCGCAAGCGGCAGATGCCGCTCAATGCCGAGGCCCTGAACTATCTGTTGCAGGAAAAATACCCGGCCATCGACAATATCTATGCCAATTACCAGCCCGTGTTCCTGATCGACCAGATGATCTCAATCTGTGAATTCGAGGGAAAGCCCTATCACATGAGCCCCGAACTGATGGAACGGGCCTGGGCCAACATGTTCGTGCACGACGAGGAAATCGTCAACTGAGGCCCTGGCGCCGTAACGTCACGTGCGACGGGGCTTTGTTGTGCCGGCTGCATGGCCCTAGACTGGCGACGACATCCATCGCCGAGGTTTCGTGATGACTGCCCCGCCGCCCCCGATCGTGCCGCATGTCCAGGACAGTTTCGTCCGGCAATCCATGATGCGGACGATCGAGGCGACGCTTCTGGCCGCCGCCGACGGCATCTGCGTGATCCGTGCCCCCATCGGGCCGGGCATGCGGCAGCAGCATGGGGCCGGCCATGCCGGGCTGGCCTTCACGCTGGGCGATACGGCCGCGGGCTATGCCGCCCTCAGCCTGCTGCCGCCCGAGCGCGAGGTGATGACCGCCGAGATCAAGATCAATCTTCTGGCGCCCGCGATCGGCGACTGGCTGGAAGCACGCGGCGAGGTGATCCGCGCGGGCCGCCGCCTGATCGTGATCCGCGCCGACGTCTGGGCGCTAAACGGCGACCAGCGAAAAGGCATCGCGCTGATGCAGGGCACCATGATCCCGGTCGATCCGGCCTGACCCGGCTGTCCTTGCCGGCACGTGATCAGGCGGTCAGCCCCTCGGGCTCGGCCAGTCCGTTGGCGCGGCAGGCCGCCGTCAGCGTGTTGGCCAGAAGGCAGGCAATGGTCATGGGTCCGACCCCGCCGGGCACCGGCGTGATCGCCCCGGCCACCGCCGCGACGCTGTCGAAATCGACATCGCCCACGAGCCGGGTCTTGCCGTCACGCTCGATCCGGTTGATCCCCACGTCGATCACCGTCGCCCCCGGCTTGACCCAGTCGCCCGAGATCATCTCGGGCCGACCCACGGCGGCCACCAGGATATCGGCGCGGCGGCAGACCGCCGGCAGATCGCGGGTACGGCTGTGGGCGATGGTGACGGTGCAACTGTCCCCCAACAGCAGTTGTGCCATCGGCTTGCCGACGATGTTCGAGCGGCCCAGAACCACGGCCTCCATCCCGGACAGGCTGCCATGGTGATCGCGCAGCATCATCAGGCATCCCAGCGGTGTGCAGGGCACCATCGCCTTTTGTCCGGTGCCCAAAAGCCCGACATTGGAAATGTGAAAGCCATCGACATCCTTGGCCGGGTCGATCGCGTTGATCACCAGATCGGCATTGACATGAGGTGGCAGGGGCAACTGCACCAGAATGCCGTGAACTTCCGGGTCGGCATTCAGTTTTTCGATCAGCGCAAGAAGCTGGGTCTCGGATGTCTCCACCGGCAGGCGATGTTCGAAAGATTTCATTCCGGCCTCGATGGTCTGTTTGCCCTTCGAGCGCACATAGACCTGACTTGCCGGATCCTCGCCCACAAGAACCACAGCCAGACCGGGCACCAGCCCATGATCGCGCCGCAGCGATGTCACCTGCTCGCCGATGCGCGCGCGCAGGCGCGCGGCGAATGCCTTGCCGTCGATGATGGTTGCCGCCATGTCTGCCTCCTGAGCTGTGCCTTGGCCCGCGTGTCATGCCCCGGTCGCCTTGCCCCTGCAAGGGGCCAGGGCGACGCGCCGGGCGGGGTTCGATGCCCCGCCCGGCGCACGCCCGTCGTCAGAACAAGCCCTCGACGAATCCGGCCTCGCTGATGCGGATGGTTTCGGCGGCAGGGCTGCGCGGCAGGCCCGGCATGGTCATGATCTCACCGCAGATCACCACGATGAAGCCCGCCCCGGCCGACAACCGCACTTCGCGTATCGGCACCGAATGCCCGGTCGGCGCGCCGCGCAGGTTCGGGTCGGTGGAAAAGCTGTATTGCGTCTTGGCCATACAGACTGGCAAGTGCCCGTACCCGGCCGCCTCCCAGGCCTTCAACTGATCGCGGATCGTCTTGTCGGCCAGCACGTCATCGGCGTGGTAGATGCGCTTGGCGATGGTTTCGATCTTCTGGAACAGGCCCATGTCGTCGGGATAGAGCGGCGCAAAGGTGCCAGCCTCCGAATCCGCCATCTGCACGACCTTGTGGGCCAGTTCCTCGACCCCGGCGCTGCCCAAGGCCCAGTGCCGGCACACGATCGCCTCGGCGCCCTGGCTGGCGACATAGTCCTGCACCGCCCTGATCTCGGCCTCGGTATCGGTGTGGAAATGGTTCACGGCGACGACGACCGGCACGCCGAAGCCTTTCACATTGGCGATATGGCGGCCAAGGTTGGGGCAGCCGCGTTCGACCGCCTCGACATCCTCGCCGCCCAGATCGGCCTTGGCCACGCCGCCATTCATCTTCATCGCCCGCACCGTGGCCACGATCACCGCCGCGGCCGGCGTCAGCCCGGCCTTGCGGCACTTGATGTCAAAGAACTTCTCGGCCCCCAGATCGGCACCGAACCCGGCTTCGGTTACGACATAGTCGCCCAGTTTCAGTGCCGTGCGCGTGGCGATGACCGAATTGCAGCCATGCGCGATATTGGCAAAGGGCCCCCCGTGCACGAAGGCCGGGTTGTTTTCCAGCGTCTGCACCAGGTTGGGCTGCATCGCATCGCGCAACAGCACGGTCATGGCGCCGTCGGCCTTCAGGTCACGGGCATGAATCGGCGTCCGGTCGCGGCGATAAGCGACGACGATATCGCCCAGCCGGTTTTGCAGATCGTCCAGATCCCTGGCCAGGCACAGGATCGCCATGACCTCGGAGGCGACGGTGATGTCGAACCCGGTCTGGCGCGCGAAGCCGTTCGCCACGCCACCCAGCCCCACGACGATGTCGCGCAGCGCCCGGTCGTTCATGTCCATCACCCGGCGCCAGACAATGCGGCGTTCGTCGATTTCCAGCGCGTTGCCCCAGTAGATGTGATTGTCGATCATCGCGCTGAGCAGGTTATGCGCGGCCGTGATGGCGTGGAAATCGCCGGTGAAATGCAGGTTCATCTCTTCCATCGGCACGACCTGCGCGTGGCCGCCACCGGCCGCGCCGCCCTTCATGCCGAAATTGGGGCCCAGGCTGGCCTCGCGGATGCAGATCACCGCCTTCTTGCCGATCCGGTTCAGCCCGTCGCCCAGGCCCACGGTGGTCGTGGTCTTGCCCTCACCCGCGGGCGTCGGGTTGATCGCCGTGACCAGGATCAGCTTGCCATCGGGGCGATCATCGAGCGAGCGGATGAAATCCTGGCTTATCTTGGCCTTGTCATGGCCATAGGGCAGCAGATGATCTTGCGGAATACCCAGCCGATCGCCGATCTTCTGAATCGGCTGCTTTCGGGCTTCGCGGGCAATTTCGATATCGGTCTTAAAGGCCATCACATGCTCCCTGTGGACTGGTTCACGGGCGCGCCCGCTCACCCACTGCATAGGACGGGATGGGCCGCGCCGGAAATTCGTTTGCGACCGATCTGTGCCGTTTTTCGGCGTTGCGGGTTTCGGATACGAAATGCGGTTCGCGTTTCGCAGCGCAGGTTGATCCGTCAAAGCGACCGGGAAGAAACGCGAACGCCCCCGAAGCAGGGCTTCGGGGGCGTGTGCGGGCACGGGATGCGTTCAGGTGCTGGGCTCGGGTTCCATCCCGTCGCCGCCGCCATCCGAGGGGCGGCGCGGCTTGGTCTTGGGGATCGAGGCGACCGAGGGCAGCCCGCTGGGCGGCTGGGCGTCATCCTCGTCGCGCCCCAGCGGTTCGCCGCGCATCACGCGCGTGATCTCGGGTCCGGTCAGCGTCTCGTATTCCAAAAGCCCCTGCGCCAGCCGCTCAAGCTCGTCGCGGTGTTCGGTCAGGATGCGCCGGGCGGTCTGATACCCTTCGTCGACGATCAAGCGCACTTCCTCGTCGATCTTCTTCTGGGTCTCGGGCGACAGCGAAGACGGTGCCTGATAGGCACCAAGATAGCTTTGCTGCTCATTGGCATAGTCGATATTGCCCAGCTGGTCGGAAAAACCGAACTGGGTGACCATGGCGCGCGCGATCCGGCTGACCTGCTGAATGTCCGATGCCGCACCCGAGGTGACGTTTTCCTTGCCGAAGATCAGCTCTTCGGCGACCTTGCCGCCCATCGCCATGGCGATCTTGGACTTGTACTTGGTATAGGTGACCGAAAGCTGATCGCGCTCGGGCAACGACAGCACAAGCCCCAGGGCGCGCCCGCGTGGAATGATCGTCGCCTTGTGGATCGGGTCGTGCTGCGGCACGTGCAGGCCGACCACGGCGTGCCCGGCTTCGTGATAAGCGGTCAGCTTTTTCTCATCCTCGGTCATCACCATGGATCGCCGCTCGGCCCCCATCATGACCTTGTCCTTGGCGTTTTCGAAATCGTCCATGGTGACGAACCGGCGGTTCTTGCGCGCGGCCATCAGCGCGGCCTCGTTCACCAGATTGGCCAGATCGGCCCCGGAAAAGCCGGGCGTGCCGCGCGCGATGATGCGCAGATCCACATTCGGACCCAGCGGCACCTTGCGGGCATGGACACCCAGAATGCGCTCGCGGCCCTTGATGTCGGGGTTGGGCACCTGCACCTGCCGGTCGAACCGGCCGGGGCGCAGCAGCGCCGGGTCCAGCACGTCAGGGCGGTTAGTGGCGGCGATGATGATAATGCCCTCGTTGGCCTCGAACCCGTCCATCTCGACCAGAAGCTGGTTGAGGGTCTGTTCGCGCTCGTCATTGCCGCCGCCATAGCCGACCCCGCGCGAGCGGCCGACGGCGTCGATCTCGTCGATGAAGACGATGCAGGGCGCGTTCTTTTTCGCCTGTTCGAACATGTCGCGCACCCGGCTCGCGCCGACACCCACGAACATCTCGACGAAGTCCGAACCCGAAATCGTGAAGAACGGCACACCCGCCTCGCCCGCGATAGCGCGGGCCAGCAAGGTCTTGCCGGTGCCCGGAGGGCCGACCAGCAATGCGCCCTTGGGAATCTTGCCGCCCAGTCGCGAAAACTTCTGCGGGGTGCGCAGGAACTCGACGATCTCTTCAAGCTCCTCCTTGGCCTCGTCGATGCCGGCGACATCGTCGAACGTGACCCGCCCCTGCTTTTCGGTCAGCAGCTTGGCCTTGGACTTGCCGAATCCCATCGCGCCGCCCTTGCCGCCGCCCTGCATCCGGTTCATGAAAAAGATCCAGACGCCGATCAACAGCAGGAACGGCAGCCAGACCGACAGCGCCGACAGCAGGCCCGAACGCTCTTGCGGGCGCGCCTCGATCGCAACGTCCTGCGCCAGCAAACGGTCGGTCGGGTTCTCGTCCGACGGACGCACCGTGGTGAAGGTCTGACCGGAATTGTCGGTGACCTGCAGGTTCTCGCCATCGATCACCACGCGACTGACATCGCCGGCATCGACCCGTTGCAGAAAGTCGGAATAGCTGATCGAGCGGCCTGAACCGGTGCCTTGCCCGTTATTGAACAGGCTGAACAAGACGATCATCAGAAAGAACAGGACGATCCAGAATGCGAAATTTCGAGCGTTGCCCACAAAGGCTCTCCCGGTCATTGGGGCCGCTTACGGCCGGTTGGGTCTAAAATAGTGATCAGCGGGGCGTATTCAATGCGATAATGCCGATCCCGCCCGTCCCGTCACCACGGACCCGGCGGCGATGTGCCAGCCATTGCCCCAAAGTGCAAGCGGCGCGGCAATCAGCCGCGCCCCCTCCCAGACGCCCGGCATGGCCCTCAGCGCCGCCTCGGGCAGACCGGTTTCGCGCCAGTGCGGATGCAAGCCATCGCGAGCCTGGGCCGACAACTGGCGCAGACCGGCCGCGCCCAGAGCGCGCAATTCCAGCCCGCGGCCGTCGCCGGGACCTTGCGCGCTCCAGCGGCCATCCCACAGCGCATCGGCACGGACCCGGTGCCCGGACACCGCCCGATACTCGCGAAAAAGGCGCAAGACATCGCCCTGCGGGCGCAGAACGCAGCCCATGAAGGGGCCGCCCGCGCCCGCCTCGGCCCGTGCGATCCAGCGTTGCAGCGCCGCCAGGCGTGGCGGATGCCCGGCGCCGCTCATCCGTTCGAGCAGGCGGGCAAAGAACCGGTCGCGGATTTCCGGCTGAAGCGTCAGCGCGGCGCGCGCGATCCGCACGGTGCCGCGATCGTCCTCGGCATGGGCCGCCAGCGCCGCCTCGGTCTGCGCCTCCAGGGCGGCGCGCGCCCGTGCCATCCGGGCGGCCGTCGCCGCCAGCCCCGACGCCTCGATCCCCAGCGGCGCCAGCGCGGCCAGGGCCTTGCGCGCGCGGACGCGCTGGAACCGGGTATCGGCATTGGACGGATCGTCGCACCAGGCCAAGTCGCGGCCGCGCAGGTAATCGCGCAAGGCTTCGCGGCGCAACCCCAGGAACGGGCGCAGCCACACGATACCGGCATGGCGCTGCACCTCGGCCATGCCCGCCAACCCGTCCACGCCCGAGCCGCGCGCCAGCCGCATCAGCACGGTTTCCGCCTGATCGTCCAGCGTATGGCCCAGCAACACGGCCTCCAGCCCGGCCTGGCGCGCCCAGGCACCGATCAGCGCATGGCGCGCCCGGCGGGCCGCCTGTTGCAGGTTTCCCGCAGCCGTGTCGCCCGCCCAATGCAGGATGCGATGGGGCACGCCCAGCCGGGCGCAAAGCCGCGCAACCTGTTCGGCCTCGGCGCGCGCCTCGGGTCTTAACCCGTGATCCACCGTCACCGCCGCCACCGTCACCTCCGGCAGGTCGGTCGCCGCAACCAGAAGCGCCGTCGAATCGCCACCGCCCGACACCGCGACACCCAGCCGCGCGGGGGCGCCATGGCGGTCCAGACAGGCGGCGATCGCCTCGGCCACGCTCATGAACCGCGCCAGGCCACACGCGCGCCCGCCCTCTTCATCTTGCCGAAAATACGCTCGGGGGGTGAATTCGGCGCAGCCGAAGAGGGGGGCGGAAAGCCCCCCTGCCCCAGCAACGCCGGGCGCGTGCCTCTCAGCGCGACACCACCGTCACGGCGCGGCGGTTCAGATCCCAGCAGCGCTGCTCGGCGCAGGCCTCGACCGGGCGTTCCTTGCCATAGCTGACGGTGCGGATGCGCGAGTCCTCGACGCCTTGTTCGACCAGGTATTCCTGCACCGAATTGGCGCGCCGCGCCCCCAATGCCACGTTGTATTCGCGGGTGCCGCGTTCATCGGCGTGCCCCTCGACCAGGATCGCGAACTGCGGGTTGCGGTTCAGCCATGACGCCTGATCGCGCAGGGTTTCGCGGGCCTCGTCGGACAGGTCGGTCTGATCGACGGTAAAGAACACGCGATCGCCGATCATTTCGTTGAAATGCGCGATCGAATCGGGATCGTTCGGATCGCCCAGCGCGGTCGATCCGATGGCGTCATCGCCGCCCCAGGCATCGGCATCTTCACCGCCGCCGCGCGGGTTGTTACAGGCCGCCAGGGCCAGGGCTGCGATCAACAGGATTGCAGGTGTCAAAAGTCTCATCTGGACGTTCCTTCGTCAAAGGGTGTTGCGAAATGCCGCCGCGTGGCGACCAAGGTTAACAGACTTGCCCGGCGCGCCAAAACCGTGCCGGCGGGGATCATGCCTCGCTCATGGCAGGAGCGGCGACCACGATGGATCCGAGGCCGCGCCGGGCGTGGGCACGCGCCGCAGGTTGCGCCCGGTTATGTCCACCGAATACAGCGCCGGGTCGCCGCCCGCCTGCTCGCGGGTGAACATGATCACGCGGCCATTGGGCGCCCAGGTCGGACCCTCGTCCAGAAACGATGCGGTCAGCAGGCGCTCGTTCGAGCCGTCGGTGCGCATCACCCCGATATGAAAGCGACCGCCATGCGACTTGGTAAAGGCGATCAGGTCGCCGCGCGGCGACCAGACCGGCGTCGAATAGCGCCCCTGGCCAAAGCTGATACGCTCGGCCTCGCCGGTCTCGACCGACAGGATGTAAAGCTGCGATGTGCCCTCGCGGTCGCTTTCGAACACCAGCGACCGGCCATCGGGCGAAAAGCTGGGCGCGGTATCGATCGCCGCGTTGTCGGTCAGTTGCGTGCGCTGCCCGCTTTCCAGATCCAGCAGATAGAGATTGGTCTCGCCGGCCACCGACAGCGAATAGACGACCGATTGCCCGTCAGGCGAAAAGCGCGGTGCAAAGGTCATGGTGCCCGGCTGATCGCCGATCATCTCCCGCTCGCGGGTGGCGACATCCATCAGGTAGATGCGCGGGAAACCCGTCTCATACGAGGTGAACAGGATCCGGTCGCCCGTTGGCGAAAACCGCGGCGCAAAGGCCAGCGCCGAGCCGTCGGTAATGAAACGCACGTTCTCGCCGTCCTGGTCCATGATGGCGACCTGCTTGCGGCGCTCCTCGCGCGGGCCGGATTCGGCGATGAAGACCACGCGGCTGTCGAAATAGCCGCCCTCGCCGGTCAGGCGCGTATAGACCGCATCCGACACCCGATGCGCCATCCGCCGCCAGTTGTCGGCGCCGCCATCCAGTTGCAGCCCGTCGCCCAGTTGCTGGCCCGACACCACGTCGAACAGCCGGAACTTGACGGTGATGTTGTCTCCGTTCACCGCCACCGCCCCGGTGACAAGCGCCTCGGCATTGATGGCGCGCCAGTCCGAAAACTGAACCGGCGAATCGAAGCTGGTGATGCGTCCGATATGGGCATCGGCGGGAATCTCGCGCAACAATCCCGTGCCGGAAAGGTTGCCGGCAACGACCCGCGCAATCGAGGCGGCATATTGCCGGCCGTTCGAATTCTCGGGCACGAAATCGGGGATCGCATAGGGCACGGGTTCGATCACGCCTTCGGTGATCTCGATTCGCAGTGGCCCGTCGTCTTGTGCCAGGGCAATGGCCGGGGCAACAAACAGCGCGGCCAGCGCCAGGATCAGGGCTCGAAACGGGGGTCTTGCGGTCAGGGCGGTCATCGGCTGCTCATCCTCGCAGGGTTGAAGGTCATTTCGACCAGTCGCCACTGGTCATAAAGCTCGCTGGGCAATGCAAACCCGTTCATACCACATTCCTCGATGGCACGGCGACCCGCTTCGAAGGCCGCAAGCTGCCCCGACTGGCTGCCGCCCTCGGCCTCGACCAGGGTGATCGTATCGGGCAGCGGGCGGGCATCGCGATCCATTTCGAAACTGATCGTGACCACGACCTGCATCGCATCCGACGACAGGATGCCGACATTCCAGCATTCCTCGACCGCCAGACGCAACCTGTCGATCTCGGACTGCGACAGCGACGCCGCGGATTCGGCGCCGTCCTCGGCGCCTGCGGGGGATTCGTCTGGCGCGCCATCGCCCCCCAGCGCCTGGGCGAGCGCGTCGGAAATGGCATCCGAACTGGGGCCATCGGGTTCGGACTCCGTGTCAGGTTCCGGCTCCGGTTCGGGTTCGGCCTCAGCGGTCTCTTGGGGTGCGGGCTCGTCCTCGGCGCGTTGCGCGGGGTCGGGTCGGCGCTGCGGGCGCATGCTGACTTCGGGCGCGGTCGCGGTCCGGCGCGGCGCCTCGTCCTCGTCGATGCGGGTGGCCTCGGTCACCGTTTCCGTGGCCGCCGCCTCGCGCTGGGTTTCGTCCTGTTCGCTCAGCGATTCGGCGGGATCGGCCGACGGGTCGGTATCGGTGGCGTCCTGATCGCGGGGCGCGGTCTCGGCCTCAGGTTCGGGTTCAGGCGCGGCGTCGGGTGCCACGCGGTCGGCCTGGCGCTGCACGGGGCGGAGGCTGGCATCCGGCGTCGGGGTCGGGGCGATCACTTCGGCCTCTGGCGGATCGGAGCGTGCTTCGGGCTCCGGCTCGGCGGTCGTCGGCTCCGGCACCTCGATCGGCTCGGGTTCCGGCTCCGACTCCGGCTCTGGCTCCGGCTCTGGCTCCGGCTCAGGTTCCCGCTCCGGCTCAGGTTCCGGCTCAGGCTCGGGTTCCGGCTCAGGCTCTGCCTCTGGCTCTGGCTCGGGAGCCTCGGCCACCGGATCCGGTTCCGACTCGGGTTCCGGCTGCCCCTCGCGCGGCCGGGTCAACGCCGCGAAATCCTCGGTCGAGACCAGCGCGACATCGGTCACGGCGGGCAAGGCAACGCTGTCGGGCGCGTCAAAAAGGTCGAACAGCATGACCCACAGGATCAGCCCGCCATGCAGCACCGCAGAGACCTTGTGCCCCGTGTTCATCGCACCCTTCATTCCAACCGCCCGACCCGCGAAACCCTATTCGTCCCGGTCGGCGCCAAAGACAGGCCCCTCGCCGTCGGTCACCAGACCGATGTTGCGAAACCCCCCGGCATTGAGCGCGCCCATGATCTGCACCACCCGCTCATAGGGGATCGCCCCGTCCGCGCGCAGAAACACTCTGTCATCACTGCGCTCGGCGGCAATGGCGCGCAGGCGCGGGATCAGGTCGTCACCGGCAACCTCGCTGTCTTGCACCAAGACCTCGCCATCGGCTGTCAGTGTAACGCTCAACGGCTCTTCCTGTTCCGCCGGCAGCGCCCCGGCAGCGGTGCGCGGCAGCTCGATCGGAACGCCGACCGTCAGCATCGGCGCCGCCACCATGAAGATGATCAGCAGGACCAGCATCACATCGACAAACGGCGTGACGTTGATTTCGGACATGCGGGCACCGCCGCGCGCGCGCCGCCGCCGCGTGCCCGATCCGCCCTGGCGTTTTGTCAGTTGCGCGCCCATCTCAGCCGTCCAGATTCCGCGACAGAAGCGTGCCGAACTCATCGGCGAACTGCTCGAACCCGCTGGCGATCTCGTCGCTGTCGTCGGACAGCTTGTTATAGAAGATCGTGGCCGGGATCGCGGCCAGCAGGCCCAGCCCGGTCGCCAAAAGCGCCTCGGCGATGCCCGGCGCCACGACCGCAAGGTTGGTCGATTGCGCCAGCGCGATCTGTTCGAAGGCGTGCTTGATGCCCCAGACGGTGCCGAAAAGGCCGATGAACGGGCTAGCCGAACCAACCGAGGCCAGGAACGTCAGGCCCCGGTTCAGATCGCGCGCCTCGCGGTCGATGGCGACATCCATCGAGCGGTCGATGCGCTGCGCGGCACCCGGAATCAGCGCCCCGTCCTGGCGGTGCGAACGCTGCCACTCGGCCATACCGGCGACAAAGACGCGCTCGGGCGCGCTGGCGGGGTTCTGGCCGACGCGGACATAAAGCTCATCCAGCGGCTCGCCCGACCAGAACGCGGCGTCGAACGCCGCCGCCTGCGCACGGGCGCGGCGAAAAACCAGATGCTTTTGAATGATGATCGCCCACGACCAGAACGAGGCGAGGATCAGCATGATCATCACCACCTTGACGGTCGGGGTTGCGCGGGCAAAGAGCGCCAGAAGCGAAAAGTCGATCTCGCTTGCAGCGGCAAGGGTCGTTGTATCCATAAGTCGTGGTCCTGCTCGTCCTTGGGCGGTCTTTCCACGCGCTTTTCACGCGAACGCCGCCATTACCGATGATTCTACCCGCTTTCCAAGCAAGACGCCAACAAAACCACGCAAATGTGAGGGTCAGGCCCCGATTGTGTCAGCCAGATCGGCAAGAACCGGCGGCAAGCGGCGCGGGCGCCCGCGTCCGTCCAGGCAAACAAGCATAACACGCGCCGCAAACAGCCTTGTTTCTTTACGAAAAATGTCTTGTTGCAGCGTAATGCGCGCCGGGCTGACGGCCACCGGGGCGCTGCGCACCTCGATCACGTCATCGAAATATGCCGGGGACAGATAATCGGCCTCGACACGGCGCACTGCAAAGACCGCACCGGATGTCGTGCGCAGCGCGGCCTGATCGACACCCAGACCGCGCACCCATTCCGACCGCGCCCGTTCGATGAACTTCAGGTAATTCGCGTAATAGACGATACCGGCCAGGTCGGTATCCTCGTAATAGACGCGGATCTGGTGTCGATGTGTCATGGATCGCCCCTGCCGGCAGTGAAATCGGATCTCAGGCCGCGCGGGCGGCAAGGCGCAGCGCATGGCTGGGGTCGCGCGCCACCGCGGGCATCACCGGATCATAGCCGGCACGGATCAATGCCGCCACTTCGGGCCGCAGGACCGCGGTATCGCCGGCGCGCGCCAGCGGGGACACCGTGTCAAAGGCATCTTCGGACCAAAGCAGGATCACCTGCACCGCCTGAAACAGCGCCAGATCGGCGGCGGGGGTTTGTGACAGCGCCCCGTCCAGGCGCACGAACACGAATGCCGCGCGAATGGTTCCCGCGGCGTCAAAGCGAAAGACGCGATACTGGTTGGCGTCCTGCGCCTTCAGCCGGGCGACCATCGGCGCAAGCCCGTCGATCATCTTGTCCAGATCGGGCAGGTCCAGCAATTCGTCCCAGGCTTCGAAAAAGAACATCATCAGATTGGCGCCGGATTCGGGGTCGGTTTCGGCCATCTTGTGCCCGGCCAGCGCCACCACCGCCTCGATCGCGCCCTTGATCACGCCCAGGGTGGCGTCATCGACGCCGAACACCACCGGCACGATCGGGCGGCCCCAGCGCGCGAACAGGTATTGCCCATCGCGCCGGGTGAAAAGCGCCTCGATCTCGGCAGGGGTGGACAGGGTCATGCAACCTCCCTCAGGCTGGCCGGTATGCGGGGATAAAGCAGCGCCATGGTCACGCCCCGCGTGGCGTTCAGGACCATCAGCGCGGCCCACAGGCCGTGGTTGCCCCAGCCCCAGAACGCCCAGAGCACGGCGACATAGACCGCCACCGAAATCACCATGGCCTTAAGCATCTCGCGCGTGCGGGTCGCGCCGATGAAGACGCCATCCAGCATGTAGCTGGCAATGCTGACCAGGGGCGCCAGAACGATCCACGGCAGATAGCTGCGCGCGGCGGCGCGCACTTCGGGTGCAGTGGTCATCACGTCGATTACCGCCGGGCCGATCAGCGCGAACGAAACGGCCATCACCGCCGCGCCCGCCAGCCCCCAGCCACCCGTCAGGCGAACGGCGCGGCGCAGCACGGCGAGCCGGCGCGCGCCCACCGCCTGCCCGACCAGCGTTTCCGCCGAAAAGGCAAAGCCGTCCAGCAGATAGGCCATGACCTCAAGAAACTGAAGCAGGATCTGGTTCGACGCCAAAACGACATCGCCCTTGCCGGCGGCCAGGAACAGGAAGCTTGTGAAACTGGCCTGCAACAGCACGGAGCGCAGCATGATATCGCCATTGACCGACGCCATGCGGCGCAGGCGCACGGGGTCGAACACCCGCGCCCGCGGCCCGGCAAAGGCCGCACGACACAGCCACAGCCCCAGCCCAAGCCCCGCGTATTCGGCGATGAGCGAGGCCACGGCGACCCCTTCGACGCCCCAGTCCAGCCCCAGCACGAACCACAGGTCCAGCCCCACGTTGAGCAGGTTGATGACCACTTGCAACAACAGCACTGCGCGCGTGCGCTCCAGCGCGATCAGCCAGCCGGTGATCGCGTAAAGCGCGATCGTCGCGGGCGCGCCGTAGATGCGGATCGACAGGTAATCATGGGTCAGGCCCTCGACCGCCGCGCTGGCCGGGGCCAACTGGAACGCGGCCCACAGGAACGGCGCCTGCGCCGCGATCAGCACCAGTCCCGCCGCACCGGCGATCAACAGCCCGCGCTTGAGGATGGCGCCGGTCTCTGCGGTGTCGCCCGCCCCGAAGGCCTGCGCCGCAAGTCCCGTGGTCCCCATGCGCAGAAAGCCGAAGATCCAGTAGACCGCGGCCAGGATCACCGCCCCCAGACCGACCGCGCCAATGGGGGCAGCGAGCCCGATCTGGCCCACGACCGCCGTATCGGCAAGCCCGATCAGCGGCACGGTGACATTGGCCAGAACGATCGGCAGCGCAATCCTGAGGACGCGCCGGTGGGTCACGGCCTGCGCGGTGCTCATGCGTCGTTATCGCGGCTCGGTATCAGGAAATGTCCGGTCGCCTGGGCGAACAGGCGCGAACGGTTGTCCTGCCAGGCCTCGACATGGACCGAGGCATAGCGCCGGCCAGACCGGTTGACGCGTGCGCGGGCATAGGCATCGCGCGGCAGGCCCGAGCGCAGGTAATCGACGGTGAAGTCGATGGTCTTGGGCAGGCGCGGCAAGTGATCGGCGTCCAGTTTCTGCGGGTCCAGCTGGCCGCTTTCCATCTCTTCCCACAGCATCGACCAGCTCAGTTCGATGATGGCGGTAATTTCCAGAAAGGCCGAGGTCACGCCCCCGTGCAGCGCCGGCAGGAACGGGTTGCCGACCAGCTTTTCATCGAACGGCAGCAGGGCCGTCAACTCGTCGCCGCGCCGGTCGAACCGGATGCCCAGGAACTGGCTGTAGGGAATGCCGTCGACCAGCGCCGACAGCGCCTTGTCACGGCGTTTCTTGATGACCTGGACGGGTTCGGGGCGGGACCGGCTCATGTGCTGGCTTCCCCCTTGCGCTTGCGCGGGCCGCCATCGAGGGTGAATGCCCCCGTCGCCGTCGCCACCGGCAGGCCGTCGGCGGCAAGGCTGTCCTCGTCATGCGCCACGGCCCGCAGGAATGCGACGGTGCGCGTGACATGAAAGCACTCGGCCTTGGCGATGATGCGCTGACCGGGGGTCGCGGCGCGCATGTATTCGATCCGCAGATCCAGCGTTGCGGTCGCGCTGGCCTTGGGATGCGCCAGCACCGCGCCCCCGCAGCAGGTGTCCATCAACGCCGATACCGCGCCGCCGCTGATCACGCCGGTCGCGGGATCGCCGATGAATCGTTCGTCATAGGGCATGGACATCACCGCCTTGCCGTCGCCGATTTCGTCCAGCGTCATGCCCAGCGCCTTTGCATGGGGAATCGCCTCGACGAAACGCTGGGCGGGACTGGGATTGGTCATGCCGGTTCCTCTGTTTGCGGGTCCGCTGTGTCTGACGGCGCGGGGGGTTATGACAGCGCCAATGGCACCACGTCAAAGGAATTCTTCCAGTCTGCCAGGTCATGTTGCGCCTGCGTCATGAACGGCTTAGGGTGGCGGCGTTCCTGACGCCAAGGGAAGCGTGATGAGCGATCGGAAGCTGACATTCAAGGAAATGTGCGCCCGCTTCGAGGTCACGCCGCGCACATTGCGGTATTACGAGTATATCGAGCTTCTCCGCCCCGAGAAAGATGGCCGCAACCGCCTTTACGGCCCGCGCGAGATCGCCCGCATGACCCTGATCCTGCGCGGTCGCCGCTTTGGCTTCAGCCTCGAAGGCATCCGGCAATGGCTTGAGATCTACGAAACGCGCGGAACCCGCCCGCAACTGGAAACCTGGATCGAGATGGCCGACAAGCAACTGGTCGAACTGACCCGGCAACGCGAGGAACTGGGCATGACGATCGACGATCTGCGCTCGCTCCGCGACGAGGCCCGGCGACTGCTGGCCGAGGACGACACCAAGGACTGACCGGACCCTGAAGGATCTGGCGGGCCGGACCCCGACACGCGCCGCCGCCTTGCGCCGCCCCTGCCGAGCGCGTCACCCGCAACCCGGCCCACGGGTCGGACCTTGGGGCAAAGTGACGCCACGTTGGACTTTACGTTTACGTCAACTCCGGTGATACGCTCGTTCTCGCACCCTACATGGATGCCGGGTCGGCGCCGAACGGACGCAGGCCGGGCCACCAGCCAAGGCGAAGCATGACAAGCGAATTGATGACGATCAGGCAGATGTGCGATGCGTTCGAGGTCACGCCGCGCACGCTGCGCTTCTACGAAGCGAAGGAACTGCTCTTCCCCGTTCGCAACGGGCAGAAGCGGCTTTACACGCGGCGCGACCGCGGCCGGCTCAAACTCATCCTGCGCGGCAAGCGGTTCGGCTTCAGCCTGGAAGAGATGCGCCAGCTTCTCAATCTCTATGACCGGGGCGATGCCCAGGAAGAACAGCTCAAGCGCACGTATGCAGTGGCGCGCGAACGCCTGGCGCAGATGGAGCGCCAGCGCGACGAGTTGAACGAAGCGATCGAGGAATTGCGCGGGCAGCTGGAATGGGGGGCAGACATGATCGCCTCGTTCCGCCGCCCCGCCGCCGAATGAACCAGAGCGCCGGGCACGGTGCGCAACGGAGACTGACATGCCCATTTACAACGCCCCCATCAAGGACATGCAATTCATCCTGCATGACGTTCTCAAGGCCACTGAGACCGGCATTCCCGGCTATGACGAGCTAGAGCGCGATTTCACCGCCGCGATCCTGGACGAGGCCGGCAAGCTGGCCACCGATGTTCTGACCCCGCTCAACACCACCGGCGATCTTGAGGGATGCCGGCTCGAAAACGGCGTCGTGCACACGCCCAGCGGCTTCAAGGAGGCGTTCGACGCCGTCCGGGAAGGCGGCTGGAACGGGCTGGACCTGCCCGAGGAATTCGGCGGCCAGAACCTGCCCTATCTCATGGGCTGTGCGGTGGGCGAGGTGTTCTGCTCGGCCAATATGGCGCTGAACATGTATCAGGGCCTGACCCATGGCGCGATCAACGCGCTGCTGTCGCATGGAACAGACGACCAGAAGGCAATGTATCTGCCAAAGATGGTGTCGATGGAATGGACCGGCACCATGAACCTGACCGAGCCGCATTGCGGCACCGATCTGGGCATGATCCGCACCAAGGCCGACCCACAGGATGACGGCAGCTATCTGATCACCGGGCAGAAGATCTTCATCTCGGCGGGCGATCATGACATGGCCGAGAACATCATCCACCTGGTGCTGGCCAAGGCGCCGGGCGGCGGCGAGGGCACCAAGGGGATCAGCCTGTTCGTGGTGCCGAAATTCCTGATCAACGAGGATGGCACACCGGGCGCGCGCAACGGCGTCAGCGTCGGCAGCATCGAGGAAAAGATGGGCATCCACGGCAACGCCACCTGCGTGCTGAACTATGACGGCGCGCGCGGCTGGCTGGTGGGCGAGCTGCACAAGGGCATGCGTGCCATGTTCGTGATGATGAACGAGGCGCGGCTCGGCGTCGGGCTGCAAGGCTATGCCCAGGCTGAGGCCGCCTATCAGAACGCGGTTGCCTATGCCAAGGATCGTCTGCAAGGCCGCGCCGTGACCGCCGCCGAGAACAAGGACGGCCCGGCCGACCCGCTGATCGTGCACCCTGACATCCGCCGCAGCCTGATGGACCAGAAAAGCTTCGTCGAGGGCGCGCGCGCCTTCACCTTCTGGGGGGCGCATCTGATCGACCGCGCGCACCGGCTGGGCGACAAGGACGCCGATGGGCTGATCTCGCTGCTGACCCCGGTGATCAAGGGGTTCCAGACCGATCTGGGCTTCGACATGGCGGTGCAGGCGCAACAGGTCTACGGCGGGCACGGCTATATCGAGGAATGGGGCATGTCGCAATTCGTGCGCGATGCCCGGATCGCCATGATCTATGAAGGCGCGAACGGCGTTCAGGCGCTTGATCTGGTGGGCCGCAAGCTGGCCGCCGACGGTGGCAAGCACGCGATGGCGTTCTTTGAGATGGTCAAGACCTTCATCAAGGAAAACGAGGGGCAAGAGGCGTTGAAGGCCGATTTCCTCGATCCGCTGAAAGCGGCCTCGAAAGACTTGCAGACGGCGATGATGTATTTCATGCAAAATGGCATGAAGAGCCCCAATGCCGCGCTGGCCGGCTCAAACGCCTTCATGCATCTCTTTGGCCATGTCTGCCTGGGCCTGATGTGGGCGCGCATGGGGTTGGCCGCGCAAGAGGCGCTGGACGCCAGCACCGGCGACGCCGCGTTTCACGAGACGAAGCTGGCCACGGGGCGCTACTATATGGCGCGGCACCTGCCCGCCACGGGGATGCATCTGGCGCGCATCCAGTCGGGCGCGGATACGGTGATGGCCCTGCCCGCCGAAGCTTTCTGAGATACGCGCGGCGCCCGTTGCGCGGGCGCCGCGCGCCACCCCAAGGAGGACCGGCAATGCCCAAACGCCTGCGCCTGACCCGCCGCTTTCCCGTCGCCATGAGCGAGGACGGCTACCGGCGCCTGCGCCGCTTCGCACAAGAGGCCGGGCTGGACGAGGGCGAGGCGCTGTCATTCCTTTTTGAACATTTCGACAGCATCATGCACCGCGAGAACCTGCAGCACAGATTGCGAATCTTCAATTCCGAACTGGAAGCGCGCAAACGCTGACAGGATCGAACCGGGTCTTGGGAGGGACCGCCACATGACATTTCCATTGATCGCATCGCCCTGGATGACCGACGAGCACAAGATGCTCGAGGACATGACCCGCTCCTTCATCGCCGAAAAATGGGTCCCCCAATATGAGCGCTGGCGCAACCAGGGTGAGATGGATCGCGCGAGCTGGAACGAGGCGGGCGACATGGGCCTTCTGTGCGCCTCGATCCCCGAGGAATACGGTGGCGCCGGCGGCGATTTCGGCCATGAGGCCGTGATCTACATGGAGGGTGGGCGCGCGAACCTGGCAAGTTGGGGCAACGCGATCCATTCGGGCATCGTGGCGCATTACATCCTGGCCTATGGCACCGAGGACCAGAAGAAACGCTGGCTGCCGAAAATGGCCACGGGCGAGATGGTGGGCGCGCTGGCGATGACCGAACCTTCTGGCGGCTCGGATGTGCAGAACCTGAAGACGCGGGCGGTGCGCGACGGCAATGTCTATCGGCTGACCGGGTCGAAAACCTTCATCACCAACGGCCAGCACGCCAACCTGATCGTGGTCGCCGCCAAGACCGACCCCAATTCCAAGGCCAAGGGCGTGTCGCTGGTGGTGGTCGAAACCGATGGCGCCGACGGGTTCCGGCGCGGGCGGAACCTCGACAAGGTGGGACTGAAAGCCGCCGACACGTCCGAGCTGTTCTTCGACGACGTGCCGGTGCCACCCGAAAACATCCTCGGCGGGCAGGAGGGGATGGGCTTCTACCAGATGATGCAGCAATTGCCGCAGGAACGGCTGATCATCGGCTGCGGCGCGGTCGGCGCGATCGAGGGCGCGGTTGAGCGCACGATCGCCTATTGCAAGGAACGCGAGGCCTTCGGCCAGCCGATCATCAGCTTCCAGAATACGCGCTTCAAACTGGCCGAATGCAAGACCAACGCCGCCGTCGCGCGCGCCTTTCTCGACAGCTGTATCGTGGCGCATCTGAAAGGTGAGCTGACGGTGGAAATGGCCGCGATGTGCAAGTACTGGCTGACAGATCTGCAATGCCAGGTGCTGGACGAATGCGTGCAGCTTCACGGCGGGTACGGGTTCATGACCGAATACGCCGTTGCCGAGATGTGGACCGACGCACGGGTGCAGCGCATCTATGGCGGCACCAACGAGATCATGAAGGAACTGATCGGGAGGTCGCTGTGACGCCGAAAGCGGCTCCCGCCAGTCGGACGAAGGATCTTGGATCCTTCGCCTCCTGTTGGGCCAGGGTGCGAGGGGCTGCGCGCCCCTCGCGCTCCCGCGCCAAGGGGGACGCACGCGCCCCCCTTGGAACCCCCGTCACAGGGAAAGATGCGTATTTTTGGCAAGATGAAATGGGCGCGGCACGCAAAAGCACACCCCTTCCCGCCTGTGCATTGCGCTCTCGGGCGGGTCGGGGTGGCTTCACCTTGCGCGGTCATCGGCTCGCCAGCCTGTACCGCGCCGCCAAGTCTGCAGGCGATTGGTTAATGAAGCCTGAACGCGCCCCTTCATCTTGCCAAAAATACGCAAAATCCGACGCCTCCAGGGGCGCAAGGCCGAAAGGAAGGACGCAATGACAGCCACACTTCATTGTTTTGGCGAATCCGGCAATGCCTACAAGGCGGCGCTGACCATGCAGCTTTGCGGGTATGACTGGCAGCCGCGCCATGTCGATTTCTTCAACGGCGAAACCCGCACCCCGGAATTTCGCGCCCTCAACCCGATGGGCGAGGTGCCGGTTCTACAGGACGACGACCTGATTCTGACCCAGTCCGGGGTCATCCAGCAACATGTCGTCGCGCGCACCGGTGCCATGCCCGGCCTCGACGATCCGGAAGTTCTGCGCTGGGTCTTGTGGGACAACCACAAGCTTTCCGGCCTTGCCGGGATGACCCGCTTTTTGATGAATTTCCTGCCCGAGGCCAAGCGCCCCGCCGAGGCGATCAGTTTTCTGAAGGGCCGTCTGAAGGCATCTTATGCCACGCTGAACACGCATCTTGACGGTCGCGACTGGATCGCCGGCGCGGGCGTCTCGATCGCCGACACCGCCTGCTGCGGCTATCTTTATTACCCCGAGCCCTTCGGCTTCGACCGGGCCGACTGGCCGCATATCGACGCCTGGCTGACACGCCTGAGCGCGCTGCCCGGCTGGAAGCATCCCTATGACCTGATGCCCGGCTCACCCGCCGACCGCATCTGAACCAAGGAGACACCCATGACCGACGCCTATATCTATGACACCTGTCGCACCGTTCGCGGCAAGGGCCGCAAGGACGGCAGCCTGCACGAAGTCACCGCCGCGCGGCTTTCGGCCATCGCCCTGAACGCCATAAAGGAACGCAACGCACTCGATACCGCCGCGGTCGAGGACGTGATCTGGGGCAATGTCACGCAGGTCGGCGAACAGGGCGCCTGTCTGGCGCGCACCGCCGTTCTGGCCTCGGATTTCGATGAATGCGTGCCGGGTGTCAGCATCAACCGATTCTGCGCCTCGGGGCTGGAGGCGGTCAACATGGCCGCCAACCAGGTGCGCGGCGGTGCCGGCATGGCCTATGTCGCGGGCGGCGTCGAATGCATGAGCCGGGTCCCGATGGGCACCGATGGCGGGGCGATCGCGGTCGATCCGCAGATCGCCTTTGACAACTATTTCGTGCCGCAGGGGATTTCGGCGGACATCATCGCCACGATGTTCGGCTTCAGCCGCGATCAGGCCGATTCCATGGCCATCGAGAGCCAGAAACGCGCCGCGCAAGCCTGGTCCGAGGGCCGGTTCGCCAAATCCGTCGTGCCCGTGCGCGACATCAACGGCCTGACCATTCTGGACCGCGACGAGCACATGCGCCCCGAGACCGACATGCAGAGCCTGGGCGCGCTGAAACCGTCGTTCAAGGACATGGGCGAGGTGATGCCGGGCTTCGACAAGATCGCGCTGATGAAGTATCCGCAGCTCGAGGCGATCGAGCATATCCACCATGCCGGCAACTCTTCGGGAATCGTCGATGGCGCGGCCGCCGTGCTGGTCGGCAACAAGGAATTCGGCGAGAAATACGGGCTCAAGCCCCGCGCCCGCATCCGCACCACGGCCAAGATCGGCACCGATCCGACCCTGATGCTGACCGGCCCGGTGCCGGTGACGGAAAAGGCGCTGCGCGCGGCCGGTATGAGCATCGACGACATCGACCTGTTCGAGGTCAACGAGGCCTTTGCCTCGGTGGTGATGCGCTTCGAACAGGCGTTCGGCGTCGATCACGGCAAGGTCAATGTGAACGGTGGCGCGATCGCCATGGGCCACCCGCTGGGCGCGACCGGCGCCATCATCCTGGGCACGCTGCTGGACGAGTTGGAGCGCACGGGCAAGGGCACCGGCCTGGCCACCCTGTGCATCGGCTCGGGCATGGGGGCGGCCACCATCATCGAGCGGGTCTGATGCCCAAGCTCGATCTCGCCAGCGCCCCGGTCAAGACCGGCTCGATCTACCCCGAGCCCTATGCCGCGCAGATGGCCGGGCGTTCGTCGCGCAGCCTGGGCGCGTTGGCCGGCTTGACGCAGTTCGGCGTCAACCTGGTGACGCTGCAACCCGGCGCGCCGGCCTCGTTGCGGCACTGGCACCTGAAGGAGGACGAGTTCGCCATCGTCCTGTCGGGCGCGTTGATCCTGGTCGAGGATGACGGCGAAACCGTCATGCAACCCGGCGACTGCGCCGCCTGGAAGGCGGGCGTGCCCAATGGCCACCGGTTCGTCAACCGTTCATCCGCCCCGGCCAGCTTTCTGGTCGTGGGCACAAGCGCCGAGGACGAGGTGGCAACCTATTCCGACATTGACATGAAGATCCACATGGGGGGCGGAAAGCCCCGCTTCACCTATCACGATGGCAGCGCATGGACCGGACACCGCGACCTCGCGCCGAAGGGAGACACAGAATGACCGAATTCCACTATTCCGTCGACGCCGATGGCGTCGCCACCATCACCTGGGACGTGCCCGGCAAGTCGATGAACGTCATGTCCTTTGACGGTCTGCGCGAACTCGATACCTGCATCGACAAGCTTCTGGCCGACCCGGCGGTCAAGGGCGCGATCATCACCAGCGCCAAGCCCGATTTCGCCGGCGGGATGGACCTGAACGTTCTGGCCGAATTGCGCGACACTGCCGGCGATAACCCTGCGCAGGGCATTTTCGACGGCATCATGGAAACCCATCGCCTGTTTCGCAAGATCGAACGCGCGGGCATGGACCCAAAGACCCACAAGGGCGGCAAGCCGATCGTCGCGGCGCTGCCCGGCACCGCGATGGGGATCGGGCTGGAACTGCCGCTGGCCTGCCATCGCATCATCGCCGCCGACAACCCCAAGGCCCGCATCGGCCTGCCCGAAATCATGGTCGGCCTGTTCCCCGGCGGTGGCGGCACGATCCGGCTGGCCTACAAGCTGGGGGCCATGGCCGCCGCGCCCTATCTGCTGGAAGGCAAGGCCCAGGAGCCGAAGAAAATGAAAGCCGCCGGCATCATCGACGAGGTGGTCGCACCCGACGACCTGCTGGCGCGCGCCAAAGAATGGGTGCTGGGCGCCAAGGACTCGGATCTGGTCAAGCCCTGGGACACCAAGGGCTACAAGGTGCCGGGCGGCGCCCCCTATCACCCGGCGGGTTACATGACCTTTGTCGGGGCCTCGGTCATGGTGCATTCAAAGACTTGGGGCGTCTATCCGGCCGCAAAGGCACTTTTGTCGGCAGTGTATGAGGGGCTTCAGGTGCCCTTCGACACCGCGCTGAAGATCGAGGCGCGCTATTTCACCAACCTCTTGATGAACCCCTCGTCAGGGGCCATGGTGCGCTCGCTCTTCGTCAACAAGCAGGCACTGGAAAAGGGCGCGAACCGGCCTGATGTCCCGGACGAGCGGGTCAGCAAGCTGGGCGTTCTGGGGGCCGGCATGATGGGGGCCGGCATTGCCTATGTCAGTGCCAATGCCGGGATCGAGGTTGTTCTGATCGACGCCACGCAAGAGGCCGCCGACAAGGGCAAATCCTATTCCACCGAGATTCTGGACAAGGGCATCAAGCGCGGCAAAGTGACCGAAGACCGCAAGGCCGATGTCCTGGGCCGTATCAACGCCACCACCGATTACAGCGCGCTGGAAGGCTGCGACCTGGTGATCGAGGCGGTGTTCGAAGACCCGTCGGTCAAGGCCGAAGTCACCGCCAAGGCCGAAGCGGTGATTCCGGAAACGGCGATCTTCGCCTCGAACACCTCGACCCTGCCGATCACGGAACTGGCCAAGGCCAGCGATCGGCCCGAGCAATTTATCGGCATCCACTTCTTCAGCCCGGTAGACAAGATGATGCTGGTCGAAATCATCAAGGGCAAGGAAACCGGCACGCGCGCCGTCGCCAAAGCGCTGGATTACGTGCGTCAGATCCGCAAGACCCCGATCGTCGTCAACGACGAGCGTTTCTTCTATGCCAACCGCTGCATCATTCCCTATGTCAACGAGGGGATGCGCCTTGCCAAGGAAGGCGTCGCCCCGGCGCTGGTGGACAATGCCGCGCGCCTTCTGGGCTTTCCGGTGGGGCCGTTGCAACTGGTCGATGAAACCTCGCTGGATCTTGGGGCCAAGATCGCCAGGGCCACCAAGGCCGCGATGGGCGATGCCTATCCCGACGAGGCTGTGGACGAGGTGGTGTTCTGGATGGTCGAGCAGGGGCGCCTTGGCCGCAAGTCCAAGGCCGGCTTCTTTGACTACGACGACAGCGGCAAGCGGTTGGGCTACTGGCCGGGCCTGACCGAACGCTTCGGCCGGCTGGACGAACAGCCCGAACTGACCGAGGTGCAGCATCGCCTGATGATGGCGCAAGTCCTGGAAGCCGTGCGCGCCTATGAAAGCGGCGTGCTGGAAGACATTCGCGAAGGCGATGTCGGCGCCATTCTGGGCTGGGGCTTTGCGCCGTGGTCGGGTGGGCCGTTCGGCTGGCTGGACATCATCGGCGCCGCCCGCGCGGTCGAGATCTGCGACGACCTGGAGGCGCGCTTCGGCCCGCGGTTCAAGGCGCCGCAACTGCTGCGCGACATGGCCGCCAAAGGCGAAACCTTCTACGGCAGCAAGGCCAAGGCTGCCGCGTAAGCGCCATCAGCCCGGCATGACAAACGCAAGAGCCCGGCGCCTTGCGCGCCGGGCTTTCTGGCATACAGGGGATCACGAAACGAAAGCAGGCGCTTTCGTCAGTCGTTGCGCAACGCCATCATGAGCATCTCGCTCTGGGCGCGCGGCAGTTTGAAATACAGGCTCTTGTCGCCGTAATCCATCATCGCATCCGCCGAGGTCACGCGACCGGCCTGCGGGTTCGGACAATGCACAAGGGTCGTGCCATTGGCATAGATCACTTCCTCTTCGTTGAACTGCAAGGAAACGACCTTCATTTCACGGCTCGGCGGGACGCGGGTAATGCCCTTGTACCCCTCCAAAGAGGCCGCGCTGACCAGCGTGAACGGATCGCCGAACATGGCCTCGGCCTGATCGGACTCGATCAGCACCGCCTGTTCGGGCAACAGCGTCAATGCCGTGCGGTTGCCAAGGGCGCGTTCGGGCACCATCAGCGGCCAGACCGCGCGCGGCGCCTGATTGGCGGCGGTCCACAGCGTGCTGATCCCCACTGCCTTGAGCGGGCGCATGCCGTTGTCGAAGGTCACGACCCGGTCACCGGCCTGCAAATCCTCGACCGGTTGCCAGCCCATGTCGGTTGCCACAAGCGTGCCGGCGATGATCCCCTCGGCAATGGAATCGAAGTCACTCATGCCCGGCACCGCAGGCGACGACGACAGATCATTCGGCCAGACGTCGCTGCGATCGGACATCGAGAAGGAAGCAAACGGCTTCCGGTTGTTGGCGGTACTCACCCAGCTATGCAACATGGTTCACTCCTTTCGTGAACAACCCTGTATGTTCCGTGATGCCAGAGAACATCTCGGGCGTGGCGAAAGAAGGAGAAGTTTAAGGAATTTTATTGGTCATTCCTGCGTCGCATTTTGGGAAAATGCCACAATTGCCACCTGACTATCGCGATTTCCGGCAACAATATGTCGAAACAGCCAACACTGTATCCTCTAGAAAAACCAATCTTGGCGATTCGCAAAGATCATGGTTTCCCATTCGGAAACGCCACTGCGCTTTGGAAACAGACTGTGCAACGTCCTGGCCCAGGAACAGCGCGATCATCGCGCCTGCGACACGGATCAGGGCCGCGTCCGTTGCCATGAATCCGCCGACTGATTCGCGCACCCAGGCCCTGCAGCGCCGCGTGCCCGGCACCGCGCCCCTCCCTGCCGCCATCAAGCGCGGGCGCGATCCCGCACGATCGGTAGTGACGATCCTTGCCCTGACAAGCATTTTGCCGCCAATATGCCAGGCCGAAGCGGCAGGGACGCGCAAGGGGGGACACGCATGGGATGGCTGGATGACGAAACCGGGTTGGAAAAACGCCGCGCCAATCATGTGCCGCTGACGCCTCTGTCGTTCCTGCGTCGCGCCGCCGACATCTATGCGCATCGCGAGGCGCTGGTCTACGGTGCCACCCGGCGCAGCTATGCCGAATACGCGCAAAGGGTTTCGCGGCTGGCCTCGGCGCTGGCGGGTATGGGCGTGCGGCCCGGCCATGTGGTGGCGACCATCCTGCCCAACATCCCCGCCCATGCCGAGGCGCATTTCGGCGTGCCCGCCTGCGGCGCGGTGCTGAATGCGATCAACACCCGGCTGGATGTGGACACCGTTCGCTATATCCTGGATCACGGCGGCGCCAAGGTGGTTCTGGTGGACAGCGCCTTTATCGATCTGGCCGAGGATGCGATCGCCGGCGTCGCATCGCCCCCGCGCCTGATCGAGGTGCCCGATCCCGAGGCCGGCATATCCGCAACCGGGCGTCACCCGGTCTATGAGGACGTTCTGGCCGGTGGCGACCCCGGTGCCGAATGGCAGATGCCCCAGGACGAATGGGAAAGCATCGCCCTGAACTATACCTCGGGCACGACCGGGCGGCCCAAGGGCGTGGTCTATCACCACCGGGGCGCCTATCTGGCGGCCATGGGACAGGTGATCAGTTGGCGCATGGTGCTGTATCCGCGCTACCTGACCATCGTGCCGATGTTTCATTGCAACGCCTGGTGCCATCCGTGGATGATCCCGCTCATGGGGGGCGTGGTGATCTGCCTGCGCGACATCACCGCGCGCGGGATCTATCTGGCCATCGCGCATGAGAAAGCCACCCATTTCGGCGGCGCGCCCATCGTCTTGAACACGATCATCAATGCCGACGAGGACGCCCGCCTGCCCTTCGATCACACGGTCGAGGTGTTCACCGCCGGCGCGCCGCCCGCCGCCGCCACGCTGGCCGCGATCGAGCCGCTGGGCTTCAACGTCACGCAGGTCTATGGCCTGACCGAAACCTACGGCCCGGCCACGGAATGCACCTGGCATGAAGGGTTCGATACCCTGCCGGAAGAAGAGCGCGCGGCGGTCAAGGCGCGCACGGGCGTTCTGATGCCGTTCATGGAGGAGGTGACGGTCACCGACCCCGAGCTTGCGCCCGTGCCCCGCGACGGCGCCAGCCTGGGCGAGATCCTGCATCGCGGCAACGGGGTGATGAAAGGCTACTACAAGAACCCCGAGGCCTCCGAAGCGGCGTTCGCCGGCGGGTTTTTCCATTCCGGCGACATCGCCTATCGCCACGATGACGGCTATATCAAGATCGCCGATCGTGCCAAGGACATCATCATTTCAGGCGGCGAGAATGTCAGCTCGGTCGAGGTCGAGGGCGTGCTGATGCACCACCCGGCGGTGGCACTGGCCGCGGTCGTGGCAAAACCCGACACGACATGGGGGGAAGTTCCCTGCGCGTTCGTCGAACTGAAACCCGGCCGAACCGCCGCCGAGGATGAACTGATCGCCCATTGCCGTGCGCGGCTGGCGGGGTTCAAGACACCCAAACGGATCGTGTTTCAGGATCTTCCCAAGACTTCGACCGGCAAGATCCAGAAATTCGTCCTGCGCACACTGGCCAGAGAGGCGTAAGGGGGGCGCTGCCCCCCTCTGGCCTGCGGCCATTCACCCCCCGGCGTATTTTCGGCAAGATGAAGGGGCCGCGTCAGTTCTTCTTGCCCGCCGCCAGATCGAGCAGACGCCGGGCGATGACCTGCGCCTGGATCTCGGCCGCGCCCTCGAAGATATTGAGGATGCGCGCATCGCACAGGATCCGGCTGATCTGGTATTCCAGCGCGAAACCGTTGCCGCCATGGATCTGGAGCGCGTTGTCGGCGGCAGCCCAAGCCACCCGCGCGCCCAGGAGCTTGGCCATGCCGGCCTCAAGGTCGCAGCGCTTGTCATGGTCCTTTTGCCAGGCGCTGAAATAGGTCAGCTGGCGGGCGATCATGATCTCGACCGCCATCATGGCCAGCTTGTCGGCAACGCGCGGAAACTCGATCAGCGCCTTGCCGAACTGCTTGCGCTCAAGCGCGTATTGCAGCCCCGTTTCCAGCGCATTCTGCGCCACGCCAATGGCGCGCGCGGCGGTCTGGATGCGCGCCGATTCGAAGGTCTGCATCAATTGCTTGAAGCCCTTGCCCTCTTGCCCGCCGAGAAGGTTCTCGCCCTTGACCCGGAATCCGTCGAAGCCAAGCTCGTATTCCTTCATGCCCCGATAGCCCAGCACCGCGATCTCGCCGCCGCTCATCCCGGGCGTGGGGAACGGGTCGGCATCGGTGCCCGGCGTCTTTTCGGCCAGGAACATCGACAGCCCGCGATAATCGCTGGTTTCCGGATCGGTGCGCGCGAGCAGGGTCATGACATGGGTGCGCGCGGCATGGGTGATCCAGGTCTTGTTGCCGGTGATCACGTAGTCGTCGCCCTCGCTGGTCGCGCGCGTGCGCAACGCCCCGAGATCGGAGCCGGTGTTGGGTTCGGTGAAGACCGCCGTCGGCAGGATCTCGGCCGAGGCGATCTTGGGAAGCCAGTGCTCTTTCTGGGCCTCGGTGCCCCCTGCCAGGATCAACTCGGCCGCGATCTCGGACCGGGTGCCCAGCGAGCCGACACCGATATAGCCGCGGCTGAGTTCCTCGGACACGACCACCATCGACGCCTTGCTGAGGCCGAGCCCGCCATAGGCCTCGGGGATCGTCAGGCCGAACACACCGAGTTCCGCAAGCTCTGAGATGATCTCCATCGGGATCAGCTCATCCTTGAGGTGCCAGTCATGGGCATGCGGCGCCACGCGGTCGTCGGAAAACCGCCGGAACTGCTCGCGGATCATTTCCAGCTCGTCATCGAGCCCGGTTGCGCCGAAACTGGCCCGGCCGGCATTGTCGCACATCAAGGCCACCAGCCGGTTGCGCGCGGCGGGCGTGTTCGCGGCGATCAGCGTGGCGATCGCGCCGTCGTCGAACGCCCCCAGGTCGGCCCGGCCGAGCCCCAGATCGGCCGGGCGCAGGATCTCGCCCTGGTTCATGGGGATGCCGCCGACGATCTGCGCCAGGTATTCGCCGGCGCCGATCTGGGCGATCAGCGCCTCGATCTCGCCAAACTGCCCAGCCTCGGCCAGACGCTCGCTCCAGGCGCGGATCTGGCGCAGGCTTTCGACATAGGTGGCCAGCCACGCCAGGCCGTGCGCGGCGCGCTGATGCTGTTCCAGCAGGGCGCCGCTGACCTTGCCGTCGCGCGTCACCATAGCCAGCAGCCGCTGCGCCGCCGCATCCTGAAGCGCGGTCAACGGCGCCATCGCCGCGGTCAGAAGCGGGCGCAGATCTGTCAGCGGGCCTTCGGTGCGGGGCGGTTCCTGACCGTCATGGGGCATCGGGCGTCTCCTTCCGTGTTCGCAAGCCAGATAGTCCTTTCGCAGTTGCAGCGCAACATTAATTCAAGTCAGCCGCCCATCCTGCATGAAAGTGTCGCAGTGAATTTTCGGGATGCGATCCGTCACCGCCTGCGATATAGCGCAACGGGTTACGGAGGACAGAGATGGAATTGCTGTACGGCGGCCTGCCCTTTTGGGGTTTCGCGCTGGCCTGTGTCGTCACGCTGGTGTCGGGCTTCGTCAAGGGTGCGGTGGGTTTCGCCATGCCGCTGATCATGATCTCGGCCTTTTCCTCGTTCATGCCGCCCGACCTGGCGCTGGCCGCGCTGATCCTGTCGGTGCTGACGACGAATGTCCACCAGTCGCTGCGCTTTGGCCTGTCCGCCGCCTGGGCCTCGGCGGTGAAATACTGGCGTGTGATCGTCATGACCTGCCTGGGCATCGTGGTTTCGGCGCCATTCGTCGTGGTCTTGCCGCAACAATTGCTGTTCGTGCTGCTGGCCATCCCGGTGATGGGGTTCGCGCTGATGCAGCTGAGCGGTTGGAAACCGCTGATCCCGCATCGCTATCGCAATCCCACGGAATACGGGCTGGGGCTGGTTGGCGGGCTCTATGGCGGCATTTCGGGCATTTGGGGTCCGCCGGTGATCGTCTATCTGCTGGCCATCGGCACCGAGAAATCCGAGATGGTACGCGTCTTGGGCGTGGTCTTCATGATCGGCGCGGTGGTGCTGACCGGCGCGCATCTGGGGTCGGGGGTTCTGAACACCGAGACCCTGCCCTTCTCGGCGTTCCTGGTGATCCCGGCGGCGGCGGGCATGTGGCTGGGGTTTCAGTTGCAGGACCGGCTCGATGCCGAGCGATTCCGCTTTTGGACCCTGATCGTCTTGATGGTGATCGCGCTCAACCTGCTGCGCCGGGCGGTGTTCGGCTGAGCGAATACAGCGCCCCGCCCCGGCACAGGCCGTCCAGCTGTGGCAGATCTCGCGGCAAGACGACCTCGAATCCGGCGTGAAACAGCTCGTCTTCGCCGCTGAAGGCGGCGATGGTCCAGTCGCCGGGCTGAAGCTCGTCCTCGGTATCGAACTGAAAGAACACCTGCTCACCGACACCGGGCTGCACCATGGCATGCCAGCTTTGCCGCGTGATACCCTCAGGCGGCATCGGCGGATGCGTCACGACATAGCGCACCGGCACAGGCTCCTGCCCCGCCAGAACGAAGCGCAGGCCAAAGCCGGTGCCCAGCCGCGCGGGCGCGGTGGTGCCTTCGGCGCGGATCTCGATCGCGACATCGGGAACGTGGATCCAGCCTGCCGCCGTATCCGGGGCCGGGCGGCGCCCGCCTTCGGGCGGGGCGCAGATCAGGCCGCGGGTGACGGACTCGACCTGCGCGCTCAGCCGCAGCGGCGGTTCGGACAGGGCCGGCGCGGGCGCGACAGCCAGGGCAAGAAACAGGGCTGCAAGGCGGTGCATCATGGGTGAACGCATCCTTTGGCCATGCCGATCACACTGGCCGCCCCATGCCGCACTGTCAATCGCGCCTCAGCCGATCGCGGCAGCCTTCACATCGGCATCGATATGCGGCACGTATTGCGCGAAATTCTCGGCAAACATCGCCACCAGCTTGGCGGCCTGCACGTCATAGGCGTCGGAATCGGCCCAGGTCCGGCGCGGGTCCAGCAACACATCGGCCACGCCGGGCACCGAAACCGGCACATCGAAGCCGAAATTGGGATCCTTGCGGAACTCGGCATCGTTGAGCGAGCCGTTCAAAGCCGCGCTCAGCAGCGCGCGCGTGGCCTTGATCGGCATGCGCGAGCCGGTGCCATAGGCGCCGCCCGTCCAGCCGGTGTTGACCAGCCAGCAGTCGGCGCCGAATTCCTTGATCTTCTGTTGCAAGAGCTTGCCATAGACTTCGGGGCGGCGCGGCATGAAGGGCGCGCCGAAACAGGTCGAAAAGGTGGGCTCGGGCTCGGTCACGCCGCGTTCGGTGCCCGCCACCTTCGAGGTGAAGCCCGACAGGAAATGATACATCGCCTGTGCCGGGGTCAGCCGCGCGATCGGCGGCAGGACGCCGAAGGCATCGCAGGTCAGCATGATGACGTTGCGCGGATGCCCCGCCAGCGAATCCTCGGATGCATTCGAGATCGCCTCCAGCGGATAGGCAACGCGGGTGTTCGCGGTCAGGCTGTCATCCTCGAAATCCAGCGCCAGGGTTTCGGGGTCGAAGACCATGTTCTCGACCACGCTGGCAAAGCGGGTGGTCGTGGCATAGATCTCGGGCTCGGCCTCGGGGTCCAGGTTGATGGTCTTGGCATAGCAGCCACCTTCGAAGTTGAAGATGCCGGTGCCCGACCAGCCGTGCTCGTCATCGCCGACAAGCGTGCGTTCGGGGTCGGCCGACAGGGTGGTCTTGCCGGTGCCCGACAGGCCAAAAAACACGGCCGCATCCTTGGGTTCGTCGATGGCATGATTGGCCGAACAATGCATCGGCATCACGCCCTTTTCCGGCAGCAGATAGTTCAGCAGCGTGAAGACCGATTTCTTGTTCTCGCCGGCGTATTCGGTGTTCGCAATCAGGATCATCTTGCGATCGAAATTCATCGCGATCACGGTATCCGTGCGGCAGCCGTGGCGCTGGGGGTCGGCCTTGAACGACGGGCAATTCACGATGGTCCAGTCGGGCACGAAACCGTCAAGCTCATCGCGCGCGGGACGGCGCAGCAGATGGCGGATGAACAGGCCGTGCCAGGCCAGTTCCGTGACCACGCGCACATCCAGCCGGTGCGCCGGATCGGCCCCGCCGTAAAGATCCTGCACGAAATAGTCGCGCCCCTTCATATGCGCCAGCATGTCGTCATGCAGGCGGTCAAAGGCGTCGGGCGCCATGGCGGCGTTGTTGTCCCACCAGATGTGGTCTTCGACCGAAGGGGTGCGCACGACGAACTTGTCCTTGGGCGAGCGGCCGGTGAACTTGCCGGTCTTGACCAGAAGCGCGCCACCCTGCCCCAGCGTGCCCTCGCCGCGTTGCAAGGCGGCCTGCACCAGCGCCGGCTCGATCAGGTTATAGGCCACCGCGCCAAGCCCGGTGATGCCCTGATCCTCCAGCCGCTGTTTGGGGTTCACGCGTCCTGCCATCATATGCTCGCTCCTCGTGTCGTGCCAGACATGGCCAAATGGCCAAGACTTCCCGCCTCCCGGAAGTTGCGCGGTGCCCGGACGGACCCCGTCAAGGGCGCTATATCATGCCCGTGGCAGAAGGGAACAGGACACATCTGCCAGTTAGCGCAACCAGACAATTGTTACCGCAAACTGCGCGGCGCGCCGCAGAATTTGGGCAGCAGCAAGGAAATCCGATACCTTTTCATGGCTATTCTGTGCCCGATTCGTACTATTCGGTTGATTCCTGCTCACAAAAAAAAGAGTATGTCGAAAAAATACAATCAGAGCAGTAAGAGGACAGGCCCATGTCGAAGATTGCCCTTGTCGACGATGACAGAAACATCCTGACTTCGGTCTCGATCTCGCTGGAAGCCGAAGGGTTTGAGGTCGAAACCTATAACGACGGCCAGTCGGCGCTGGATGCGTTCAACCGCAAATTGCCCGATATGGCCGTGCTGGACATCAAGATGCCCCGCATGGACGGCATGGAACTGCTGCAACGTCTGCGGCAGAAAACCCAGATGCCGGTGATCTTCCTGACCTCCAAGGATGACGAGATCGACGAGGTTCTGGGCCTGCGCATGGGGGCGGACGACTATGTCAAGAAGCCGTTCTCGCAGCGCCTCTTGATCGAACGCATCCGCTCGCTTCTGCGCCGCCAGCAAGCGGTCGAGAACAACGAAGTCGGCACCACCGAAGATACCAAGGTCATGGTGCGCGGCAGCCTGACGATGGACCCGTTGCGCCATTCGGTCACCTGGAAAGGGCAGGACGTGACCCTGACCGTGACCGAATTCCTGTTGCTTCAGGCCCTGGCCCAGCGCCCCGGTTTCGTGAAAAGCCGCGATCAGCTGATGGACGTGGCCTATGACGACCAGGTCTATGTCGATGACCGCACGATCGACAGCCACATCAAGCGCCTGCGCAAGAAGATGCGCTCGGTCGACCCGGAATTCTCGTCGATCGAGACGCTTTACGGCATCGGCTACAAGTACAACGAAGCCTGAGCGCGGCGACGGATCGGAACCCGCAACCCACATGGCCGCAGAAACACAGGTGATCAGAGCTACCGGCGGATCGGGCAACGAGGTCGTTCTGGGCGAGGACTGGGTACGCCCCCAAAGCGCCGTTGACAGCGAGGTGCGCATTCGCCGCGCCCGCCGAGGCATCCTGTCGATCTTTCGCTCGCCGCTGGCGCGCAAGATCATCCTGTTCAACATGCTGGCACTGGTCCTGCTGGTCGCGGGCGTGCTGTTCACCAATCCGTTTCGCGACACGCTGGCACGTCAGCACGAAACTGCGCTGATCGCCCAGGCGCAGGGTCTGGCCGACCTCATGGCAGTCCTGCCCGAGATCGGCGGCACCGAAGGCTACGACGATCCGCAGGCGCTTGACCAGCGTACCGATGCCCTGTCGCGGCTCTCGCTGGGTCCGCATACCGAGATCCTGTTGTTGTCGGCCGATGGCACGGTCGAGACCGCGCAAAGCGGCGATCAGGCGCCGGCCCCGTCCGCGGATGACGACGACCGTCGCACGCTGATTTCCGACACGCTGGACTCGATCTGGGGTCTGCTGGCCGGCCTCAGCCTGTCCGACGGCACGCAACCCGAGGACGCCGAAACGCTGGTGGCGGGGCTGCACGAACAGGCCATGACCGGCACCAGCGCCAGCCGGGTCGAGCGGCTGGAGGGGCGCTTTCGCATGATCGTCGCGGCCCCCGTCCTGGTCGATGGAACCGCGGTCGGATCGGTCGTCATGCAACAGATCCCGGTCGAGATCGACCGCATGCTGCGCGCCGAGCGCGAGCAGGTCTTGCAGATGTTCCTGGTCGCGCTTCTGGTCTCGGTGGGCCTGAGCCTGGTTCTGGCCTCGACCATCGCCAACCCGCTGGCCGATCTGGCCACCGCGGCCGAACTGGGCCGCGACCGCAATGCACGACGGATGTCGCCCGGACGCGTGCGCATCCCCGACCTGACCGGCCGCCCGGACGAGATCGGGCGGCTGTCGGCGGCGATGCGGGGTATGGTCTCGGCGCTGTATGACCGGATCGACGCGAACGAACAATTCGCCGCCGATGTCGCGCATGAGATCAAGAACCCGCTGGCCAGCCTGCGCTCGGCTGTCGGCACGCTGCGCGTGGCCAAGCGCGACGACCAGATCGCGCGGCTTCTGGATGTGGTGGAACATGACGTTCGCCGCCTGGACCGGCTGATTTCCGACACGTCGAACGCCTCGCGCCTGGACAGCGAACTGGTCAAGGAAGAGGAAGAGACCTTCAACCTGTGCAAGACGCTAGACAATCTCAGCCAGCATCTGGCGCAGGAGGCGCAGGCGAAAGGCGTCGAATTCATTTCCGAACTGCCGCGCGAGGCCATCATGATCCAGGGGCTTGAGGCCCGGCTGGCGCAGGTCTTCGTCAACCTGATCTCCAACGCCATCTCGTTCTGCCAGGCGGGCGATGCGGTCCGGATCTGGGCGCGCAAGCGCGAGAACCGGGTTCTCGTCGTGGTCGAGGACACCGGCCCCGGCATCCCCGAACAGGCGCTGTCCAAGGTGTTCAAGCGGTTCTATTCGGAACGGCCGCAGGACCAGTTCGGCAACCATTCGGGGCTGGGGCTGGCGATCTCTAAGCAGATCATCGAGGCCCATGGCGGCGTCATCTGGGCCGAGAATATCCGGCCTACCCATGCCGACCCGAATTCGCCGCCGCTGGGCGCGCGCTTCGTTGTCGGCCTGCCGCTTTGAGCACGCGCGCGCATCCGCCGAACCTTCACGCCAGCACCGTGGCCTTCGGGCCGCAGGCCGGCATCCTCATCACCGGGCCGTCGGGTTCGGGCAAGACCGCGCTGGCGCTGGCGCTCATTGCGCAAGGGGCGCAACTGGTGGCCGACGACCAGACGCTGGTCTGCCGTGTCGATGATGCGCTTTACGCCCGCGCACCCCGCGCGATCGCCGGTCTGATGGAAGTGCGCGGCATGGGATTGGCTCGCCTGAACACGCGACGCCTGGCACGCCTGCGGCTGGTCATCGACCTTGGCGAGGGTCCGCCGCAACGGCTGCCGCCGGCGCAGTCGCGAACCATCGCGGGCGTCGCGCTTGCGTTGCTGCACCGCCCGTCGCCGCGCCTTTTACCGCTCGCGATCCGGCACTATATGATGGCACTCGAACGCGATGGATAGAACAGGCAAACAGATGGCGGCGCCGATCGCACACCGCGCACATGTGGTCATGGTCTCGGGCCCTTCGGGGGCCGGTCGGTCATCGGCCATCAACGCGCTTGAGGATCTGGGCTTCGAGGCCATCGACAACCTGCCGCTGTCGCTGATCCCGCGCCTGCTGGACGGCCCGCCCCTGCCCCGCCCCGTCGCGCTTGGCGTCGATGTGCGCAACCGCGACTTTTCATCCGACGGCATGATCGAGGTGCTCGACAGCCTGCACCGCGAGGCCCGGCTTTCGGCCGAGCTGCTGTTTCTGGATTGCGAAACGGACACGCTGGTGCGCCGCTATTCCGAAACCCGCCGCCGCCACCCGCTCAGCCCCGATGACACGCCGCTGACCGGCATCCTGCGCGAGCAGGAGCTGCTGGCCCCGATCCGCGAACGCGCCGATGTGCTGATCGACACATCGGACCTGACCCCGCACGAGCTGCGCGCCGAGGTGGCGCGCTGGTTCGCCCCGCAGACCGGTGTGCCGATGGCGCTTTCGGTGCAATCGTTTTCCTACAAGCGGGGGTTGCCGCGCGGGGTCGATATGGTTTTTGACTGCCGGTTTCTGGCCAACCCGCACTGGGATCCCGACCTGCGCCCCCATGACGGACGCCACCCCGATGTCGTTGCCCATATCGAGGCCGATCCCCGCTTCGCGCCGTTCTTCGACCGGGTACATGATCTTGTCGCCTCGCTGCTGGAACCCTTCGTCGAAGAGGGCAAGGCCAGCCTGACCATCGCCTTCGGCTGCACCGGCGGCAAGCATCGCTCGGTGGCGGTGGCCGAGAAAATGGCAAAGGCGCTTGCGGATCACGGCTGGCGGGTGTCAAAGAGGCACAGAGAAATAGAGCGGCAGTCGAAAGACGGACCAAGCGGTGAAGCAAGGGTAAAGGCGTGATCGGAATTGTGATCGTCGCGCATGGAGGGCTGGCGCGGGAATATCTTGCGGCAGTCGAACATGTGGTCGGCAAACAGGAAGGCATTCGCGCCATTTCCATCGAATACGACCACGACCGCGCCGCCAAGCAGGACGAGATCTGTCGCGCCGCCAACGCCGTGGACAGCGGCGGCGGGGTGCTGGTCGTCACCGACATGTTCGGCGGCTCGCCCTCGAACCTGTCACTGCCCGCTTGCCTGTCGCCGAACCGGCGCATCCTTTACGGCGCCAACCTGCCGATGCTCATCAAGCTTGCGAAATCACGTCATTTCAGCGTGGCCGAGGCCACGGCCCTCGCGCTCGAAGCCGGGCGCAAATACATCAACAGCATTGAAGTCACCGGGAGGCAGGGAATTTGAGTGCCGAACGCATTTTGCAGATCGTCAACGAAAAGGGCCTTCACGCCCGCGCCTCGGCCAAGTTCGTCGAGGTTGTCGAGCGTTTCGACGCCAGCGCCGAAGTGGAAAAGGACGGGATGAGCGTGTCGGGCGATTCCATCATGGGCCTTTTGATGCTTGCCGCCTCGCGCGGATCCGAAATCGTGGTCCGCACGTCCGGCACCGAGGCTGATCCCCTGATGGATGAGCTGGAACGCCTTGTCGCCAGTCGTTTCGGCGAGACCTTCTGATCAGGAACCGGGGCGCGCGTCCGTCTCAAGTGGCGGAAATGTCCCCAACGCGGGGGTGCGAAACCCCATGGCCGCCCAGGCAGTCAGCAAGCGCGCCATAAAACGCACCGTATGGCGGCGGGGGTTGGGCACATCCGGCGACAGCCGCGCGGGCGCGGGGTGATCCATGACCATTGTTCGCATCTCAAGCGCCGGCAGCGTCGTGGGTGGCCAGAGCTTGCCATAAACGCTCAGCCAATGCCCCTGCGTGATCTCCAGAAACATAGGCGTATTGCAGCAGGTCGCGACCACCCGACGGGTGCCGGATTTCGCGCTCAGGCGCAACTCGGCCAGCTTGCCCGATCCGATCCGCACCCGATCCTTGCGATAGAGCACGTAGCGGGTGGTATCGTTCTTTTCCTGAAGGTCGACGCCCAGTCGGTCATGCAACAGCTTCGCGGCCTTGCGGCAGGACTGGCAGGCACATTCGGCCGACAGGATCGGCGGCCCCTTGAGCGTCAGGGAAACCTGACCACAGGCGCACGTCAGCGTCGTGTCATCCATGCGTCCCCCTACCGGGTCGGCACCGGTACCTCACCGCGGTAATCGTAGAATCCGCGCTGGGTCTTGCGGCCCAGCCAGCCGGCCTCGACATATTTGGTCAGCAGCGGACAGGGGCGATATTTGGTATCGGCCAGCCCGTCATGCAGCACGTTCATGATCGCAAGGCAGGTATCCAGCCCGATGAAATCGGCCAGTTCCAGCGGGCCCATGGGGTGATTGGCGCCCAGCTTCAGCGACTCGTCGATCGACCTCACGTTGCCGACCCCTTCGTAAAGCGTATAGACCGCCTCGTTGATCATCGGCATCAGAATGCGGTTGACGATGAAGGCGGGAAAATCCTCGGCGCTGGCCGCGGTCTTGCCCAGTTTCTCGACCACCGCCAGCAAGGTCTTGTAAGTCTCTGCGTCGGTGGCAATGCCGCGGATCAGTTCGACCAGTTGCATCACCGGAACCGGGTTCATGAAATGGAATCCCATGAACTTTTCGGGCCGGTCGGTGCGGCTTGCCAACCGGGTGATCGAGATCGACGAGGTGTTCGAGGTCAGGATCGTGTGCGGCGTCAGATGCGGTTGCAGGTCTTCGAAGATGGCTTGCTTGATTGTCTCGCGCTCGGTCGCGGCCTCGATGATCAGGTCGGATGCCCCCAGATCGGGCAGGTTCGTGGTGATCTTGATTCGCGCCATCGCTGCGGCTTTTTCGTCGGCGGGAATCTTGCTGCGCGACACCTGGCGCTCCAGGTTCTTGTCGATCAGCGCGATGGCCTTGTCCAACGCCTCTTGCGAGATGTCGTTGAGCAGAACCTCGAACCCGGCAAGGGCGAACACATGGGCGATGCCGTTGCCCATTTGCCCCGCACCAACGATTCCGACGGTCCTGATATCCATGTCTTTCCCCGCAAACAATTCTGGCGTGACCTTATGCCTCGTCGCGCGACGGGTGCAAGCCTTTAGCACCCCGTCGCCCGTGATCCGGTAAGGGCTTGGTAATGCCTTGGCCGGATACTGGATGACGGGTGTAGGAAGTGAAGTGGTGTCATGCAACAGATTCAACCGGATTCACCGGGCAGATTGCCCGTATCCGCTGCCGTGCCGGCCGGTGCCGCGCGGCATGACGGGCTGATACTCATCGGCATGGGGGGCGAGACGATCCTGCATGCGCGGCTGCTGGCGCCGGTGGTGCACAGGCTGTTGTCGCCAGGCGCCTTGATCGAGGGGATCGACCGGCGCCTGAACGATCCGTGGCTGCACGCGGCTGCGCGAAGGGCACGCGCGGCAATCATGCTGCTGCCGCCGCTGGGCAACCAGTGCAACCCGCTCTACAGCGTGCACCCACGGCGCAACGACCGGTTTCTTGCCGCGCGCGCGCCCCTCAGGGCCCTGTTTCCCGAGGTCGATTTCACCGAGTTCGATTTCACCGGCCACATGCTGGGCGCATTGGCGGCCACCTGCCCCGAACGGTTCGCGCACGCGCGACAGGCTCTGCAACAGGCCTGGCTTGAAAAACTGGCGGCCCTGATGGCGCATATGCCGGATCGCGGCGTGCTGTTGCACCATCACGGGCCGGCCTGGCTGCCATTGCCGCCGATCGCCGGTGCGGCGGGCACCTGGCCGGTTCTGCACGTCGATTGCGCCGACGCCGACGATGCCACGCGCCGGATTCGCGCCGCGCTCGGCCCGGCCTTGCGCGGTCTTCTGGCCTGAAACGCAAACGGCCCGCCGGGTGGGCGGGCCGCGTTGAGGCGCTGTGGTCGCCTTACAGCTTTTCGGTCAGTTCCGGCACGATCTGGAACAGGTCGCCCACCAGCCCGTAATCGGCCACCTGGAAGATCGGGGCTTCCTCGTCCTTGTTGATGGCGACGATGACCTTGGAATCCTTCATCCCCGCCAGGTGCTGGATCGCCCCCGAAATGCCGACCGCGACATAGAGATCGGGCGCGACAACCTTGCCCGTCTGCCCGACCTGCCAGTCGTTGGGCGCATAGCCCGAATCGACGGCCGCGCGGCTGGCGCCGACCGCGGCGCCCAGCTTGTCGGCCAGCCCTTCGATCAGGGCGAAATTCTCTTCCGAGCCGACGCCGCGCCCGCCCGAGACCACGATCTTGGCCGAGGTCAGTTCGGGGCGGTCGGATTCGGCCACCTTGTCCTCGACCCATTCGGTCAGGCCGGGGTTGGCGGGCACATCGATGGTTTCGACCGACGCCGAACCCCCATCGCCCGCCGCGTCGAAGGTCGAGGTCCGCACGGTCACGACCTTGACCTTGTCCGACGACTTGACGGTCTGGATGGCGTTGCCGGCATAGATCGGGCGCTCGAACGTATCGGCATCGACCACGCCGGACACGTCCGAAATCACCATCACGTCCAGCAGCGCCGCAACGCGGGGCAGGATGTTCTTGGCATCCGTCGTGGCGGGCGCAAAGATGTGGCTATAGCCGTCGGCCAGGCCGGCGATCAGCGCGGCGGTCGGTTCGGCCAGGCGGTGGCCCAGGCTGGCATCCTCGGCAACCAGCACCTTGGCCACGCCGTCGATCTTGGCGGCCTCGGCGCCCGCATCGGCGGCGCGCGCACCGGCACACAACACCGTCACATCGCCCACGGTCCTGGCGGCGGTCACGGACTTGGCGGTGGCATCACGGTTCAACGCGCCATCGGTCACTTCGGCAAGAAGAAGAACAGCCATCTTACAGCACCCCCGCTTCGTCTTTCAGTTTGGTGATCAGCTCATCCACGGACCCGACCTTGACACCCGCCTTGCGCGCCTCGGGCTCGGCGGTCTTGACGATCGTCAGGCGCGGCGCGGCATCGACGCCGTAGTCGGCGGCGGTCTTTTCATCCAGCGGCTTTTTCTTGGCCTTCATGATGTTGGGCAAGCTGGCATAGCGCGGCTCGTTCAGGCGCAGATCGACGGTGATGATGCACGGCAGCTTGGCCTTGATCGTCTGCAAGCCGCCGTCCACTTCGCGCGTGACGATGGCATGGCCATCCTCGACATTGACCTCCGAGGCAAAGGCTGCCTGGCTCCAGCCCAGAAGCGCCGACAGCATCTGGCCGGTCGCGTTCATGTCGTTGTCGATCGCCTGCTTGCCGGCCAGGACGATCTCGGGCTTTTCCTCGTCGATCACGGCTTTCAGAAGCTTGGCAACGGCCAGCGGCTCGATATCGTTGTGTACGTCGTCGGCGGCCACGATCAGGATCGCCCGGTCGGCACCCATCGCCAGCGCGGTGCGCAGCGTTTCCTGCGCCTGCTTCACGCCGATCGACACCGCGACCACTTCCTCTGCGACACCCTTTTCCTTCAGACGGATCGCCTCTTCGACGGCAATCTCGTCAAAGGGGTTCATCGACATCTTCACATTCGCCAGATCGACACCGCTGCCATCCGATTTCACACGGACCTTGACGTTATAGTCGATCACCCGCTTCACCGGGACCAATACCTTCATGCGCGTCCACTCCCTCGTTCAAGGCGCGCTGCAAACGCAGCATGCCAGATGGATTCATGCCCTCGCTTCCTAACCACTCTGAACCGGGGACAACAGAGAAAAATCGACACAAACGACCCTCCGAACGCCGCGTTTTGCCGCGGCGCGGAAATGTTAGCGTCAGCGGTTCGCGCCCGGCACCCACAGGATGTCGGCCGCGCCGTTTTCATTCGCGACGCGCCCGGCCACGAAGAACCAGTCCGACAGGCGGTTCAGATAGCGCAGCGCGGCATCGTTCACGGTTTCATGGCGCGCCAGATCCACCGCCAGCCGCTCGGCCCGGCGCGACACGGTGCGGCACAGGTGCAGATGCGCGGCCAGCGCCGAGCCACCCGGCAGGATGAAGCTGCGCAGCGGCGCCAGATCGGCATTCATGGCGTCGATCTCGGCCTCAAGCCGGTCCACCTGCGCATCGCTCATGCGCAATGGGGTATAGGCGGCCTCGCGGTCGCGCTCCATGTCCGGGCGGCACAGGTCGGCGCCCAGATCGAACAGGTCGTTCTGGATGCGCGCCAGCGCCTCGGCCATGTCGCCTTCGGCATGGAGCCGGGCCAGCCCGACCGTGGCGTTGGTTTCATCGACGGTGCCATAGGCCTCGACCCTGGGGCTGTCCTTGGGTACGCGCGCGCCGTCGCCCAGCGCGGTTTCGCCCTTGTCACCGGTTCTGGTGTAGATCTTGTTCAGAACGACCATGGCTTACCCCTGTGTCTTGAACCAGGCAAAGGCCACGATCAGGATCACGGCCACGAATTGCGCCGCCAGCCGGTAACGCATCAGCTTGTTGGCATTCTTGCGATTGAACTCGCCGCCCTTGGCGAAACTGCCGACACCGACGATCAGGATCGCCAGCACCACCAGCGAGGCAATCGCGGCCACGATGAACAGCGGATCGTTGAGAAGCATGGGCGCCTCCTTTTGCTGCGCTCAGATGTAGCGGCTTTGCCCGGCAATGCCAGCCCCTAGCACGGATCAGCCCTTGTTCACCAGCCAGTCCATTGCCCGCAGCGGCAGCAATCGGCCCAGAATCGCCATTGCGCGGGTCGGGGTCGTGACATGGTATCGCGGCCTGGGGCGCGGGCTTTCCAGCGCGTGCACAAGCCGCGCACTGACCGCCGATGGCGGCAGTTCGAACCGGTCGGGGCCTTTCGCGGTATAGAGCCGCTTGAGAAGGGTATTGCGATAGAGCCCGGCGCGCGGGCTGTTTTCCCAGTCGATCCAGCGTTCGAAATGGGGAATGGAATTGACGCGGATACGGCTGGTGATGGGGCCGGGTTCGATCAGGATCACATGGATCGGCGTGTCGCGCATCTCCAGCCGCAAGACATGGGTCAGCCCCTCCAGCGCGTATTTGGTTGCCACATAGGCGCCGCGCCATTTCAACGGGGTGAACCCCAGAACCGAGGAACAATTGACGATCCGGCCATGCCCCTGCGCGCGCATGACCGGCAGAACCCGGCGGGTCAGGTCATGCCAGCCAAACAGATTGGCCTCGAAAATGGCGCGCAGGGCCTCGGTCGGCAGATCCTCGACCGCGCCCGGCGTCGCATGGGCACCGTTGTTGAACACCGCGTCCAGCCGCCCGCCGGTGGCCGCCAGAAGCTGGGCCAGCGCCGTTTCGATGCTGTGCGGATCGGTGTAATCCAGTTGCGGGCTGTCAAACCCCTCGGCCACCCGGCGCGCGCAATCCTCGGGCTTGCGGCAGGCGGCGAACACCCGCCAGCCGCGACGCGCCAGCGTGCGCGCACCGTCCAGCCCGATCCCCGAGGAACATCCGGTGATCAGCACCACGGGTCGATCGTCAGGCATCAAGGCGTGTTCCTGATTCAGCCTGAATCCTGACGGGCCCAGGCGTCGAGCTTGCGATAAAGCGTCGAGGCCGAAACATCAAGTTCACGCGCCGCCCGCGGAACCGAACCGTTGTGGCGGCGCAAGGTGTCTTCGATCACCATGCGTTCGATCTGGGCCAGCGTGCGCCCCGCCAGATCGCCCAGCCCCGACCCCGTCTGCGCCGGGGCGCCATTGGGCTGATCGCAGCGATGGTCGGGCGTCAGGTCGGGTGGCAGCATCTCGGGCGTGACCAGCGGACCGTCGTTGAGCACCACGACATTGCGCAGGACATTGATCAACTGGCGCACATTCCCCGGCCAGGGCAGGCTGCGAAACAGATCCTTCACGCGCGGGTCCAGTCCGTGAAAGACATGCCCCTCTTCCTCGGCCATCCGGGCGACCAGCGTTTCGGCAATCTCGATCACGTCGTCCCCGCGCATCTGCAGCGGCGGCATATGGATCGGCACGACATGCAGCCGGTAATACAGATCCTCGCGGAAATTGCCGCGGCGCACCTCTTCCAGCGGATCGCGGTTGGTGGCGCAGACGATCCGCACATTGATCTTGCGCGGCTTGGTGGCCCCGACCGGGGTTATCGTCGATGTCTGCAGGAACCGCAGCAACTTGGTCTGAAGGTTCAGATCCATTTCGCAGATCTCGTCCAGAAACAGCGTGCCCCCGTCCGCCGCCGCTGCCGCACCGATCTTGTCCGCGATCGCGCCGGTGAACGAGCCGCGCAAATGACCGAACACCTCGGATTCCAGCAGATCGATCGGAATCGCCCCGCAGTTCAGCGCGATGAAGGGCCCGCGCGCGCGGGCGCTGGTGGCGTGCACCGCCTCGGCGCACAATTCCTTGCCGGTGCCGCTTTCGCCGGTGATGAAGACCGTCGCCATCGACCGCCCGACCGAGCGGATCTTGTCATAGACGGCCCGCATCGCCGGCGACTTGCCGATGAAGGGGGCCAGAACCGGCGTCTCGGCAGCCTGCGCGCGGGCGGGAACGCGGTGGCGCACGGCCCTGCGCGCATTTTCCACTGCGGCCAGCAGGCGCTGGTCGTCAAAGGGCTTGACCAAGAATTCATGCGCGCCTGCGCGCATCATCTCGACCGCCTTGTTGATCGAACCGTTGGCGGTAATGACGGTCACGCAGGTCTGCGGCTCCATTTCCAGAAAGTCCCGCATCACCTCCAGCCCGGCACGATCGGGCAGCATCAGGTCCAGCAGCACCACGCGCGATCGCAGGCGGCGGAACTCGGCCATGCCCTCGGACGCCGTGCCGCAGGCCACCACGTCGAACCCCGCGCGCGTCAGCGCCGAGGCGTAGATCATTTGCAATGACGGCGTATCCTCGATCAGCAGGATCGTGTCCGATAGGGGTGATGGTTCCTTCATGGTCGCAGCGAGGCCCGTTCGGCAGCTTCCAGCACCGAAACGACACGATCCATTTCCTGGCTTACCGACAACACCAAGACCGCCAATGCGCCCGCACTCACCTGCTCGGCCGAATGGTGCAGCGTCTGGGCCAGTGCGGCCAGCCGCTGCGCCCCGATCGTTGACGCCAGGCCCTTGATCTCATGTGCGATCTTGCTCACCATCACCGGTTCGCTCTCATCGAGTCCCGCGGTCATGCGACGAAAGTCTGACAAAAGCTGCGCACAGAGATCGCGGCGCATCGCATCATCGCCAATGTCCAGGATGCCCGAGAGTATCGTCTGGTCGAAATCTCGTGCAACTGACGCGGCATCGTCGTCAAAAAGCGGGTTTTGATTCATGGAAACAGCACGTTCTTTACCAACCACCTGAAAACACTGTGTCCCCAATCCCTGGCACAATCAAGGGATGAATCGGGTTTCCTTGGGGCATGGATGAACAGTTTGCATCCTCCGCCCCAAGGGGGATGCCTGACTACTCAAGCCTTTGGATAGCCAACTTTTTTCAACCCTGCTGCAACCTCGTCCAGAATTGCCGGGTCATCAATCGTGGCGGGAATGCGATAGTCCTCGCCATCGGCGATCTTTGCCATCGTCGCCCGCAGGATCTTGCCCGAGCGCGTCTTGGGCAGGCGGTCCACCACGACGGCCAGCTTGAACGCCGCGACCGGCCCGATCCTGTCACGCACCAGATCGACGCATTCGCGCACCACCTCCTGCTGGTCACGGCTGACGCCCTTGTTCAGGCACAGAAATCCCAGCGGCAACTGGCCCTTCAACGTATCGGCGACCCCGATCACGGCGCATTCGCCGACATCGGGATGACTGGCCAGAACCTCTTCCATCGCGCCGGTGGACAGGCGGTGGCCGGCGACGTTGATCACGTCATCGGTGCGCGCCATGATATAGACATAGCCGTCTTCGTCGACATACCCGGCATCGCCGGTTTCGTAGAAGCCGGGAAAGGTCGCGAGATAGGATTTCACGAACCGCTCTTCGGCATTCCACAGGTTCGGCAGGGTGCCGGGCGGCAACGGCAGCCGGATCGCGATGGCCCCAAGCGTGCCGGGCTCGACCGGCTTGCCGCCCTCGTCCAGAACCTGCACGTCATAGCCCGGCATCGGCAGCGACGGACTGCCGATCTTGACCGGCTGGGGCTCATACCCCTGCGGGTTGCCACAGATCGGCCAGCCGGTTTCGGTCTGCCACCAGTGATCGATCACCGGCACCTTCAGCTTGTCCTGCGCCCAGATCACGGTGTCGGGGTCGGCCCGTTCGCCCGCCAGATACAGGGTCCGCAGGCGCGACAGATCGTATTTCGAAACGAAATCGCCCGCCGGATCCTCGCGCTTGATGGCGCGAAAGGCCGTGGGCGCGGTGAAAAAGCTGACCACGCCATGTTCCTCGATGACGCGCCAGAACGTGCCGGCGTCGGGGGTGCCCACGGGCTTGCCCTCGAACACGATGCTGGTCGCCCCATGCAAGAGGGGGCCATAGACGATATAGCTGTGACCAACCACCCAGCCCACGTCCGAGGCGGTCCAGAACACCTCGCCGGGGTTGACGTTGTAATGGTTCTTCATCGTCCAGGCCAGCGCCACCAGATACCCGGCCGTGGCGCGGATCACGCCCTTGGGTTGGCCGGTCGTCCCCGAGGTGTAAAGCACATAAAGGGGGTGATCGCCCTCGACCGGCACGCAATCGGCGGATGCCACGCCAAACTGGAACGCGTGCCAGTCCAGGTCGCGCCCCGGCGTCAGTTGCGCAACCTCTTGCTCGCGCTGGAAAATCACGCAGAACTCGGGCTTGTGCGCGGCCTGTTCGATCGCGGCATCCAGAAGCGGCTTGTAATGGACCACCCGCCCCGGCTCGACCCCGCAGGACGCCGCCAGAACCGCCTTGGGGCGCGCATCGTCGATACGTGCCGCCAGCTCGCGCGCGGCAAATCCGCCAAAGACCACCGAATGGATCGCCCCCAGCCGCGCGCAGGCCAGCATTGCCTCGATCGCCTGGGGGATCATCGGCATGTAGATCACGACGCGATCGCCCTTTTGCACGCCGCGCGCCTGCAAGGCCCCGGCCAGCGATGCCACGCGATCGCGCAGTTCGGCATAGGTGATGGTTTGGCGGGTATGCGTCACCGGGCTGTCATGGATCAGCGCCGCCTGCGCCCCGCGACCGGCCTCGACATGCCGATCCACCGCGTTCCAGCAGGCATTGACGCGCGCATCCTTGAACCATTCGTAGATCGGTGCGCGCTCGGCGAACAGGGCCTGCGTTGGCGGGCTGTCCCAGTCGATCGCCCCTGCCTGCTCCATCCAGAAGCCTTCGGGGTCGGTGATCGACCAGCGGTGCAGATCGGCATAGCGCATGGGGGTCCTCCTCCTCGGTTCCGAAGATCAGTTACGCGACGACGGGCCGCCCATGCAACGCTGTTACCGAATGACACCGCCGCCCTGGTCATAGAAACGACCGCTCAATCGGCCCGCCGGCGGCAAATTGCCGCGCAGGACCTTGCAAACCATGCGCCGACGCAGCCCGCAGGCCGCGCGAATCACGTCTCAGCCGTAATGCGACACCGGGGTTCCCGCGATCGCGGCCATGTTCAGCAAGCCGCGCGCGGTGATCGAGGGCGTGACGATATGCGCGCGGTTTCCCATGCCCATCAGGATCGGCCCCACCTCCAGCCCGCCGCCGCGCGCCTTGAGGATGTTGCGAACGGCGCTGGCCGCATCGGTCGAGGAAAACACCAGCACATTCGCCAGCCCCTGCATGCGCGAGCGCGGAAAGATCCGCGCGCGCAACTCGGGGTCGAAGGCGGCATCGACATGCATTTCCCCTTCGTATTCGCAGCTCAGATCCATCGCATCCAGAATATCCAGCGCCGCCCGCATCCGCCGCCCCGATGACGTGTCCAGCGTGCCGAACTGCGAATGCGAGCACAGCGCGATCTTGGGCGTCACCCCGAACCGGCGCGCATGCCGCGCCGCCCCGATCACCGTCTCGGCAATCTGTTCGGGCGTGGGTTCGGCGTTGATCTGGGTGTCGGCGATGAACAGCGGCCCCTCGGACTGGATGATCAGGCTCAAGGCCCCGACCGGCTGCAACCCGTCGCGCGCCAGCACTTCGCGCACGTAGTTCAGATGCCACAGATACTGGCCAAACGCGCCACAGATCATGCTGTCGGCCTCGTTGCGGTGAACCATCACCGCGGCGATCGCGGTCGTGTTGGTGCGCAAGATCGCCTTGGCCACATCGGGGGTAACGCCGCGCCGCTCCATCAGGCGGTGATAGGTCTCCCAGTATTCGCGATAGCGCGGGTCGTTTTCGGGATTCACGATTTCCAGGTCGCGCTCGGGCCGGATCGGCAGGCCTGCGCGCTCGCAGCGCCGCGCAATGACTTCGGGACGGCCGATCAGGATGGGAACCTCGGTCGTTTCCTCCATCATCGCCTGCGCCGCGCGCAGGACGCGCTCGTCCTCGCCCTCGGCAAAGACGATCCGGCGCGATGCGCTCTTGGCGGCCTCGAAGACCGGGCGCATCAGCATGGCCGAGCGGAAGACCGAACTGTCCAGCTTGCGCTTGTAGGCGTCGATATCGGTAAGCGGGCGCGCGGCAACGCCGGTTTCCATCGCAGCGCGGGCCACCGAGGTCGCGACCACCCCCATCAGACGCGGATCAAAGGGCTTGGGGATCAGGTATTCGGGGCCAAAGGCCAGTTTCTCGCCGCGATAGGCCGCCGCCGTCTCGGCCGAGGTGGTGGCGCGGGCCAGTTGCGCGATCCCCTCGACACAGGCGATCTGCATGGCATCGTTGATGTCATTCGCGCCAACATCCAGCGCCCCGCGAAAGATGAACGGAAAACACAGGACATTGTTGACCTGATTAGGAAAATCGCTGCGCCCCGTGGCCACGACTGCGCCCGGCGCCACGGCATGCACGGCATCGGGCATGATCTCGGGCGTGGGATTGGCCAGCGCAAAGACGATCGGCCGCGACGCCATGCGCGCGACCATCTCGGGCGACAGCACGTTCGCCCCCGACAACCCCAGGAACAGGTCGGCCCTGTCGATCACCTGCCCCAGATCGCGCAGAGCCGACGGCTGGGCAAAGGCCGCCTTTTCGGGGTTCATGTCGATCTCGCGGCCCTCGTGCACCAGCCCGTGAATATCGCACAGCCAGATGTTCTCGCGCTTGACACCCAGCTTCAGCAGCATGTTCAGGCAGGCGATCCCCGCCGCCCCGCCGCCGGTCGAGACCACCTTGATGTCCTCGAACCTGCGGCCGGTCAGATGCAACGCGTTCACCGCCGCCGCACCCACCACGATGGCGGTCCCATGCTGATCGTCGTGGAACACGGGAATGCCCATCCGCTCGCGGCAGATACGCTCGACGATGAAACAATCGGGGGCCTTGATATCCTCAAGGTTGATCGCACCGAAACTCGGCTCCAGCGCGCAGACGATTTCGGCCAGCTTTTCCGGGTCGGATTCGTTCAACTCGATGTCGAAGCAATCGATATTGGCGAACTTCTTGAACAGAACCGCCTTTCCCTCCATCACCGGCTTCGAGGCCAGCGCACCGATATTGCCCAGACCCAGCACCGCCGAGCCGTTGGTGACCACGCCCACAAGGTTTCCGCGGGTGGTAAAGCGCGCGGCATTGGCCGGGTCGGCGGCGATCTCAAGGCAGGCTTCGGCAACACCGGGCGAATAGGCGCGCGCCAGGTCGCGCCCGTTCGCCAGCGGCTTGGTCGGGAGGATCTCAAGTTTGCCGGGCTTGGGAAACTCGTGATAATCCAGCGCGGTCTGGCGAAAAATGTCGCTGCCTCTGTCAGCCATCGCGGCCCCTCCCCCACGGGCGAATGCGGACAAGTTTAGTATTAAACTATTCCGCCTCATTTCGTGATACCCTCAAAGCCCCCCGCCTTTCAAGCTGCCTCTGCCGGGGTCCGCGCGCCGCGCGGGCTTGAAACCGCCCCGCCCGCATAGGAAGGTATGCGCCAGTGCAGACCCAACGGAGCCCGGCATGCCCCTGCTCGATGCAGCCAAAGCGGTGCGTGAAAACGCCTATGTTCCGTATTCGCAGTTCAAGGTCGGCGCGGCGATCCAGGCACGATCGGGCGCCGTCTATGTCGGTTGCAATGTCGAAAACGTGGCCTATCCCCAGGGCACCTGCGCCGAGGCCGGCGCCATCGCCGCCATGATCGCCGGTGGCGATACCGAGATCGCGGCGGTCTGCGTGATCGCCGACGCCCCGGAACCGGTCACGCCCTGCGGCGGCTGCCGCCAGAAACTGCGCGAATTCGCCCGCCGCGACGTCGTGATCACCATGGCAACCACCGATGGCCAAAGCCGCACGATGACGATGGAACAACTGTTGCCGGGCGCGTTCGGCCGCGACCACATGAGCCGGGCATGACCACGGCGGCGGGCATCTTGCAAGCGGTGATCGACGGCAACGCCGCGCCCGAATCCATGCACGGGTTCGCGCGGGGCCTGGCCGACGGATCGGTCAGCGATGCCCAGGCGGGGGCCTTCGCCATGGCGGTCAAGCTGCGCGGCCTGTCAGCGGCGGCGCGCACCGCCCTGACGCTGGGCATGCGGGATTCCGGCGAAGTCCTGCGCTGGGATCTGCCCGGCCCGGTCCTGGACAAGCATTCCACCGGCGGCGTCGGCGATTGCGTGAGCCTGGCGCTGGCGCCCGCGCTGGCGGTCTGCGGGGCCTATGTGCCGATGGTCTCGGGCCGCGGGCTGGGCCATACGGGCGGCACGCTGGACAAGCTGGAATCGATCCCCGGCTATACGGTCGACCTGCCCGAGGAACGCCTGCGCGCCATCCTGCGCGATGTCGGCTGCGCCATCGTCGGGGCCACCGCACGGATCGCACCTGCCGACAAACGGCTTTACGCGATCCGCGATGTCACCGCCTCGGTCGAATCGATCGATCTGATCACCGCCTCGATCCTGTCGAAGAAACTTGCCGCTGGGCTGGATGCGCTGGTGCTTGACGTCAAGGTCGGCAGCGGCGCCTTCCTGCCGGGCCGTGAGGATGCGCGCGCCCTGGCGCGATGCCTGGTTGATACGGCCAATCACGCCGGGTGCACCTGTTCGGCACTGATCACCGACATGGAAACCCCGCTGGACGGGGTTGCGGGCAACGCGCTTGAGGTGGCAGCGGTGATGCGCTTGCTGACCGGCGCCACCGGGCAGGCCGACCTCTGGGCACTGACCCTGGCACTGGGTGGCGAGGCGTTGGCGCTGGCCGGCATCGCGCCCGACGCAGAGGCCGGGGCCGACCGGATCGCGGCAGCGCTGCGCTCGGGCGCCGCGGCCGACCGCTTTGGCCAGATGGTCGCGGCGCAGGGCGGCCCGGCGGATTTTCTGGAAAGCTGGAAGCGGCACCTGCCGGTTGCGCCCGTTCGGCGTGATATCCTTGCCGAGGCCGAAGGCGCCGTTGCCGCCATCGACACCCGCGCCGTGGGGTTGGCGGTGGTGGAAATGGGCGGCGGCCGGCAACGTGACGGCGACCGCGTCGATCCGCGCGTGGGCTTTAGCGGCCTTGCGATGCCGGGCGACCGCGTCGGGCCGGACCGGCCGTTGGGGCAGGTTCATGCCGCCGACGATGCTGGCGCGCAACGCGCGGCGGCGCAATTGCGCGCCGCTTACCGCATCGGCCCGCCTGGCAAGCGCGGCCCCCTTGTGCATGAGCGTGTCGCATGAGCCGCGCCTTTCTCATCGTGCTGGATTCCGTGGGCATCGGCGGTGCCCAGGATGCCGCGGCCTTTGGCGATCAGGGCGCGAACACGCTGGGCCATATCGCCGAGGAATGCGCCGCCGGGCGCGCTGACACCGGGCGCAAGGGTCCGTTGCAACTGCCGGTTCTGGACCGGCTGGGGCTGGGACACGCGGTTGAACTGGCCTCGGGCCAGCGCGCGCCGGGGCTGGGCGCGCGCCCGCAGGGCCTGTGGGGGGCGGCCACCGAAAGCTCGCGCGGAAAGGACACGCCGTCGGGGCATTGGGAACTGGCGGGCGTGCCGGTGCCCTGGGACTGGACCTATTTCCCGAGCACCGGGCCGGCCTTTGACGACGCGCTGGTCGAAACCGTCAAGCACCACGCCGGAACCGACGGCATCCTGGGCAACCGCCATGCCGCCGGGCTGGCGATCATGCGCGAGCTGGGCGCGCAGCATCTGCGCACGGGCTGGCCGATCTGCTATACCTCGGCCGACAGCGTGTTCCAGATCGCCGCGCATGAACAGGCGTTCGGGCTGAAGCGCCTGTACCGGCTTTGCGCCGATCTGGCGCCTGTGCTGCACGCGCGCCGCGTCGGCCGGGTGATCGCCCGGCCCTTTACCGGCGATCCCGAAACAGGTTTCACCCGAACCGGGAACCGGCGCGATTATGCCATTGCGCCCCCACACCCCACGCTGATGGACTGGGCCCGCGAGGCCGGGCGCACGGTTCATGCCATCGGCAAGATCAGCGACATCTTTTCCGGCCAAGGCATCTCGCACAGCCACAAGGGCCCGGATGATGCGGCACTTGTTCAACATCTCCACAGGCTTGCAGGCGATGCCGAGGCCGGATCACTGACCTTTTGCAACCTTGTCGAATTCGACAGCCTTTATGGCCACCCCCGCGACCCGGCCGGCTATGCCCGCGCGCTCGAATGGTTCGACGCGCAGGCCGGCGCCTTTCTGGCACGGCTGAAGCCCGGCGATCTGGCGGTGTTTACCGCCGATCACGGCAACGATCCGACCTGGTTCGGCACCGACCACACCCGCGAGCGTGTGCCGGTGCTGGCCTGGGGCCATGGCGCGGGCGAAATCGGGCCTTGCGCCTTTGTCGATGTCGCGGCATCGGTGGCCGCGCATCTGGGCCTTGACCGGCGCGGCCCGGGACGGAGCTTTCTGCCATGACCGAACGCATCGACCCCGCCCTGCCCAAGATCGAACTGCACCTGCATATCGAAGGGGCCGCGCCGCCGGCCTTCATCCGCGGGCTGGCGCGCGAAAAGAACATCGACATCACCGGTATCTTCGATGAACGGGGCAACTATGCCTATCGCGACTTCTGGGATTTTCTGCGGGTCTATGAGGCCGCCTGCACCACGCTGCAAACCCCGCGCGACTTCCATCGCCTGACGCTGGCGGTGCTGGAACAGAGCGCGCGCGACGGCGTGATCTATACCGAGGCCTTCCTGTCGCCCGATTTCTGCGGCGGCGGCGATCTGGGCGCCTGGCGCGAATACCTGCACGCCATGCACGACGCCGCGACCGAGGCCGAGCGCGACATGGGCATCACCTTGCGCGGCGTCGTCACCTGCATCCGCCATTTCGGCGCGACAAAGGCGCGCGCCGCGGCGCTGTGCGCGGCCGAAACGGCCGGTGATTTCGTCACCGGGTTCGGGATCGGCGGCGATGAAAAGGCGGGGCGGCTGCGCGATTTCGCCTATGCCTTCGACATGGCGCGCGAGGCCGGTCTGCGCCTGACGGCCCATGCCGGCGAATGGGGCGGGCCGCAATCGGTGCGCGATGCGCTGGCCGATCTGCGGGTCGAACGCATCGGCCATGGCGTGCGCGCCGTCGAAGACCCGGCACTGGTCGATGAGCTGGCCGCGCGCGGCACCGTGCTGGAGGTCTGCCCAGGGTCGAACCTGGCGCTGGGCCTTTACCCCGATTTCCGCGCACACCCGGTCGCGCGCCTGCGCGAACGTGGTGTGCGTGTGACCCTGTCCACCGACGATCCGCCGTTCTTTCACACCAGCAACCGCCGCGAATACGAGGCCCTCGCCCAGGCCTTCGACTGGACCGAGCAGGATTTCCGTGCCATCAACCTTGATGCCGCGCGCGCGGCGTTTTGCGATGCGGCCACGCGCAAGCGGCTGGTTGCGCGTCTTGATCAGGGCTGACCGCAACCCGGCCGTTTGAGTGTTTCCCAGCGCGACCGGTGGCGTTAAGAAAGCCGAAACCGAATCCGAAAGGGCCGCGCATGACCGATCTTTCCACCGCCCAGCATCTGACCGTCGTCGAACATCCGATGGTGCAGCACAAGCTGTCCATCATGCGCGACAAGAACACCTCGACGGCCAAGTTTCGCCAACTCCTGCGCGAGATCAGCATGCTTCTGGCCTATGAGGTCACGCGCCATCTGCCGATGACCACGCAACAGATCGAAACGCCCATGTGCCCGATGGACGCGCCCGTTCTCAAGGGCCGCAAGCTGGCGCTGGTATCGATCCTGCGGGCGGGCAACGGCCTTCTGGACGGTATCCTTGAACTGATTCCCTCGGCGCGGGTGGGTTTCGTCGGCCTTTACCGCGATCCGGAAACCCTCAAACCCGTGCAATATTATTGCAAGCTGCCCTCGGAAATGTCCGAGCGCGTGGTGATCGTCGTCGATCCGATGCTGGCCACCGGCAATTCCTTGGCCAAGGCCATCGACCTGCTGAAAGAGGCAGGCGCGCGCAAAATCATCTTCCTGTGCCTTCTGGCCGCGCCCGAAGGGGTTCAACGCATGAAAGAGGCGCATCCAGACGTGCCGGTGATCACCGCCGCCCTGGACGAGCGGCTGAACGACCACGGCTATATCGTTCCGGGGCTGGGCGATGCGGGCGATCGCCTCTATGGCACCAAGTAACGGGTAAATAAGGCTTTACTCGCAAGGCATGCCGAGGCATCCTTGGACCGTGTTACCAGGGGGTATGCGATGTTCGTGAAATTCATCTCGGCTGCGGCACTGTTCGCGGCCATGGGGGCCGGCGCCACGGCGCAGACCGGCAGCAACCGGCCCGTGCCGGCCGAAATGCCACCGGCCGACTATTCCGAGCGGCAGTATGTCGACAGCCGCGGCTGCGTGTTCATCCGCGCCGGGTTCGACGGGCGGGTCAACTGGGTGCCGCGCTACAACGATGAACGCCAGCCGATGTGCGGCTATGATCCAACCATGGCCACGGCCGAGGCCGCGCCCCAACAGCGCGCGCCGCGTGAGCGCCCGGCCACCGAGCCGGTGGCCATGGCCGCCGCGTCCGAGCCGCGCGCCGAACCCGAACGCCAGGCAGGTTATCGCAGCGCGCCCGCAACCGGCGGTGTCCCCTATTCGGTGCCACCTGAACGCAGCCGCCCGCGCACCCAGGCGCAGGGGCATGCCCAGGTGCACCAGGCCTCAAGCCAGCGCGGACTTGACACGCGCTGGAGCTTCTATGACCGCACCGGCCCGTCGCCCTGCACCAATCTCAACGCGCACAGCCAGATGTACATGGTGCCCTCGCCGTCGCGGCCCGACCTGCCGCTTCGCTGCGGCCCGCAGGAACAGCACCCGGCCGATGCCGTGCGCGAAATGGCGCCGCGCGGCAACCAGTGGGAACCCTGGGACGGGGCCAACCCCTCGCCCACGGCGCCGAACGTGTATCAACTGCCGCCGACCTATGCGCCGCGCTGGCCCGATGCCCATATGCAGCAGCGCGACGTGCCCCAGGGCCGCCCCGCGGCACGGGCGCAGCGCGTCGCCAGTCACGGCCAGGCACCGCGCGCCACCGTCTCGACGATGGGCACCGCCCCCGAATCCGCCGCCCCCCGCGCCGAAAGTCCGGCACAGGGGCGCTATGTCCAGATCGGAACCTTCGGGGTTGCGGCGAATGCGCAAAACACCGTCGCCCGGCTGGAAGGCCGGGGCCTGCCGGTGGCGACCAATGAACTGAACCAGGGCGGCCGCACGCTCAGGGTGGTCATGGCCGGCCCGTTCGACAGCCGCGCCGACATCAACGCCGCGCTGGGCACCGCCCGCGCGCTGGGCTTCGGCGACGCTTTCGTGCGCTGATCCGCGCATCTGCGGTCGCATGACATCACCCCCGGCCCCGCGCCGGGGGTTTTTTTCATGGCGCGCTATTGAACGCAGATGGATTGCAGGGTGATCCACGCGCCATCGCTCAGAAGTCGCGCGCGCTCGGACGCACCCTGCGCCGGTTGATCGGCCAGGGCCTGGGCCAGCCCCTCGGCCTCGGACGGCAACGACAGCGCGTAGGCCGTCACCGGCGCCCCCAATGCCCCGAATCGCGCGGCCATTTCCGCCGGATCGGGCATCGCGGCGGGCTGCGCCAGCCGGTCGGCGCCATAATCGACATAGGAGCCGCGCGGCAGATCCCCGGTTGTCAGCAGCGCCAGCGTCGCGCGCGTCCCCGCATGGCGCAACAGATCGCGCAGCGGATCGCGCGCTTCGGCGGCCATGACCTCGGCGATCATGTAGCCCGCCAGCGCCTCGGCACTGTCCAGCCGTTCCAGCAGATCGCGCCCGATCACCACCAGATCGCCGGGCAGATGCGCGGCTACAAGCCCGTCGAACCCGTCCACCACGGCGACCCGGTCGCCATGCGCCAGAACGCGCTCGCCCAAGCGACCCAGCGCCTGCAATCCCGCCGGTTCCGCGCAGATGCGCGCGCCCTCGTGGCTGGAAACGGCCGCCTCCAGCGCGACGCGCCCGATCTCGATGCGCCGGGCATCGGGCACGATGCCGGCCGTGTGCCGCACCAGCGCGCCGGGCAGCCAGAACACTGCCAGCCCCGCCACCACGGCCAGCGCCGCCACCCCCAGCACGCGCCGCAACTGTCGCAGCGGCGGGTGGCGCACCAGCGCCGCGCGAATCGTCTCCAATGCGTCGATCAGGGTGTCGTCATCCAGTTCCAGCGTCTCGGAATTCCCGTCAGCCTCCGGCGCATAGAGCGCGGGCATCCGACCGGGATTGAGGCGGCGCACCGCCGGCAGCGACCAATGGCTCAGGACCGCGCCGCTGCGGCTGTCGGTAATCACCAGACTGGCCTCGCCCAGCGCCACGACCACATCGCGCCGCTGCGCCTGTGGATCGCCACGCCACAGACCGGGCCCTTCCAGGCGTTGATACTTTGTCAGCGCGGTCATTGCCTGCGATCTGCCCTTGCGGTCTGCCCGTCGCTGCCATCGCCGGCGGCGCGGGGGTTCGCGCCATGATACAGCAGCGCCCGAGCTTGGGCCAGTGCACCGCCGACACCACCAGGGGCCCATTGCGCGGGGCATCGCCGCGCTCTAGTCTCGCCGCGCCCAGCGCAGGACAGCCGATGCCCCCGATCGACAGCTATTACACCCGCACCCAGGCCGACGGGTCCGCATATGCACCGCTGAACGGCCATGACGAGGGCGATTGCCTCGTCATCGGCGCCGGTCTTGCCGGGCTCAGCGCCGCCTTGCACCTGGCGCGCGCGGGGCAGCGCGTGATCGTGCTTGAGGGCGAATGCGTGGGGTTCGGCGCCTCGGGGCGCAACGGCGGGTTCGTGTCACCGGGTTATGCTTGCGATTCGGACGCCATCGCCCGCCGCGTCGGCGATGCCGATGCCCGCACCCTGCACCGGCTGTCGATCGAAGGTGCGCAATTGGTGCGCAACGAGATCGCCGCACTGGCCATGCCCGGCGTGACGCCGGTTGCGGGCAAGCTGCGCCTGCGCCGTTTCGATGCCGCCGACGATCTCAGGCAAGAGGCCGACGAAAGCGCGCGCCTGTACGACTATCCGCTGACCTATCTCGACCGCGCGGCGATCCGCGAGCGGCTGGACACCGGGCGCTATCTGCACGGTCTGTTCGACCCGCAGGCCTTTCATATCCATCCGCTCAACTATGCGCGCGGCCTTGCGGCCGAGATCGCGCGCCTGGGCGGGCGCATCCATGAGCAAAGCGCCGCGACCGGCCTTGCGCTTGACGGCGCGCGCAAGGTCGTCACCACCGCCCGCGGCCGGGCCGAGGCCCCGCAGGTGATCCTCGCCACCGGCGGCTATACCGGGTCGCTGGTGCCGCGCCTGCGCCGGGCCATGCTGCCGATTGCCACCTATGTGATGCAAAGCGAGGTCGCACCCGATCTGCTGGCCACCGCCATGCGCACCGATGCCGCGATCAGCGACAACCGCCGCGCCGGCGATTATTACCGCCTGGTCGATGGCGGCCGGCGGCTGCTCTGGGGCGGACGGATCACCACCCGCGCGGCCCGGCCCGACGCGATCGCGCGGCAATTGCGGCATGAGATGCTGACCGTCTATCCACAGCTTGCCGGGCTGAAGACCGAATGCGCCTGGTCCGGGCTGATGGCCTATGCCCGCCACCAGATGCCGCAGATCGGCACGTTGCGGCCGGGCGTCTGGCACGCCACCGCCTTTGGCGGGCACGGGCTGAACACCACCGCCATCGGCGGGCGCGTCGTAGCCGAGGCCGTTCTGGGCGAAACCGACCGCATCCGCCTCTTTCGGCCCTTCGGCCTGTCCTGGGCGGGCGGCCCCGCGGGGCTTGCGGCGGCGCAACTGACCTACTGGACGCTTCAGGCCCGCGACTGGTGGGCCGAACGCGACGCCGGCGCGCCCCCGCGCTGAGCGGATTGCGACAGGCGCCTTGCGCCGGCGCCCGCGATGGCGGAAAACTGGCTCCAGACATCCGCAGGAGGGGGCAATGACCATCCATATCGGCGCCGAACCCGGCGCAATCGCACCAACCGTGCTCATGCCCGGCGACCCGTTGCGCGCGCGCTGGGCGGCCGAGACCTTTCTGGACACCCCCGTCCTGATCAACGAGGTGCGCGGCATGCTGGGCTATACCGGCCGCTGGCGCGGACAGCCCGTGACGATCCACGGCTCGGGCATGGGCATGCCGTCGCTGTCGATCTATGCCAATGAACTGATCCGCGACTTCGGCGCGAAAACGCTGATCCGGGTGGGGTCGGCGGGGGCGATGCAGCCGCATGTCGGGCTGCGCGACATCGTGCTGGCACAGGGCTGCACGACGCTTTCGACCCCCTCGCGCGGGGTCTTCCGCGAACTGCAATTCGCGCCCCTGGCCGATTTCGGCCTGCTCGCCGCCGCGCACGCGGCCGCGCGCGCCCGCGACGTGCGGGTGCATGCGGGCAATGTCTATTCGGCCGATGTGTTCTATGACGAACGGCCCGACCTGAACGAGATCATGACCCGCCACGGTGTCCTTTGCGTCGAGATGGAAGCCGCCGAACTCTACAGCGTCGCGGCCCGCCACGACGTACGCGCGCTGGCGGTGCTGACGATTTCCGACCACCTTTTGACCGGCGACAGCCTGCCCGCGGCCGCGCGCGAACGCTCTTTCGGCGCGATGATCGAGATCGCGCTCGACGCCGCCTTCGCGTGACCCTGCGTCGCTGACGCCGCGGTAGGCTTTACCGCCGCGCGACCGCTTTCTACGCTGGACGCCACCACCCGGCGCTGCGTGCCGGGCGGGCTGGCAAGGGACCAACGGCATGGCACGGACCGAAACGGCGATCATCGACAGCGACGGCGGCGCCCGGCTGGCGGGCACACTGTTTCTGCCGGATACGCCCGCGCAGGCGGTGCTGATCTTGCCCGCCACCGGCGTTCCGGCCGCCTATTACCGGGCCTTCGCGCAATGGCTGGCCGATGATCGCGGCGCGGCATGCCTGATCTGGGATTACCGCGATTTCGGCGCCTCGGGCACGATCCGCGGCTCGCGGGCCAGCATGTCCGACTGGGGCCTGCACGACGCCACCGCCGCCCGCCACTGGCTGCGCGCGCGCCTGCCCGGCCTGCCGCTCTGGGTGATCGGGCATTCGCTGGGCGGCATGGCGCTGCCCTTCCAGCGCGACCTGGACCAGATCGACCGGGTGATCACGGTGGCCGCCGGTCCCGGCCATGTCAGCGACCATCCCTGGCCGTTCAAGGCGCAGGCCATGGCGCTCTGGCATGTCCTGGGTCCGCTTTCGGTGGCCATGCTCGGCTATCTGCCGGGCCGCGTCCTCGGGCTTGGCAGCGATCTGCCCGCACCGGTCTTTCGGCAATGGCGGCGCTGGTGCCTGGACCGGCGCTCGCTGATGGGCGATCCCGCCTTGCCCGCGCCCGAACAGCCGGGCCTGACCTGCCCGGTCAAGCTGGTGGCCATCGCCGATGACGTGATGATCCCGCCGGCATCGGTCTGGCGTCTGGGCGCGTGGATGCCCGCTGCCACGATCACCCGTCTGACGCTGACCCCGGCCGATTACGGCCTGAAGGCGATCGGCCATATCGCCCCGTTCGCGCCGCGCAACCGCGCGCTCTGGCCTGATCTTATGGCCTGACCGCGCCGCTTCATCTTGCCGAAAATACGCCGGGGGGTGTGTGCTTTCACATAACCCTAACACCCTATTTCAAAAGGTTTGATACCGGAAGAGGGCGGCAGTCCGCAGGTTATCCCGGGCCGTCCGGCTATGTCCGTTTCTGGTGACGGCCCCACCAGTCGTGAATTGCGGATCGGCGCACGCGGCGGTCGGGCGGGAAGGTATCGGCCACGGCGTCGGCGATCTGGTCGAAAGTCATGGTGCCAAGCCGGGCTTCGACAAAGGCGCGCAATTCGGGATCGGCGGCCAGCTTGGCGCGGCGTCCAGGGCGGTGTTCACGGCGATGCGGATCAAGCGGCGCAGCGTCTTGAAGGGCGCTGTAAACGCCCTGTTCACGGGTGGTTTCAAGCGCCCCTTCAAGGGCGGTGTTCATCTCGTCCAGGCAGGCCCGCGCGGCGCGCCCGGCGAACAAGGCCCGCTGCATCGCGTCACGCGCGCCGTGTGTCTTCTCGTCGGTCATGGACGGCTGGCCTTCAATGTCTTGCGCACCGCCACGTCCGAGACGCGCAGCTTGCGGGCGATCTCGGGCACGGTGTAGCCCTGCCAGTCCAGCATTTCGGTGAGCCATCGCTTCGCCAGGGGAACGCGGCGCTGCATCTTGTCGGCGTGCTTGGCCAGGGCGCGCGCACCGTCAAGGCCGATCAGCTCGGCATATTCCGTCCGCTCGTTCGGACGCGCGCGGATGTAAAGCTCGGCCCCGCCGTAGTGCAACAGGAAGGTCACGGCCAGTTCGGCCCCAAGGGCTTTGACATAGGGTGCCACCTGCGCAGTGGGGCGCGGCATCGGACGGGCAACGCCGGTTCCAGTTGAGCCGGTGCCGGTGGGGTTCGCCATGATCCGTCCTCCAAAGTCAAGGCGCGGGCGGCGACCAGGGCAATCACCGCCCGCCCGGGATGACGCGCGGATTTGCCCGCCCGACACGCCACCCGATCCGGCGCACCCAACCGCAAGCACCCCGGAAGTTCTGCCCCGGCGCGGCGCGACCAAACCGCCGCGCCGGGGATTTGGCCCCATGCCCGAACACGGGACCGAACCGCGCGCCGCCCCCCCTTTGATCAGGGCGGCGCGTGGAAAGCTCAGGACGCGCCGTCCTGGTCAAGCCCAAGCTGGGCGAACACGGCGGCTTCCTCGGCGCTCTTCGGGCGGTGCCCGGCGCTCTGCCGTTCGCTGTTCAAAGACAGTCGCGCGGATTTCTGGAAGAGGTGTCCAAAGGCCGGCGTGGCCGACTGCACGAACGCATCGAAGCTTGCCGGATCGGCACGGCACAAGGACACGGCCCAGTCGCGCATGCCGGGCGTCAGGTAGCCGTCATTCATCGCCGCTTCGACACGGGCGACGGCAACCTCTTCGCTGGCGGTGGCCTTGGACAGCGCGCGCTCTTGCATCAGCTCTTGCACGGCCTCGATCGGCACGAAACGCGCCGGATCAGGCGCGGCCTGCATGGCGTTGATCGCCGTCAGGATCGCGCCTTCGTCGGCGGTCTGTTCCAGGCCAAGGGCGGTGGCGATCTTGGAAAGGGCGGTGATGGTCATCGGTTCGGTTTCCTCGCGCGCAAGCGCCTTGAGTTGCAGGTTCGGGCGGTGCACCAGGGACGCGCCCAGAAGCCGGGTGATCTGCCCCGCCTTGGTGTGCATGAACACGGGCGACAGGTAGCGGTATTCCAGCCCCTCGATCATCCGGCGCGCATTGGCCGTCCATTCGACGCGGCCCAGCAGACCGCGCGCCGGATCATGGCGCAGTTCCTTGATCCAGCCCGCCGCAGGCACCGGGCCGTTGCCCGCGCGCCGCGCCGCGTCGTCTTGCTGGTGCTCGTAGTCAATCGCCAGATCGACGCCAGCGGCGTTGAAGGCGCGCAGCACCGCGCCGGGATCGGGCAAGGACCAGGTGCGCCCGTCATTCCCGGCGATCTTCGCGCCAGGCGGCAAGAGCTGCACCCACCCCGGAACGCCGGTTTCGGTGTTCAATGCCAGGTCAAGGCCGATTGCAGGCATCGGATCAGCCGCCCAGGAACGGGGTGACGATCAGTTCGGCGGTGCCCTTCCATTCGTTGGTGGCCCCCGCCGCGCCGTTCTCGGTGTTCAAGAGCCGCAGGCCCGCGCCTTCCAGGCTGGGCGGCACGACAAGCGCGGTCGGACGGATGCCCAGCGGGCGTTGCTGGTCGAAGGTGAGTGCCTGCATCGCGGCGCGCGCGGCCTCGTAATTCGCGGCGGTCAGCGGCGCTTTCGACGCATAGGCCATTTGCCACAGGCCAAAGCCCGCGTTCACCCGTGCCCGAACGCCATAGAGATACTTGTCGGACATGAACACGCCGTAATCGTTCGGGCGCATCACCGCCTGGAAGTCGTAAGGCTCGCGCTCTTGCCAGATCAGCGGCTTGATCGGGCGCGACGTGTCCAGCAGGAACCACGCGGGATCGGTCCCCGCCTGCATGTTGCTGACCAGGCGGTAATTCAGACCATCCACCACAACCGCGCCGTCATCGTCGCGCACCGGGTGTTCGGTGTCGAAGAACGGTTGCCCGTCATAGCAGGTTTCGGTGAAGCCCGCCGCCAGCATGCCGAACACCAGCTCGTCGGGGTGCATCGCGGCCTCGTGGCCCATGTTCTGGAACATCGGCTTGAACACGCCCAGCTTGTCGTCGCTGAAGTCGTCACGGAGGACTTCCACGGTGCTTTCGAACTTGCGGTTGGTGATCGTGAACCCGTGCGCCGCCAGTTGCTGGATCACGCGCTCGTCGGTCAGCCATTCGCGCATGCGCGGGAACTGGCCAATCCAGTTATAGGTTTCGTCGCGGGCCGAACTGGTCACGGTCATCGCAACCTTGCTGGCCTGCGACGGCGCGCCCGTTTTGGCAGTGTCATAAAGGTTCTTGAAGCCCTTGCGGGCGGCGTCCAGGGCGGCGTCGTTGATGATCATGGCGGTTCGGGTTCCTTCGCACGGCGCGTCAAGCGCATATTCCGAAAGAAGCCTAAGAAACCCGGACAATGCCGGATAGCCTCAACCCCTTGCGGGGCATGGGTTGGGGGGCATTGTGAGGGATGGTCGCGCGCGGGGTCCGCCGTCCCGTCGAGGCGTTCGCAGGGCTGGAAACATGCCAAGGGCAATCGGATTTGGCAAGCAGTGGCGGCCTGTCAGGGTCGAGTTTCGCGCAGCGCCGCCATTAAAGGGGCCTTAAACGGGTCAGGACGGGCGAGGCGGTGTTTCGAGCGGGAACGGGGCGCAAAGGGCAAGACGCCGCTCCACGGGCCTCTCAGGCGGTTTTTCGCAGTTGGCATGCGAAAGGGGCGAAGCCTGCCCGCTCCGCCCCCTCGTTTCGCGTTTCGGCGTCGGATCACGCCGCGCGGGATTTCATCGCCTTCAAGGCGGTGATCGCCTTGCGCGCGTCGGTCATGGTCAAAAAGCGTGGCGACGTGATCTTGAAGGTGCGTTCCAGCCACTTCGTCAAGCTCGCTTCGTCGCCCTTGCGGTCGGTGTATTCACTCCACAGGGTGCGGATCAGTTCGAGCTGGGCAAAGCTGGCCATGCCGGGGCGCTTGCCATAGTTCGGCCCCTTGGCCTTCTCGGGCACGAAGCCGCGCCACTCGAAATAGCCCATCATCGCCTCGAAACCCTCTTGATCCAGCTCGGTCGTGCTGGTGACGTCCGCAATCAACGTCAGGGCAGAGCGGTATTCGTCGTCGCTCATGCCCAGCTTCTTGCGGGCAATGGCCATCACGGCATATTGCGGTTTGGTCAGGCTCATTTGACAATCCCCCCGTTGGCGCGAAGCCGCGCCAGTCGCAGCTTCATTTCCATCAAGTTCAGCGCCTCGATTTCCGGCGTTTCAGTCGCCTGCAACGCTCGCGCCGACAGTCGCAGGATCGAAGCCGCGCCCGGTTCGTCGGTCGTGCAAGAATAGGTCAGTTGCCGGGCAAGGAACTCCATCACCGCCGCCGCGTCCTGGATCAACACTTGAACGCCGTCGATATTGGTGTTCAGCAGCTCGTATTCTTCCTCGGTCAAGGCGATGCCAAGCGGTTGCGGCTTGGGCATCTCAACCGCGACGAACTGCGCGCCGTTCTCTTGGGTCTGTGCCTTGGTCATGCGTCGAACCTCCGGGCTTCGGTCTGTGTCGGCAGGTGCAATTCCTGAAAGTCACCCGGTCCCGTGGTCATGGCGCCGTTGAAGAAGGCTTGCAGCACCTGGAAACGGGCCTTCACGGCGGCATCGTCGCAGGTGCTGACGAACTGCTCCAAACCGTCCAAGGCATCAACAATGGCAGCATGTTGATCCGGGAAATAGGGGCGGATGAACAGATTGGCATCCTTGAACCGGGGAACATCGGTCTCGGCGACAACGCACCGGATGATCATCTTGGCTTCGCTCATTGCTCCATCCCCTTCGGTGCAAGTTTCAGATCCCGGATCGCCCAGGCCAGGTGTTCCACCGTGGGCCGATCAGCCCCGGCAAAGAGTGTCGCTTGATGCATTGCTGCTTCGACGTTGCGCAGCCCGCCATCACGCACTTGCGCGACCGCATGCAGAAGCTTGATCGCGGCATCCGTCGCAAAGGCGGTGCCATCGACCAGGCAAGCCACGTCCGCGCGGCTCGCCTGCTTGATGATCACCGGGCGGCTGGCATGCACTCGGCTGCGCAGCGCGGGAACCCGGTTCACCTGGTGTTGCAGGTCCAGCCCGCCGCAAAGCACCAGGTCAAAGCCGGTCATCTCGGCCAGCGAAGCAATGGAACTTGCCGCCTTGGCCGACAGGTTCTCGCATTCGTCAAGGATCACGGCGCGACCCCGGCCAATGTAGCGGCTCAAGGTTTCATGCTTCGCGACAAGGCTCATGCCGTTGCCCTGAATGGCGAAGGCGCGCAAAAGCAGATCAGCGATGCCGTTCTCGGTCCCGATGCCGCTGGCAATCGGCACGTCAATCGCATCATGCCCAAGCCCCGACGCGAAGAATTCCAGCGCCTTGGTCTTGCCGGTGCCGGGGGCACCCGCGATCATCACGACGCCCGGCTCGGGCTTGTGGCGCATCAATTCGAGGCTGCGCAGAATGTCTTGCGCGGTCTCGGTCAGCGCGAAGTCGCCCGGTTTTCTTGGGCGGAATTCGGCATTGGCAATCCGTAGATGCTGTGTCATGGTCTTCTCCTCTTGCATGCGGGCTTGCCCGCTGTGACTGGCATGGGGGACGCGGCAACGTCCCTCATGCCGACTTCCCGCCACCGGCAGTGTTTCGTGCCAGCGCGGATTTCTCATTGTTCAGGTATTCCAGCGGGATAGCGCCCGCGCTGCCCTTGGGCTTGGCGCGCTTTGTCGCCTTGACCGGCGACTTGAACTGACCCGCCACCACGGCCTTCGCCCCGTCGAACTCGTGCGGCTCGGGCGTGTGTATCGCTGCCAGCACGGTCTTCAACTCGGCCTCGGCCAGATAGTCGCTGGCCTCTTTCCCGGCTTCGACGGCCGCGCGCGCGGCTTTGCGGTTGCGATCTGCCTGCCGGATGCCTTGCACACTGCCATAGGCCCCGGCCTTCACCGGCTCGATACCCTCGCAGATCAGGTTGCCATCTTCATCGAAGGCCAACGCCGGGGCGTTGAAATCGCCGGGATCGCGCCCCAGAAGCACCCGCTTGCCCGTTCCATGCCAGGGCAGAAGCGCCTCTTGGGTGCTGGCCCCGCCATAGGTCCAGCCATGCACCTGCACCCGCCCGAACCGATCCACCGCAACCGGCTTGTAGATCAGCCCGGCAAGGTAGAGCTGCCGCGCCGTGGGTTTGCGTACGATCCGTTCGCCCAAGCCGTCGCGGAACACCTGTTCATAGGACCGCCCGTTTGCGCCTTGGGCCTTGCGCCCGGTCTGCGCGTTGTAGCGCCGCACCTCGCGGGTGATGATCTGCACCGCGTCGTCGCGCGGGATCGCCGTTACACCCTTGGTCGGGCTAGCCCCCGGCTTGTGCCCGGCATGTGCGCCCTTGAACTCGGGCCGATCATCAAGCGACCGCGACAAGGTGGCGAACACCCGCTCGGCCATCTTGGCCTTGCCGCCGACATGATCCGGGCCGCTGGGCAGGGCAAAATGCAGCTTGATGCCCATGATCTGGCAAATGCCGGGCGGCTGGATACCTTCGGCAGGCTTGCCACCATTGCGGAACCGGAACACGTTACCGCCCGCCACCAGGTGCCCGGCAAAGGCTGCGCCGTTGTCGGTATAGAGCCGGTCAAAGATGCCGAACCGCTCGCAGGTGGTCTTGATCAGCCGCACGGTATCCGTGGCGTTCTCGCTCGCCACCAGTTCCCAGCCCAGGATGAAATTCGACGCCACGTCCACTAGGGCGATGAAGGTCTGACGCACCGCGCGCCCGTCGCCCGTATCCACCCAGAAATCCTTGGTGCGCCCGTCCAGCGACACCCAGTCCAGCGGCTTGATACTGGTCTTGTCGCGGATGATCGGCTGCGTCAGCAGCTTGCGCGCCTCGCCCGTGCCCAGCCGGGCTTGCAGCCGCTGCGCCTTGGGCAGGGCCTTCCAGCGCCGCCAGAAGGTTTGATAGCTCGGAACCGCACCCCAGCCCATTTTGGGCGCGATTTCCTTCACGTCGCGCCATGCCGCCACCAGGGGCCAATCGGGCGCGGCGTCCCGGATCAACGTCAGAAAGCAGCTCCACGCCTTGGGGTGAATATCGGTCTGTGGTCGCCCGGCCTCGTGCCCGTCCAAGAGCGCCGGGGCGAAGTTGATCGGATCGACGCCTTTAAGGCGCGTCAATAGGGCCTTCAAAACGGGCTTTGAATGCCCCTTCACCCCGAACTTCGCATGCACCAGGCGCAGCCGCTCCGGCCAGTTCATGCCCACGGGCAAGGCCAGCAGGAACCGCGCCACGTCGGCCTTGCGCTCGGCCCGCGCCCGGCGCGCCGGGGACGCGCCCAGGAACACCTCGTGGGCCTTGTCGTCATAGGTGCCACGATCAAGGTCCAGCCCGTCGATATGCTTGACCAGATAGGCCCGGCGCACGTCCTCGGGCAGGTCGGACAGAAGGACGGCTTCGGCATCGCCCCCATTGACCGGGACTTTGAAAGTTGAAACGCCCTGCCTTACCAGCCAAGCGGAAGCACTGGTTCGATGCGACGGCACTCCAGCACAACCAGTCAAAGCTTTCACCAATACTTGGCTCACCGAAACACCCCCAAATCTGAAAGGATGAATTCGACGGTCTCTGTTGCCTTCGGGCCGGTCCATCTGCCTGACAGTGCAGAAGCTGCATTCTGACGCTTCAAGTTGACTTTCCGGCAATATGCGGAGAACGACAGATCGCGCAGGATCAGATGTGCACGGACTGCTTTAAGCAGGTGAGGGGATGGTGTAAGTTCAGCCATAGCACTATGTGGTCCATATTGTCTGCATGTGGACTTTATGCAGACCGCGATAGCCGGTCAAGGGGGCGAAATGGAAAACGTTGAAGAAACCGTTGATCGTTTGAAAGAGCACTTTCGAGCGGAAAAGGATGCGGACTTGGCCCGCATTCTTGGAGTGGACAAGCGAACCGTCTCAGCTTGGCGGTCTCGCGGCAATGTTCCGCGCCGCTATGTCCAGATACTTGAAGGCGAGAACCATCAAACTGTATTGACCCCGCCGCTTCGCTGGGGGGAGTATGAAGAACAGGCATTCGAACTCGCGGTGTTCAGACTTGTTCGCGCGCTTCGCGGTTCGGTTGAAACTGGAAGCTATCGCCAGCAGTTCGATACCTTCAGGAAAGTCTTCCCAGCGTTCTGGCCGTTTATGAGAGACGCTCAGGTTGATCTTTCTGCGCGTCTCGAAGATCGCGAAATGCCCATCCAAACCGCTTTTGCCTTGGTGCTTCATGAAGAGATTGAAGCAGGAGAAAAGGCAATTGAGCGCGACCGTGAGAAGCTTCGGAGGTATGGCCTTCTCGTTAGTCAGTCGTCGTGAGGTGTGCGCAAATTCGCGCACACCCTGAACCGAAGCCCCATTGAAAACATTGCTAAATTTTCTGCAAGAATGGCTGTCAAACCCGTTTTCAGCCCCGAAAACGCCCGAACGGTATCAAACCTTTTGAAATAGCCCCTCCGCAAACCCCTGTTTTCGCTTGCAATTTTTTTCAGCCGGTATCAAACCTTTTGAAAGCCGTCAGGGGGTGAGCCGCGCAGCGGCGAGGGGGGCAGCGCCCCCCTGCCCGGCCCCGTTGCGCAAAGGCCCAGCCGGTCATGCGTCGATCAGCCACTCGGCCACCAGCCCCGCCGCCGGCGCGGCACCGGTGGCCAGCCACAGCACCATCACCCGATCCAGCGCCAGCGCCGGGCCAAAGGGCTGCACCAGCCGCCCATCGGCAAGATGGCGACCCACCAGCGCCTGCCGGGACAGCGCGATGCCGGCGCCGTTCACCGCCTCCTCGACGCACAGAACGGTCGTGTCCAGCACCGGCCCGCGCGGGGCCAGTTCCGGGCGTCCCGCCACCCGCGACCAGGCGCGCCAGTCCTCGGGATGCCGCGCATCGACCAGGCACTGGGCCGGGTCGAGATCGCTCGGGCCGCGCCATCGCCGTGCCAGGGCGGGCGCGCAGACCGGAACCAGAGTTTCGCGCGCCAGCGTGAACGTGCCGGACCGCGCGCCCATCGACTGGTGAAACAGGTAAAGATCGCAGCCGTCGCGTCCGGGTTCGGGCGCGGCGTCCATGGTCACGATCTCGACGCGGATATCCGCCAGCGCCCGGCGCAACTGCGGCAGGCGCGGCGACAGCCAGAGCTGGGCGATGGCGGGATCGGTCGCGATCCGCACCCGGCCCGGCGCCGCCGCGGCCTGCAGGCGGTGGGTCGCCGCGTTCAGCGCATCGAACGCCGCGGTGAAGTCGGGCAAGACCTCGCGCCCAAGCGCGGTCAGGCGCACGCCGCGCGCCGCGCGTTCGAACAGCGCCGCGCCCAGCGTCGTTTCAAGCCCCTTGAGATGCGCGGTAATCGCCCCCGGCGTCACGCCCAGTTCCTGGGCGGCGGGGGCGAATCCGCCCAGTCGGCCTGCGGCCTCGAAGGCGCGCAATGCCGTCAATGGCGGCTTGCGTGGACGCGGCGACTGGGCGGACATTTGCCTGAATTATTCTTGCCTGAATTATTCTTGCCTGAATTATTCTTGCCTCAATTTTTCTTACCCTAATTTCTCACAAGATCAAGTTGCGCGCAACCTTTTTCTGGCCGGCATGCACACCAGCAGCCACGCCCAGGACGCGCGCAGCCATCGGCGCGGCAGTCCAGCTCCGTGCAGGCTTTGCGCTCAGGACGACTGGCGCGCCTCTCGCAGGATGATGATGATACCGCTGGCGACGATGATCGCCGCGCCCGCCAGCGTCCAGGCGCCGGGAAGGTCGCCCCAAATGATCCAGCCGAAACCCGCCGCCCAGATCAGCGCGGTATAGTCGAACGGCGCGACGATGGCGGCCGGGGCCAGCCGGAACGCATGGCCGATCAGCGCCAGGCCCAGGCTGCCCAGAACCGCCGTGGCCAGAAACATCCCGGCATCGCCCATCTGCACCGGGCTCCAGGATGCGATCGCCAGCGGCGCGGCATAGAGCATCGGAAACAGCATGGCGAACAGCATCATCGTCAGCAGCCGTTCCGAACGGTCGATCCAGCGCGCGCTGATCATGAACAGGGCATAGAACAGCGCCGTTCCCACCGGCAGAAGCGAGGCCAGCTGGAACGTCGCGCCGCCCGGACGCACGATCACCAGCACGCCGACGAACCCCAGCAGCACCGCCCCCCAGCGCCGCCAGCCGACCTGTTCCCCCAAGAGCGGGACCGACAGCGCGGTGATGAAGATCGGCGCGGAAAACACCAGCGACGTGGCCTCGGCCAGTGGCAGATGCAGCAGCCCGGTGAAATAGAGCCACGCCCCCAGCGCCATCACCAGCCCGCGTCCGGCATGCAGCCGCATGTGATCGGTGCGCAGCCCGCGCAGGCCGAAGACGCCGACGATCAGCCCGGCGATGATGGGCACGGCCAGCAGGTTGCGCAAGAACAGGATCTGGATCGGCGGATAGCGTTCGGTCAGAACCTTTGCCAGCGCGTCATTGGCCACCAGAAAGGCGACCCCGGCGCAAATCGTCAGGATCGCCAGCGGCGTCTCATGCGAATTCAGCGTTCCGGTCTGGCGCATCTCGCCCCTCGCGTGTTTCATGGCCAGATGTCGCTATCAGAAGTCGTGCGGGGTTGCCAGACGATGGGCAGCGCGCCCCGCCGCGCCTGCCCGTCGCCCGTCAGGCCGGATCGGCGATGCGGACGATGGATTTGCCGATGTTGCGCCCGCCCAGCATGCCGGTAAAGGCCGGAACGATCTGGTCGAACCCGTCATGACGGTTGAACCGCTCGACCACCTGGCCGGTGCGCAGCCAACCGGCCATCGTTTCGGTGAATTCGGGATGGTCCTTGTAAAGATCGTAGACGATGAAGCCGCGCACGCTGAGGCGGCGCACCAGCACCCAGCGCATGAATTCGTCCAGCGCGCCGGGGTCGCCGCCCTGTTGTCCGTCGTATTGCGCGATCAGCCCGCACACCGCGATCCGGCCGAACATGTTGAAAAGCGGCGTCACCGCGGCCGCGACCGGGCCGCCGACATTTTCGAAATAGACATCGACGCCATCGGGGCAGGCGCGGGCAAGCTGCGCCGCATAATCGTCGGCGCGATAATCGACGCAGGCATCGAAGCCGAAGTCCTGCACGACGCTGGCGCATTTCGGCGCACCGCCCGCGATACCCACCGCGCGGCACCCCTGTGCGCGTGCGATCTGCCCGACCAGCGACCCCACCGCCCCGCCAGCGGCCGAAACCACCACCGTCTCGCCCGCCTTGGGCTGCCCGATGCCCAGCAATCCCGCATAGGCGGTAAAGCCGGTCATACCCAGCGCGCCCAGCCAGGATTCCGGCGCGGCAAGCGCCGGATCGACGGCTTCGGCATGTTGCGCGCGAACCAGTGCATAATCCTGCCACCCGCCCTGGATGGCGACCAGATCGCCCGGCCCGAATGCCGGATCGCCCGATTCGACCACCTGCGCAACACTGCGTCCGGGGATCGGCTCGCCGATCTGAAGGGGCGGCGTATAGCTTTCGCGGTCATGCATCTTGAGCCGCAGATAGGGATCGACCGAGATCCAGAGATTGCGGCAAAGGATCGTGCCGGGTTCGACCGCGGGCACGGGCGTCGTGCGCAGACCGAACGTGTCGGCCCCCACCGCCCCCTGCGGCCGGGCGGCGAAAACATGCTGGCGGTTCGTCTTGGCCGTAGTCATGGCGCAGATCCCTTCGGATTGTCAGTTGTGGCCTGGGGTCGATCCCAAAGCGCGGTCGGGGGGCGATCGGCCTGCCGGGCCGAGGCGATTTCGGGCGCGCCGCCGTGAACCAGGGCATAGCCGGTCCAGTTGTTGGGGCGCGCGCGGATGTATTGCGGCGGATAGTCGATATCGACACCCAGTGCCGCCGCGGCATGCCAGGCCCAGCGCGGGTCGTCCAGCAGGGCGCGGGCGATGGCCACCAGATCGGCCCCGCCCTCGGCGACGATGGCCTGGGCCTGCGGTCCGTCAAGGATCTGGCCGACGGCCATGGTGGCCAGCCCGGCCCGTTCGCGGATGCGCGCGGCGAACGGCACCTGATGGCCGGGCGTCGCCGCCGGGATGCGCACATCCGGCGTCAGATTGCCCGCCGACATGACCGCGTAATCCACGCCCAGCGCCGCAAGCGTCTGGGCCAATGCCACGGCATCGTCCAGCGTCAGCCCGTCAGGATGCCAATCGGTGCTGGTCATGCGCACGCCCAGCGCGCGCGTGGCAGGCAATGCGGCCCGCACAGCGCGCACGACCTCGATCAACAGGCGATTGCGTGCGGGCTGATCGCCGCCCCAGTCATCGGTGCGGCGATTGGTCAGCGGCGACAGGAACTGGTGCAGCAGGTAGCCATGCGCGGCGTGAATCTCGACCAGGTCGAACCCGGCGCGGTCGGCGCGTGCGGCGGCGGCGGCGAAATCGTCGATCACCTGTGCGATATCGGCCCCGGTCATGACGCGCGGCCGGTGCCAGCCCGGTGCGACCGGCAGGGCCGAGGGGGCGACGGTTTCCCACGCGCCTTCGTCCGGGGGAAGCGATTCGCCCTTGCTGCGCTCGAAGATACTGCGCGCCGAGGCCCGGCGGCCGGCATGGGACAGCTGAATGCCCAGCGCGGCCGGCGAAAAGGCGCGTATCTGCGCCAGAATCGCACCCAGCGCCGCCTCATGGGAAGCGTCGTAAAGGCCCAGGCAGCCATGCGTGATCCGGCCTTGCGCGTTGACGGCCGTGGCCTCGGCGATCACCAGCCCGGCGCCCGACAGCGCCAGCCCGCCCAGATGCACCAGATGCCAGGGCTGGACCCGCCCGGCAACGGCGCTGTATTGGCACATCGGCGAGGCCACGATGCGGTTTTCAAGACGCAGCGGACCCAGGGTGAACGGAGAAAAAAGTGTCGCGGCCGTGGTCATGTGCCCTTCGCGATTGCCGGTTGCCGGAGGCGAGTAAAGCCGCCAGCCGCCACAATCACAAGGAACGCCTGCCCTGGCGGCCGGCTTTCACATCTGTGAAGGCCGGACCGACGCGCATGGGCGGCACGCGCACGATCAGGGGGGCGTCACGGACCATTCAAAGGCCCGATCCAGCCGGTTGCCGAACCTGTCGCCGAAGGCCGGCCCCAGCCGCACGGTCAGCGCCTCGTCGGGGTCGGATTGCGGGTCTTGCGGCCAAAGCGACAGATGCCGTCCATCGGGCGAGAGCGCGGCGCGATGGCGGATCGGCGCGCCATCGGTGCCGAGCAGGGACACATGCGCCAGGCTTTCGGCCGGGATGGCGCGATCGAACCGCGCGCCGATCAGCGGCGCATCGGACAGCGAAACCGGCTCGGGCGGGCGGTCCAGCAGCACCGGAATGATGCGGCTGCGCTGGGCAATGCCGTCGCGCACCGTCAAGCGCAGGCTGGGTGCCGGCCCGACCGGCAATTCGGCCGGGTCGATCCGGGCGCCGGTGGCGATCTGGTCCAGCAGCAGGAACTGCCAGTCGCTTTCGGCATCGGGGCTGTATTGCAGATCGACCCGCGGCCGATCCCCATGAAGCGCCCAGTCCAGTCGTGCCGGCCCCGCGCGCAGGTCCAGCACCTGCGATTGCGGTTCGGCGCGCGGCGCGGTTTCGGGTGCCGCAAGACTGGCCAGCACCGTATCACCGCGCCGGACGATCAGGTCGCGGGCCGCTGGGTGATACGGCAGGGTCAGGGCGAAATCCTGCCACCAGGCGGGATCGTCCGGGTCGGATGCGGTGGCGTCGGGCGTGGCCAGTCGCGGCGCATTGCCCTGCGGCGTCAGGTCGTGATGGCCATCCTCGGCCAGGGCCGGCGGCGGGGCGGGCTGGAACCGCACCGCCGACAGCACCGCGCCCGCGTCGTCGCGCAACTCGGCGGTGAAATCGCCCGAGGAGGGGCCCTGATGCGACAGCGGCGTCCGGCTGACGTGGTCGATGCGCGCATCCGCCCCCTGCGGATGCAGCGCGCCCAGAACCGCAAGCCGTTCTGGCGGCGGGCGATCCCCGGCGATCAGCCGCGCGATGGTGGCCGGATCGGGCCCCCCGGCAGACGCCAGCCGAACCGGCCCGTCATCGAGAAATCCGAACCGCCGGCTGCCGGGGGCACCGCCGAATGCCCCCATCAACTGTCCGTATTCCGCCTGATTGAGCCAGATCCAGCCGGTGGGCGTGACGCTGGGCCACATCAGCGGCGCCAGAATGCCGTCAGCCTCGGCGTTGCCGTGCGCGGCCGACTTGTTCCAGCCGGTGCTGCCGTCAAGCGCCAGGCGAAACCCCTCGATCGTCGGGTCGTCATGGCTGGCGGGATGGCGCGCGCCGAGCTGGCTGAGATCGCCGGGATTGTGGTTCAGCCCCAGCGCATGGCCCAGTTCGTGCACGATCCCCATGGCCAGCGTGTCCGCATCGACGCCGGGGTCGATGGCCATGCCGATGCCGCGATCCTGCTGGTGCAGCGAGAAGAAATCGCCAACCCCTGTGGCGCGGCCGATCTCGGCGACCTCGAACGGATAGAGGATCAGGATCGCGTCTGCGGGCGTGCGGTGCAGGTCCATCAGCCAGCGCAACCGCGCCGCCGCGCGCCGCACGACATTGACCGCGCGCGCATCCGATTCCCAGAAGACATTGCTGCCCAGCGCCTCGTTGAGATCCCACAACCCGTTGTGGAACACCAGGTCCGAGGTGCTGACAGTGGTGTCGTCGTAATCGGTGAACAGAAACGCGCGGTCGATCGTGCCCTCGACGCCGGGAATGTGGATCGGGGCCATCGCGGTGGCGCGCACGGGAAACAGCTGGGTTGCCAGCACCTGCGCGTCGGCAACGGTGCTGCGGGTATGCGCGCGCACCTCGTCGGGCACGCCGCCGGCCCAGCTGCCGGCTTCGAGAAAGGCATAGCGCACGCGCAAGGTGCGCGGCTCGACACCCCAGTTGCGAAAGCGGTCCTCGCCCTCGAACTCGGTGCTTTCAAGTGGCTCGGGCCAGGGATCAAAGGGGGTGACGCGCGCCGAAATCAGGCGCTCTGCCCCCGACCATTCGGGCATCCAGCCGAACAGGTTGACCGTATCGACGGCCAGGCGCCGATCCTCTGCGGCGAAACTGTCGTCGTGGTAGATGCGCAGAACCCCATCGGCATCGGGCGTGCGCCCGTGCTGACCCAGCAGGCGCACCGGCTCGACCGTGGCCTCGACGGTGGCGGGGAAATCGTGCACCTGCCAATCGGGATGGATCTCATCACGGTGGGTCCATTGCGGTGTCAGCCGCAAGAGCGCGGGCTTGCCCGCGATCAGCGGGGCGTTGCGCATGGTCTGATAGACATTGAGCGCGATCTGCACGTCATCGTCCGACATGCCCCGATCGGGATCGACCAGCGTCGAGAACCGCCAGTCGCGCCCCTGATCCAGATAGTGCTCGCCCTCGCGCGACCGAACGCCCTCGGGGCCGCCGGTCAGACGGGCCTCGAATCGGGTGGCATCGGGCAGCGGATCGTCAGGCAGGAAGGCATAGGTGACATCATCGCGCGGCTCGATCCGCCCGGCGATATCGACCACCTCGCCGGCGGCGTTGCGGGTCTCGACCACAAAGGATTGTCGCAAACTGTCCAGATCAACCGGGTCACTGAACGCCAGGGTGATGCGCGGGGTCTGGTAATTGACATTCTCGCGCTGGCTTTCGGGTGTCACCTCGACCAGTTCCAGCGGTTGATGCAGGCAGCTTTCGGGATCTTGTTCATAGGCCGCGCGTTCGCAGACCCAGCCACGGATGCTGGCCACGCGCCCGGTCGGTTCAGATCCGTCGCTGCTGTATTCGACCACGCGGGCCTGAAAGCTCAGCCGGTAGGCGTCATCGCGGGTATCGACGCGCACCATGCCGCCATCGACCTCGGTATACAGAAACGCGTCGTTCAACTGGCCGACGCCGGGGTTGCGCATGGCTTGGGGCGTGGCATAGCCCAGCACCCGGTCGGGCTGGAACATGTGGTTGGTGACGGCACCGACGCCCGTGCCCCCCGACCCCGCCCCGCCGCCGGTGCCCGCGAACGGGCGGCGCCACAGGCCGGAGCCGCCGTCGGGCAGATCGGCGAAAACCTGAAACGGCCAGTTGCGGGCATCGGTGTCGAGGATCGCGTGAACCTGCCGGCCGCTGCCGCCGACCGCAGTCAGACGGGTAACCGACAAAGACCCCGTGCCCGACACGGTTTCGGTCCAGGCGCCCGATGCCTGCATTTCCCAGACCACGGGGACATGGGCCTCGAACGGGGTCAGGCCACGCATGCGTTCGAACACCGCCTCGGGCAGGGTATCGATCCAGTCGGTGCGTGAGATGTCCTCGATCGCGCGAAACAGGCCCTCGGGCGAGGACAGGTCAGGGCGCAGTTCAGGCACTGGCAGATCGGGAATGTCCGGCAAGGCCTCGATCTGTTCGCGCGGGATCTCGATGGTCTGCGCCATCGCAGCGGGCGCACAGGCCAACATCGCAAGGACAAAAATCAGGACCTGGCGCATCGCCGCCTCCGTTCGTCACGGGCGATAGGTTTCCTCTTGGTGCAGGGGGGTATCGAAGCGGCCCTCGACGGGCATGCAATCCGACAGATCCGCCCCGTCCATCAGGTTCTCGCCCTCCATGCGGCACAGGGTGGCGGCAAAGCGGCCCTCGGCATGGGCGCTGCCCGCGGAGAGGTCCAGACGGTCGAAGGTGACGGTGGAGTCGCTGCCATCCTCGCCCGAGACATAGAACAGTTCCGGCACCATCTGCCCGCCGCTTTCGACGACATACATGATCTCGGCGGGCATCGCCGTGCCCGGCGCCACATCCGCGTTGGTCAGGTGGATATCCAGTGCCAGAACCTGATCGGTCAGGATATTCGGGCTGTCGGTGTCATGCCCGCTGATCGACAGGCTGATGTTCTCCATCCCGCCCGCCGCACCCTGGGTGGCGCGGGCCATCGCCTCTTCAATGGCCTCAAGCTGGGCGCGTTCGGCGTCGGACAACTCGTCGGCCATCTCGCCCAGCGAATCCGACATGCCGGGCACCGACATCTCGATGCGCTGAAAATTGGCGCTGGCCCCGATCTGGCCATCACGTTCGCCGGTGATCGTCACCCATTCGCGGGCCTCGCCGTCCAGCGTGGCGGTGATCGCGCCCATGACCTCCATCGAGACATTGCCGCCGTCCTGGGCCGCGCCGACCGTGGCGACGGCAAGGCCAAGCGCAAGGGCCGTGGCGCCCGATTGCAGTTTTCGGCGGCGGATCATCATGGGCAGGTTTCCTTTGGATGTTACAGCCTCTTTCCGGCAGCCGGCACGGCCGACACCATCAAGCGCGCTGACACTACCCCGGCAGCCCAGATCACGGCCCCGTTCGAACGAAGGGGGCGCCCGCCGTTTGCGCCGCATGTCGCAAGTAACGGCGTCAGGCCCAGTCCCAAGGCACGGTAAAGGCGCCCAGCGCATGCGACACGGCCGCGTCGTTAACATCGCCCGTGCGTTCGATACGGGCGACGAGGCCGCGCTTCTTGTCCTCGAACACCTCGGCCACGCGCGCGTTCAGACCTTCTTCCTTGAACAAGCCGTCAAAGACGCGCGCGATCGCCAGGCGCCGCAGATCGGGCTTGAAGATCTTGCCGACCGCTGTCTTGGGCAGTTCGGGCAATATCTCGATGTATTTGGGCACCGCCGCGCGTTCGGCGATCCGTTCCGCCGCGTGCTCCATCAACTCGCGGGTGCTGGTGCGGGCGTCCGAGACAAGCTCGACATAGGCGCAAGGCAGCTCGCCCGCCGTGGCATCGGGCTGACCGATCGCGCCGGCAAAGGCCACGGCCGGATGGCTGAGCAGGGCCTCTTCGATCATCGCGGGGTCGATGTTGTGGCCGCCGCGAATGATCAGATCCTTGGCGCGGCCGGTGATCCACAGATAGCCATCGGCGTCGATGCGGCCCAGATCGCCCGTGCGCAGATAGCGCCCCTGGGCAAAGAGGCCCAGGTTCTTGGCCTCTTCGGTATAGGTCGAGCCCTCATAGATGCCGGGCGAGCTGACACAGATCTCGCCCACCTGATCGACGGCGCATTCATGGTTGATGTCGCCGTTCGCGGCAAGGTTGAGGATGCGCACATCGGTATAGGGGAACGGAATGCCCACCGAGCCGATCTTCTTTTCCCCATCCACAGGATTGGCCGAGACAAGGCAGGTGGCCTCGGTCAGGCCATATCCCTCGACAATGGCAACACCGGTCGCCTGTTCGAAACGTTTGTAAAGTTCAACGGGCAGGGCAGCCGAGCCGGAAAACCCGTTGCGCAAGGTTGAAATATCCGCATTCACCTTGCGCTGCATGAGCGCCGAAAGCGCCGTGGGAACCGTGAACATGAAGGTTGCCTGCCAGCGTTCGACCAGCTTCCAGAAGTTGTCGAACACGCCATCGCCGCGATAGCCCTGCGGCGTGGGAAAGACGACATGGGCACCCGAACAAAGCGAGGCCATCATGACCGGATAGGCGGCAAAGACATGAAACAGCGGCAGCGGGCAGAGGATGATATCCTCGGGCGAGAACAGAAGTTCACCCCCCAGCCACCCGTTATAGAGAAGACCCGAGGCCTTGTGCTGGGCGACCTTTGGCGTGCCGGTCGTGCCGCCGGTATGGAAATAGGCGCAGACGCGGTCGTTTCCGGCCAGATCGAAGGTCAGGTGATCGGCGGGCTGGCGCGCCATCTCGGCGTTGAAATCCAGCACGCGGGCCGTGTGATGCACCGGGTTCTTGGGGCGGATGAACGGCACGATCCAGCTTTTGGGCGGGCTCATGTAGCGCAAGAGATCGATTTCCAGAACGGTGCGCACATCGGGGGCGTTGCCCACCGCCTCGGCCACTTTCTGCGCGACATCGGTCTTGGGAAAGCTGCGCAGCGTGACCACGACCTTGGCCTTGGTCTCGCGCAGGATGCCGGCGATCTTTTCGGGCTCCAGCAGCGGGTTGACCGGGTTGACCACGCCCGCGGTCATGGCGCCGAACAGCGCGATCGCGGTTTCGTTGATCGTGGGCAGGATATAGGCAACGGTGTCGCCCTCATTCACGCCAAGGCTGCGAAACAGATTGGCGGCCTGGGTAACCTGGGCATGAAACTGCGTCCAGGTCAGGGTCTCGGCCTTGGCGCCGGGGTCTGAAAACAGCTGGAACGAGATCGCATTGCGGCTGCCGTGGCGGTTGCGAGTGCGCGTGATCTGTTCATAGACGGTCACGGGCACATCGCGTTCGCTCCAGGGCATCTGGGCTTCGATGGCATCACGGTCGGCAATGCTGGCAAAACGGTTGTTGGGCATGGTGTCCTCCCCTGCGCGTGACCCATTGATGGCGCTTTTGCGCGCCAAGGGCAATGCGGTGAACCTGCCGCGAACGTCAGGTCAAGCCGTCCTGACCCTCGGTAAACTGCAAACGCGCCAGCCGCGCATAGAGCCCGTCTTGTGCCACCAGCGCCTCATGCGTGCCTTCGGCGACGATCCGGCCCTGATCGAAGACAACGATTCGGTCGGCCTTGCGCACGGTCGCCAGCCGATGCGCGACCACCAGCGTGGTGCGATCCTTCGACAGATGTTCGACCGCGCGCTGCACGGCGCGTTCGCTTTCGGCATCCAGCGCCGAGGTCGCCTCGTCCAGCAACAGGATGGGCGTGTCGCGCAAGATCGCACGAGCAATGGCGATGCGCTGTTTTTGCCCGCCCGACAGCATCACCCCGCGTTCGCCCAGCTGGGTCTCATAGCCCTGCGGCAGGGCGGCGATGAACTCATGCGCCGCCGCGGCGCGGGCTGCGGCCTCGATCTCGGCATCGGTGGCGTCGGGGCGGCCAAAGCGGATGTTCTCGCGCGCCGAGGCACCGAATATCATCGGATCTTGCGGGACCAGCGCCATGGTGCTGCGCAGGTCGGTGCGGGTCAGGTCGCGGATATCGACCCCGTCCAGCCGGATCGCGCCCTGCTGCGGGTCGTAGAACCGCATGAGCAATTGAATGATCGTGGTCTTGCCCGCCCCCGACGGCCCCACCAGCGCCACGGTTTCCCCCGGCGCCACGTCAATCGACACCCCGTCCAGCGCCGACTGACCGGGGCGCGAGGGGTAGTGAAACCGCACCGACTGAAACGCGACCGCGCCGCGCACCGGCTGGGGCAACGCCACAGGCGCGGCGGGATCTTGCACCTGATCGATGGCCTTCATCAGTTCGACCAGGCGTTCGGTCGCACCAGCGGCGCGCTGCAACTCGCCCCAGATTTCCGACAGCGCGCCGACCGAGCCCGCGACGATTACCGAATAGATGACGAATTGCACCAGCTCGCCGATCGTCATGGTGCCCGCGCGCACGTCCAGCGCGCCGATCCACAGCACCCCGACGATGCCGCTGAACACCAGAAAGATCACGATCACGGTCATCACCGCGCGCGTGGCGATCCGCTTGAGCGCGATGGCATAGGATTTCTCGGTCACGTCGTCGAACGCCGCGCTGCTGTGGCGTTCATGGGTAAAGGCCTGCACCGTCTGGACCGCGCCCAACGCCTCGGAGGCTGAACCCGAAGAGGCCGCGATCCAGTCCTGGTTCTCGCGCGAGAGGCGGCGCAGGCGGCGCCCCAGCACCACGATCGGCACGATCACCGCCGGCACCAGCAAGAGCACAAGACCCGTCAGCTTGGGCGAGGTCAGTGCCAGTAGCGCCAGCCCGCCGAACAGCAGCAAGACGTTACGCAGCGCCACCGAGATCGACGATCCGACGATGGACTGGATCAGCGTGGTGTCGGTGGTGATGCGCGACAGCACCTCGCCGGTCATGATGCGTTCATAGAACGCGGGGCTGAGACCGATCACGCGCGCGAAAACCGCACGACGTATGTCGGCCACGACCCGTTCGCCCAGACGGGTCACCATGTAGTAACGCGCGCCGGTTCCCAGCGCCAGCAAGGCCGCAATTCCCAGCGAGGCCGCGAAATACTGGTTGAGCAGGTGCAACTCGCCGTCGCCGAAACTATCCACGACACGGCGCACGGCCAACGGCAGCGCCAGTGACACCATCGCCGTCACCGTCAGTGCGACCAGCGCGCCCGCCAGCAACATCCGATAGCGCGACAGAAAGGGCCAAAGACCGGACAGCGCCCCGACTCTGCGCGAGGCCGCGCGTTCATCGTTCTGGATCTGGGGGGTATCGGCCATGGCTCCGCTTGCAATCAGGTCGGTCGCCCGCCGGTTTAGGCGAGAGCGCGGTCCGGGGCAAGCGCACTTGCCGCGCGGCCAGTTGCCGCATTGGCCCCGCGGATACCTGGCGTGCCGCTTCGCGGTCTTTTCCTTTGCGGCGTTTCGTCCCATGATCGCGCCGCAAAGATCAGGCAAGGGCAGCCATGTCGGCAAACACATGCCTTGGGCCCGGCGTGCTGGCCGGGGTCGTCGTGCTGACGGCATCGCCGGCTGAGGCCAGCATGGGCGAAACCATCGACGCGCTGTTCGCCGGCGCCACCGGCTGGTTCGTGGCGCTGGTCTTTGCCGAAGTGCCAGGCACCGGCCTGCCCTGGATCGTGGGCTGGCTGGTGCTGGGGGCGGTGGTGTTCACGCTGGCGTTCGGCTTCATCCAGTTTCGCGCCTTCGGGCATGCGCTGGCGGTGGTCGGCGGCCACTATTCCGACCCGGCACACAAGGGCGAGGTCAGCCATTTCCAGGCGCTGACGACCGCGCTTTCCGGCACGGTCGGTCTGGGCAACATCGCCGGGGTCGCGGTGGCTGTCAGCCTGGGCGGGGCGGGCGCGGCCTTCTGGATGATCCTGGCCGGCATTCTGGGCATGGCCACGAAATTCGTCGAATGCACGCTGGGCGTGAAATACCGCAACGAATACCCCGATGGCACGGTGTCGGGCGGGCCGATGTATTATCTGAAAAAAGGGTTCGCCGAACGCGGCCTGCCGCTGGGTGGCGTGCTGGCGGGCTTGTTCGCGGTCTTTTGCGTGCTGGGGGCGTTGGGGGCCGGCAACATGTTCCAGGCCAACCAGGCCGCCGCGCAGGTGCAGACCGCGCTTGGCGTCCCGGTCTGGGTATCGGGGCTGGTCATGGCCGTGGTGGTCTTTGCCGTGATCGTGGGCGGCATACGATCCATCGCCCGCGTGACCGACAAGGTCGTGCCGTTCATGGGGGCGGGCTATGTGTTGATGGCCGTGGCGGTTCTGATCATGCATGGCGACCGGATCGGCTGGGCCTTTGGCGAGATCCTGCGCGGGGCCTTCACCGACAGCGGTATCGCAGGCGGCATGGTCGGCGCGCTGATCCAGGGGTTCCGGCGGGCGGCGTTTTCCAACGAGGCCGGGCTTGGATCGGCGGCGATCGCGCATTCGGCGGTGCGCACGAACGAGCCGATCAGCGAAGGAATCGTGGCGCTGCTGGAACCCTTCATCGATACGGTGGTGGTCTGCACCATGACCGCGCTGGTGATCATCATCACCGGGCAACTGGTGCAGGACGCCGCAACCGGGCGCTATGTGCTGGACGAGGCCGGGCGCATCGTCACGGCCACGGGTGCCACGGGCGGCGTGCCCATCACCTCGGCGGCGTTCGGCGCGGCCTTTGGCTGGGCGCCGCATGCGCTGGCACTGGCGGTGGTGTTGTTCGCCTTTTCCACGCTGATCACCTGGTCCTATTACGGGATGAAAGCCTGGACCTATCTGCTGGGCGAGGGGCCGGGCAAGGAACTGGTGTTCAAGGTGCTTTACTGCGGCTTCGTCCTTGTCGGGGCGGTGTCCGGGCTTGACGCCGTCATCGACTTTTCGGATGCGGCGGTGTTTTGCATGGCGGTCGTCAACATCATCGGCCTTTATGCGCTGGCCCCCGTGGTCAGGGCCGAACTGGCGGGTTACAATGCCAGGCGCAGATCCGGGGCCATTCGCCGGTTTCGCTGATCCGGGGCGGCGGTGGCCCACGCCTCGCCAAAAGGTCACGCCTCGCCAAAAGGTGAAGCGCAGGCCGTTGCCGGAACCGCCGGCGCGCGGCACTGTGATTGCGCCCCCGCGCCCCTGACGGGCGCCCCTGCCGGAGCCTTCTGTTCATGCCGCATCTGTTCCCCCTGCCCCGCCGCCTTGGACCGGCGCTTGCCCTGGCGCTTGGCGGCGTCGGGCTGGCCCTGCCGCTGTACGCCGACACATCGGTCCGGGCGGTGACGCTGTCGACTGCCGGGCTGGCGATGATCGAGGCGCGCGCCACGCTGGACGATAGCCCCCTGCACCTGCCCGTGGCGCGCGACGATATCGACGATTTCCTGAAATCGCTGTGGGTCCTGGACCCGGCGGGCGCCGTGGCGCATCTGACGATGCGCGGCCCCGGCGGGTTCGACGATGCGTTCGACCGGCTGGCACTGAGCCCCGACGACGTGACCGACCGCGCCCGGCTGCTGACGGCAACGACCGGCGCCCCGATCATGGCCGAGCGGCGCGGCGAGCGCTGGACGGGCCTGAACATGGGGGTCAGCGAGCGACCCTGCGAGGCGGGAACCTGCCGGGTTCTGAACCTTCAGGCCGAGGACGGCAGCCTGCGCGCCATCGCGCTGGATGAGGCGTTGAGCGTGACCTTCACCGACGCGGCCGACCGCGATGCGGTGCGCCAGGCGCTGGAGGCCTGGCGCCTGCGCGCCGACGACCGGCAGGTGACGGTCAGCCTGCGCACCGATGACCCGTCCGAACGCGAGGCCGGGCTGGTCTGGCTGCAACAGGCCCCGGTCTGGCGCACCGCCTGGCGCGCGGTGGATACCGATGACGGCCTGCGCCTGGTCGGTTGGGCCGTGGTGGAAAACGCCACCGGGCAGGACTGGGACGAGGTGCAACTGACGCTGGCAACCGGCGCCACCCGCAACATCGCCGCCGACCTCTATGCCCGCCGGCTGGCCGCGCGCGAGGCCGGACCGGCACTGGAACCGGCACCGATGCCGGCCCCCATGGCCCGCAGCGGCGCGCTGGCCATGATGCCGGAAATCGCCGACAGTGCCGCCAGCGCCGAGACCACCGGCGATGACGGCGACAGCTTCACCCGGTTCACGCTGGATCAGCCGGTCACGCTGGCGGCCGGGCAGATCGTCAGCCTGCCATTCCTGTCCGAAACGCTGCCGGATGCGCGGATGACGCTCTATCGCGGTGGCGAGGGCGCGCGCCATCCCTCCGTCGCCTTGCAGATCGAGAACCCGCTGCCGCTGCGGCTGCCGGCAGGCGTTCTGACGCTCTATGAGGCCGGGCGCGGCCATGCCGGTGATACGATCATCCCCGAACTGGCGCCGGGCGCGACCGAGACCGTGGATTTCGCGCAAGACAGCGCCGTCACCATCCGTGAGGAGACCGGCACCACCGAACGGCTGCGCGAGATGCGTCTGGTGCGCGGATTGTTGCATGTCACCGAGGATCTGGAGCGGCGCACCACCTATCGCATCGAGGGCGCGCCGCAGTCCGGGCGGCGCCTGACGCTGGAGCATCCGCGCCGCCCGGACTGGAGCGTCACCGAACCGAACGAGGCCGAGGAAACCGCGGATGCCTGGCGCTGGGAGATCGACCTGCCCGCGGGCGAGACGGTGACCCATACGGTGACCGAGCGCCAGCCACGCCTGCGCCGGATCGCGTTGATGAACGCCGATCTGCCGACGCTGGCGTTCTGGGAACAGCGCGCCGACGATCCGGAGCTGCGCGAGACGCTGGCCGATTTGGCCGAGCTGAATCGCGAGGTCGAGGCGGCCGAAACCCGCGCGCGCCGCGCCGCCGACGAGGCCGAGGCACTGGAGCGCGAGCAGGACCGGCTGGTGGAGTTGATCGTGCAATTGGGCGACGACAGCGCCGCCAACCGCGACCGCCGCGCCCGCGTCGATGCGATCGACGCCGAGATCGCCGCGCAGATACAGACCCGCCGCGATGCCGAGGCCGAGATCGACGACCTGCGCGCCCGGATCGCCGACCTGCTGGAGGGCTGAGACGGCGCAGGGGGGCGCTGCCCCCCTCTTGGCTGCGCCAATTCACCCCCCGGCGTATTTTCGGCAAGATGAAGCCGACCGTCAGCGCGACGACGCGGGGGCAGAACCGGGCGCCGGCTTCGCCGCTTCCATGCGGGTGCGGCATCGCCTATGGTCGCGGCGACGAACTAAGCGGGCCGCCCTTTTCATGCCGACCGATCCCCTGCCGACTGACCCCCTGCCCGCCGGTGCCGCGCCACAGATGGCGTTTTCAGACGATCAGGCGCAGGCATGGGACCAATTGGCCGAGTTGCTGGCCAAGGCCGGAATCCGGCTGATGGACGAGGAAACCGACCCGCCCGACCCCGACGCGCCCGATGCGGTGTGCGCGATCCTGGGCAAGGCCGGGTCGGGCAAGACCATGCTTCTGGCGGCGCTGACCAAGGCGCTGATCGCCGCCGGGGTCGAGACCGTATCGGGCGATTACGAGGGGCGGCGGCGCAGGGACCGGCGGACGCTGGCGATCCTGGCGCCAACGAACAAGGCCGCGTCGGTGCTGCGCAACCGCGGCGTTCCGGCGACCACGATCCATCGCATCCTCTATACCCCGGTTTATGACCCGGAATACGAGAAGATCGCCGAATGGCTGGCCGGGAACGGCCCGCGCCCGGACATGCCGGATCTGGGCGAGACCGCGCTGGACCGGGCGCAGGCCTTTTACGCGACCGTCAAGTCGATCCCCGGCGCGCTGGCCGCCGCCGGGCTGCGCGGCAGCGATTTCATCAAGGGCTGGAAACGGCGCGAGGATCCGCTGGACATCGGCTTCATCGACGAAAGCTCGATGCTGGACACCCGCCAGTTCGAGGATCTGCGCGAGATCTTCCAGACGCTGGTTCTGTTCGGCGATCCGGCGCAGCTGGCGCCGGTGGGGCAGTCGGGCGAGATGATCTTCGACACCCTGCCCGCCGCCAACCGCATCAACCTGAACCGGATTCACCGGCAGGTGGCGGGCAACCCGATCCTGGACCTGGCGCATGCGCTGGCCGATCCCGATCTGGCTTTCGAGGATTTCGAGGCCCGGATCGAGGCGGCCGCGCGCACCGATGACCGGGTGGTCTGGGCACCGCGGGTGAACAGCGACCTGATGGCGCGATCGCCGGTCTTGGTCTGGCGCAATGTCACCCGGATCCGCCTGATCCACGCCTTTCGCACCGCCCACGGCGCACCCGAGACCGAACTTCTGCCCGGAGAGCCGCTGATCTGCGACGGGCTGGAGCTGCCGCTGAAGCACCGTAAGAAGCGCATCGACCTTGAGGCGCGCGGGCTGATCCGGGGGGCGCAGGTGATCTACCTGGGGCCGGGCAAGCGCCCCGGCTTTTCGCGCCTGCATGTCATCGGCGCCGAGGAGCCGCAGGTGTCGGCCGCGTCGATCATCAAGATCGAACGCGAGGCCGAGGAAGAGCCGTTCATTCCCTTTGCCGCGCATATGGGCGCGGCCTTTCTGCACGGCGCGGCGGTCACGATCCACAAGGCGCAGGGCTCGCAATGGCCCGAGGTCCAGGTCTTTGCGCCCGATCTATTCGCCGCCGCGCGGGCGGGCCGGGTCGAGGCCGGGATACCGCTGTGGAAGCGGCTGGCCTATGTCGCCATCACCCGCGCCGAACACCGGCTGCACTGGGTGGTGCGCAATCGCCTAGCGCGGCCGGTCGAACCGCTGGGCACCGACGATCTGGGCGGCGCGCCGGCGGCGTTGAACTTGCGCGCGGAAGGGCCGTAACCCTCAGGCGGCTGCGGTCTGGCCCCGAAAGGCCGCGCTGTTGGGGCAAAAGCCTGCCGCACCGGGGCGCGCGAAATCCCCCAGCGACAGAAAGCTGCGACATTCCAGCGTGTGCGGGCATTCGGCGCAGGTTTCGACCATGTTCACCCATTGCGCGCGATCGCGCTGCAAGGCGTCGGCATCAAGATCGAACACGCGCCCCATGGCCTGCACGCGCGCCGGGATTGCGCGCGGCATCGCGGCAAGGTTCAGCGCCTGTTCGCGGCTGACGCCCATATCGGACAAGTCGCGTTCACCCAGCGCCGAAATGGTGGCAAGATCGTGGTCCTGTCTTGCCAGTCGTCTGATCCATTCAAACATGCTACCCTCCTTCGACTGACCACGATCCTATATTGCCAGGGGCGCGGCGCGCCTTGATCCTTGTCAAGATCGACCGACGTCTGATAGGGGCGCCGCACGCGAAGAGGGACAAAAACGACTGTAGTTGTGTCGTTTTCTGACATTTCCAGGCATCGTTCGGGTGACAAGCTGCCCGTGGGATCGCCGCGCGCGCCCCCGGCGTGGCGGCGCGACAATGATAAAACAGGAAGGAGGGCCACGACATGTACAGATCCATCATGGTTCCGGTCGATCTGGCGCATCTGCCGCAGATCGCGGGCGCCATCGACGTTGCCGGCGATCTGGCGCGCCACTACGGGGCGACGCTGATCTTTGTTTCCATCACCGCCGAAACGCCGACGTCGATCGCGCATACCCCGTCCGAGTTTCAGGAAAAGCTGTCGGCCTTTGCCGAGGAACAGGCGGCGCGGATGGGAATTTCGGCGGCGGCGAAAAGCTATGCCTCGACCGACCCCAGCATCGATATCGACGAAAAACTCGTCCATGCGATCCATGACACCGGCGCCGATCTGGTGGTGATGGCCTCGCACAAGCCGGGGCTGGTCGATTATTTCTGGGCCGCGCATGGCGCGCATCTGGCCGCGCATACCGACACCTCGGTCTTTCTGGTGCGCTGAGGCGCGCCCGAACACGAGCGAAAACAAATACATATCACAGGAGGAGTGCGACCATGTCAGATTCAAATGGCACCGAGCCGATTCCCGAGCCGGAGGGCGCGGCCAATGTGATCGAAACCGACTATGAAGTCGGACAAGACAACATCACCCCCAAGATCGGCCCCTTCGGCCTGGACATTCACAACCCGGTCTTCGTGGTCTCGGGGCTGGTCGTGGTGGCCTTTGTCATCGTCACGCTGGCGTTTCAGAATCAGATCGGCCCGATGTTCGGCGATCTGCGCACGTTCCTGACATCATCCTTCGACTGGTTCTTCCTGATCGCGGGCAATATCTTCGTGCTGGTCTGCCTGGCGCTCCTGGTCTCGCCGCTGGGCAAGGTCCGGATCGGGGGCGCGGATGCGACACCCGACTACAGCTATGTCGGCTGGTTCGCGATGCTGTTTGCCGCCGGCATGGGTATCGGGCTGATGTTCTTTGGCGTGCTGGAGCCGGCCTATTACTTTGCCACGCCCTGGGGCGATCAGCCGCTGGGCCGCGATCTGGGTATCGTCGATGGCGAACTGGCCGACGCGGCGACGGTCGAGGCCGCGCGCCTGACCGCCATGGCCGGCACGATCTATCACTGGGGTCTGCACCCGTGGGCGATCTATGCGGTGGTGGCGCTGGCGCTGGCGCTGTTCACGTATAACAAGGGGTTGCCGCTGACGGTGCGGTCGATCTTCTATCCGATCTTCGGCGAACGCATCTGGGGCTGGCCCGGCCATGTCATCGATATCCTTGCGGTCTTTGCCACGCTGTTCGGTCTTGCGACCTCGCTTGGTCTGGGGGCGCAGCAGGCGGCTGCCGGTATCGGCTTTGTCTTCGGCATCGACGGCCTGTCGGACAGCATGACGGTGGCGGTGGTGCTGATCGCGATCATCACGTCAATGGCCCTGATCTCGGTGCTGCGGGGCCTTGACGGGGGCGTGAAGCGCCTGTCCGAGCTGAACATGATCCTGGCGATCGTTCTCTTGTTGTTCATGATCCTTGTCGGTCCCACGATGACCCTGGTGTCGCAGTTCTTTGGCAATGTCGGCGCCTATTTCAGCGAGATGGTCGCGTTGTCCAACCCGGTCGGGCGTGACGATGACGGCTTCCGCCAGGGGTGGACCGCGTTCTACTGGGCGTGGTGGATCAGCTGGTCGCCCTTTGTCGGCATGTTCATCGCGCGCGTCAGCCGCGGCCGCACGGTGCGCGAGTTCATCACCTGCGTGCTGCTGATCCCGACCATCGTTTCGGCGATCTGGATGACGACCTTTGGCGGCATCGCCATCGACCAGATGATCGATCGCGTCACCGAAAGCGCCGTCTATGGCTATGTGATCGAGGACTATGTGCCGGAGTTGTCGCTGTTCGGCATGCTGTCGGAACTGCCGCTGGCGTCGATCACATCGGTGATCGGGATCGTCCTGGTGATCGTGTTCTTCGTGACATCCTCGGACTCGGGTTCGCTGGTGATCGACACGATCACGGCCGGCGGCAAGATCGACGCGCCGGTGAGCCAGCGCGTGTTCTGGGTGGTCTTCGAAGGACTGGTGGCGGCCGCCCTGCTGCTGGGCGGCGGATTGGCGGCGCTTCAGGCGGCGTCGGTTTCGACGGGGCTGCCCTTTGCCATCGTCCTCTTGCTGGCGTGTTATGCGCTGATACGCGGCCTGATAAGCGAGCCGCGCTGAACCACGGACCGGGGCGGGCCGCCAGGCAATGGTCCGCCCCGGTCAAACCGCCCCGCCCCGAATCGCTGGCGAGGCCCGCACCCGATACGATAGGCAGGAGCCATGATCCGTGCCTTCGTCGCCATACCCCTTCCCGAAAGCGTGCGCAGCCGCCTAAGCGTGACGCAGTTCCTGCTGCCCATCGCCCGGCCGGTCGCGCCCGAGAACTTTCACCTGACACTGGCCTTTCTGGGCGATCAGTACGAGGACCGGCTGGAAGACCTGCACCACGCGCTCGAACGCCTGCGCGCGCCCCCGTTCGCGCTGGAGATCGGCGCGCTGGGCGTGTTCCGCGGGGACAGGCCGCGCTCGGTCCATGCAACGGTGCGGCCCGAACCCGCGCTGAACCACTTGCAGGCACGCATCGCACGCGCAATCGACGAAACCGGCCTGCGGCGCGACACGCGCCGTTTCACCCCACATGTCACGCTGGGCCGGTTCGGACCCGAGGAAGGCAACGCCCCGGCGCTGGCCAAGGCGATGGGCGAAATCGGTGCCCTGTCGATCCCGCCGTTCGAAGTGACGGAATTCGCGCTGATGCGTTCGCTTCTTCGGCCCGACGGGGCCGTGCATGACGCGCTTGCCCGCTATGCGCTGCGCGGCTAGACCTTGCGCGCGGCGGCGGGGGCGGCATAGGCTTGCACCCGGCCAGACCAACCCATTCCAGCCCCCGAGGATTGCGCCATGAATTGCGTTTTCGTCCAGTTTCGCTGCATCCCCGGCACGACCTATGACGTCGCCGCCGCGATCTATGACCGCGAGGTCGTGTCAGAGCTTTATTCGACCAGCGGCGAATACGACCTGATCGCCAAGGTCTACATCCCCGAGGGCGAGGATGTCGGCCATTATCTGACCGAAAACCTGTTCGACGTGCCCGGCATCTCGCGCACGCTGACGACCATGACCTTCAAGGCGTTCTGATGTCCGCCATCGTCATCACCGGCGCCAGTGCCGGGATCGGACGCGCCTGCGCCGAACGGTTTCTGACCGCGGGCTGGCAGGTCACACTGCTGGCGCGCCGCACCGCGCCGCTGGACGCCATCGCAGCCCGCCACCCCGATACCGCGCTGGCGCTGGCCTGCGATGTGACGGACGCGGAACAGGTCGAATCGGCGTTTTCCGCCAGCGTGCAGCGATTCGGGCGGATCGACGCGCTGTTCAACAACGCCGGGATGATGCCCGCGGGCGCGTTGATCGACGAAATCGCGCTGGCCGACTGGCAGCGCGCGGCCGATGTGAACCTGACCGGCATGTTCCTGTGTGCCCGCGCGGCCTTTGGCCGGATGCGGCACCAGCAGCCGCAGGGCGGCCGGATCATCAACAACGGCTCGATCGCGGCGGTGGCGCCGCGCCCCGGATCAGTGGTCTATACCACGACCAAACACGCAATCACCGGCCTGACAAAGACGCTGTCGCTGGACGGTCGCGCCTTTGGCATCGCGTGCGGACAGATCGACATCGGCAATGCCGCGACCGACATGACCGCGGGCATCGGCAACGGTGCCTTGCAGGCGGACGGCTCGGTCAAGCCCGAAACCCGCATGGATGTCGCGCATGTGGCCGATTCGGTGCTGCACATGGCCAGCCTGCCGCTGGATGCCAACATCCCGTTCCTGACCATCACCGCCACCACGATGCCATGGCTGGGGCGGGGCTGACACCCGCCGCCCGTCAGTGCCGCAGGTATCGAAACGCCTCGGACGCGCCCCAACCGGCTGCCAGCGCGATGAGCAGCGCCAGCAGGCCATAGGCAAGCGGCTGGTCATAAGCCAACTGGTGCAGCCAGCGTTCGATCCCTTCCTTGCGCACGAAGATCGCGGTGCGGAACTGGTTCACGACATCGCCGTCACGGACCAGATACATCCGCGTGGTATAGGCCCCTTCGGTCAGGTTGGCGGGCAACTGCACATTGGCGCGAAACAGGATGTCGCGATCCAGAAAGACCCAGCGATCCAGCGTCAGGTATTGCTCTGCTCGCTCGCGAATGCGCATCAAGGCCGAGGTGAACAGCGACGGATCCTCGACCTGGCCGGTGGCCTGATCGGGCCGGATCGCGTAGGAGGCGGAAATGCGGTGCTCGGCATCGGTCTCGGGGGTCAGGATCTCGTCCAGCGGCGCCGAGGTCGCGACGGCATAGAAACTGGGCACCGACGCCATCGAGACCGATTCGACATTCATCCAGATGCCCATCCGCCGGTCCTTGCGCCAGATATCGACCGGCTGGTGCGGACCTTCGATGACGATCACCACGTCATAGGGCGACTCCTCTGCGACATCGAGGTCATGGCGGATGGCGCCAAAGATCAGGATCTCGGAGCCCGAGAAATTCGCCGTCAGCGACACCCGGTTCTGACTCAACGCGCCCACGATCTCGTTGCCGCGAACCGGAAGCGCGGCAAGGATCAGGAAAAGGATGGCAAGAACCCGTGTCATCAGTCGCGCCCCGGAATCGAGATCGAATAGAACTCATCGGGCCGCAGCAAGAGATCGAGCCCGATCTTGGCACAGACCGCCAGCACGACCAGCGCCAGAAGGATGCGCAACTGTTCGGCCTTGAGCTTGAGCCCGACCTGCGCGCCGACCTGCGCGCCGATCACGCCGCCCAGGATCAGAAACAGCGCCAGCATGATATCGACCGAATGGCTGGTTACCGCGTGCATGACCGTGGTAAAGGCCGTTACGAAGATGATCTGGAACAGCGATGTGCCGATCACCACCTTTGTCGGCATCCCCAGCAGGTAGATCATCGCGGGCACCATGATGAACCCGCCGCCGACGCCCATCACCGCCGACAACAGCCCCACCAGCATTCCCACCATGATCGGGGGGATCACGCTGATATAAAGCCCCGAAACCCGGAACTTCATCTTGAAGGGCATCTTGTGCACCCAGATATGGGTGTGCAGCTTGCGCCTCGGCGCGTTCGATCGGCTGGTGCGATACCAGGCGCGCAGCCCTTCTTGCAGCATCAGAAGCCCGATCACCCCCAGGAAAATCACATAGGACAGTTGCACCGCCAGGTCGATCTGCCCCATTTCGCTGAGATACCGAAACAGCGCGATCCCCGCCACCGAACCGATCAGACCGCCGATCAGCAGCACCCAGCCCATGCGCAGATCGACGGTGCGGCGTTTCATATGCGCCAGCACCCCCGACACGGACGAGGCCACCACCTGGTTCACCCCGGTCGCCACGGCCACCGCGGGCGGAATGCCGATGAAGAACAGAAGCGGCGTGATCAGGAACCCGCCGCCCACGCCGAACATCCCCGACAGCAGGCCGACACCGCCACCGATGCCCAGAAGCGTCAGGGCATTGACAGAGATTTCGGCGATGGGCAAATAGATCTGCATACCTCTCGATAGGACAAAGACCCCGTGTTTGACAGGGGGTTTTGTCAGGTTTTGCCTTCAAATTCGTCCGGCCGGGGGGCGGCTCAGCGTTCCTTGACATAGGGGGCGCCACCCGCGCGCGGCGGCACTGCGCGCCCCACGAACCCGGCCAGGATTACCACGGTCAGGATATAGGGCAGCGCCGCCATGAACTGGCCCGGCAGCGTCACGATTCCCAGATCGAGGCTGGGAAAGCGATTTGCGATCGCCTCAAGCATGCCGAACAGCAGGACCGCGCCCAGCGCAGGCCAGGGGCGCCATTTGGCAAAGATCATGGCCGCCAGCGCGATGAAGCCGCGCCCGGCGGACATGTCCTTGACAAAGCCCGCCGAGAGCGAGGTCGACAGATACGCCCCGCCGATCCCGCACAGGACACCGGCGATGACGATGGCCATGAAGCGCAGCCGCACCACCGAGACACCTGCCGTATCCACCGATGCCGGATTCTCGCCCACCGCGCGCAGGCGCAGGCCAAAGCGCGTGCGGTAGAGACCATACCAGACCGCCGGAACGGTCAGCAGGCCCAGATAGACCAGCAGCGAATGCCCCGACAGGATCTGGGAATAGAGCGGTCCCAGCACGGGCACATCCTGCACCGCGCCCGCCAGCGGCAGGTCGAGCCGGTTGAACCGCTCGTCGCTGGTCAGCGCCGGTGTGCGCCCGCCCTGCTGGAACCAGCTTTGCGCCACGACAACGGTCATGCCCGCCGCCAGGAAATTGATCGCCACGCCGGAAATCAACTGGTTGCCGCGAAAGGTGATCGCGGCCAGACCATGCACCAGCGAAAAGATCACCGAGGCCAGGATACCGACACCAAGCCCCAGCCAGGCCGAACCGGTATAATGCGCATAGGCCGCCGAGAAAAAGGCCGCGATCAGCAACTTGCCCTCAAGCCCGATGTCCAGAATCCCCGCCCGCTCAGAGATCAGCCCGGCAAGACAGGCAAACAGCAGTGGCGTTGCCAGACGCATGGTCGAATCCAGGATCTGGACGATGGTTGCGAGATCCATCACGCCCTCCGCCGCAAGATCATGAACAGGGCTTCAAGCGGGCTGCGTACCATGTTGTCCAGCGCGCCGGTGAACAGGATCACCAGCGCCTGGATGATGACGATCATCTCGCGCGGGATGCGGGTTTCGATTGCCAGTTCCGAACCGCCCTGGAACAGGAACCCGAACAGAAGGGCCGCGGGAACGATGCCGATCGGATGCGACCGCCCCATCAGCGCGACGGCGATGCCGATGAACCCCGCCCCCTCGACCGCGTTCATCACCAGCCGTTGCGGCCCGCCCATGACCGAATTGACCGCCATCATGCCCGCCAGCGCGCCCGAGATCAGCATCGCCAGCATCACGACGCGCACCGATGAAATCCCGGCGTAATGGGCGGCGGGCTGCGAATGGCCATAGGCCCGGATCTCGAACCCCAGGCGCGTGCGCCACATCAGCGCCCAGCACAACACGCAGGCCGCCAGCGCCACGAACAACATCACGTTTGCCGGACCCGAGCGCGAAAAGGCAATGCCCAGCGGCTCAAGAATATCGGCCAGGCGCCGCAGGCGCAGCGCATCGGCAAAGCGCGCCGTCGCCGGGTCCATGGAGTTGGGCGGGCGCAGCATATGGCTCAGCATGTAATTCAGCAGCGAGAACGCGATGAAATTGAACATGATCGTGGTGATCACGATATGGCTGCCACGCCGGGCCTGAAGCCAGCCGGGGATCGCCGCCCAGGCCGCGCCGGCAAGGGCGGATGCGGCGATGGCGGCGACCAGCCCCGTCCACCAGTTCGGCCAGGGAATGAACAGGCAGACCAGCGCCACCCCCAGACCGCCGACCAACGCCTGCCCCTCGCCGCCGATGTTGAACAGCCGCGCCTGAAAGGCGATCGAGACCGCCAGCCCGGTCAGCAGGAAGTTGGTGGTGTAATACAGCGTGTAGCCCCAGCCGTAACTGGACCCCAGCGCGCCCCTGACCATCAGGACCATGGCGCGCACCGGATCCTCGCCGATGGCCATGATCACCAGCCCCGAGAGCGCGAAGGCGATCAGCAGCGAGATCAGCGGCACCAGCGTCACATCCGCCCAGCGTGGCATCGCCCGTGTGTTCATGCCGCGTCTCCTGTCACGCCCGCCATCAACAGGCCGAGTTCGCGCGCATCGGTCTGGTCGGGCAGCCGCTCGCCCATGATCCGGCCGTCGAACATGACCAGTATCCGGTCCGAGAGCGAGAGGATCTCGTCCAGCTCCACCGAGACCAGCAGGATCGCCTTGCCTCGGTCGCGCAGGTTGATCAGGCACTGATGGATGAATTCGATCGCGCCGATATCGACGCCGCGGGTGGGCTGGCCGACCAGCAGCAGATCGGGATCGCGCTCGAACTCGCGGGCCAGGACGATCTTTTGCTGGTTGCCGCCGGAAAAGCTGTCGGCTGTCAGCATCGGATTCGGCGGGCGCACATCGAAGCGTTCCAGCTTGCCGCGCGAATCCTCGATCATCGCGGCATTGTCCATCCAGAACCGGTTGCGGTTGTATTCGGGCGCGTGGTGGTGGCCAAAGGCGGTGTTTTCCCAGGCCATGAAATCCAGGATCAGGCCACACCGCTGGCGATCCTCATGAACATGGCCGATGCCCGACAGCCGGCGGGTATGGGCATCGCCCTGGCGCCCGCTCAGATCCAGCGCCTGGCCGTTCAGCACAAGGCTGCCCGTGCCGGGGATCATCCCGGCGATCACCTCAAGCAGTTCGGACTGTCCGTTCCCCGCCACCCCGGCGATGCCCAGGATCTCGCCCGCGCGGATCCCGAAATCGATGCCGCGCAACCGGTCCACGCCGTGGCTGTCGGTGACGCGCAACCCCTGCGCGCGCAAGACCTCGTCACCGGGTTTCGCTGGCGTCTTTTCGACGCGCAGCAAGACCTTGCGGCCGACCATCAGTTCGGCCAGGTCGGTGGGCGTGGTCTCGGCGGTTGTCAGCGTTGCCACCATCTCGCCACGGCGCATGACCGACACCTCGTCGGTGACATCCATGATCTCGCGCAGCTTGTGGGTGATCAGGATGATCGTCTTGCCCTCATCCTTGAGGCCCCTGAGAATGCGAAACAGATGATCGGCCTCGGACGGGGTCAGGACGCCCGTGGGCTCGTCAAGGATCAGGATATTGGCCTCGCGGTATAGCGCCTTGAGGATCTCGACCCGCTGCTGATGCCCGACCGACAGGGTTTCGATCAGCGCATCGGGATTGACCTGCATTTCGTATTCGCGCGCCAGATCGGCCAGAAGCCTGCGCGCGCGTCCCATCGCCGAACCCAGCCGCACCGCCCCTTCCGAGCCCAGCACCACGTTTTCCAGCACGGTGAAATTCTCGACCAGCTTGAAATGCTGGAACACCATGCCGATCCCGGCGCGGATCGCGGCCAGGCTGTCAGCAATCTGCACCGGGACGCCATCGATGAGGATTTCGCCCGCATCCGCGCGGTAGAACCCGTAGAGGATCGACATCAGCGTCGACTTGCCGGCGCCGTTTTCGCCGATGATGCCGTGAATGGTGCCCTTGCGCACCCGGATATTGATATCCTTGTTCGCCTGCACCGGGCCGAACGCCTTGGATATGCCGCGAAGTTCGATGGCTGGAGCGGCAGTTTCCTGCCGCTCCGTCTGGCTTGGGCTGTCCATGTCAGCCGACCCTTAATCCACCGAGATCGGGCAGGAATCGTCGTCCATGTAGTCATGAACGCTGATCTCGCCCGAGATGATGTCCTCTTCGGCCGCTTCCACGGCTTCGCGCATCTCGTCGGTGATGAGATCCTCGTTATGCTCGTCCAGTGCCCAACCGACGCCATCGGCGGCCAGATCCATCACATGGACACCGGTTTCCATGTCGGTGCCGGCAGTGAAGGCGTCAAAAACGGCGTTGTCGACGCGCTTGAGCATCGAGGTCAGCACCTGCCCCGGATGCAGGTGGTTCTGGTTCGAATCGACGCCGATCGACAGGATATCGGCATCGGCCGCGGTTTGCAGCACGCCCACGCCCGTTCCGCCGGCCGCGGCGTAGATGACATCGGCACCCTGGCTGATCTGGGCCTCGGTGATCTCGCCGCCGCGCACGGGGTCGTTCCAGGCGGCGGGGGTCGTTCCGGTATAGTTCACGATCACCTCGGCATCGGGATTTGCGTCCATGACGCCCTGGGCATAACCGCAGGCGAAGCGGCGGATCAGCGGAATGTCCATGCCGCCGACAAAGCCGACGGTGTCGGTTTCCGACGCCATCGCTGCCAGCATCCCGACAAGGTAGGAACCCTCATGCTCGGTAAAGACGATCGAGCGGACGTTCGGTTCGTCCACCACGCCGTCGATGATCGCAAAAGTGGTATCCGGGTAATCGCCCGCAACCTGTTCAAGCGTCGAGGCAAAGGCAAAGCCGGTCATCACGATCGGGTTCGACCCCGACTCGGCCAGCCGCCGCAGTGCCTGTTCGCGCTGGGCTTCGGACTGCATCTCGATGTCACGATAGCTGCCGCCGGTTTCCTCGGCCCAGCGTTCGGCCCCGCCATAGGCGGCTTCGTTGAAGGATTTGTCGAACTTGCCGCCAAGGTCATAGACCATGGCCGGGTCGGCCAATGCCGCGCCGGCGAAAAGTGCCGTCATGGCAGCAGTGCCGAGAAGTATACGAGTGGATTTCATCAATTTCTCCCTGTTGGGCTTGCGGGCCTCTTGCGCCGCGGCGCGGCGAAAAATGCGGGGCGCACACACGACGATCCGCCCATACCGATCTGAGTGCATGGCCGCAGGGGCAGTCAAGCGGTTTCTGGACCGTGTGACGAGTTTCCCGACACGTCCGCCAAAGGCCGGGCGGGTTCACGCAAGCGTCATGGAAAACAGCAGTGCCGATACCGGCGGGCGGCCGGTCGAACGGTAATACCCCGGCCTCTGCCCCGTCTGGACAAAGCCGAGACTGCGATACAGGGCAATGGCGGCGGCGTTGTCCTCGGCGACTTCCAGAAACACGGTCTCGGCCCGCCGTTCGCGCGCCTCGGCCGCGAACCGGTCCATCAGCGCGCGCGCCAGCCCCCGCCTGCGAACCTGCGGGTCGGTTGCCAGCGTCAGCAGCTCGACCTCGGGGCCGATGGCGCGCCCCAGCGCGAAGGCATCGTGATCGGGCGACACCAGCAGAAAGACATGCGGGTTTTGCAACAGCGTGGCAAAGCTGTCCGCGCTCCAGGGTGGCGGCGCGGCAAAGCAGCGCGCATGCAGCCGGGTAAGCGCGGCGGGCGTCATGGGTCGATCAGCGCCGGCGGCGGTTGCGAGGGGGGCGCGGCATCGGCATCGCGCAGGTAAAGCGGCGCGGGGCGCGGGTTCGCCCGCCCCTGCCGCTGGGCGGCAATCCGGGCGATGGCCACGGCCAGCGGGTGCACCGGTGCCGTGGCCTTCAGGCCCGGGAACTCGGCCGGGTCGGCAATGACCGGGTCGTTCAGCGTCGCCGGGTCGATCAGCGCGGGCGCGTGGCCGGGGTGGCACAGCCAGCCCTGCCCGCGCGGGGCGGCAACCAGTGTGGGCAGCTCTGGCCCGTCCAGTGCCAGCGCATCAAAGCGCGACACGCCGATCGAAGGCACCGCAAGCCCAAGCGCCAGACCCCGTGCCGCCGCGACCGCAATGCGTATGCCCGTGAAATTGCCCGGACCGATCCCCACGCCCAGCGCAGACAACGCGCCCCAGCTTTGCCCGCCCTGCGCCAGCACGTCCTCAAGGGCAGGCATCAGGCGCTCGCCCTGCCCGCGTGCCAATGCGATGTCGCAAGCCGCAATGACGGTGCCACCGCGCAGCAAGGCTGCACGGCACCACGCACCGGATGTATCGAAGCCCAGAACCAGCGGGCCGGATGCCGTGTCAGACGGCAACCGGGCGCACCTCGGTCACTTCGGGGATGTAATGGCGCAACAGGTTCTCGATCCCCATTTTCAGGGTCAAGGTGGACGACGGGCAACCCGCGCACGCGCCCTTCATGTGCAGATAGACCACGCCGCGTTCGAACCCGTGAAAGGTGATGTCGCCCCCGTCCTGCGCGACGGCAGGACGCACGCGGGTATCCAGCAACTCCTTGATCTGGTCCACGATCTCGGAATCGGGGCCGTCCTGCACGGCATGGGCCTCGGCGGCTTCGCCCTCGATCGCGGGGCGGCCGGACTGGAAATGCTCCATGATCGCGCCCAGGATCGCGGGTTTGACATGCGCCCAGTCAACCGCATCATCCTTGGTCACGGTGATGAAGTCAGCCCCCAGAAACACGCCGGTCACCCCGTCATGCGCAAAGATCGCCCGCGCGAGCGGCGATTTGCCGGCCGTGTCGGCGCTGGGAAAATCGGCGGTCCCCTGCCCGAGAACCGTCTGGCCGGGAAGAAATTTCAGCGTGGCGGGATTGGGGGTGGATTCTGTCTGGATGAACATGTGCGGCCTCCGTTTGAAAGGGATATGCGACTGCCATCACACTGAGTCAAGGCGCAGGCCCGGCACTGGTGCCCAATGGACAGGACACGGGTGCTGCAAAGGTGTTGCAAAAATCACGCAAACGCCCTTGTAGCCCCCCACACGGCCTCCCAAATAGAGTGAGAGGCCCGCAAGCGGAATGCGCTGATGATCAGGCATCCCCGACATAGGGCGCTTGTGATGGAGAGTAGTCATGAATCTTGAGAAATTTACCGAAAGAGCCCGTGGTTTCCTGCAAGCGGCGCAAACCATCGCCATGCGCGAGAACCATCAGCGACTGACGCCCGAGCACCTGCTGAAAGCGCTGCTCGATGATGACGAGGGCATGGCCGCGAACCTGATCCGCCGCGCCGGCGGCGCGCCCGAGCGGGTTACCCAGGCCGTCGATCTGGCGTTGGGCAAGCTGCCCAAGGTGTCGGGCGATGCCGGGCAGATCTATACCGATCAGGCGCTGATGCGCGTGCTGGACGAAGCCCAGAAGATCGCCAAGAAGGCCGGGGACAGCTTTGTGCCCGTCGAGCGTATCCTGATGGCGCTGGCCATGGTTCGCAGCCCGGCGCGCGAGGCGCTGGAAGCCGGCGCCGTCAGCGCCCAGGCGCTGAACGCAGCGGTCAACGACATCCGCAAGGGCCGCACGGCCGACAGCGCCAGCGCCGAGGACAGCTATGAGGCGCTGAAGAAATATGCCCGTGACCTGACCGAGGCCGCGCGCGAAGGCAAGATCGACCCGATCATCGGCCGCGACGAGGAAATCCGCCGCGCGATGCAGGTTCTGTCGCGCCGCACCAAGAACAACCCCGTCCTGATCGGCGAGCCCGGTGTCGGCAAGACCGCCATCGCCGAGGGGCTGGCACTGCGGATCATCAACGGCGACGTGCCGGAAAGCCTGCGGGACAAGAAGCTGCTGGCGCTGGACATGGGCGCACTGATCGCGGGTGCGAAATATCGCGGCGAATTCGAGGAACGGCTCAAGGCCATCCTGAACGAGATCACCGCCGCGTCGGGCGAAATCGTCCTGTTCATCGACGAGATGCACACACTGGTCGGCGCGGGCAAGTCCGAGGGGGCCATGGACGCGGCCAACCTGATCAAGCCGGCACTGGCGCGGGGCGAATTGCACTGCGTCGGCGCGACCACGCTGGACGAATACCGCAAGCATGTCGAAAAGGATGCAGCCCTGGCCCGGCGTTTCCAGCCCGTCTTCATCAGCGAACCGACGGTCGAGGATACCGTCTCGATCCTGCGCGGGATCAAGGAAAAATACGAGTTGCACCATGGCGTGCGCATCGCCGACTCGGCGCTGGTGGCGGCGGCGACGCTGTCGCATCGCTACATCACCGATCGGTTCTTGCCCGACAAGGCCATCGACCTGGTCGACGAGGCCGCCAGCCGTCTGCGCATGCAGGTCGATTCCAAGCCCGAAGAGCTGGACGCGCTGGATCGCGAGATCCTGCAAAAGCAGATCGAGGCCGAGGCCCTGCGCAAGGAGGACGATGCCGCCAGCAAGGACCGGCTGGAAAAGCTGGAAAGCGAGCTGGCCGATCTGCAGCAGAAATCGGCCGAGATGACCACCCAGTGGCAGGCCGAACGCGACCGGCTGGAAGCCGCGCGCGATCTGAAGGAACAACTGGACCGCGCCCGCGCCGAGCTGGATCAGGCCAAGCGGCAGGGCGACTTTGGCCGGGCCGGGGAATTGCAGTATGGCCGCATCCCCGAACTGGAGCGTCAGTTGGGCGAGGCCGAGGCGCGCGAGGCCGAAAAGATGGTCTCGGATGCCGTGCGCCCCGAACAGATCGCCGAGGTGGTCGAACGCTGGACCGGCATTCCGACCTCACGGATGCTGGAAGGCGAGCGCGAGAAACTTCTGCGCATGGAAGAGGGGCTGCACAAGCGCGTCATCGGCCAGGAAACCGCGGTGCGTGCCGTTGCGAATGCCGTGCGCCGCGCGCGCGCCGGCCTCAATGACGAGAACCGCCCGCTGGGTTCGTTCCTGTTCCTGGGCCCGACCGGGGTCGGCAAGACCGAACTGACCAAGGCCGTGGCCGAATTCCTGTTCGACGACGACAGCGCGATGGTGCGCATCGACATGTCGGAATTCATGGAAAAGCACTCTGTCGCGCGGCTGATCGGCGCGCCTCCGGGCTATGTCGGCTACGAAGAGGGCGGCGTTCTGACCGAGGCGGTGCGGCGCAGGCCCTATCAGGTGGTGCTGTTCGACGAGGTGGAAAAGGCGCACCCGGACGTGTTCAACGTGCTGTTGCAGGTTCTGGACGACGGGGTCTTGACCGACAGCCACGGGCGCACGGTCGATTTCAAGCAAACGCTGATCGTGCTGACCTCGAACCTGGGCAGCCAGGCGCTGAGCACCCTGCCCGACGGCGCCGATGCCGATGCCGCCAAGGCGCAGGTGATGGAGGCGGTTCGGGCCCATTTCCGGCCCGAGTTCCTGAACCGGCTTGACGAGACGATCATCTTTGACCGTCTGGGCCGCCAGGACATGAACGGGATCGTCGATATCCAGCTGGCGCGGCTGGAAAAGCGTCTGGCCACGCGCAAGATCGCGCTGGAGCTGGACGACAGCGCCCGTCAATGGATGGCCGACAAGGGCTATGATCCGGTTTATGGCGCGCGCCCGCTCAAGCGGGTGATCCAGCGCCATCTGCAGGATCCGCTGGCGCAGATGCTGCTGTCGGGCGAGATCGTTGACGGGGCCACGGTGCCGGTCACGGCGGGCGCGGACGGGTTGGTCATTGCCGGGCACACCAGCGCCGGCGACGATGACGCACCCGATCTGAAGGTCGTGAACTGATCCGGCGACCCGGCCCGGTTGATCGAGCCTGGCACGGGCCCTGGCCTTATTTGGGGCGGGCGGGACATCCCGCCCGCCCCCTGTCCTTTTCCGACCCATCCTTTGGTAGAGATCGCCCGGACCGCAGGACGCCGGGCCGCCGTCCCTGGCCCGGCGCAGGGATCAGTCGAACAGCGCCAGATCGCCCTCGCCCGGATCGCCGGCGTCGTCGGGCAGGCTGGCGGATTCGGTGAAGGCCAGCAGCAACGCCTGATCCAGGTGTTCGGCCAGCGCGATCATCTCATGCGCGATCGCGTAGCGTTGCAGGTCTTCCAGAACGCGGATCATCCAGTCGTGTTTCACTGTGCCCTCCATCAATCAAGTCAGCCTAGCCGCAGCATGATTGACAAAGGATTGACGCAGGACCGAAACAGGAACGAAAAGGGATCGCCCCATGGACGACCCCTTGAATGACCCGGTGGGAGCGCCGGCTGGCACCGGCGCCCGAAATCAGCCCTTGCGGCCAGCCTCCAGCGCGTCCTCGAAGGTTCGCAGCCCGGTCCGTGGCGCCTGAACCAGCACCGCCATGTTGCCCGGCTTGTGCTCATTGCGGCGCATCTTCATATGCGCGGCGGGGATATCCTGCCACAGGAACACCTCGGACATGCACGGGTCGAGACGGCGTTCCAGCATCAGCTTGTTGGCGGCCGAGGCCTGTTTCAGATGCGCGAAATGCGAGCCCTGCAAGCGCTTTTGATGCATCCACATGTAGCGCACGTCGAACGTGCAGTTATAGCCTGTGGTGCCGGCACAGATCACCACCATACCACCCTTTTTCACCACCAGGGCCGAGACCGGGAACGTCGCCTCGCCGGGGTGTTCGAACACCATGTCGACCGACACGCCCTTGCCGGTGACTTCCCAGATCGCCTTGCCGAAGCGGCGCGCCTCTTTCAGCCATTCGGCATATTCGGGGGTGTTCACGGTGGGCAACTGGCCCCAGCACTTGAAATCCTTGCGGTTGATGACGCCCTTGGCACCCAGCCCCATGACGAATTCGCGCTTGTCCTCTTCGGAGATGACGCCGATCGCATTGGCCCCGGCGGTGTTGATCAACTGGATCGCATACGACCCCAGCCCGCCCGAGGCGCCCCAGACCAGCACGTTCTGGCCGGGCTTCAGATCATGGGGCTCATGGCCGAACAGCATCCGGTAGGCGGTGGCCAGCGTCAGGGTATAGCAGGCCGATTCTTCCCATGTCAGGTGCTTTGGGCGCGGCATCAGTTGCTGCGACTGGACGCGCGCGAACTGGGCAAAGCTGCCGTCGTGGGTCTCATAGCCCCAGATGCGCTGGCTGGGCGAGTACATCGGGTCGCCGCCGTTGCATTCCTCGTCGTCGCCGTCGTCCTGGTTGCAGTGGATCACGACCTCGTCGCCGACCTTCCACCGCTTGACCTTGTCGCCCACCGCCCAGACGATGCCCGAGGCATCGGACCCGGCGATGTGATAGGGCTGCTTGTGCCCGTCGAAGGGGCTGATCGGCACGCCCAGGCTGGCCCAGACGCCGTTGTAGTTGACGCCCGCCGCCATCACCAGAACCAGCACCTCGTTCGAATCGATCTGCCAGGTATCGACCACTTCGACCTGCATGGCGGTATCGGGCTCGCCGTGGCGTTCGCGGCGAATGGCCCACGCATACATCTTTTCGGGCACATAGCCGAGCGGCGGCATCTCGCCGATCTCGTAAAGGTCCTTCTGGGGCGCGTCGTAGGGGGCGATCCCGGTGTTCTGGTCGAGGGCCATGTGTCTCTCCTGCGTCTGGTTCTGCCGCAACGCAGAATCGATGCGGCAGTTGCAGCACCAATAAAATCCGACACGCAACAATGCAACCCTGTTATTGCCCGTTTTGTAATTTTATGTCTCGCCCGCCTTGGGCAGTTGCAGCGTGGCCGCGGCCGGGCGGGCCGGATCGTCGTCCTCGGCCAGACGCTGCAGAACCGAGGCCGCATAGTAGCCCAGCGTGGCCCCCTGCCCCGGCGCGATGCGAATGCGGCCATCGTTTTCAGTGACGATGGCACGCAGCAACAGCGCGTCGAGCCCGGCGCGCATCGCGGCCGCGGCATCGGTGCCGGGCAGGTGCAGATAGGCGCCCTTGCGCTGCAACGCCAGCGCCAAATCGACACCTTGGGCGATCAGGGCATCGCGCGTGGTGTTACCCTCGCACCGCACCAGGGCCGCCGCCGCCAGCGGGACCGGCAACATCGGCACGGCGGCGCGGATGCGCTGCATCAGCACATCGGCCAGGGCCTCGGTGCTGGCGCCGGGCTCGTTTTCAAGGAAGGCGCGCAGCGACACCGGCGTGCCATAGCACACCGCCGCATAGCCGAACTGGCGAAACCGGCCGCGCGCCTTTTGCCACAGAACCCGCGCAACGAACCCCAGCACCGCCCCCATGCTGACGCGAAACCGCCGCGTGCCATCCTCGGCGGCTTTCAACAGCACCCGGTCCTCCAGCACGCGGTCATAGTTCAGCGCCACCGGCACAAAGACCACGTCGCGGCCCGATCCCATGCTGAAATCGCGCACGATGTAATGCAGCAACCCCTTGCGGGCCCGGCCGACCGCGCCGTTCAGGCTCAGACCGCCCTCGGGGAACATGGCCTGGGTCACGCCCTCGGCGATCGACATCTGGACATAGCGCGCCAGAACCGCGCGATAGAGCGTGCTGGAATAGCGCCGGCGAATGAAATAAGCCCCCGTCGCGCGGATCAACGCCTTGAGCGGCCAGACCCGCGCCCATTCCCCCACCGCATAGGACAACGCCGAACGATCGGCCGCCAGCCATGTGACAAGCACGTAATCCATGTTCGACCGGTGGTTCATGACGAACACCACCGCCGAACGCGGGTCGATCGCGCGCAGGGTCTGGTCGTCGCCCCGGCCCAGCCGCACCTTGTAAAGCCCCTGGCTCAGCCGCCGTGCCACGCGAATGGCGAAGCCGAAATAGGTGGCGGTGGAAAAGCCCGGAACGATCTCGCGGGCGTAAGACCGGGCACGGTCAAAGGCCACGTTGTGCGGCACGCCTTCGGTGCGGGCATATTCGTCGACCGCCTCCATCACATGCGGGTCGTGGATCAGCCGGATCACCTGATCCTGGCGCCGCATCAGCTTGAACGGGCGGATCGGGCGCTCCAGCCGCTTGTTCAACTCTTCGACGGCGCGTTCCATGCGGCGGCGCAGGAACCAGCGCAGGCCGGGGCCGATGATGCGATCAAGCGTGGCGATCGCCGCAAGGCTCAGCAACAGGACCAACAGCCAGAGCGGCATTTCCACAACGCTTGTCATGTCCAATGGCTTAGTTTCAGCCGCTGGGTTCCACAATGCGCAATCGTTGCCGCAGACGCAAATCCACTGCTGCACCGCGGCGATTGACAGGGACACATTCTTTCCCATATCACCGCTGCAACGGCAAGAATGTTGCCCTTGCGTGATTCAGGAGGCCCCATGACCCAGGCAGACCGCGACAAACCCTGGCTTTTTCGCACCTATGCGGGGCATTCGACGGCCGCGGCCTCGAACGCGCTTTACCGCAACAACCTGTCCAAGGGACAAACCGGCCTGTCGGTCGCCTTCGATCTGCCGACCCAGACCGGCTATGACAGTGACCACGAACTGGCGCGCGGCGAGGTCGGCAAGGTGGGCGTGCCGGTGGCGCATCTGGGTGACATGCGCATGCTGTTCGACCAGATCCCTCTGGAACAGATGAACACCTCGATGACGATCAACGCCACCGCGCCGTGGCTGCTGGCGCTGTACATAGCCGTGGCCGAGGAACAGGGCGCGGATGTGGCCAGGCTTCAGGGCACGGTACAAAACGACATCATCAAGGAATACCTCAGCCGCGGCACCTATATTTGCCCGCCCAAACCCAGCCTGCGCATGATCACCGATGTCGCCGCCTATACCCGGCAGCATCTGCCGAAATGGAACCCGATGAACGTGTGTTCCTATCACCTGCAAGAGGCCGGCGCGACGCCCGAGCAGGAACTGGCCTTTGCACTGGCCACGGCCTGCGCGGTGCTGGACGATCTCAACACCAAGGTTCCGGCCGAACACTTCGCGCAAATGGTCGGCCGGATCAGCTTTTTCGTGAATGCCGGCATCCGCTTCGTGACCGAGATGTGCAAGATGCGCGCTTTCGTCGAACTGTGGGACGAGATCTGCCGCGACCGTTACGGCGTCGAAGATGCGCGCTATCGCCGGTTTCGGTATGGCGTGCAGGTCAATTCGCTGGGCCTGACCGAGCAGCAGCCGGAAAACAACGTCTATCGCATCCTGATCGAGGCACTGGCGGTCACGCTGTCGAAACACGCGCGCGCCCGCGCGGTGCAATTGCCGGCCTGGAACGAGGCCCTGGGCCTGCCGCGCCCCTGGGATCAGCAATGGTCGCTGAGAATGCAGCAGATCCTGGCCTATGAAACCGACCTGCTGGAATACGACGACCTGTTCGACGGCAACCCGGCGGTCGAACGCAAGGTCGATGCGCTGAAAGAGGGGGCGCGCGCGGAACTCGCGCAGATCGACGGAATGGGCGGTGCCGTACAGGCCATCGAATACATGAAATCGCGACTGGTCGAGGCCAATGCCGAACGCATCGGCCGGATCGAGGCCGGGGAAACCGTGGTGGTCGGGGTCAACCGCTTCACCACGACCGAGCCGTCGCCCCTGACCACCGGCGAAGGCGCGATCATGGTGGTGGACGCGGCCGCCGAGCGCGACCAGATCGAACGCCTGAACGCCTGGCGCTCCGCACGCGACGAGGGGGCGGTGGCCGACGCGCTGGCCGAGTTGCGCGCGGCCGCGGCCAATGGCGACAATGTCATGCCGGCGTCGATCCGAGCCGCCAAGGCCGGCGCCACGACCGGCGAATGGGGCCTGGTGGTGCGCCAGGCCTTTGGCGAATACCGCGCGCCCACCGGGGTTTCGCGCAACCCGTCCAACCGGACCGAGGGACTGGACGAGATCCGCGCGGCGGTCGATGGCGCCAGCACCCGGCTGGGTCGGCGCCTGAAGTTCGTGGTCGGGAAACCGGGGCTCGACGGCCATTCAAACGGCGCCGAACAGATTGCGGCGCGCGCGCGCGATTGCGGCATGGATATCCACTACGAAGGCATCCGGCTGACCCCGGCCGAGATCGTGCGCGCCGCGCAGGACGAGGCGGCGCATGTCGTCGGCCTGTCGATCCTGTCGGGCAGTCATATCCCGCTGATGGACGAGCTGATGCGGCGGATGCGCGAGGCGGGCCTGGGGCATGTTCCGGTCATCGTGGGCGGGATCATCCCCGAGGATGACGCCGCACGGCTGCGCGCCATCGGCGTGGCCGCCGTCTACACGCCCAAAGACTTCGAGCTGAACCGGATCATGATGGACATCGTCGCCCTGGCCGAACCCAGCCCGGCCGTGGCGCAATAGGCCTGCCCGCGCGCGGGCCGGACATCCGGGCAGGGGGCGCTGCCCCCTCTTGGCCTGCGGCCAATTCACCCCCGGCGTATTTTGGGCAAGATGAAGCCCGACGAAGAGGCATAGTGTCGTTCGGCACGAGGTGCACGAGGGCGGCCCGGCGCGTCCCGTCAGCCGATGTGATCCCACAAAAGGATCGCCCAGGCGACGCCGGCGGCCAGCGCGGTCAGCGCGACCCCGGCGCTGGCGCAATCCTTGGCCTTGGCGGCCAGCGGGTGTTCGTCGGTGGACACAAGGTTCACCGTTTCCTCGATCGCGGTGTTGAGCAGTTCGGCGGCCAGCACCAGAAGGCCCAGCGCCAGGATCAGCGCTCGTTCGGTGCCGCCCAGCGGCAGGGCGAAGGCCAGCGCCGCCGACACGATGTTGGCCAGGCTCCATTGCCTGAGGGTTCGTTCGCTGGCCCAGGCCGCGCGCCAGCCGCGCCACGACCAGATCAGGGTCCAGCCGAACCTGCGGCACTGCTCCGCCAAGAATGCCCGCATAAGATCCTCCCGACGGCGCGAGGCCGCGCAGGCAGGATAGTCGCACCCGGCGCGTTGCGCCAAGGGATTTGCGACGCTCAGCCCTTGGTCTTTTCCTCGAGTGCGACGATGCGCGCTTTCAGCGCCTCGTTCTCTTCGCGGGCCTTCTGGGCCATGGCGCGCACCGCGTCGAATTCCTCGCGGGTGACGAAGTCGCGGTCGGCCAACCAGCGGTCCATCAGGCTTTTCATCGCCGTTTCGGCCTCGGCCCGTGCGCCCTGGGCCACGCCCATGGCGTTGGTCATCAGCTTCGAAAGATCGTCGAAAAAGCGGTTCGTGGGCTGCATGGGGCACTCCTTGCTGGGTCCACGCCTATATGTGACCACGCGCGCCGAATCACAAGGTTGACTTCGCCCGCCCGCCACGGGAAGACGGGCGCCGCAGCCAGCGGAGAGCGAACATGCAGGCCCTGATCCCCTTCCCGCCCCTTTCGCCCGAGATCTTTTCGATCGAGCTGGGCGGGTTCACCCTTGCGCTGCGCTGGTATGCGCTGGCCTATATCGCCGGGTTCCTGATCGGCTGGCGGCTGATCGTGGCGGCGATGCGCCGCCCGGCCCTGTGGCCGGGCCAGCGCGCGCCGATGGCGCCCGACGCGGTGGAATCGCTGCTGACCTGGATCATCATCGGCGTGATCCTTGGCGGGCGGCTGGGGTTCGTGCTGTTCTATCAGCCCGGTTTCTACCTGGCCAATCCGGGCCAGATCCTGCGGGTGTGGGAAGGGGGCATGTCGTTTCACGGCGGGCTTTTGGGCGCGGCGGTGGCGGGATTCGTCTTTGCCCGCCGCAACGGGATCACCCCGTCGGCGATCGCCGATTCCATGGCCATGGTGATCCCGGTGGGCCTGTTTCTGGGACGCATTGCGAATTTCATCAATGCCGAACTCTGGGGACAGCCCACGACCCTGCCCTGGGGCGTTCTGTTCCCCGGCCCGGGCAGCCTGTGCCCGATCGACTGGGAACACCCCTGCGCGCGGCATCCGACCCAGCTTTACGAGGCCGGGCTGGAGGGGCTCTTGCTGGGGCTGGTGATCCTGTGGCTGGTGCGGCGCCGGCTTGCGCTGCAGTTTCCCTGGGCGATCACCGGCACGTTCTTTGCCGTCTACGGGCTGGCGCGGTTCCTGGTCGAGTTCTGGCGCATGCCCGATGAGCAGTTCCTGATGCAGCACCCTGAAGGGCATGTGCTGACCTTTGGCGACGCCGGGGTGACGATGGGCCAGCTTTTGAGCCTGCCGATGGTCGCCGCGGGGCTGGCGCTGATCGCGCTGGCGCTCAGGCGCGGGCGGCAATGAGCGCCCTTGCCGGGCATCTGATCGCGCGGATCGCCGCAACCGGGCCAATGACGCTGGCCGACTACATGCGCGCCTGCCTGCTGGACCCGCGCTACGGCTATTATGCCACGCGCGATCCGTTCGGGGCAGCGGGCGATTTCACCACCGCGCCCGAGATCAGCCAGATGTACGGCGAATTGATCGGCCTGTGCCTGGCGCAGAACTGGCTGGACCAGGGCGCGCCGGCGCCGTTCGCACTGGCCGAACCCGGCCCCGGTCGGGGCACGCTGATGGCCGATATCTGGCGCGCCACGCGCGCCGTGCCCGGCTTTCACGCCGCAGCGCAGATCCACCTGATCGAGGCCTCGCCCACCTTGCGCGATGCGCAGGCCCGGCGTCTGGCCGATGTGCCGGTGTCGTGGCACGAAAGCCTCGATACCCTGCCCGACACCCCTTTGTGGCTGGTTGCCAACGAATTCTTCGATGCCCTTCCGGTGCGCCAGTTTCAGCGCAGCGGCGATGCCTGGCGCGAGCGTGTCATCGGGCTGCGCGACGGCCGGCTGACACTGGGTCTGACCGACCCCGCGCCCCGTGTTGAACTGGCCCATAGGCTGGCCGATACCCGCGACAGCGACATCGTCGAGATCTGCCCGGATGCACCCCGCATCATGGCCGCGATCGAGGCGCGGATCACGCGCCATGGCGGTGCCGCGCTGATCGTCGATTATGGCGGCTGGCGTAGCCTTGGCGACACGTTCCAGGCGGTACGCGCCCATCGCTTTGCCGATCCGCTGGCGGCGCCGGGCACGGCCGATCTGACCGCGCATGTCGATTTCGAGGCCATCGCCGGCGCCGCCCCGCGGCTGGCGCACAGCGCGCTGACCCCGCAGGAACTGTTGCTGAAACGGCTGGGCATCGACGCGCGGGCCGCGCACCTTGCCCAAAACCTGAGCGGGGCAGCCCTTGAACAGCACCGCGCCGCGTTTCATCGCTTGACCGACGCCGCGGAAATGGGAACGCTGTTCAAGGCGCTCGCCCTGGTTGCACCGGGCGCGCCGCTTCCCCCCGGGTTCGACCCGGTGTAAGGCTGGGTCCATGACGCTTGAGATACTGACATCCGACTCGCTTTCACCGCTGCGCCACGGTTTCTTCACCCGGCGCGGGGGCGCGTCGTCGGGGATCTATCGCGGGCTCAATTGCGGCGGCGGTTCAGGCGATCAGTCCGAGATCGTGGCGATCAACCGTTCCCGCGTGGCAAAGGCGATGGAGGTTGCGCCGCAGGCCCTGGTCGGTGTGCACCAGGTGCATTCGGCCGAGGTCGTGCAGGTTGGGGCGTCCGACGACGGCACAGACCGGGAACGCGCCGATGCGCTGGTGACCAACCGCGCGGGCATCGCGCTCAGTGTCCTGAGCGCCGATTGCATGCCGGTCCTGCTGGCCGATGCCGACGCCGGGGTGATCGGCGCTGTGCATGCGGGCTGGCGCGGTGCCCTTGACGGCGTGCTTGAGGCAACGCTGGACGCCATGGAGGGGCTCGGCGCCGACCGGGCGGAGACAACGGCTGTGATCGGCCCCTGCATCAGCCAGCGCGCCTATGAGGTCGGACCCGAATTCCTGGATACCTTCCTGGCCGAGGATCCGGGCTATCAGTGGTTCTTCGCCAACGGAGAGGGCGATCGCTACCTGTTCGACCTGCCCGGCTTCGGCCTGCACCGGCTGCGCGAGGCCGGGGTGGGACACGCCGAATGGACCCGCCATTGCACCTATGCGCAGCCCGAGCAATTCTATTCCTATCGCCGCGCGGTTCACGCCGGCGAGGACGATTACGGCCGTCTGATCTCAGCGATCCGGCTGTAGACCGGGCACCGTCGAAAACCGCCCCAACCGCGCCCAAGTCGTGCCGAATTCGCGCGTCACGCAAGGGGGCGTGGCCACCGATCCGGCCGCATGACACCGAAGGAGACGCCATGACACCAGGTTCTCGCTGGATCAACCGGGTTCTTGCCGACAGCGCGGACGCCGGGTTCGACCTGCCGTGGCGCAGCCGCGCGGGGGCCAGCACCGGCCCGGCGCATCGGCTGCGCGTCACAGACGCCGCCGCGCCGCCAGCGCCGCAGAGATCGTTCCGTCATCCAGGTAATCCAGCTCGCCCCCCATCGGCACCCCCTGCGCGAGTGCGCTGATCCCCACACCGCTGGGCGCCAGCGCCTCGGCGATGTAATGGGCGGTGGTTTGCCCCTCGACCGTGACGTTCAGCGCCAGGATCACCTCCTGCACAGCTTCATCGGCAATGCGCGCGACAAGGTGCGGAATGCGCAGATCATCCGGCCCGATGGCGTCGATGGCCGAAAGCGTTCCGCCCAGCACATGGTAACGGCCCTTGAACCCGCCCGCGCGCTCCATCGCCCACAGGTCCGACAGATCCTCGACCACGCAGATCTGGTCCGAACTGCGGGCGGGATCGGCGCAGATGGCACACAGGTCATCGGTGCCGATATTGCCGCAGACCCGGCATTCGCGAGCACGCTCGGCAACCTGTTGCATGGTCTGCGCCAGGGGCTCCATGACCTGCACGCGCTTGCGCAGCAGATGCAGCACCGCCCGTCGCGCCGACCGCGGCCCCAGACCCGGCAGCCGTGCCATCAGCGCGATCAGCCCCTCGATGTCGGCGGGCCGCTGATCCATCACATGTTCGGCAAGGTCATGTCGCGCGGCAGGCCCATGCTTTCGGCAAGCTTGCCCATTTCGTCCTTGCTGCGTTCGGCGGCACGCGCCTGCACCTCCTTGATCGCGGCCAGGATCAGATCCTCGACCACCTCCTTGTCCTCGGCCGAAAAGATCGACGGATCGATCTCCAGCCCGGTCAGGGTGCCCTTGGCGGTGGCCGTGGCCTTGACCAGGCCCGCGCCGCTTTCGCCGGTGACGGTGATCGTGTTCAGCTCTTCCTGAAGCGCGGCCATCTTGCCCTGCATCTCCTGGGCGGCCTTCATCATCTTGCCCATGTCGCCCAGTCCGCCCATGCCCTTGATCATGGTTTCATCCTCTCAGTTGTCTTCAAATGGATCCCATTCGTCCTCGACCTCTGGCAAGGCCTCGGCCGCGGCCTCTTGCGCGGCGATCTGAGGGTCGCGGATGCCGGTGATCCGCGCCTCGGGGAATGTCTCGAAAATGGCCTTCACCAGCGGGTTTTCAAGAGCCTGTGCCTCGCGCGCGCTGCGTTCGGCGTCGCGGGTTTCGGCAATCGTCGGCGCGCCGCCGGTGCCGGTGACGGACACGCCCCAGCGCGCCCCGGTCCAGGATTGCAACCGCCCCGCCAGGCGTGCGGCCAGGTCGGCGGGCGCATCCCCGGTCGGCTGAAACTCGATCCGGCCGGGGGTATAGCGCACCAGCCGCAGGCAAGTCTCGACCTCCATCAGCAGGCGCATGTCGCGCTGCGCGCGGATCAGCGCCACGACGCTGTCAAACGTCGCATAGTGCGCCAATGCCGACGGCGCGCCGGCAAGCGCCGCCTGGGCACCGCCGCCCGGCCCACCCCCGGTGCCGCGCACGGGCGATGCGCTACCCCCCGATACGGCGGGCGCCCCGCCCCCCGCCGAAGGGGCGGCAGGGCCGGGTCCACCGCCCGGCGGCGGCGGCGTGTCCTGCAAGCGCCGCAACAGGTCTTCGGGCGCAGGCAGGTCGGCAACATGCGTCAGGCGGATCACCGCCATTTCGGCCGCCATCATCGCGTTCGGCGCGATCGCCAGCTCCTCCAGCGCCTTGAGCAGCATCTGCCACATGCGCGCCAGAACCCGCATCGACAGGCGCGCGGCCAGATCCTGCCCGCGCCGCCGCTCGTCCGGGCCCACCGTCGGGTCGTTCGCGGCATCGGGGGTGATCTTGATCACGCTGATCCAATGCGCGATCTCGGCCAGATCGCGCAAGACTGCGGCCGGGTCGGCGCCATCGGCATACTGCGCCGCCAGTTCCGACAATGCGCCGGGCGCGTCGCCCCGCAAGATCGCCTCGAACAGGTCCAGCACCCGGCCGCGGTCGGCCAGACCCAGCATGGTGCGCACCTGTGCGGCGCCGGTTTCGCCCGCCCCGTGACTGATTGCCTGATCCATCAGGCTCAGCGCGTCGCGCACCGACCCCTCGGCGGCACGCGTGATCAGGGCCAGTGCATCGCGGTTGATCGCGGCCCCCTCGCGGTCGGCCACGCGCTCCAGATGCGCGATCATGACCTCGGGTTCGATGCGGCGCAGATCGAAACGCTGACACCGGCTCAAGACCGTGACCGGCACCTTGCGAATCTCGGTGGTGGCAAAGATGAACTTCACATGCGCCGGCGGCTCCTCCAACGTCTTGAGCAGCGCGTTGAACGCCGAATTCGACAACATGTGAACTTCGTCGATGATGTAGATCTTGTAGCGCGCGCTGGCGGCGCGATAGGCGACGCTGTCGATGATCTCGCGGATGTCGCCGACGCCGGTGCGGCTGGCCGCATCCATCTCCAGCACATCGACGTGCCGCCCCTCGGCGATGGCGCGGCAATGCTCGCAGCGCCCGCAGGGGTCGGTCGTGGGCCCGCCCTGCCCGTCGGCGCCGATGCAGTTCAGCCCCTTGGCGATGATCCGCGCGGTGGTGGTCTTGCCGGTGCCGCGGATGCCCGTCATGACAAAGGCATGGTGAATGCGATCGGCCGCGAAGGCATTCTTCAGCGTGCGCACCATCGCCTCTTGCCCGATCAGGTCGGCAAAGGTCTCGGGGCGGTATTTCCGGGCCAGAACCTGATAGGCGTGCGTCTTGGACATCGGTGCCTCTTCTCGTGGTGCACACTAGGCGCGCGGCCCGTCAGCGTCCAGCCCCGCCCCCTTCATCTTGCCGAAAATACGCGCGGGGGTGAATGGCCGCAGGCCAGAGGGGGCGGCAGCCCCCTAGCCCCCGGCGACTTTCAGCACGATCTTGCCGATATGGGCCGAGCTTTCCATTCGCGCATGTGCCCCTGAGGCCTCGTCCAGCGGGAATTCGGCATCGATGACCGGCGCGACCCGGCCCGAGGCCAGAAGCGGCCAAACCTCGGCCTCGAGCGCCGCCGCGATGCGGGCCTTGGCGGCGACCGATTGCGGGCGCAGGGTCGAGCCGGTGATCGTCAGCCGTCGCACCATGACCTGGGCGAAATTCAGGTCGACCTTGGTGCCTTGCAGGAACGCGATCTGCACCAGCCGGCCGTCATCGGCCAGCGCCTTGACGTTGCGCGGCAGATAATCGCCGCCAACCATGTCCAGGATCAGGTCGGCCCCGCCTTCGGCGCGCACGACCTCCACGAAATCCTCGTCACGGTAGTTGATCGCGCGCTCGGCGCCCAGCCGCAGGCAGGCGGCGCATTTCTCGTCGCTGCCGGCGGTGGCGAAGACCCGCGCGCCGCGGGCGCTGGCCAGCTGGATCGCCGTGGTGCCGATCCCCGACGAGCCGCCATGCACCAGAAACCGCTCGCCCGCGCCCAGGCGGCCGCGGTCGAACACGTTGGTCCAGACCGTGAAAAAGGTCTCGGGCAGGCAGGCCGCGGCGCGCAGGTCCAACCCCTCGGGCACCGGGAGGGCATGGTCGGCCGTGGTCACGACCTGTTCGGCATAACCGCCGCCGGGCAACAGGGCGCAGACCGCATCGCCCACCTGCCAGCGGGTCACGCCGGGGCCCACCGCGGCGACATGGCCCGATGCCTCGAGCCCCGGCAGGTCGGACGCGCCCGGCGGCGGCGCATAGGCGCCTGCCCGTTGCAGCGCGTCGGGCCGGTTCACGCCCGCCCAGGCCACCCGGATCACGATCTCGCCCGCCCCCGGAACGGGTTCGGGCCGCGTGGCGGGAACCAGCACATCCGGGCCACCGGGCTGCGAAATCTCGATCACGCGCATGGGCTCACCTTCTTCTGTTGTTCGGGGGCAGGATAACGCCCGGCCCGGCGGGTGCAAGGCCGCCGGCCCTGCGGATCGCGCGTCAGCCCTTGCCGGCCGAAAGCGCCCAGTCCCAGTAGAGGCTGCGCGCGCGCGTTCCCATCGGCGTTTGCGCGAACACCCGGTCCTCGAACCGCGCGACGGGCATGACCTTGGCGATGTTGCCGGTGACAAAGATCTCGTCGGCCTGGTGAAAGTCCTCGATCGTCAGCGTAAGCTCGCGCACCTCGACCCCGTCGGCGCGCAAGAGCCCGATCACCCGCTGCCGGGTCAGTCCGTTCAGGAACGTGCCATTGGGCACCGGCGTCAGCACAACGCCATTGCGCACCATGAACACGTTGGTCGACGCGGTTTCGGCGACATTGCCGTCCGGGTCGCGCGACAGGGCGTTGGAAAACCCGCGTGCGCGCGCCTCGGCCATGATCCGGCCGTTGTTGGCGTAAAGCGAGGCCGCCTTGGCCTCGGTCAGGGCCATGTCGGGCCGCGGGCGGAAATAGGGCGAGACCGTCAGCGAGAACGACCCCGGCTGCGGCATCGGCAGGGCCTCGATGCAGATGGAAAAGCCAGTGCTTTCGGGCACCAGGTCGATGATGCCGGGCGTGGAATCGCAGGCCCACATCATCGGCCGCAAGTATAGCGCGGCATCGCGCGGGAACCGGGCGCAGCCGTCCTCCAGCAGGGTCTGGACAATTGCAGCGTCCACCGGCGGCACCATGCCCATGACCTGCGCCGAGCGGATGATGCGCGCGGCGTGCAGGTCCAGATCCGGGCGCACGCCGTCGAACTGGCGCGCCCCATCGAACACCGCCGAACCCAGCCAGGCGGCGTGATCGGCGGCGCGGATGATCGGCGCGTTGCCCTGATGCCAGCGTCCTTCGAACCAGGTAACGATCTCGGTGCCCACGGCCATGGCCTGCCCCTTTCTGCAGCGATCGATCCGGCCATAGCGCCGGGGCTGCATCGGGTCAAGGAATGTGGACCTTCGCCGCCGGGGCGACGCGATTCAACGCCGTGCCGCCGGCGGGTCCCAACGCCCCGGAAGCGGGGTCTCGGCCCCTTCGGGCTTGCGCAGCCCGTCCAGAACCGCCAGTGGCAGGGCCAGAACCTTGCTCAGGACCGGGCTCTTGCGTACCTCGGCCTTGGCCTTTTCGATCCGCATGACATCCTCGATGCGCCGATCGAGAAAGGCCCATGTTTCTTCGAAATCGGGGGACGAATCGCCCAGCCAGTACAACACCGTCGACGAATAGACCGCCGACAGGGTCGCGCGCTTGGTGTACCAGTTCCCGTCTTCCGAGCTGTCGCCCAGCGCGTTCCAGATCGTATCGGCCGTGTTCCACAGCGCACGCGCGGCCTCGGGCGCATGATGGGGCAGCGACAACAGGGTGACACCCCGGCGCACGGCTTCGCGATCTGCCCCCTCAAGCCGCAGCCGGACCGCCAGCGCCACGCGATCGCGAAACCGCATCGTGGAAAGATCGCGCGCGGCCAGTTCGGCCTGCATCGCCGCGTCGCCCCGGCGATGATAGGCCAGCGCCAGGTCAAGACCGCCACGCGGGAAAAGCGCGCGCGCCTCGGCCGGGTCGAGGCCGCAATCGGCGGCGGCGGCCTCCAGCGTGGCCTGCGACCAGCCGTCGAAGGCCACATGCGTGAGGGCCGCATCCAGCAGCGCATCGGCGGCGGGGCGCGCGGGTGTTTCTCGGGTCATGGCCGTCTCCATGGCTGGACAAGGGGCGCCGCGTTTGCTATGCGAACGCCTCCTGCAATTTGACGTCACTCTAGCTTAGAAAGGTGGTGAAAACCACATGCAGGTAAGTGTTCGCGACAACAATGTCGAACAGGCGCTCCGGGCCCTGAAGAAGAAACTTCAGCGCGAAGGTGTGTTTCGCGAAATGAAGCTCAAGCAGCATTTCGAGAAACCCTCGGTCAAGAAAGCCCGTGAACAGGCCGAAGCGATCCGCCGTGCGCGCAAGCTGGCGCGCAAGAAGGCGCAACGCGAAGGTCTGCTCTGACCGGCAGCGACACGATATGCGCCTTGCGGCGCAATCTGATCAACCCCCGAGGCCTGGCCTGCGGGGGTTTTTCATGCGTGGTGTCGCGCCGGGCGGTCAGGCAGGGGGCATTCTGCCCCCTCTGGCCTGCGGCCATTCACCCCCTGAGCGTATTTCGGGCAAGATGAAGCGCGCGGGCTAAAGTTGGACCGCCGTGGTCTTTTGCACGGTGCGCAGGGCAAAGGAGGACTGCATCTGCGCCACGCCCGGCAGACGTGCCAGATACTGCCGGTGAATTCGCGCGAAATCGTCGGTATCCTCGACCACGAGTTTGAGCAGGTAATCGGCCTCGCCGGCCATCAGGTGGCATTCCAGCAGACCGGGAATGCGGGTCACGCCGCGCTCGAAGCTTTCCAGCGTCTCGTCGCTTTGGCCATTGAGCTTGATCTCGACAAAGACCGTGGTCGGCTTACCGATCCGGCGCAGGTCCAGCAGGCCGACATAGCCCTTGATATAGCCGTCGTTTTCCAGCCGGTGGACCCGCCGGTGGCAGGCCGAGGGCGACAGGTTGATGCGTTCGGCCAGCTCCGCGTTGGATATCCGCCCCTCGCGCTGCAAGACATTGAGAATTCGCCGGTCTATATGGTCAAGCTGCATCGCAGCGCAATTTCCTTCGCATATCCGGCCCTGATCGCCGCAGAACATGCGAAGAATCTGCCATGATCGGGCACATTTTCCAAGCACCATCGGCGAAAAACCCGCAGACTTGCCCTATCTGCAAGAAAGGGAGGTTGCCATGCTCATCGGGTGTCCGAAAGAGATCAAGGCACAGGAATTTCGCGTCGGGATCACCCCGTCGGCGGCACAGGAGGTTGTCGGCGCCGGCCATTCGGTGATCATCGAGACCGGGGCCGGCCTGGGCGCCGGGTTCGAGGACGACGCCTATCGCCACGCCGGCGCCGAGATCGTCGATACCGCCGAAGAGATCTTTGCCCGCGCCGACATGGTCGTGAAGGTCAAGGAACCGCAGGCCGTCGAACGCAGGCAACTGCGCGAGGGGCAGGTGCTGTTCACCTACCTGCACCTGGCCCCCGACCCCGCGCAGACCCACGATCTGCTGGACAGCGGCGTCACCGCGATCGCCTATGAAACGGTGACCGACAGCAAGGGCGGCCTGCCGCTTCTGGCCCCGATGTCCGAGGTCGCCGGTCGCCTGGCGCCGCAGGTCGGCGCCTGGACGCTGCAAAAAGCCAATGGCGGGCGCGGTGTGCTGATGGGCGGCGTTCCCGGCGTGCGGCCGGCCGATGTGGTGATCATCGGCGGCGGCGTGGTCGGCACCGCTGCAGCGCGCGTGGCCGTGGGCATGGGGGCGAATGTCACGGTGCTGGACCGCTCGATGCCGCGCATGTCCTATCTTGACGACATCTTCCAGGGTCGCTTGACCACGCAATACTCGGATGCCGCCGCGATCGAGGATCTGGCCATGCGCGCCGACATGGTGGTCGGCGCGGTGCTGATACCGGGCGCGGCGGCGCCAAAGCTGATCCGGCGCGACCAGTTGGCACAGATGCGTCCGGGCGCTGCGCTGGTGGATGTCGCGATCGACCAGGGCGGCTGTTTCGAAACCTCGCACCCGACCACCCACCAGGATCCGATCTACGACGTGGACGGCGTGATGCATTACTGCGTCGCAAACATGCCCGGCGCCGTGGCCCGCACATCGACCCAGGCGCTGGGCAATGCGACCCTTCCCTTCCTGCTGGCGCTTGCGAACAAGGGCTGGCGCCTGGCCTGTTCTGAGGACGAAAACCTGCTCAACGGGCTCAACGTGCATGCCGGGCGCGTGACCTATGACGCGGTGGGCCGGGCGCTGAATTTGCCCTTCACCGCCGCGCGCGAAGCGCTGCGCCTGTGACCCCCCGTGGCGCGGTGCCTTGCGCGCGCCGCGCCCGGTTCAGGCTTCGGCGCCGTAGCGGCGTTCGAGCACGTCGAACGGCACGCCCGGCTCTTCCTTGGCACAGCGGATCACGAGCGAGGTCTTCACGCTGGCCACGTTCTCGGCGGCCAGCAGGGATTCGGTCAGAAAGCTCTGGAAACTGGACAGGTCGGGCGCCACGCATTTCAGGATGAAATCGATCTCGCCGTTGAGCATGTGGCATTCGCGGACCAGCGACCAGTCACGGCAGCGCTGTTCGAATGCCTTCAAATCGGCTTCGGCCTGGCGATGCAGGCGCACCATGGCAAAGACCTGCACCTCGAACCCCAGTTCGCGCACGTCCACACGGGCGTGGTAGCCGCGAATGTATCCAGCCTCTTCCAGCGTGCGCACCCGGCGCAGGCAGGGCGGGGCCGAAATGCCGACCCGGCGCGCCAGTTCGACATTCGTCATGCGCCCATCGGCCTGGAGTTCGGCCAGAATCATCCGGTCGATCGGATCAAGTTTCGCGCCGGGCATGCCGCAAGGCTCCTGTGCTTTTTTCGCTTATGTATGCGTGAACGCGCCTGTGCGCAACATTCTTTCGTCGTTGCGCAACACTTGTTCGCAACTGGTGCCAGCCAATGCCCTGTGCCACCTTGCCCTCGCCGCTGACAAGAGGTTAAGGCCCATTCGACATGCCACTGGTCTTGCACCGCCCGATGTCGCCATTATATGCATGAAAACGAATTTGATGGAGCCTCTCATGCCCGACACCCGCCACACCCGCCTTCTGATCATCGGCTCAGGGCCGGCCGGGTATACCGCCGCGGTCTATGGCGCGCGCGCCATGCTAGAGCCGATCCTCGTTCAAGGCATCCAGCCCGGCGGGCAGTTGACCACCACCACCGATGTCGAGAACTGGCCCGGCGACAGCTCGGTCATGGGTCCCGACCTGATGGCACGCATGGAAAGCCACGCCCGCGAGATGGGAACCGACATCATCACCGACATGATCACCGCGCTCGACCTCTCCAGTCGGCCATTCACCGCCACCGGCGACAGCGGCACCGTCTATACCGCCGATGCCGTCGTGCTGGCGACGGGCGCGCAGGCCAAGTGGCTTGGGCTGCCCTCGGAAGAAAAGTTCAAGGGGTTCGGGGTTTCCGCTTGCGCAACCTGCGACGGATTCTTCTATCGGGGCAAGGAGATCGTGGTCGTGGGCGGGGGCAACACGGCGGTCGAGGAAGCCCTGTTCCTGACGAATTTCGCCTCCAAGGTGACACTGGTGCATCGTCGTGACAGCCTGCGCGCCGAGAAGATCATGCAGGACCGGCTGTTTCGCAATCCCAAGATCGAGGTCTTGTGGAACCACACCCCGATCGAGATTCAGGGCGACGACACCCCTCCGGGCGTCACCGGCGTCAAGGTCCGCCACGTCGAAACCGCAGAAGAGCAGGTCATCCCCTGCGCGGGTTTCTTCGTGGCAATCGGTCACGCCCCGGCATCGGAACTCGTCAAGGACCAGCTCACGCTGCACAACGGCGGCTATGTCTGGGTCGAGCCGGGCACCACGCGGACCTCGGTTCCCGGCGTCTTCGCGGCGGGGGATCTGACCGACCATGTCTATCGTCAGGCCGTGACCAGCGCCGGCATGGGCTGCATGGCCGCCCTCGATGCCGAAGCCTTCCTTTCGGCGCAGGAATAAAGCCGGGCCGGGAGCCGCGCCGCGCCCCCCTTGATCTTGCCGAAAATACGCGCGGGGTTGAATGGCCGCAGGCCAGAGGGGGCGGCAGCCCCCTTACCGCACGATTTCTTCCAGCGGATCGTAAAGGATATGCCCCCTTCCCCCGAAGGCGACCTGGGGCAGGCTGTCGGGCTTGAAGCGCAGGGCGCGCAACGCGGCCTCGGTCACGAATCGGTGGCGATTGACCACCCCGGCCGCGTCGACCCAGCCGGGCTGGGGGCTGCCGGCGACGATCTGTGCGCGAAAATAGACATCGACCTGATGAAACCCGGTTCCCGGATCCTGGAACTCGTTGACCAGGCACGGCTCGGCAACGGCGATTGTCAGGTCCAGCTCCTCGCGGATTTCGCGCATCAGGTTGTCATGCAGCGATTGCCCGCGTTCGACGCCGCCACCGGGGGCGCACCACAGATCGCTTTCCTCGCCGGGATAGGCATTGACGATCAGAAGCCGCCCGCCTTGGACGATAACGGCGCGCACGGCCAGGCGCGGGGATGGCGCGACAGCAGTCATTGCCGCCGCACGTTCTGATGACAACCACGACACATGCCCATCCCCTGCTTCTGTCCGGTCCCTTCTGCCCCTATACTGCCACCATGCGATGGCTTGCGACCCTCATTTTCCTGACGGCGACACCGGCCAGCGCCGATTGCGTGGTGCTGTTGCATGGGCTGTCGCGCACCGAGGCCTCGATGTGGATGATCGAGGAAGTGCTGGAATTCCACGGCTATTCCATCGTCAACGAGGGGTATCCCTCGAACGAGGCGCCGATCGCGGATCTGGTCGAACACGTCGGCCAGGCCGTCGCGCAATGCGGATCGCAGCGCACGCATTTCGTAACCCATTCGATGGGCGGCATTCTGACGCGCGCCTGGCTGCGCGACAACCGGCCGCCACAGATGGGGCGGGTGGTGATGATGGCGCCGCCCAACCACGGCACCGAGATCGTGGACGACCTGCGCGAGATGGAGGTGTTGCCTGACCTCTTGCCCGACCTGATGCCCGAGGTTCTTGAATTCCTGCACGGGCCGGCGGTGGGCGAGCTGGGCACGGGGGCAAGTTCGATCCCGAATCAGCTCCCTCCGGTCGATTACGATCTTGGGGTGATTGCCGGCAACCGCGCGATCAGCCCGCTGGGGCCGATGATGATCGACGGTCAGAATGACGGCACGGTTTCGGTGGAAAGCACGCGCATCGAGGGGATGGCCGACCATATCGTGCTGCCGACGACGCATTCCCTGATGATGATGAATCCGCTGGTCATCGCCGAGATTCTGGAATTCCTGCGCAATGGCGCCTTCGATCACGGCATCACGCTGCCCAATGCCCTGCGCAAGCTTGCCAATCCCTGACGTGGCCGCGCATGGGGGGCGCGATCACTGTTTGGGATTGTCGTCGTAATCGCCGCGCAGGATGCGTCGGCTGTCGCCCTCGGGGTCGTCATACATGCCCTTCTTCAGCGTCCAGTAGAACCCCGCCAGACCCAGCAGGCCAAGCACAAGGGAAATCGGGATCAGGATCGCCAGCACATCCAAGGGTGCGCTCCTTTCATTTCAGGCGCAATGCGTTCAGCGCCACGGTAATCGACGACAGCGACATCGCCAATGCCGCCCAAAGCGGTGTCGCGAACCCCAGAAGCGCGATCGGAACCGCGACCACGTTATAGCCGAACGAGACGGCGAAATTCTCGCGGATGCGGCGCACCGATGTCACCGCGATGGATTGCGCCCGTGCAATCGGCGCCAGATCGGTGCCCAGCAGCACGATATCCGACGCCACCCGCGCGGCATCCAGCGCCGAGGCGGGCGAGATCGAGACATGCGCGGCCGCCAGCGCCACGGTATCGTTGAGCCCGTCGCCCACCATCAGCACGCGCCGCCCCTCGGCCTGCATGGATTGTATGGCATCGGCCTTGTCCTCGGGCAGGGCCTCGGCCCGCCAGCGGTCGATGCCCAACCGTTCGGCCAGCACCCTGACCGCGCCGGGGACATCGCCCGAAATCAGCCAGACCGCCTTGCCCTGGGCCTGAAAGATCCGCACCGCGTCCTCGGCGCCGGGGCGCAGCCGGTCGGCAAAGGTGACGGGCCGGGCCGGTGAATCGCCGATGGCCAGATAGGCGGCGGTGACATCCAGCGGGGCGGCGCCCACCCAGTTCGCACGCCCCAGTCGCACGCGCAGACCGCGCCAGCATGCCTGGACGCCGTGGCCCGGCACTTCGGACACATCATCCAGGATCGCCGGAATCACCCCGGCGCGTTGCGTCGCGCCGGCCAGCGCCCGTGCCAGCGGGTGTGATGACCCCGCTGCCATTGCCGCGGCGACCGACAGCGCCTGCACGTCAAACTGGTCAAGGTTGGTCGGTTCGGGCGTGCCAAGCGTCAGGGTTCCGGTCTTGTCGAACACCACGGTATCGACCTCGGCCAGACGTTCCAGCGCGGTGCCGTCCTTGATCAGCATCCCCGCGCGGAAAAGCTTGCCGGATGCGGCGGTGACGACTGCCGGAACGGCAAGACCCAGCGCGCAGGGGCACGTGATGATCAGCGTGGCGGCGGCGATGTTGATTGCCAGGCGCGCATCCCCGCCCGAGATCCACAGCCAGACCAGAAACGCCCCCAGCGCCAGCAGGTGCACGGCCGGCGAATACCCGCGCGAGGCGCGCTCGGCCAGCGTGGTATAGCGGTTGCGCGCCGATTCCGCGACTGCCACAAGATCGGCCATGCGGTGCAGCGAGCTGTCCCTGCCCGCCGCCGTAACCCGCACGACCAGCGGCCCCGTCAGGTTCACGGCACCCGCCGTGACAACCGTGTCAGGCCCCGCAAACGCCGGCATGGTCTCGCCCGTCAGGATCGAGCGATCGAGTTCCGATGTGCCGCTCTCGATCACGCCGTCCACCGGGATGCGGCCGCCGGGACGCACCAGAACCCGCTCGCCGGGTTTCAGATCTGCGACAGAGACCGTCTCTTCGTGCGCGGCGCCGTCACCCGCCACCAGGCGAATGGCGCGCGGCACTTCCAGGGCCGCCAGTTCCTGCGCTGCCGAGCGCGCGGCCGCGCGCGTGCGAAAGTCCAAATAGCGCCCCGCAAGCAGGAAGAAGGTCAGCATCACCGCCGCGTCGAAATAGGCATGGTGGCCCGACTGGAAGGTTTCATAGACCGAAATCGCGCTGGCCAGCAGGATCGCCAGCGAGATCGGAACATCCATGCCCAGCCGCCCCGCGCGCAGGCTGGCGAACGCGCTCTTGAAGAACGGCTGCCCCGAAAAGGCCACGGTCGGCAGGGCGATCGCCGCCGAAATCAGGTGGAACAGGTCGCGCGTGGCATCGGTCGCACCGGACCAGACGGCAACCGACAACAGCATGATGTTCATCATGCTGAACCCGGCGACGCCCAGCCGCATCAGAAGATCGCGGCCCTGGCGGTCGGTTTCGGTCATCGACAGCGTGCCGGGGTCCAGTTCGAACGCCTCATAGCCCAGACGCTTGAGCCGGTCGGCCAGCGCCGGGGCATCCACATCGGCCTCGGCCTGGACCGAGACGCGTTTGAGCGTCAGGTTCAGCCGCGCCGATTGTACGCCCGGCATCGCCTCCAGGTCACGCTCGATCGCCGATATGCAGGCCGCGCAATGCGCCCCCGGCACCGACATCACGATCCGCGCATCGCCCTGTGGGGCACTGCCCGCGCGCTCAAGCGCGGCGGGTGCCGCCACGCAGGCCGGGCAGGCCGAGATGGAAGGGGCGTGGAGCGTGTCACTCATGCCTAACCCCGATGGCGAAACGAGACGCGTTGCTGAAATTCGGTCCCGTCGGGCGCGGTGGCCACGATCCGCAGGTTCCAGTTGCCCGGCGCAATCGTCACGGGCGCGGCAAAGGCCCCGGCACGATACCTGAAATCTGGCCGAAGGTCGTCGCGGGTATGGGTGGCGCGGCCCAGCGTCGCGTCCAGCGCCGCCACGCGCACCGGCTGGCCGTCATCATCGGTGAACGCGACCACCAATTCGCCGTCATCCACCGCCACGTCCACGTTCCAGCCCAGCGCGCGCTGCGCTTCGAGCCGGTCATTAAACCCTTGGCTGGCGACATAGCTGTTGCCCACCTCAAGGCCCGGAAAGGTGCGGACCGCGCTGTAGGCCAGCGCCAGGTTGACCAGGATGATGATGCCGAACGCCCCGATGAACAGCGCCGCGACCTTGCCCCCCGTCAACTTGCCGCGCGTATCCCCGGCGGTGTCATTTTGCGATGTGGACCGGGTCATTGCCCCCTCCCGTTGAAGACCGTCTCGCCGAAGATGCGGGTCGTGCCATCAATGACCGAGGCCCAGATCTGCACCGGCGTCTGTTCGCCGCGCGCCGCCGGTGTTCCAGCCGCCGCGGTCAGATAGACCCGCTGGTTGAGCTGCTGATCCGGGTCCACGCTGACCAGTTGTCCCGGCGCCCCCTCGATCGTCAGGCGGATCGACGGGTTGTCGGCGACCGTCAGAAAGAACTGGCGCGGTTCATTATGCATGTTGCGCAAGCGAATGTCATAGGCATTGCGCACCGACCCGTCGGACAGCACCACGAAGGTGGGGTTGCGGATCGGCGCGATCGACATGTCGATGTCGGTGCGCAGGAACAACGCAACCACCAGCGCTACGCCGATCCCGGCCCACAGCACCGTATAGATCATGGTGCGCAGCCGGAACACGTGCTTCCAGGGCGATATCGGTTCCTTGCCGTCGCGCTCGCGCACTTCGTCGGACAATGCCAGATATCCGATCAACCCGCGCGGCTTGCCGATCCGGTCCATCACGTCGTTGCACGCATCGATACAGAGCCCGCAGGTGATGCAGGCAAGCTGCTGGCCGTCGCGGATGTCGATCCCCATCGGGCAGACGTTCACACAGGCCATGCAGTCGATGCAATCGCCCTGCGAACCCTCGGGCGCGGCCTGCCCTTTCTTCAGCTTGCCGCGCGGCTCGCCCCGCCATTCGCGATAGGCGACGGTGATCGTATCCTCGTCCATCATCGCCGCCTGGATGCGCGGCCATGGGCAGGCATAGATGCAAACCTGCTCGCGGAAGAATCCGCCGAACAGAAAGGTCGTGCCGGTCAGAACCGCGATGGTCGTATAGGCGACGGGATGTGCCGAAAAGGTCACCAGATCGCGCAACAGCGTGGGCGCATCGGTGAAATAGAAGACCCAGGCGCCGCCCGTGGCCACGGCGATCAACAGCCAGACCAGCCATTTCAGCCCGTATTTGCGCGTCTTTTCGACGTTCCATTTCTGCCGGTACAGGCGCAGGCGCGCGTTTCGATCCCCTTCGATCCAGCGTTCGACAAGGATGAACAGATCGGTCCAGACCGTTTGCGGACAGGCATAGCCGCACCAGACCCGCCCCAGCGCCGATGTGAACAGAAACAACCCGATCCCCGCCATGATCAGAAGTCCGGCCACGAAATAGAATTCGTGCGGCCAGATCTCGATCATGAAGAAGAAGAAGCGGCGATTGGCCAGATCGACCAGCACCGCCTGGTCGGGCATCTCGGGGCCGCGATCCCAGCGAATCCACGGGGTGACGTAGTAGATCCCCAGCATCACGGCCAGAAGCCACCATTTCAGGGTGCGAAACGCCCCTGAGACGCGGCGCGGAAAGATCGGCTCGCGGGCGGCATACAGTTGCGGGGTGTCGTCGGAAGTGCTCATTGCCCTTCTCCGTGTTTCGCGTGCCCCTTCTGGATCTGCCGATGGGGCCTGGCTTTCCTTGACATGGGTCAAAAGGCGAGTAACGAACACATCTTAAGCTGCGACAAAGGCGCGCACGGCGGTTTCACCTTGCGCGCCCGTCACATCAACGGCTGCACCAATCCCCGGAAACGCGCGAACAGGAACGAGGTCTGATGCAGCCCCGCCGACCCGGCTGACCGGGCCGGCGGATTCGCACAAGGCTACTGGCCGCCACCGAGCTGATGGACATAGGCCGCCACCGCCCGGATCTCGGCGTCGCGCAGTCGGCCGTCGAAACCGGGCATGATGCCGAAACGCGCGTTGACGACGGTTTCGCGGATGTCCTCGTAGCTGCCGCCATAGAGCCAGACCGCGGTATTCAGCGGCGGTGCGCCGACGAACGTGTCGCCGTCACCATTGTCGCCGTGACACGAGGCACAATTGTCCATGTAGATGCCCTCGCCGGCCTCGGCCAGTTCGCCATCTGCCTCCTGCCCCGAAAGTTGCAGGACATAATGCACCACCTGGTCGATCTGCTCGTCGTTCAGGATTTCGTCGCGGCCAAAGGCGGGCATTTCGGACCAGCGGGCATCTGGGTAATCCTCGTTGCGGATTCCATACCGCACGGTCTGGTGGATGTCCTCGATCCCGCCGCCCCAGATCCATTCGTCGTCCAGCAGGTTGGGAAAGCCCGAAGCCTGCACACCCGCGCCGCCGGTGCCGTGACATTGCGAGCACTGCGCCCGGAACACCGCCGCGCCGGCATTCACCGCGAAGCTTTGCAGGTCGCGATCGTCGTTGATCTCTGCCAAGTCGGCTTCGACCAGGCGATCGAACCAGACCTCGTTGCGCTCGTTGAAACGGTCGATGTCCTCGGCGACCTCGGCGCGGGTGGAATAGCCCAGAATACCCGATGTCGCCCGCGTCACCAGAGGCCAGGCGGGATAGAAGATCATGTAGATCAATGCCCAGATGATGGTCAGGTAGAACAGCCAGAGCCACCAGCGCGGCATCGGGTTGTCGTATTCCTCGATCCCGTCCCAGGAATGGCCGGTTGTCGGCGGTTCCTGCTTCAGCTTGGCCTTGGGATCGGGATACTGCCGTTCGGGCGGTCTGACCTTGTTTTCGGGGGTTTTCTTGGTTGGATCGACCATCAGCGTGCCTCTTTGGGTTCGCGGTTGCCCGAGGGCGATTCCGGTGCATCGTCGGCAGCCGGCTTGTCGTCATTGCGAAAGATCATCGACGCGGTCTCTTCGTGGACTTTCCTGCTGCCCGGTCGGAATGCCCAGAAGATGACCCCCAGGAAGAACAGCGCCATGAACAGCAGATGCCAGCTGTCGGCGAATGTGCGCAGAAGCGTATAGGTTTCCATGCGTCCCTCCCTTGTCAGCGGCTGTCGTCGGGCACGAAAGTGCTGAAATCGACCAGCGTTCCCAGCATCTGCATGTAAGCGATGATCGCATCCATCTCGGTCAGTTCGGGCTGGCCGTCGAAGTTGCGGGTCTGGGCGGAATGATACCGCTCCAGCAGGCCGGAATGATCAGCCTCGGGGTCGGCCTGCGCCAGGAAGTCGGCGCGGGCGTTTTCCATCATCTCGTCGGTATAGGGATCGCCGATCAGGCGGTGCGTGCCCAGCAGATCCTCGATATGGTCGGCGTCGATCTCGCGATCCATCAGGAAGGCATAGCTGGGCATGATCGATTCGGGCACCACCGCGCGCGGGTCGATCATGTGCTGCACATGCCAGTCATCCGAATAGCGCCCGCCGATGCGCGCCAGATCCGGCCCGGTGCGCTTGGACCCCCATTGGAACGGGTGATCGTACATCGATTCGGCGGCGAGGCTGTAATGGCCATAGCGTTCGACCTCGTCGCGCATCGGCCGGATCATCTGGCTGTGACAGACGTAGCAGCCTTCGCGCACATAGACCTCGCGCCCGACCAGTTCGAGCGGCGAATAGGGTCGCACGCCCTCGACCTCTTCGATCGTGTTTTCCAGATAGAACAGGGGCACGATCTGCACGATCCCGCCGATCGTCACGACCAGGAAGCTGAGAACCAGAAGCAGGGTCGCATGCTTCTCGATCTTCTTGTGATGGTTGAGAATGCTCATGACGCCCTCCGGTTACTCGGCCGGAACCGCGGCGGCGGCAGGCTTTTTCTCGCCCACGCTCGTCACGGTTTTCCAAAGGTTGTAGCACATGATCACGGCGCCCAGCAGGAACATCGTCCCGCCCAGACCACGCACCACATACATCGGGAACTTGGCGGCAACGGTGTCGGCGAAGCTGTTGACCAGGAAGCCCTGGGCATCGACCTGACGCCACATCAGCCCTTCCATGATGCCGGTCACCCACATCGACGCGGCGTAAAGCACGATCCCGATGGTGGCGAGCCAGAAGTGCCAGCTGACAAGCGACAGGCTGTAAAGCCGCTCGCGCTTCCACAGGCGGGGCACAAGGTAATAGAGCATCCCGAAGGTGATCATGCCGTTCCAGCCCAGCGCGCCCGAATGCACATGGCCGATGGTCCAGTCGGTGTAATGCGACAGGCTGTTCACGGCGCGGATCGACATCATCGGACCCTCGAACGTGGCCATGCCGTAAAAGCCCACGGCGACCACCATCATGCGGATGACCGGGTCGGTGCGCAGCTTGTCCCAGGCGCCCGACAGCGTCATCAGGCCGTTGATCATGCCACCCCAGGACGGCATCCAGAGCATGATCGAAAAGGTCATGCCCAGCGTCTGCGCCCAGTCCGGCAACGCCGTGTAGTGCAGGTGGTGCGGACCGGCCCAGATATACAGGAAGATCAGCGCCCAGAAGTGGATGATCGACAGCTTGTAGCTGTAGACCGGGCGTTCGGCCTGTTTGGGGATGAAGTAATACATCATCCCCAAAAAGCCCGCGGTCAGGAAGAAGCCCACGGCATTGTGGCCATACCACCACTGCACCATCGCCGATTGCACACCCGACCAGACCGGGATCGAGGCCGAACCGAAGATCGACACCGGGATCTGCACGTTATTGACGACATGCAGCATCGCCACGGTGACGATGAATGACAGGTAGAACCAATTGGCGACGTAGATATGCGGCTCTCGGCGCTTGATCAGCGTGCCCATGTACACGGCCAGAAGCGCGACCCAGACGATGGTCAGCCACAGGTCGGCCAGCCACTCGGGCTCGGCGTATTCCTGGCTCTGGGTCGAGCCCAGCACATAGCCGGTCGCGGCCAGGACGATGAACAGCTGATAGCCCCAGAACACGAACCACGCCAGGTTTCCGCCCCAAAGGCGCGCGGCGCTGGTGCGCTGAACGACATAGAACGCGCTGGCGATCAGGGCGTTTCCGCCAAAAGCAAAGATCACCGCCGAGGTGTGTAGCGGACGCAGGCGCCCGAAATTGGCAAAGCCCATCGCGCCTTCGAGGTTCAGGGCAGGCCAGGCAAGCTGAAAGGCGATGACCACGCCCACCAGAAATCCGACGACCCCCCAGAACGCGGTGGCGATGACGCCATAGCGCACCACCCCGTCAAGATACTCGGCCTGGTTGTGGACAACCGGCGGCTCTCCGACCCGACGGATCTGCCACAGAAAAAGCCCGGATGCGGTCAGCATGATGATGATCATGTGAACCAGATGGGCGAGATCGCGCGCGTAACTCGCGACGACCGCGGCCGTGACCGCGACCGCGGCAAGCACGATCAGCTTGACGTAATCCCACATGTCTTGCGTCCCTTTGTTCCCTTTGCGGCGTTCCCCGGCCCCCGGTATGCGGAATGCCGGACCTGCTGCGCCTTCGTCCTTATCCTCAGCGCAGCCTCAGGATACATTGATTCATGTCAAGTTGGGAAATTCGGAGCTTGATTGAAATCAAGGACATGGTGATTGTGATGTCGCAGGCTCGGGCTTTGTCAGACATCGTGCCGAACTGCCGCAAGAGCGGCGCAAGCCCCTGAAGCAAAACGAGGAACGACCATGGCCTTCAAATCCGTCACCACCTTTCTGAGCAGCGCGGCGGAACTGGACGCCACGATGCCCAGCGCGATCGACTTCGCGCGCAGCATGGACGCCCATCTGACCGCCTGTCTTCTGGGCGTCGACATGACACCGGCGGGCGGGTTCTACATGGGAGCATCGCCGCTGTTGCTGCAAGAAACACTTGAACGCGCGCAGACCGATGCCGAGGCGCTGGAGGCGCGCGCGCGCAAACGCCTTGACGGCAGCGATTTGCGCTGGGGCACCGAATCGGCGGTCGTTCAGTTCGGCGGGCTGCCCGGCCTGGTGGGGTTGCGGTCGCGCTTCAGCGACCTGGTGTTGCAGGTCGCCCCCTATGGACGCGATGCGCTGCCGACGCAGGAAGCCGTGATCGAGGCGGCGCTGTTCGAAGGGCAGTCGGCCACGCTGGTCCTGCCCGAAACGGGGCTGGGCGCGGATTTCGGCAAGCGCGTGGTGGTGGCCTGGAACCAGTCGAACGAGGCGTTGAATGCGGTGCGCCGCGCGCTGCCCCTGCTGAAACAGGCCGAACTGGTGAATATCGTGGTGGTCAACCCGCCGGTGCACAGCCCCGAACGCTCGGACCCCGGCGGCCTGCTGACGCAGATGCTGGCGCGCCACGGCGTGCGGGCCGAGGTGTCGGTCCTGGCCAAGACCCTGCCAAGGGTCTCGGACGTGCTGATGCGCCATATCGAGGATACGGATGCGGGGCTTCTGGTGATGGGCGCCTATGGCCATTCGAGGCTGCGCGAGGCGATCCTGGGCGGCGCGACACGAAACGTGCTGGAAAACGCGCAGACCCCGGTGTTCCTGGCGCATTGACCGGGCGGCGCGGTCGGCCACGGCGCAGGGGGGCTTTCCGCCCCCCTCTTCGGCTGCGCCGAATTCACCCCCCGAGCGTATTTTCGGCAAGATGAAGGAGCGACGGAGCGCCGCAAAATCGCCTGTCAGACAAGGAACCCGCCATCGGCATCGTCGCCGGCCTCTTCGACCAGGCGATCGAAATCGGGGATGGTGATGTGGCGCTTGCCTTCGATCTCGATGATCCCGTCGCGGCGCAGGGCCGAGATCTGACGGCTCACGGTTTCGAGGGTCAGGCCCAGGTATTCCGACATCGCCTCGCGCGTCAGGGGCAGATCGACGACGACCGCGCCGGCTTCGCGCTGATTGTTGAGCGAGGCATCGCGCCGGGCAATGATGGCGATCAGGCTGGCGATCTTTTCGCGCGCGGTCTTGCGGCCCAAAAGCAGCATCCATTCGCGTGCCGCATCCAGTTCGTCGAGCGTCATTTCCAGAAGCCGCTGGCCCACATGCGGGGTGGTCAGCATGACATCCTCGAACGGTTTCTTGCGAAAGCAGCACATCACCAGGTCCGAGGTCGCGGTGACGTCATAGGCCGCCGTTTCGCGCCCCGGCCGGCCCACGAAATCCGAGGGCAGCAAAAGGCCGACCATCTGGCGGCGCCCGTCCTCCATCGTCTGGGTCAGGGTTGCGATGCCCGACACGACCGATGCGACGAAATCCATACGGTCGCCCGACCAGACCACGGTCTGACCGGCCTCGAAGCTGCGATAATACTTGATCTCTTCGAGGCGGCGAAGCTCGTCATCCTCGCATCGTGCGCAGACGGCACGATGGCGGATCGGGCAATCGCCGCAGTTCAAATGGACCGTTTTGGCCGGGGCAGCAGAAGTTTTGTACATGGTTTGATCTATATCAAGGCTCGCAACGGCGCGAGGGCTGATCCTAACGAAATGAACACTGACTCGCAACTCGCCGGGCTAGGCCTTTTTGACGCGCGCGTGCCGCGATACACGAGCTATCCCACCGCGCCGCAATTCTCCGCCGCGGTGGGGGAATCGCAATTCGTGGACTGGCTGCGTGCCATCGCACCAGATAGCCGGATCTCGCTCTATATCCATGTGCCGTTCTGCCGCAGGCTGTGCTGGTTTTGCGCCTGCCGCACGCAGGGCACCAGCACCGACGCCCCCGTCGTCGCCTATGTCGAGCATCTCAAGGCCGAGCTTGCGCTGCTTGGCCGGATCCTGCCCGAGGGCGTTACGCTGTCACGCCTGCACTGGGGCGGCGGAACGCCGACGCTGCTGCCGCCCGAGCAGATGCGCGATCTGTCGCGTGCGATCTTCGACATCGCCCCCCTGGGCACGGCGGCCGAATTCTCGGTCGAGATCGACCCCAACGAGATCGACGCGGCACGGCTGGACGCGCTGGCCGAGGCGGGGATGAACCGCGCCTCGATCGGGGTGCAGGATTTCGATGCCGAGATTCAGAAGACGATCGGGCGCGACCAGAGCTATGAGATCACCCGCGATGCGGTCGAGGCGATCCGCGCCCGCGGGGTGACGAGCCTGAATGCCGATATCCTGTATGGATTGCCGCACCAGACCCGCTCACGGGTGTCGGATTCGGTTCAGAAACTGCTCTCGCTCGCGCCCGACCGGGTGGCGCTTTATGGCTATGCCCATGTGCCCTGGATGGCCCGGCGGCAACAACTGATCCCGTCGGACACGCTGCCGCGCCCCGAAGAACGGCTTGAGCTGTTCGAAACCGCGCGCCAGCTTTTTGCCTGGGACGGCTATCGCGAGATCGGCATCGACCATTTCGCCCGCCCCACGGACGGGCTTGCGATTGCGGCCGATCAGGGCACCTTGCGGCGCAACTTTCAGGGGTACACCGATGACACGGCGCCGGTTCTGGTCGGGCTTGGCGCCTCGTCGATCTCGCGCTTTCCGCAGGGCTATGCGCAGATGAACCCATCGACATCGGGTTGGGTCAAGGCCGTGCAGGCGGGCCATTTCGCCACGACGCGCGGACACGCCTTTCAAGGCGACGACCTGTTGCGCGGACGGATCATCGAGGCGCTGATGTGCGACTTCACGGTCGACAAGACCGCCCTGATCGCGGATTTCGGCGCCTCTCCGGCCCAGCTGGACGATCTGTTCAGGCCCGTGGCGGAAAAATTCGGCGACTTTGTCACCGATGATGCGCAGCACTTTACCATACCGGCGCGCGGCCGACCGCTGGCGCGCATGATCGCCGCCGGGTTCGACGGGTATGCGATGGCGCGCACCGGGCATTCGACGGCCGTCTGATCGGCCCCGCCGGCGCGCGTGGGAGGCGCGATCACTGACCGGCGGGGCGCGGGGCGAACGGAAGGCTGCTGGACAGCCCGCCGTCGATCACCAGAACCTGGCCGTTGATATAGGACGCTGCATCGGACGCCAGAAAGGCCACGGCCTCGGCGACCTCGTCCGCTTCGCCTCCGCGCTGCAAGGGGTTGAGCTGGCCGATCCTGTCGCCGCGACCGCGTCGGCGCGCGGCGTCGTAGAGCGGGGCGGTCATCGGCGTCTCGATCAGACCGGGGGCGACGGCATTGATGCGAATGCCGCGCCCCGTCAATGCCGCCGCGACCGTCTGGACCATGTTGATGACGCCGGCCTTGGACGCGGAATAGGGGATGCCCCCCGCGCCCGCCCGCAACCCGGCCGCCGAGGCGGTGCAGACGATCGAGGCGCCCGCCTGCATATGCGGCAGCGCCGTCGTGATCGCGAGCCAGGGGCCGATCAGGTTGATGCGCAGGATCTCGGCGAAGTCCTTTGAATCGGTGGCAAGGTCGGGGATCAGGGGCCCGGAGACACCGGCATTGGCATGCAGGATGTCGAGCCGGCCGAAAGCGGCGATCGCCTGATCGGTGATGCGCTGCGCGCCGTCGTCACTGGCGCAGTCGGCCACAACCGCCTCGACCCGGCCACCGGCCTGGCGGATCAGTTCGGCGGTCTCCGCGACCGACGGATTGCGGTCGGCCGCGACCACGGCCGCGCCACGCTCGGCCAGAAGGCGCGCCGTCGCGCGGCCGATACCACCGGCGGCGCCGGTGACAACGGCGACCTTGCCCGAAAGGGTCATTGCGGCAAGCCGCGCGACGTGACCATCGGCGTCCAGCCCGGATGGTTCAGACCCTTGCGCTTGCGCAACTCAAGGCGGGCGAGCTGATCGCGATGCACTTCGTCGGGGCCATCGGCAAGCCGGATCACCCGCGCAATGGCATAGGCGATCGCGGTGCCGAAATCGTTGCCGGTGCCGCCGCCGCCAAACACCTGAATGGCCCAGTCGGTGACCTTGCAGGCCATGTTCGGCACGGCGATCTTGATCATGGCGATCTCGGCGCGGGCCTCCTTGTTGCCGACGGTGTCCATCTTGTGGGCGGTGTGCAGCGTCAGCAGGCGGCATTGGTCGATCATGATGCGCGCCTCGGCGATGCGTTCGCGCGTGACCGACTGGTCGGCGACCGGCTTGCCAAAGGCCACGCGCTGCATGGCGCGGTCGATCATGTTTTCCAGCGTGCGTTCGGCCAGGCCGATCAGACGCATGCAATGGTGAATGCGGCCCGGCCCCAGTCGGCCCTGCGCGATCTCGAAACCGCGGCCCTCGCCCAGCAGCATGTTGCTGGCCGGGACGCGAACATTCTCGAACACCACTTCCGAGGCGCGGTCAGGCACGCCGTAATACCCGAATACGGGCAACGACCGGACGACGCGCACGCCGGGGGCGTCCATCGGCACAAGGATCATGCTTTGCTGCTTGTGCCGGTCGGGGTTGTCGGGGTCGGTCTTGCCCATGAAGATGCAGATCTTGCAGGCCGGGTTCGACGCGCCGGTCGTGTACCATTTTCGGGCATTGATGACGTAGTCATCGCCGTCGCGGCGGATCTCGGCCTGGATATTGGTGGCATCGGATGAGGCGACATCGGGTTCGGTCATCGCAAAGCAAGAGCGGATCTTGCCGTCGAGCAAGGGCGCCAGCCATTGCTGTTTCTGCGCCTCGGTGCCGTAGCGTTCCAGCACTTCCATGTTGCCGGTGTCAGGCGCATTGCAGTTGAACACCTCGGGCGCCAGCAGGGAACGGCCCATGATCTCGCACAGGCGGCCGTATTCGACATTGCTCAGCCCCGCGCCGCGTTCGCTGTCGGGCAGGAACAGGTTCCAGAGCCCGGCTTCGCGCGCCAGCGGTTTCAGTTCCTCGATGACCGGATAGACACGAAACGGTCCCAGCTCCTCGGCCTCGCGGAAATAGCGCGCTTCGTTGGGATAGATGTGGCGGTCCATGAAGTCGGCGAGCCGGGTTTCCAGCTCAAGGACGCGGGCAGTCTTGTCAGGGATCATGGCGGGCTCCTCTTTGCGGGCAGCGTAGCGCCTGGCATAACATCTGACAAGATCGTCTGACGATTAAACTTGCCACCGCGCCCACGCACCGGCATTCTGGACGCAACGGGCAGGAGGACGAAATGGCCGAAGCGGAACTCGATGCGTGGATGGCGCAGAATGTGGCCGGGTATCGCGGGCCCTTGACGCTGCACCGGCTGTCGGGCGGGCAGTCGAACCCGACCTGGCGGATCGAGGCGGCCAGCGGGCGCTACGTGTTGCGCCAGAAACCGGTGGGCAACGTGCTGCCCTCGGCACATCAGGTGGACCGTGAGTATCGCGTGATGAAGGCGCTGGCACCGACGCCGGTGCCGGTGCCCCGTGTCCTGGCCCTGTGCGAGGATACGGCCGTCATGGGGTCGATGTTCTTTGTCATGGACCATATCGAAGGCCGGACCCTGTTCGACCCGCGCCTGCCCGGACTTGCGGCATCGGAACGCGCGGCGATCTTCGATCAGATGAACCAGGCGATCGCCGCGATCAGCTTGGTGGACCCGGTCGCGGTGGGGCTGGACGATTACGGGCGCCACGGCGGCTATGTGCAGCGCCAGATCAGTCGTTGGACAAAGCAGTATCGCGCCAGCGAAACGCAGCCGATCCTGTCGATGGATGCCCTGATCGACTGGCTGCCGCAGAACATGCCCGACACGCCCGAAGAGGTCCGCCTGGCGCATGGCGATTTCCGGCTGGACAACCTGATCCTGCATCCCAACGAACCCCGCGTGCTGGCGGTGGTGGACTGGGAGCTGTCGACACTGGGCTGCCCCTTTGCCGATTTTGCCTATAACGTGATGGCCTGGCGGATCGCGCCGGGGCTCTTCCGCGGGCTGGGCGGCGTCGATCTGGCCGGCACGGGAATACCGAGCGAAGATGCCTATATCGACCTCTGGTGCCAGAGAACCGGGCGCAGACGGCCCGAGAATTTCGACTTCTACATCATCCTCAGCATGTTTCGGATCGCCGCGATCCTGCAAGGAATCGCGCGGCGCGCGCTGGATGGCACCGCCGCCGACCCCAAGGCGGCCGAGATGGGGGCCAAGGCCGCCCCGCTTGCCGATATCGCTTGGGATATGGCACGGCGTCTGAACGGGTCGGCGTCGTCGTGAACTCGCATCCCGGCAAGCCCCACCCATCCGGTCCCGAGACCCTGGTGCGCGATATCCTGCACGGCCTGTCCGAGGGCCGCTTTGCGCCCGGCCAGCGGTTGGCGGAACCCGACCTGATGGCGCGATACGGTGTCGGGCGCTCGACCGTGCGTGAGGCATTGGGCCGGCTTGCGGCGGGTGGCGTGGTGACGCTGGCCCCGCATCGGGGCGCGCATATCCGGCTGCTGACCCGGCGGGAAACGGCCGATGTGCTGCGCGTGTCCGAATATCTGTTGGGTCTGGCGGCACGGCAGGCGGCCGAGGCGGTGCTGGCAGGTGGCGATCCGTCGCGACTGGTCGCCGCCGCCGACGCCTATACCCATGCGGATGCCGCAACCGAATCGCGTGCGCGCGCCCGCTATTACCGGGCGCTGATCGAACTCGGCGGCAACAGTGAGCTGGAGCGTCTGTTGCCCGCATTGCAAGTGCATCTGATCCGCGCGCAATTGCGGTCATCGCGCCACGCCAGCGCCGAAAACGAGCGCGCGGCCCTGGTGGCCGCGATCCGCGCGGGACAGCCCGGCACGGCGGAACGCACCGCGCGCATCCCGATTGCCACACTCATCGCGCGGCTGGACGATTTGCCCGACAGCGCCTTTGCCGCCGAGGGCGGATGAAAAGCGACCCGAGCCAGGGATTTGGACGCGGCCTCTAGGCAGCGCGGGGCGAAAAGGCTATCCCTGAATGAGATTTGATCAATTTCAGGCGCCGGGGATGCACAGCTCCGACAACCCACCGTTTCTTGCCAAGCTGCCCGAGCACGAATCGACCTATCGCCGGCTGCGCGACATGGTTTTGTTCGGCGACATGGCGCCTGGCCAGAAGGTCACGATCCAGGGGATCACGCGCGCACTTGAGGCGGGCATGACCCCCGTGCGCGAGGCGATCCGGCGGCTGACCGCCGAAGGCGCACTGGAGTTGCATGAGAACCGCCGCGTTTCGGTGCCACGGCTGACCCCGTCGCAACTTGAGGAAATCGCCTTTGCGCGCCTTGCGCTTGAACCCCGGCTGGCGCGGGGCGCAGTGGCGCGCATGCAGCCCGCCGATATCGACCGCCTGGCGCAAATCGACCGCGAGATCGACGCGGCCATCGCCGATGTCGATGTCCACCGGTATCTGGCCGGAAACTTCCGGTTTCACTTTGCCCTGTACGAGCTTGCCGATGCGCCGATCCTGTTGTCGCTGACGCAATCGCTTTGGCTTCGGTTCGGGCCGTCGCTTCGCGTGGTGATCGAAAGCGAGGCCAGCATCGGCCCCGACCGCCACCGCGACGCCGTCGCCGCGATGCGGCAAAACGATGCCCGCGCCCTGTCCGAGGCGATCGAAGCCGACATTGCCCAAGGGATGGAGCGCGTGCGCGCCGAATTGGGTGCGTAACGAACGGGCGCAATAATTTGATCAAATCCATTGCGGGCCGGCAGATTTGATCATAATCTGGCGCGAACCGAATCTGCCCGGCCAACGCCGGGCCAGCAGAGGATGCCGCCATGCCCACAATCACCAACCACATGCCCACGGCCGAACTTCAGGCGCTGGATGCCGCGCATCACATGCACCCGTTCACCCAGAACGCGGGGCTGGCCAAGAAAGGCGCGCGGATCATCACGCGGGCCAGCGGCGTGACCCTGACCGACAGCGAAGGCCACGAGATCATCGACGCCATGGCCGGCCTTTGGTGCGTGAACATCGGCTATGGCCGCAAGGAAATGGCCGCCGTCGCCGCGCGCCAGATGGAAGAGCTGCCCTATTACAACACCTTCTTTCAGACCTCGCATGTGCCCGCGATCGCGCTGGCCAACCGGATCGCCGAGCTGGCGCCGGGTGATCTGAATCACGTGTTCTTCGCCGGCTCCGGCTCTGAGGCAAACGACACCAATATCCGCATGGTCCGCCACTACTGGGCGCTCAAGGGGAAGCCCGAAAAGTCGGTCATCATCAGCCGCAAGAATGCCTATCACGGCTCTTCCATGGGCAGCGGCAGCCTTGGGGGCATGGCGGCGATGCATGCGCAGGGCGGCATGCCGATCCCCGACATCGTTCATATCGACCAGCCGAACTGGTATTCTGAAGGCGGCGATCAGACGCCCGAGGACTTCGGGCTTGAACGCGCGCGGCAACTGGAGGCCAAGATCAAGGAGCTGGGCGCCGACCGGGTGGCCGCCTTCATCGGAGAGCCGGTGCAGGGGGCGGGCGGCGTGATCGTGCCGCCTGCGACCTATTGGCCCGAGATCCAGCGCATCTGCGACAAATACGGCATCCTGCTGATCGCCGATGAGGTGATCTGCGGATTCGGCCGCACCGGCAACTGGTTCGGCAGCCAGACGATGGGCATTCGCCCCCATATCATGACCATCGCCAAGGGCCTGTCGTCGGGCTATGCGCCGATCGGCGGGTCCATCGTCTGTGACGAGGTTGCGAATACCATCGCGCAGGACGAATTCAATCACGGCTACACCTATTCCGGCCACCCGGTCTGCGCCGCCGTCGCGCTGGAGAATTTGCGCATCATCGAGGAAGAGGGGATCATCGACCATGTCCGCGACGTGGCCCATCCCTATCTTGCCGAAAGCTGGCATGCGCTGGGCGACCATCCCCTGGTCGGCGAAACCAAGCTGGTCGGGTTGATGGGATCGCTGGCGCTGTCGCCCGACAAGGCGCGCCGCGCGCCCTTCGCGGCCGAGGCCGGCACCGTCGGCTATATCGTGCGCGAGCGGTGCTTTGCCAACAACCTGGTCATGCGCCATGTCGGCGACCGGATGATCATTTCGCCGCCGCTGGTCATCACCCCCGCCCAGATCGACACGTTGATCGAACGCGCGACCCGCGCCTTTGACGAGGCCTATGCACAGGTCAAGGCCGAAGGCTTGATGAAAGCGGCCTGATGGACCTGTTGACCGCCAACGACCGGCCGGGGGAATACCCGCGTTCCTGGTATGCCGAGACCGCGGAACCCCTGGCGCCTCAACCCGCCGCCGAAGGGGCGCTGAGCTGCGATGTCTGCGTGATTGGCGGCGGGTTCACCGGTTTGTCGGCTGCGCTGCATCTGGCCGAGCGCGGCTATGACGTCATCTTGCTGGAAGGGCAACGGCTGGGCTTTGGTGCGTCGGGGCGCAACGGCGGCCAGGTCGGCACCGGCCAGCGGCTGGACCAGGACGCGCTGGAATCCATGGTCGGCAAGACCGCGGCGCGCGCGCTGTGGGATCTGTCGCTGGAATCGGTCGCACTGGTGCGCGACCTGGCCGCGCGCCATGCCCCCGATGCAGGCTATGCCGCTGGCATCATCCATGCCGCGCACAAGCCCGGCCACGTGCGCGACAGCCACGCCTATGCCGAAAAGATGGCGCGCGATTATGGCTATGACCTGATCCGCCCGCTGTCGCGCGACGAGATGCGCGCCATGGTCGGCTCGCCTGCCTATCACGGCGGCGATATCGACATGGGCGGCGGGCATCTGCATCCGCTGCGCCTTGCGCTGGGCATGGCGCGCGCGGCGCAGTCCGCCGGGGTGCGCCTGTTCGAGCAATCACGCGTGACCGCGCTGACCAAGGGCGATCCGGCCCTGATCGAAACCGACCGCGCGCGGATCACCGCGCGGTTCGTGGCGATGGGCTGCAACGGCTATCTGGGGCGGCTTGATCCGGGTGTCGCGGCGCGGGTGATGCCGATCAACAATTTCATCGCCGCAACCCGGCCGATGCGCGACGACGAACGGCGCGCGGTGATCCGCGACAACCACGCGGTGGCCGATACCAAGTTCGTCATCAACTACTTCCGCTTTTCCGAGGACAATCGCCTGCTGTTCGGCGGCGGCGAAAGCTATGGCTACCGGTTTCCGGCCGACATCGCCGCCAAGGTTCGCAAACCGATGGAGGCGATCTTTCCACAGCTTGCGGGCATCGAGATCACGCATGCCTGGGGCGGAACGCTGGGCATCACCTTCAACCGCATGCCGCATTTCGAGCGGCTGGCCGGCAATGTGCTGTCGGCCTCGGGCTATTCCGGCCACGGTGTCGCCATGGCAACGCTGGGCGGCAAGCTGCTGGCCGAGGCGCTGAGCGGTCAGGCGGAGCGCTTTGACATCATGGCATCGGTGCCCAGCCCCCGGTTTCCGGGCGGCGCATCGTTGCGCTGGCCGCTGCTGGTGGCGGCGATGGTCTGGTTCTCGCTGCGCGACCGGCTCTGAGCACGCGATTCGCCTGCAATGCGGCGCAGGCATCGAATGTGCCGGGGGCCAGGCCAATGGCCGTGGCCGAAATACAACGGCCATCGACGGTGCCACCACCGAAACCACAAGAGATAGTGTGCCTGCGCCCACTTGGCCCAAGTCGCGGCAAGCCATTGGAATGAATCGGCTTTTCGCCTGCGACCGATGAACCTAACACTTTCGGGGCTGCCAACACACTTTCGGGGGACGGTGTGACAGATACAAGACGCCGGGCCTTGATGCTCGGCCTGGGATCATGGTGCCTGGCCAATGCCGGGGTGTCGCTGGCAACACCGGCGCAGGGGCGAACGGCGACGCCCGCGGCCATGCCGCGGCTGACGCGGGCACATGGTGTCATCAACCTGAGCCGTGTCGAGACCGATCGCCCGCAGGTGGCGTTGACCTTCGATGACGGCCCCCATCCGCAACACACGCCGCGTCTGCTGGACATTCTGGCCGAACACCGGGTGCGGGCCACGTTCTATGTGATCGGATCGCTTGTGCACCGCTATCCCGCGATTGTGCAGCGAATCGTTGCCGAAGGGCATGAGCTGGGTAACCACACATGGGCCCATCCGACGCTGAGCCGACATGGCGATCACCGCATCCTGTCCGAGATCGACCGCACGCAGGAAATCATCTGGCAAACCACGGGCCATCTGCCGGTCACCTTTCGCCCGCCCTATGGTGCGATCACACCCCGACAAAGCCGGATGCTGCATGCAAGCCGCAATCTGCCGACCGTGGTCTGGTCCGTCGATCCGCAGGACTGGCGGCGCCCCGGCCCGGCGGTGGTCGCGCAGCGCATGCTCCAGGGCGCAGGGCCCGGCGCGATCATCCTGGCGCATGACATCCACGCCGCCACGGTCGCGGCCGTCCCCGAAGCGCTGAACGGACTGTATCGGCGTGGGCTGGACTGCGTTACACTGTCCGAACTGATCGGCTGGGGGCGCTGGGGGCCAGAGGCCCCGTATCGCCACCGGATCGCCGGCGCGGGAAGCCGCCGGACCGGCTGAACCGGCGCCGTGCACCGGAGGCTGCATCGCAGGCGAAAATTCGCGCGCATTAGGGTATAGTGAAATCAGGCAGGCGAAGGCGGTTTGATAAAAAAACTTTCGGAAACTGACATACAGGCTTCACAAACGAAAGTTATCGCAGCAAAGTGCACAAATTCGCGCACGTCGCGACAATGAACGCACAAGGATTTTGCAACAGAAGGGGTCTTCAATGATCATCCGTAGTCTTCTTGCCGGAACGGCGCTGTCGCTGAGCTTCGCGGCTTCCGCGAATGCCCAGGTGACGATCAACTGGTGGCACGCCATGGGTGGCGAGCTGGGTGAGCTGCTTGAGGAAGTGGCCGAAGGCTTCAACGAATCGCAATCCGATTACGAGGTCGTGCCCAACTTCCGCGGCACCTATGCCGAAACCATGACCGGTGCCATCGCCGCGTTTCGCGCCAATGAACAGCCGCACGTCCTTCAGGTTTTCGAAGTCGGCACCGGCACCATGATGGCCGCCGAAGGGGCGATCTATCCGATCTATCAGTTGATGGAAGATTTCGACGTGCCCTTCGACCCCGAGGCATATCTGCCCGCCGTGGTCGGCTATTACACCGATCCGGACGGCAACATGCTGTCGTTCCCGTTCAACTCGTCCACGCCGATCATGTACTACAACAAGGACATGTTCGAAGAGGCCGGACTTGACCCGGAAAGCCCGCCCGAAACCTGGGCCGAAATGGAAGAATACTCGCGCGAGATCGTCGAATCGGGTGCGGCGCCCTGTGGGTTCACCACCTCCTGGCCAAGCTGGGTCATGCTTGAGAACTTCTCGGCCTGGCACAACCTTCCGCTGGGGACGCAGGCCAACGGCTTTGGCGGCTTCGACACCGAATTCACCTTCAACAACGAGCATGTCGCGCGCCACTGGGACAACCTGGCGGACTGGCAGGAAGACGACATCTTCCGCTGGGGCGGCCCGAACACCGGCGCCGATGCGTTCCCGGCGTTCTATGCGGGCGAATGCGCGATGGTCTTCGGCTCGTCGGCCAGCCGCGCCGGCGTTCTGTCCAATACCGATTTCAGTGTCGGCTACGGCTTCCAGCCCTATTACGACGACATCGAGGGCGCGCCGCAGAACTCGATCATCGGTGGTGCCACGCTCTGGGTTCTGACCGGCCATTCGGATGAGGAATATGCGGGCATCGCGCGCTTCTTCGAATACCTGTCCGAGCCCGAGGTTCAGGCCTTCTGGCACCAGGAAACCGGCTATCTGCCGATCACCCAAGCCTCGTACGAGTTGAGCGCCGAAGAAGGGTACTATGACGAAAACCCGGGCGCCGACACCTCGATCAAACAGATGACGCTGAATGAGCCGACCGAGAATTCGCGCGGCCTGCGTTTCGGCAACTTCGTCCAGATCCGCGACATCATTTCCGAAGAGATGGAAGCGGTGATGTCCGGTTCGAAATCGGGCGAGGAAGCCACCGAGGATGCGGTCAGCCGCGGCAACGCCCTGCTGCGTGAGTTCGAAGCCTCGATGAACTGATCCAGTCAGTCCCGGCCCGCCCCCGCTTCGCCGGGGGCGGGCCATCTTCTGTCGGACCGCCGAAAGCCCGGACACAGACCCGATGCAGACCAAACGCACGACCTTTTCCAATCGGTGGCTGCCCTACGCGCTTTTGGCGCCGCAGGTGATCGTCACGCTCGTCTTCTTTATCTGGCCCGCAAGCCAGGCGCTGATCCAGTCGGTCTATCGGCAGGGCGATGCCTTCGGCGTCAGGCCCCCCACATTCGTCGGCTGGCGAAACTTCGAGACCCTCCTGGCCGAACCGCAATACCTGGGCTCGCTGAAGGCGACATTCATCTTTGCCCTCGGCACGACGATCCTGTCGATGGGCGTGGCCCTGCTGTTCGCGGTCATGGTCAACCGAATGATCCGCTCGCGCGATGCCTACACGACATTCATGGTCTGGCCCTATGCCGTAGCCCCGGCGATTGCCGGCGTCCTGTGGTGGTTCATCTTCAACCCCAATATCGGCATCCTGCCCTATGTCCTGGAAGGAATCGGGTACGACTGGAACCACCGCGCCAGTTCGACCGACGCGATGCTGCTGATCATCATTGCCGCGGCGTGGAAACAAATCTCGTACAACTTCCTGTTCTTTCTTGCGGGCCTCCAGTCCATTCCGCATTCGCTGATCGAGGCGGCAGCGATCGATGGAGCCGGCAGGATGAAACGGTTCTGGACCATCGTCTTTCCGCTTCTGTCGCCTGTGACCTTCTTTCTGATGGTGGTGAATATCGTCTATGCCATGTTCGACACGTTCGGCGTGATCCACGCAACGACCGAAGGCGGGCCGTCGCAGGCCACCAACATTCTGGTCTACAAGGTGTTCCGCGACGGTTTCGTCAATCTCAACACCGGCTCGTCGGCGGCGCAATCGGTCATCCTGATGGCCATCGTCATCGTGCTGACCGTCATCCAGTTCCGCTATATCGAGCGGCGCGTGAACTACTGAGAGGGCAGGCGCATGGTAGAGAACAATCGTTGGGGCAACCTGTTTGCCCATCTTGTGCTGATCCTGGGCGTGGCGATCGTGGTCTTTCCGGTCTATGTGGCGGTGATCGCATCGACGCATCCGTCGGGCACCTTCTTGCGGGGCGTCATGCCGCTGCTGCCGGGGCCGAACGCGCTGGAAAACTATCGCACCGTGATCTTTGAAGGGCGCTCGCGGGCGGGAACGCCGCCGATCGGCGGGATGTTGTGGAACAGTTTCGTCATGGCCATGGCGATCACCATCGGCAAGTTGTCGATCTCGATCCTGTCGGCCTTCGCGATCGTCTATTTCCGCTTTCCCTTCCGCATCTTCTTTTTCTGGGTGATCTTCCTGACGCTGATGCTGCCGGTCGAGGTGCGCATCGTGCCGACATTCGAGGTGGTCGCCAATCTCGGCATGCTGAACTCGTTCGCCGGGCTGTCGATCCCGCTCATCGCATCGGCCACGGCGACGTTCCTGTTCCGACAGTTCTTCATGACCGTGCCCGAAGAGTTGATGGAGGCCGCCCGCGTCGATGGCGCCGGGCCGATGAAATTCTTCAAAGACATCCTGCTGCCGCTGTCGATCACCAATATCGCGGCGCTGTTCGTGATCATGTTCATCTATGGCTGGAACCAGTATCTCTGGCCGCTTCTGATCACGACCGAGCAGGAATACTACACCATCGTCATGGGCATCCAGCGCATGGTCACCGGCGGCGACAGCGAACCGCTGTGGCACCTGGTCATGGCGACCGTGACACTGGCCGCGCTGCCACCGATCCTGGTGATCCTGTTCATGCAGCGGCTGTTCGTCAAAGGCCTGACAGAGACGGAGAAATAACAATGGCCTCTATTCATTTGGACAACCTGCACAAGGTCTATGCCGGTGGCGTCCAGGCCGTCACGGGTGTCAGCCTCGATATCAAGGACGGCGAGATGATCGTGCTCGTCGGGCCGTCAGGCTGCGGAAAATCGACGCTGTTGCGCATGGTGGCCGGGTTGGAAACCATCACCTCGGGGACGCTCAAGATCGGCGACCGGGTGGTCAACAACCTGGAACCCGCCGAACGCGATATCGCCATGGTGTTCCAGAACTATGCGCTTTATCCGCATATGACGGTGTTCAACAACCTCGCCTATGGGCTGAAGAACCGCAAGTTCCCCTCGAACGAGATCACGCGCCGCGTGACCGAAGCGGCGAAGATGCTGGAGATCGACGCCTTCCTTGACCGCAAGCCCCGGCAGCTTTCGGGTGGGCAGCGTCAGCGCGTGGCAATGGGCCGCGCGCTGGTGCGCGAGCCGGCCGCGTTCCTGTTCGATGAGCCGCTATCGAACCTCGATGCCAAGCTCAGGGTGCAGATGCGCGTCGAGATCAAGCAATTGCAGCGGCGGCTGGGTACGACCTCGCTTTACGTCACGCACGACCAGCTTGAGGCCCTGACCCTGGCGGATCGTCTGGTGGTTCTCAACGGCGGCGTGATCGAGCAGGTCGGCACGCCGATGGAGGTCTATAACAAGCCCGCATCGCTGTTCGTGGCCGGGTTCATCGGCTCTCCGGCGATGAACATGATCCCGGTCGAATACTTGCAGGCGCAAGGCGCCACCCTGCCCGAGATCCTTCCGGACGAAACCGATCTGGTCGGCATCCGGCCCGACGAATTGTCCCTGAATCCGCCGTCGGACGCCAGCCTGTCGGTCAAGGGCACATTGATGCTGCTGGAACCGGCCGGGGCGGAAAGCCATCTCTACATCCATCTGGAAGGCAGCGATCAGCCGATCGTCATGCGCGTCTCGGGCGTTCCGCAGATGCAGGAGGGGCAAGCAATCCAGATGTATACATCGGTGGCCGCCCTGCATCCGTTCAACAAGGCCAGCGGGCGCAGAACCGGCTGACAGACCCGTGACGGGTCGATGAAAAGGGCGGGCAACCCGGTTGCCTGCCCGCCCGGTCCCGTATCGCGTCAGCCCGCGGGGGGTCGTCTGCGAGCCACTGGGCGCGCGCCTACGGGCCGGCAAACATCAAGCCCGCACGATTCAGAACAAGAGCCAGACAAGCCCAAGCGTGATCGGTGGCGCGGCCACCAGGATCGCGGTGCGGATCATGTCCGACGCCACGAAGGGGATCACCCCGCGATAAGTTTCCATCATGCTGACCCCGCGGGCCATCGAATTGATGATGAACAGGTTCATCCCCACCGGCGGCGTTATCAGCCCCACCTCGACCACGATCAGCACCAGGACGCCAAACCAGATTGCGGTCTCTTCGGGCGTCAGCCCGAAATCCAGTCGCATGATGATCGGAAAGAAGATCGGGACCGTCAGCAGGATCATCGACAGCGAGTCCATCACGCAACCGAAGACCAGATAGATCAGCAGAATCGCCACCAGCACCAGAATCGGCGAAGTGCTGAGCCCTTCGACCCAGTCGGCCGCGAAATAGGGTAACCGCGTGAACCCCAGGAACGAGTTGAACACGGCCGCCCCCAGCACGATGAAAAAGATCATCCCCGTTGAAACCGCGGTCGAGCGAAAACAATCCAGCAATTCGCGCCAACCCAGTTTGCCGCGCAGCAATGCCACCAGGCCGGTTCCGGCCGCGCCCACGGCCGCGCCTTCGGTCGGCGTGAAGATGCCGGTATTCATCCCGCCGATCATCACCACGAAGATCACGACCACCGGCCAGACCTCACGCAAGGCGCGGATTCTGTCCAGCAGGCTCAGTCGCGGCGATTGCACGGCATCGCGGGGATTGAGCCGCACCATCAGCGACACCGTCAGCATGTAGCCAAGTGCGGCCAGCAGCCCCGGCACCATTGCTGCAACGAAAAGCTTGGCAATGTTCTGTTCGGCCAGGATCGCATAGATCACCAGCACGATCGATGGCGGGATCAGGATGCCCAGCGTTCCACCCGCCGCAAGCGACGCCGTCGACAGCCCGCCGGAATAGCCGTGCCGGCGCAGTTCCGGCAAGGCCACGCGCCCCATCGTCGCCGCCGTGGCCAGCGACGAGCCGCAGATCGCGCCGAACCCGGCCGATGCGCCGACGCCGGCCATGGCGACCCCGCCGCGCAGATGCCCCAGCCAGGCCGCGGCGGCGCGGAACAGGGCTTCCGACAGGCCCCCCTTCATGGCAAAGGCACCCATCAGCAAAAACAGCGGCACGACCGAAAGCGAATAGCTTGCAAAGGTTTCGACCGCCACATGCTTGAGCTGGTTCAGCACCGGCGGCCAGCGCCCGCGCACCACAAAGAGGCCCAGGATACCGCACAGCAGCATGGCCAGACCGATCGGCATGCGCAGGGCAATCAAGGCCAGCAGCGCCGCAAAGAAGATCGTCGCGATCGTCAGGCCCGAATTGCCCGCGAACACCGCCAGCAAACCGGCAGACATCGGCCCAAGCCCTGCGACGATAGCAAACCAGACCAGCGTCGGCACCACCACGATGGCCACCGACGCAAAGGCCGCCCGCACCGTCGGCATACCCTGGATGAACCGCAACAGCGCGAACAGAACCACTGCCACGCACGCAAGTGTCAGCGCCCAGATCATGCTCCGTCCCCTTGCGGTTCGCCCGCGCCCAGCGCCTCGTTCAGGCTGCGCCAGACCGTATAGGCACTGACCAGCGCGAAGCTGTAAAGTCCAATCATGCCGCCGACATAGCTGTACCAGAGCGGAATCTGCAGGATCAGCGAGGTTTCACCATAGCGGCGCTTGTCCTCAAGCCCGTTGCCCAGTTGCTGTGCCAGGACGATCACCGCAATCGTCAGCACCAGATTCATGAGGGCGGAAATCGCCGCCATGCCACGCTCGCCCAGAACCGACACGAAGATGTCGACCGTGACATGCCCACGGTTGAACTGCGCCCAGGCCATGAAGAAGAAGATCGACACACCCGCGCCGATGGACACGATCTCGAAATCGCCGGGGATCGGACCCAGCTGTTCCAGCAGCGCCATGTCAATGCGTGACAGCGCCCGCCCGATGATCGAAGCCACGGCCGTCAGCGTGACGCCGGTCAGCACGATACCGCCGACGATGGCCAAAAAGTCGGCAAATCGGCCGATCCAGAGCCCGAAGAATGCCTCGGCCTCGGGCAGGATCGCCCAGCTCGGGGCCGCATGGCTTTGATCACCATCGCCCTTCATTCTCTCGTCCTCATGTCGGGATAATCCCTTGTTCGCCTGCCCCGGTATGCAACAGGCGGGCATGCGCCCGCCTGCCTGCGACCGGACCGGGGGCAACAGCGCCCCGGTCCGGGCCCACGCGCCTCAGCGTGCGAGTTCCTCTTCCAGAAGGGCCTCGAAATCGGCGATCAGCTGGGCGCCGTCGATATCGCGCTCTTCCATTTCGGCGATCCAGTCTTCGCGCACCGGTGCCGCCGCCTCGCGCCAGGCTTCCAGGGCGTCGCCCTCGATCGTGATGATCTCGTTGCCCTCGTCGACGGCGATCTCGCGCGCCGGGGCATCGGCCTCATGCATCACGCGGCCGACCCAGCCCGAGGTTTCAATACCGGAATTATCGTCGATCACCGCGCGCAGGTCTTCGGGCAGGGCCTCATAGGCGTCGGGGTTCATGCCGAAGATGAACATGGTCGTGTATAGTGACCGGTCACCGCCGAATTCGGTGTGCGTATCGACCAGTTCCGGCACCCGCAGCGAGGCCGTGACCTCCCACGGGACAACCGTTCCCTCGATGACGTTGCGCGACAACGCCTCGGGCACCTGCGGCACCGGCATGCCGACCGCGGTGCCGCCCAGCGCTTCGATCAGCCGGGTGATCAGGCGGGTCGGTCCGCGCACGGTGCGCCCGTCCAGATCATCGGGCGTTTCCACGGCGGGCGCGCGCATGTGGATCTGGCCCGATCCGTGCACATGGATCGCCAGCGGCCGCACGCCTTCGAATTCGTCCTGCAAGTGCATCTCGTAGAACCGCCATGCCGCCCGCGATGTTGCCTCGGCCTGGCCGCCGATGAACGGCAGGTCCACCACCTCGGCCCGCAGGAAGCGTCCGGGGGTGTAGCCCGTCAGGGTCCAGACGATATCGACCACGCCATCGCGCGCCTGGTCGAACAGCGCCGGAGGGCCGCCACCCAGCGACATGGCCGGATAAACCTCGACGGCGATGCGGCCATCCGATTCTTCCATCACCTTCTCGGCCCATGGCTCGATGAACTGCGACGGAACCGGCGCCTGTTCGGGCAGGAAGTGATGCACCCGCAGGGTCACCTCCTGGGCCATTGCGCCCGACACCGCCAGTGTGGCGGTCATCAACCCGGCTGCAAACAGTGATTTTCCCAACAATTTTCCCTCCCATTGGTCGTTGATGTCGGCGCGTCTCCCTGGCGGCGACTTCATTGCAAACGCAACAATATTCCGCCCCGATTTCGAGTCAAGTCTTCATATTTCCGGCTCCGATCCCGCCAATCTAACGCAAAGACGGCACGAAGGTCTTCAAGATTATTGCCAGATCGAAACAAAAACCCTGGTTCGCCAGATAGATCAGATCCAGCCGGGCCTTGCGCGGTATGCAGGCCCGGCAATAGATCTCATCGGTCTGCGCGGGTGTGCGCGAGCGGGCCAGAAGCCGGCGCTCGTGCCGGTTGAAATAGATCGTGGCAAGCCCGGTAATACCCGGACGGGCCTGCAAGACCTGCTCATAGACATCGGGAAAACGCTCGACATACTGGCGCAGGGGCGGGCGCGGCCCGACCACCGAGATATCGCCACGAAACAGGTTGAACAATTGCGGCAGCTCGTCCAGCCGCGTTCGGCGCAGAAAGGCGCCCAGCGGGGTGATCCGGTCGGTCTTGTCGCCGCCCGACACGCCGGTGTCGTCAGGATCCGGGCGCATGGTTCGAAACTTGTAGAAGCGAAATCCCTGCCGCGGCGTTTTCATGCGCTCGGCAGAATGAAAGACCGGGCCGCCCTCGATCAACACGATGACCACCGCGATCACGGCGATCGCGGGCACGACGAAGACCGACAGGACGGTCGCGGTAAACAGATCGAACAGGCGTTTTGTCGGCGTCATGGTCTGGTTCGGCACTGGTTCCATTGCGCCACGAGTCCCGCGGCCGTGCTTTCGGTATCGTCAAAAGCCACGAGGCCCGCAAGGGCGGAACAGTCCAGCGTCAGGGTCTGCACCGCCGATGCCGGTGCCGTCTGCCAGCGCCACGCCAGCCCCGCCGCCCCGGCCAGATCGCTCATGCGCACCGGCACCGGCGCCGCCACGTTCAGAACCGGCGGCAAAGGTCGCGGGGTCAGGGCCAGTGCCCGCACCACCCGCGCAAGGCTTGCCGGCCCGATATACGAACGCCGCGGCCCCTCGCCATCAGCAAAGCGGTCGATGACCAGCGGCGCATCCGACCGCGCATTCAGCAGCAAGGCATCGGCACCGGCCACGTTGCCGATCCGCAGGCAGCACACCTCAAGTCCCCGGTCGCGCCACGGGGCGCAGGCGCCCTCCATGTCCAGCTTGGCGCGGCCATAGGGGGTCGTCGTCTGCGCGCGATCGACCTCCGACCACGGGTGCAATCGCCCGCCGCCATAGACCGCCGAGGACGATGCGACGAGAACGCGCGAAACTCCGCCCCGGTGCGCGGCCTCAAGGCAAGCCTCGGCCAGGTGCCGGTTCAGCGCCAGATCGGGGCCCGTTCCCGGCGTGGCCCCCGCCAGCACCAGCATGGCGCGTGGCGCGCCATGCCGGGCGACCCAGTCGCAAAACGGCGCGGTCCCCTCAAGCGGCGACCAGGCGATCTGGGGCAGTACAGGCGACAGTGGAGGTTTCCTGCGGCTTTGCAACGCGACACGAGCGTGCGACGCCGCCCAGACCGCGCTCAGCAAACGCCCGACCCGGCCACTCGCGCCGGTGACGATCAGATCCAGGGGGGCATGCGAGGTGTCGGGTGTCATGCGGTTTCACCGGCCTTTCGCCCTCATTGCCACGATGCGCAACCGGATGCCAGTATCTCACTATCGCAGCGTCGATCGCGCGCCACCAAATCGTTGACTGACCGGTCGGTTTATGCAACTCATGTCGCGATGCCGCTTCAGACTGGCATAGACGGGGGAATTTCATGGTCGAATCCGACACCGTGCTGACGGATCTGTCCGAAGGGCTGTTTCGGATCACGCTCAACCGCCCCGATCGGCTCAATGCCTTTACCACAGAGATGCATGTTGCCTTGCGCGGCGCGCTTGAACGCGCCCACACCGAACCGCAGATCCGCGCGGTTCTGTTGACCGGCGCCGGTCGGGGCTTTTGCGCCGGGCAGGATCTGGGCGAACGCGATCCCAGGGCGGGCGCGCGCACCGATCTGGGCGAAACCATCGGCAATCATTACAACCCGCTGATCCGACTCATCCGCACCCTGGAAAAGCCGGTCGTCTGCGCCGTGAACGGCGTCGCGGCCGGGGCCGGGGCCAATATCGCGCTGGCCTGCGATATCGTGCTGGCGGCGCATTCGGCGCGCTTCATCCAGGCCTTTTCCAGGCTTGGCCTCGTGCCCGATGCCGGTGGAAGCTGGTCGCTGCCGCACCTGATCGGCGAGGCCCGCGCCAAGGCACTGGCGATGACGGCCGCGCCGCTGGATGCGGAAACGGCCGCGCAATGGGGGCTGATCTGGCAGGCCCTGCCCGACGACCGGCTGATGCCCGAGGCCGAAAACCTGGCAACGCGCCTTGCAGGCGGCGCCACGCGCGGGCTGGGCCTGACCAAACGCGCGATCCAGGCCGCGGCCACGCAATCGCTGGACGAGAGCCTCGATCTCGAACGCGATCTGCAACGCGAGGCGGGCTTTTCCGACGATTATGCCGAGGGCGTCGCCGCCTTTCTGGAAAAACGCCCACCGCAGTTCAGGGGGTGCTGACCATGATGACCCCGCAAGAACGCGCCGAGGCCAGCGCCCGCGCCATGTGGAGCCGCGATGCGGCCTCGCAGGGGCTGGGCATGTCGCTCGACGCCATCGCCCCCGGCGCGGCTACGCTGTCGATGACGGTGCAGGAAAACATGACCAACGGTCACAAGACCTGCCACGGCGGCTTCATCTTCACGCTTGCCGACAGCGCCTTTGCCTTTGCCTGCAACAGCTACAACCAGAATACCGTGGCACAGATGGCCGCGATCACCTTTCTCGCCCCGGCCCATGCCGGCGACCGCCTGATCGCCGAGGCGCAGGAAATCACACGGGCCGGGCGCTCGGGGATTTACGACATCCGCGTCACCAATCAGTCCGGCACCCGCATCGCCGAGTTTCGGGGACATTCGCGCACCATCAAGGGCACCCATGTCCCCGAACCCGCCGCGCCATCGGCACCCGCGCCCAACCCTTGAGGCCATCATGGAAGACCTGTCTCCCCGCCCCGGCGATCTCGAACCCATCGAAACCGCGTCACGCGACGAGATCGCGGCCTTGCAACTGGAACGGCTGCGCTGGTCGCTGCGCCATGCCTATGACAATTCGCCGTTCTACCGGCAGCGGTTCGACAGTCATGGCGTGCACCCGGATGACCTGAAAACCCTGGCCGACCTGGCCCGGTTTCCCTTCACCCAGAAAAGCGATCTGCGCGACACCTATCCGTTCGGCATGTTCGCCGTGCCGCAAGACAGGCTGGTCCGGCTGCATGCCTCGTCCGGCACGACGGGCAAGCCCACGGTCGTGGGATACACCCGGCGCGACATCGACACCTGGGCGCATCTTGTCGCGCGGTCGATGCGCGCCTCGGGCGCGCGGGCGGGCGACATCGTGCATGTGGCCTATGGATACGGGCTGTTCACGGGCGGGCTAGGCGCGCATTACGGCGCCGAAAAACTGGGTTGCACCGTGGTTCCGGTCTCGGGCGGCATGACCGAACGGCAGGTCACGCTGATCACCGATTTCCGGCCGCGCGTGATCATGGTCACACCCAGCTACATGCTGTCGATCCTCGACGCCTTTCACCAGGCCGGGCTGGACCCGCGCGACAGCTCGCTGGCGGTGGGGATCTTCGGCGCCGAACCATGGACCAACGCGATGCGCCGCGAAATCGAGGAGGCCTTCGACATGCATGCCGTCGATATCTACGGCCTGTCCGAGGTGATGGGGCCGGGGGTGGCCAATGAATGCGTCGAAACCAAGGACGGGCTGCACCTGTGGGAAGACCATTTCTACCCCGAGATCATCGACCCCGCCACGGGCGACCCGGTCCCCGACGGCGAGATCGGCGAGCTTGTCTTCACCACCCTGACCAAGGAGGGTCTGCCGATCATCCGCTACCGAACCCGCGATCTGACCCGCCTTCTGCCCGGCACCGCGCGCTCGATGCGCCGGATGGAAAAGATCACCGGGCGCTCGGACGACATGATCATCCTGCGCGGCGTCAATCTCTTTCCCACCCAGATCGAGGAACAGATCCTGAAATGTGCCGGGCTCGCCCCGCATTTCCAGATCGAATTGACACGCGACGGGCGCATGGACGCGATGATGGTCCATTGCGAGGCCACGCCGGCCACCGCCGGTGACGACGCGCGCGCGGCCTCGGCCCGCGAACTGGCGCATCACGTGAAAAGCGTGATCGGCGTCTCGGCCCGCATCACCGTCCATCCGCCGGGCGGCGCGCCCCGTTCCGAGGGCAAGGCCCGCCGCGTGGTCGACAACCGCCCCCGGGGCGACTGACCCCCTTCATCTTGCCTTAAATACGCTGGGGGTGAATTCGGCGCAGCCGAAGAGGGGGCAACGCCCCCTGCCACCGCAAAGGAAAGTGCCGCCATGGCCCGCACCCGCGCCACCGATTTCAGGCAAAAGCAACAGGCGATCCTGTCCAGCGCCGCCGCGGTTCTGGCCGAACACGGCATCGACCGGGCATCCATGGCGCAGATCGCGGCGCAGGCCGGCGTCTCGAAAGCCCTGCTCTATCACTACTATCCCGGTCGGGATGCGCTGGTCTTTGCCATCATCCGTGACCACCTGCGCCGGCTCGACGCCGCCATTGCGGCGGCCCGGGCGCCGGGGCGCGACCCCGAGGCCCAACTCGGCGCCCTGATCGGCGCGGTGCTGGAGATCTACCGCGATGCCGACAACGAACACCAGGTCCAGCTGGGCGGCACCGCCGGTCTGGGTGATGACCAGCGCGCCGAGATCCAGGCCCTGGAACGCCGCATCGTGCGGCGTTTCGCGTCGGTGCTGCGCGCCGTCAACCCGGCGCTCGACGCGGCGCCGCGCCCGCTGTTGATGCCGGTGACGATGTCGCTGTTCGGCATGATGAACTGGGCCTACATGTGGTTTCGCGACGACGGCCCGCTGTCCCGGCACGACTATGCCGCGCTGATGACGCGCCTCGTTCTCGACGGGGCGCGCACACTGCCCGCGGGCTTGCGAAGCAGTTAGGACTGGTTTTGCAGGGCATTTCTTGCTAGGCCTTTTGCCAAACAAGAAAAAACGGGCAGGACATGGGCAGGATTCCGGGCTTTCGCGGCGTTTATGCCGTGGCATGGGCACAAACCGAACTGGGTGACGAACGCGGCCTGCCGCCCGATCTGATGTCGGTTGGCCTGCCATGGTCCTGGCACGGACGCGCCTGGCGGCTGGATACCGGGCCAGAGACGCTCTGGCTCGATCGTCCGGTGCAGCCGGCCGATCCGCGCGGCCGCGCGCGCGACCGGCTTCGCCGGCTCGCATTTGCCCCCGCCGCAGCTGAACAGGCGCTCGATCTGTCGGTATCGGTCGATGATGACCTGCCGGCGGACAGTTTCACGCTCACCGATGGCCACGCCCTGTATCACGCGCGCATCCTGCGCCAGCCGGGGCGGCTGCTGGCGGTGTTCGATCCCTTGATGCCGCCGCCGGGCCGGGTTTTATGGATCACCGCCTTGAACCTTGCGCCACGGGGGCCCAAGGCGCGCAGCGGGGTCATCTGTTTTCTGCCCGGAACACGCATCGACACTCCCGACGGGCCGCGCCCGGTCGAGCGTCTGGAGCCGGGCGATCGCGTGGTGACCCGCGACAACGGCGACCAGCCACTGGTCTGGTGCGGGGCGACGCATCTGACGGGGGCAGAGCTGTATCTGCACCCGCATCTGCGGCCCGTGCGGATCTGCGCCGGGGCGCTGGCGGCCTATCGCGCCGGTGCCGGCGCCCTGCCCGATGCCGACCTGCTGGTCTCGCCCGAGCACAGGGTGCTGCTGCGCGGGGCCGACGATCTGTTCGGCACGCCCGAGGTGCTGGCCTGCGCCGCCGATCTTGAGGACGGGCGCCGGATCCGGCGCGATTTCGCCCCATCCTCGGTGACCTATGTGCATCTGATGTTTGAACGCCACCAGATCATCACGGCCAATGGCCTGCCCTGCGAAAGCTTTCACCCCGCCCTTGCCGGGGCCGAGGTTTTGAAATGGCACGCCCGCGCGCTGGAACGCGCCATGCCCGGGCTGGTCGAGGCGCCGGGCAGACTGGGTCCGCCCGCACGGCGCTGCCTGGACACGGCCGAGGCGCGCATGCTGCTGCATGGCGCCGCCCGCACGGCGTGACGCCCCCCACGGGCCGCTGCGCGCGCGGCGGCGGTGGACGCGGGGGTTTCACACCCCCGCACCCCCGTGGCGTATTTTCGGCAAGATGAAGCCGGGGCGTCGGGACAAGAGCCATTGACTCTGGGTCTGGCTGAAGTATAAGCCGCGCGTCCCGGGTCCGCACCCGGGGCTTTTCATTGGTGTTGGTGGACCCCGCAAGGGGAAACCTGTCGCCGGGGCAACCCGGAGGAGGACAACGCCCTTCTGTCCCGCCTTGGCCGGGACCGGAGACCACCGGGGAACGGCGCGTCACGGGACGATCCGAGACCCGAACGGTGGGAACCGGTTTTCGGAACAGTCGAGGACGCAGACGAAAGAAGGAGATCAGCGATGACCAAACGCACCGCTGCCAAGTACAAGATCGACCGCCGCATGGGCGAAAACATCTGGGGCCGCGCCAAGTCGCCGGTGAACCGGCGCGAATACGGCCCCGGCCAGCACGGCCAGCGCCGCAAGCAGAAGCTGTCGGATTTCGGCACCCAGCTGCGCGCCAAGCAGAAGCTGAAGGGCTATTACGGCGATCTGACCGAAAAGCAGTTCAAGCGCATCTACGGCGACGCCACGCGCGTCAAGGGCGACACCGGTGAGAACCTGGTCGGCCTGCTGGAGCGGCGTCTGGATGCCGTCGTCTATCGCGCCAAGTTCGTGCCCACGATCTTTGCCGCCCGCCAGTTCGTGAACCACGGCCATGTCACCGTGAACGGCAAGCGCGTGAACATCGCCTCGTATCGCGTGAAGGAAGGCGATGTCGTCGCCGTGCGCGATCGTTCGAAACAGCTGGCGATCGTTCTGGAATCGGTTGCCCTGGCCGAGCGCGACGTGCCCGACTATATTGACGCCGACCATTCCAAGATGACCGCCACGTTCGTGCGCACGCCCTCGCTGGCGGATGTGCCCTATGCGGTGCAGATGGAGCCCAACCTCGTCGTCGAATATTACGCCAAGAACTGATCCGGCCCTGGCCAGACGGTTTCTTGCACGATTGCGGGCCGCGCCGGGGATACCGGCGCGGCCTTTTCCTTTGCCCGCAGCGCGGCAGGCGCGGGCAGATCGCAGGCAGCGGCCCGATCGGGGCCAAGGAGGACCCATGAGCGACGCCATCCGCCCGCAGCCGGGCATCATGGAGATCGCGCTTTACGAGGGCGGCAAGGCCAAGCTGGATGGCCATGCCGAGGTGGTGAAGCTCAGCTCGAACGAGAATCCGCTGGGGCCCGGCACGGCCGCGCAGGACGCGATGCGCGCCCTTGCCCTGGGCAACGGCGCGGCGGGGTTGCATCGCTATCCGTCGACCGACCACGCCGAACTGCGCGCCGCGATTGCCGAGGTGCACGACCTGGATCCGGCACGGGTGATCTGCGGCGTGGGGTCCGACGAAATCATCGCGTTCCTGTGCCAGGCCTATGCCGGTCCGGGCGACGAGGTGCTTTACAGCGAATACGGCTTCCTGATGTACAAGATCTCGGCGCAGGCGGCGGGCGCGACCCCTGTCGCCGCCCCGGAAACCGAGCGCCACACCGATGTCGATGCGCTGCTGGCCGCCGCCAGCGAACGCACCCGGCTGGTCTTCGTGGCCAACCCCAACAACCCCACGGGCACGATGATACCCATGCCCGAGATCGAGCGCCTGGCCGAGGGCCTGCCGGAACAGGCGCTGCTGGTGCTGGACGGCGCCTATGCCGAGTATATCGAGGGGTTCGACGGCGGCCAGGCGCTGGTCGAGGCGCGCGCGAATGTCATCATGACGCGCACCCTATCGAAGATCTATGGGCTGGGCGGGTTACGTGTCGGCTGGGCCTATGGGCCGCAAGCGGTGATCGATGTCCTCAACCGGGTGCGGGGGCCGTTCAACCTGTCCAGCCTGCAACTGGAGATCGGTGCGGCCGCCCTGCGCGATCAAGTCCATGTCGAGCGGTCGCGCAAGGCCAATGCCGAGGCCCGTCGCTGGCTGACCGACGCGCTGCGCGACGCCGGCACCGGGGTGGACGAAAGCCAGGGAAACTTCGTCCTGGCGCGGTTCGACGGCGCGGAAACCGCCGATGCGGTCGACGCCGCCTTGCAGCAAGAGGGGATACTGGTGCGCAAGATGGGCGGATACGGCCTGCCACAGGCCTTGCGCATCACCGTCGGCACGATGCGCGATTGCCAGCGACTTGCGGCGGTGACCGCCCGCGTGCTGGGTGAAAGGACATGACCCGGCTATATGACAAGGTCGCCCTGATCGGGCTGGGGTTGATCGCCTCGTCCATGGCGCATGCAATGCGGCGGCACGGGCTGGCCGGAGAAATCGCGGGCCATGCCCGCACCGCCGAGACCCGCAAGGCCGCGCTGGAGATCGGGATCGTTGACAGCGTTCACGAAACCGCCGCCGATGCCGTCACGGGTGCCGACCTCGTGGTGCTGGCAGTGCCCGTCGGGGCCATGGCCGATGTCGCGCAAGAGATCGGGCCGCATCTGAAACCCGGCTGCACCATCACCGATGTCGGTTCGGTCAAGCAAGCGGTGATCGATGCGGTCGCGCCGCATCTGCCGGCGGGTATTCATTTCGTGCCGGGCCATCCGCTGGCCGGGACCGAGCATTCGGGCCCTTATTCGGGTTTCGCCACCCTGTTCGAGAACCGCTGGTGGCTGATCACCCCGCTGCCCGACAGCGCGGCCGAACCCACGGCCCGGCTGCGCGCCCTGTGCGAAGCGATGGGCGCGAATGTCGAGGAAATGGACGCCGCGCACCACGATCTGGTGCTGGCGGTGGTGTCGCATACCCCGCACCTGATCGCCTATACCATGGTGGGCGTGGCCGATCACCTGCGCCGCGTGCAGCAGTCGGAAGTCATCAAGTACTCGGCCTCGGGCTTTCGCGATTTTACCCGCATCGCCGCGTCCGATCCGACGATGTGGCGCGATGTCTTCCTGACCAACAAGGAGGCGACACTGGATATCCTTGGCCGGTTCACCGAGGAACTGTTCGTTTTGCAGCGTGCCATCCGCATGGGCGACGGCGACAAGTTGTTCGAGTATTTCACCCGCACACGGGCCATCCGGCGCGGGATCATCGAAGCGGGCCAGGACACCGCGGCACCCGATTTCGGGCGCGGCAAGGCAGGCTGACATGATGCGGCGGTGCATCGCGGCGGGCATTCTGGTGCTGTCGGTCCTCGCCGGCGCCGCCCAGGCGCGCGCACCCGCCGCGTCACCCGTTCCGCCGCAACGCCCCGTGGTCGCCATCCCGGATCGGGTCGAGCGCGACGGCGCTCTGGCGCCAGCGACCAGCCTGCGTCCGCCACGCCACGACCCCGCCGCACGGGCCCGGCACGCGCGCGCGGTGCCACGCGCCGCCGGAGCGCAAACGCCCGGCCCGGCCCGGTCGGGCCTGTGCGGGCGCGCGACACTCGCAGGGCGCAGCCTGCCACCGATCGCCGGGCCGTCGCGCGGTTGCGATGTCGATGATCCGGTCAGCGTGACGCATGTTGCCGGCATTCGCCTGTCGCAGCCCGCGACCCTGGAATGCGATACCGCGCGCGCCTTTGACGACTGGGTGCGCGGCGCCATGCTGCCGGCGCTGGGCAATGCGGGGGGCGGTGTCGCCCAAATCCGGGTTGCGGCGCATTATGCCTGCCGTCCGCGCAACAATCGTCCGGGCGCGCGGATATCCGAACATGGGCGCGGCCGCGCGATCGACATCGCTGGCGTCGTGTTGTCGGACGGGCAAAGCGTGATGGTCTTGGACGACTGGCGGCGGGGCCGTTTCAGCGACGCCCTGCAGCGCATGCATCAGGCGGCCTGCGGCATCTTTCGCACCACGCTTGGTCCCGGCTCGGACGGCCATCACGAGGATCACCTGCACTTCGACCTTGCCCAACGGCGCGGCGGCGGCACCTATTGCCGATGATCCGGGCCGCGATCACCGCCGGCCCAGTGCCCGCAGGATCTGGGCGCGGTGCTGGTCACGCGCCGGAACCTCGGCCGCCTGCCGTGCCTGACCGTCAAAGCGCGGGGCGGGGGCGGGTTGCAGCCTGTCGTCCTTCAGCCAACTTTGGCGGGCGCTCAGATGCGGGTCTGACGCAGCCTCGACCGGCGACAGGACCGGGGCCACGCAGGCATCCGACCCGTCGAACACCCTGACCCAGTGATCGCGCGGTTGCGCGGCGAAGATCGCGTCAAGCCGGGCCGCCAGTTCGGGCCATGACGCCGGGTCGAACTGGTGCGCGAACTGCGGATCGTCCTCAAGCCCCAGGCATTGCAGGAACGCGGCATAGAACTTGGGTTCCAGGCATTGCACCGACATATGGCCGCCGTCGGCACAGCGATAGCACCGCGACCAATGCGGCCCGTCCAGCAGGCTCTGACCCCGGTCCATGCGGAACATCCCGCCCGGCAGCATCGAGGCGATCAAGGCCATCATATGCGCCGAACCATCGACAATGGCGGCATCGACGACAGTGCCCTGCCCGGTGCGCTGCGCCCGCCAGAGCGCGGCCAGCAGCCCGGCGATCAGATACATCGCACCGCCGCCGATATCCCCGACCAGCGTAGGCGGGGTCTGCGGCGGCTGGCCGGGCGGCGAGGCATACCAGAGTGCGCCGGAGAGCGCGATATAGTTCAGGTCGTGCCCGGCTTGTTCGGCGCGCGGCCCGTCCTGACCCCAGCCGGTCATGCGCCCATAGACCAGCGATGGCCGCATGGCGTGAATTTCCTTTGGCCCAAGGCCCAGTCGTTCCATCACGCCCGGCCGCATCCCCTCGATCAGGCCGTCGGCGCTGGCGATCAGGGCCTTGACCGTTTCCAGATCGCCGGGTGATTTCAGGTCCAGCGCGATGGTGCGCTTGCCCCTGTCCAGCAGGTTCGGCCCCGCCATGCCCGGCAGCGGCGGCCCCTCGGGGCGCTGGATGCAGATCACCTCGGCGCCCATGTCGGCCAGCCACATGCCGGCAAACGGGGCCGGCCCGATCCCCTCGATCTCGATGATGCGCAATCCTTCAAGCATCGTTGTCGCCCCTCCATTCGCCGCGCGCCTGTAGCACCTTGCGCAAGGTGCTGGGTCGGTCGGTCATGATCCCCTGCACACCCATATCCAGCAACTGCTCCATCTCTATCGCATCGTTCACTGTCCAGACCTGAACCGCGACCCCCGCGCGCCGCGCCGCGCGCACGAAGCGCGGTGACACCACACCCACGCCCTTGTACCGGACCGGCACCTGAACCACCGGAAAGTTGCCCACCGGCAGCGGCAGTCGCCAGCCGCGCAGCATCAGGCCCAGCACCTGGCGATGCGCGGGCGACCAGCAAAGACCCGCGCCCAGCGCCGCGCGAAGCCGCGCGGTGCGCCGGGGCTTGAAAGACCCCACACCCACGCGGCCAACTGCACCCATGCGCTGAAGCACCCTTGCCAGCGGGTCGATCACTGCATCGGACTTGGCCTCGATGTTGACGAAAAGGCCGGGATGTTCCTCAAGAAGGGACTCGAGCCGCGGTATTTCGGCGCCCTCGTGCGTCCGGATGCCGCGCAGATCGGACCATGCCAGATCGCCGATGGCACGCGGATCGCCCGTCATCCGCTCTAACGTGGGATCATGGTGGATCACCACCACGCCATCACGGGTGGCATGCACATCCAGTTCGACATGGCTATAGCCCAGCCCCACCGCATGCGCGAAGGCGGGAAGGGTGTTTTCCTCGACCTCAAGCGAACCGCCGCGATGGGCGATCGCCTTCGAAAGCGGATGGTCGAGAAACGCGAAACGGCGGGCCATGCGGCATCATGCGAAATTCTGCGCAGGTGTCGAGGGGGCATGTCTGACGCTTCCCTTCCGGCCCGGTCCGCGATAACCAGAACGCCAAGGAGGCGTGCCATGTCCACCATTCTTGAGCGTATCAAGGCCTACAAGCTGGAAGAGGTCGCTGCCGCCAAGGCGGCGACGCCGCTGGCCGCGATAGAGGCGCGCGCCCGCGCGGCCTCGGCCCCGCGGGGTTTTCACAAGGCGTTGCACCAGGCTTCGCGCAACGGCTATGGCCTGATCGCCGAGATCAAGAAGGCCAGCCCGTCCAAAGGGCTTATCCGCGCCGATTTCGACCCGGCCGCATTGGCACGCGCCTATGCCGAGGGGGGCGCGGCCTGCCTTTCGGTCTTGACCGACAGCCCCAGCTTTCAGGGCGCCGATGCCTATCTGGGCGCGGCGCGCGCGGCCGTCAGCCTGCCCGCCCTGCGCAAGGACTTTCTGTATGATCCCTGGCAGGTCGTGCAATCGCGTGCGCTTGGGGCCGATTGCATCCTGATCATCATGGCCTCGGTCAGCGATGCCCAGGCGGCCGAACTGGAAGATGCGGCATTCGCCTGGGGCATGGACGTTCTGATCGAGGTTCACGACCTTGCCGAACTTGAGCGGGCCATCACGCTGAAATCCCCCATGATCGGCATCAACAACCGCAATCTGAATACGTTCGAGGTCACGCTGGATACGACGCGAAAGCTGGCGCGGCTGGTGCCGGACGATCGCATGATCGTCTGCGAAAGCGGGCTTTTCGTGCCCGATGACCTGGCCGACATGGCGCGCTATGGCGCGCGCAGCTTCCTGATCGGGGAAAGCCTGATGCGCCAGGACGATGTCACCGCCGCGACGCGCGCGCTTCTGGCCAACCCGCTGACTGGCGACGGGAACTGAACCATGGCCGAACTGACCCATTTCGATAGCCAGGGCCGCGCGCATATGGTCGATGTCGGCGACAAGGCGACCACCGCGCGCACCGCCATTGCCTGCGGCCATGTCGTGATGAAGCCCGAGACACTGGCCCATGTCACCGCGGGCACGGCAGCGAAAGGTGACGTACTGGGCGTCGCGCGACTGGCCGGTATCATGGCCGCGAAGAAATGCGCGGATCTGATCCCGCTCTGTCATCCGCTGCCGATCACGCATGTTTCGGTCGACCTGGCGGCCGATGCCGATCTGCCCGGCGTGCGGATCACGGCCGAGGTACGCACCACCGGCAAGACCGGCGTCGAGATGGAGGCCCTGACCGCGGTTTCGGCCGCCGCGCTGACCGTCTATGACATGCTCAAGGCCGTCGAGAAATCCATGCGGATCGGCGGCATCGAGGTCGTGCGCAAGGAAGGCGGCAAATCCGGCGTCTATACCCGCGATGGTGCGCCATGATCGCCGTCGAAGAGGCATTAGCGCGGGTCTTTTCCCTGTGCGCGCCCCTGACGACCGAGACCGTCCCCCTCAGGCGTGCGGCTGGCCGCGTGCTGGCCGAACCCGCCGCCGCCGGGCGCGATCAGCCGCCGTTTGCGGCATCGGCCATGGACGGCTATGCGCTGGCCGGCCCGGTATCGCCGGGCCAGGGCTTTCGCGTCATCGGCGAAGCGGCGGCGGGCCATGCCTTTGACGGAAGCGTCGGTCCGGGCGAGGCGTTGCGCATTTTCACGGGCGCCCCCCTGCCCGCCGGCACCGACCAGGTGGTCATCCAGGAGGATGTGGAACGCGACGGCGACCGTATCACCTTGCGCGACATGCTCGATCAGGGCAGCCATGTTCGACCGGCGGGGCAGGACTTTCGCGCCGGTGATCTGATCACCGCACCCCGACGCCTGCGTCCAGTCGATCTGGCCTTGCTGGCGGCGATGAATATCGCCGAGGTTCGTGTTTTCCGGCGCCCCGTGGTGGCCATCATCGCCACCGGCGACGAACTGGTCATGCCAGGCGAAGCGCCGCGCCCGGATCAGATCGTGGCCTCGAACGGCTTTGCGCTCAAGGCGATGGTCGAGGCCGAGGGCGGCATTGCCCGGCTGCTGCCCATCGCGGGCGACAGTGACGCGCAGTTGCGCGCCGTTCTCGACATGGCGCGCGGGGCGGATGTGATCGTGACCATCGGCGGGGCCTCGGTCGGCGATCATGACCTCGTCGCCAGCACGACGCGCAGGCTGGGGGCCGAACCGTCCTTCTACAAGATCGCCATGCGCCCCGGCAAACCACTGATGGCCGGACGGCTGTTTGACGCGCTGATGCTGGGCCTGCCCGGAAACCCGGTCTCGGCCATCGTCTGCGGCCACCTGTTCCTGCTGCCCGCGCTGCGCGCCCTTTCCGGACTTGGCGCCCTGCCCGCACCGACGCGCGCGGCCACGCTTGCTGACGCGGTCGGTGCGAACGGGCCGCGCGCCCATTACATGCGCGCCCGGCTTGAACCCGAAGGACGGATTCGACCCTTCGATAACCAGGACAGCGCGATGCTTGGCATCCTGGCGGCGGCCGACGCGTTGCTGATCCGCCCGGTCGCGGACCCGGCGCGCAACGCGGGGCATCCGGTGCGCTATATCCCGCTTTGAGCGTTGACTTGCGCCGTGAACATGCGTAGAACTTATGGTGAACTTTCCTGCCTCGGCCCTGTTCGGGGTCGGCGCCCAACCGCAGGGGGACACCCGCGCATGCTCACCCGCAAACAGCTTGAATTGCTGGAACTGATCGACACCTGCATGAAGCGCGATGGCGTTCCGCCATCATTTGACGAGATGAAGGATGCGCTGAACCTGCGATCCAAATCGGGGATTCACCGGCTGATCACCGCGCTGGAAGAGCGCGGCTTCATCCGCAGGCTTGCGCACCGCGCCCGCGCGATCGAAGTGATCCGCATGCCCGACAAAGCGGTCGGTCACGACACCACTGGCAGCCGCAGCGCGCCGCGCGTGATCGAAGGCGGGCGCGCCGCCACCGCCACAGCCGCACCACGGGTTCAGGCGCTGGAGCTGCCGGTCATGGGGCGGATCGCCGCCGGCACACCGATCGAGGCGATTTCCGAAGTCTCGCATATGGTCGCCGTTCCGGGCTCGATGCTGTCAGGACAGGGCCAGCACTACGCGCTTGAGGTGCGCGGCGATTCGATGATCGACGCCGGAATCAACGATGGCGACATCGTCGTGATCCGCGAACAAACAACCGCCGACAATGGCGATATCGTCGTCGCACTGGTCGACGGGCAGGAAGCGACGCTCAAACGCTTCCGCCGGATGCGCGGAATGATCGCGCTTGAAGCCGCGAATCCCGCCTATGAAACGCGCATCCTCCGCGACGACCAGGTGCAGGTTCAGGGCCGGCTGGTCGGCCTCATTCGCAGCTATTGACCGGTTCCGACGACCGGACCCGTCCCTTGCGGACCACTTGGGTCTGCGGATCGGTCCTGCCAGGGCAGCAAATCGCATCTCCTGTCCCACCCCTGTGCGGGACACGCTCAACGCGATGCGGTCCATGGCCGATCGCCCGACAGATCATGCGCCAGGCGCCAGCGAATCGTGTCGCCCTGCCGGTATGCGGCCCGCGCGCCCGACCTGGACAGCGCATCGGCGTCGATTACCTGGCACCCCTCGGGCGGAGGATCGCGCGGGGTGACATTCAACACCGCAACCATGCCCGGTCCGCAATGGGCATTCAAAAGCTCGGATGCGCGCTGCCCCGTCAGATGCAGCCATGTGCGGCCGTCGAACGTGAATTGCGCGGGACCGTCGTCCGCGGCGATCAACCGCGCTGCGGCGCTCGCCTGATCGGCGTCATCGCCATCGGCCTCAAGCCAGTTGCGCGCCACGAACCCGTTGCCGCGTGCGCGTGTCAGGGCGCGCCCGTCCGGCGTCTGAACCCCGACCAGCGCGCCGTTTTCCGAGATCAGCAACGCCGGCCGTTCAACCAGGCCCCAGCCGGCCATCGCCGCCGCCACGACGGCAAGCCCGGCCACACGGGCGCGACCGGGCCAGAGCATGAACCACAATGTCCCGAGGGCGAGCGCGGGCAGCACCGCCGCATGGGGCGCAGCAACCATGCGCACCGCGTTGTCGAATCCGGAAACCCAGTGGGCCACCGCCATGATCCAGCGCGCGCCGGCCTCAAGCAAGACAAGGCCGGCCCCTTCCAGCCCGATCGGCCAAAGCACCGCCGCCAGCACCGCGGCCGGCATCACCAGAACCCCCATCAGCGGCACGCTGAGCAGGTTGGCGATCAGCCCGTATTCCGCGATCCTGTGGAAATGCGCGGCGGCCACCGGCGCCGTGGCCAGCCCCGCCACCAGCGAGCACATCACGACCCCCACAACGGCGCGCCGCCAGCGCGGCACCCGCGCGCGGCCGGCGGCGGCAAGCGCGCGTCGTCGCTGCCATCCGAACACGACGACCAACGCGACAGTCGCCGCGAACGACATCTGGAAACCGGCCGACAACAACGCCTCGGGTCGCCAGATCAGGATCAGCGCGGCGGCAAGGGCCACCGATCGCAACGAAAATACGCGCCGGTCGAACAAGACCGCGCCCAGCATCACCACCGCCATCACAAAGGCGCGCTGCGTCGCCACGTTCCCGCCTGAAAGCGCCAGATAGAAGATCGCCGCCGCCATCGCCCCCAGCGCCGCCCATTTGCGGATCGGCCAGCGCAGCGCAACGGTGGGAAGCAAGGCAAGGCCCGCGTTCAACGCGCCGAACACGGTGCCGGTCAAAAGCCCCATGTGCAGCCCCGAAATCGCCAGGAGATGCGCCAGGTTGGAGCGCCGCAAGGCCTCGGTCGTGGACAGTTCGACGCCTGACCGATCCCCGGTCAGAATCGCAGCCACGAAGGCACCCGCCTCACCGGGTATGCGGTCGCGAATGCCCGCGCTGATATGCAACCGCAGGCGCGCGATCGACAGGGCCAGGCCGGGCTCGGGCGGGCCGATGGCCAGCACCGGGTTGCGCGTATAGCCGACGGCGCCGAGCCCGGCAAACCAGGCCAACCGGCGAAAGTCGAACCCGCCGGGTTCGACCGGGCCGCCGGGAGGGCCAAGATGCCCCGTCAGCCCGATCCGCGTGCCCGGAACCGGATCGACATCAAGGGTCTCGCCGTGCAGCGAGACGCGGACGCGCGTCGGCAGACGGCCCAGCGCGACATCGTGCAACACGACCTGATCGAGCGTCAGGCGCAGCGCATCCGAGACCGACCGATCCACAGCGACGATCCGCCCCTCGACCGGGCCATAGTATCGCCAGCCCAGCACGGGTGCGGCCACGGAATGCGCCCGCCATCCCGCCAGCAGGAAACCGGCCGCCATCAGGGCCGCGGCAATCGCCACGGGGCGCGCACGCTCTGGCCCCAGGGCGCCCAGAGCCGCGCACAAGCCACATGCCAACGCCGCGCCAAGCCAGCCGGTGGCAGACGGTTCCTGCGACAGGGCGAAATAGGCCCCGACCCCCAGTCCAAGAAGGACCGGCACGAACGCAAACAGATGGCCGCGTGCCGCGTTCAGCGCATCCAGCGGGGCCAGGAACGCCGCGCGCCATGGCCAACGCGGCGATGCCGGGCGGGTCGAAAGGGCCGGGCTATGCACTTGTTCTTGCCTGCGTCATTGCCTAGAGCAGGCGCAAGCCTATCTGCCGAATGGTTTCCGAAAGGTTAATCCGCCATGTCCGAGCCCGTCGTCACCCGCTTTGCCCCCTCGCCCACCGGCTTTCTGCATATCGGCGGGGCGCGGACGGCATTGTTCAACTGGCTTTACGCACGCGGGCGTGGCGGAAAGTTCCTGTTGCGGATCGAGGATACCGATCGTGCGCGCTCAACCCCAGAGGCGACCGAGGCCATCCTCAAGGGCCTGACATGGCTGGGGCTCGACTGGGATGGCGAAGCCGTCAGCCAGGCCGCGCGCGCCGATCGCCACGCCGAGGTCGCCCGCGAAATGCTGGCGCGCGGCCATGCCTACAAGTGCTTTTCGACGCAAGACGAGATCGAGGCCTTTCGCGAAGCCGCCCGCGCCGAGGGGCGCTCGACCCTGTTTCAAAGCCCGTGGCGCGACGCCGATCCGGCCACCCATCCGGCCGCTCCCTATGCGATCCGTCTCAAGGCCCCGCGTGACGGCGAAACGGTGATCGAGGACGCGGTTCAGGGGCGTGTCGTCTTTCGCAACGACCAGCTGGATGACATGGTTTGTTTACGTTCGGATGGTAGCCCTACCTACATGCTGGCTGTCGTCGTCGACGATCATGACATGGGCGTGACGCATATCATCCGCGGCGATGACCACCTGAACAATGCCGCGCGACAGGTGCAGGTCTACGCCGCGATGGGGTGGGATGTGCCGGTCTTTGCGCATATTCCGCTGATACATGGCGAGGACGGCAAAAAGCTGTCGAAGCGCCACGGCGCGCTGGGGGTCGAGGATTATCAGCGCATGGGCTACCCGGCCGCTGCGCTGCGCAACTATCTGGCGCGCCTGGGCTGGAGCCACGGAAACGACGAATTCTTTACCGACGACCAGGCGCGCGCCTGGTTCGATCTGACCGGGATCAACCGCGCCCCTGCCCGGCTTGACCTGAAGAAACTTGACCATCTGGCCGGATTGCATTTTTCGGCCATGGACGATGCCGCGGCGCTGCGCGAACTGGAACAATACCTTGCCGTAACCGGCGCCCCCGCCCTGAGCCCGCAGCAGCGCGAGGGGCTGTTGCAGGCGATGCCCGTGGTCAAGGAAAAAGCCAAGAACTTCAACCAGATAATCGAAAAGGCGCATTTCGTTCTGACCACCCGCCCGATCGAGCCCGATGCGAAAGCAAGCGCGACGCTGACTGATGTATCCCGTGGTATACTGGCCGAATTGACGCCGCAGATGCAAAATGCTAGCTGGGAGCGCGACAGACTCGAAGCGATCGTGAGCGATTGCGCCGCAAAGCACGGGCTGGGCCTTGGCAAGATCGCGCAGCCCTTGCGGGCCGCCCTTGCAGGACGCACAGTTTCGCCAAGCGTGTTCGACATGATGCTGATTCTGGGACGAGACGAGACCTTGGCCCGCCTGGCCGATGCCTGCAACCGCACCAGCGGATGACAGGGCATGGGGGCCGGGTCTGCCGACAACAAAGCGAGGAAAGCGATGGCTGAAAAAGAAAAAACCGCGAAGCTGGCGATCGGAGACAAGACGCTGGAGTTGCCGATGCTGTCGCCGACTGTCGGCCCCGAGGTGATCGACATCCGCAAGCTTTATGCGCAGGGCGACATCTTCACCTTTGATCCCGGCTTCACGTCAACGGCCGCCTGTTCGTCAACGATCACCTATATTGATGGCGACAAGGGCGAGCTGCTCTATCGCGGTTATCCGATCGAACAACTGGCCGAGAAGTCGCACCATCTGGAAGTGTGCTATCTGCTTCTTTACGGCGAACTGCCGAATGCGCAGCAGATGATCGATTTCGAAACCCGCGTCACGCGCCACACGATGGTGCATGAACAGATGCACAACTTCTTCCGCGGCTTCCGCCGCGATGCACATCCGATGGCGACCATGGTGGGCGTGGTCGGGGCGATGTCGGCCTTCTATCACGACTCGACCGATATCAACGATCCCTGGCAGCGCGAGGTCGCCGCGATCCGCATGATCGCCAAGCTGCCGACGATCGCGGCCATGGCCTACAAGTATTCGATCGGCCAGCCCTTCGTGTATCCGAAGAACTCGCTCGATTACGCCGGGAACTTCCTGCACATGTGCTTTGGCGTCCCGGCCGAGGACTATGTCGTCGATCCGATCCTGGCCAAGGCCATGGACCGGATCATGATGCTGCACGCCGATCACGAACAGAACGCCTCGACATCGACGGTGCGTCTTGCCGGCTCGTCCGGCGCCAACCCGTTCGCCTGCATCGCCGCCGGCATTGCCTGCCTGTGGGGGCCAGCCCATGGCGGCGCCAACCAGGCCTGCCTGGAAATGCTGCGCGAGATCGGTTCGGTCGATCGCATCCCCGAATACATCGCGCGCGCCAAGGACAAGGACGATCCGTTCCGCCTGATGGGCTTTGGCCACCGGGTCTACAAGAATTTTGACCCGCGGGCCAAGGTGATGAAGGAATCCGCCGACGAGGTGCTGGACCTTCTGGGTGTCAAGGACAACGAAACGCTCAAGGTCGCCAAGGAACTGGAGCGGATCGCGCTTGAGGACGACTATTTCGTCGACAAGAAGCTCTATCCGAATGTCGATTTCTATTCCGGCATCATCCTTGAGGCAATGGGCTTTCCGACCTCGATGTTCACGCCGATCTTTGCGCTGTCGCGTACCGTTGGCTGGATTTCGCAATGGAAGGAAATGCTGGCCGACCCTCAGCAAAAGATCGGCCGCCCGCGCCAGCTTTATACCGGCAAGGCACGGCGCGACTATATCGAGGTCGAAACCCGCTGAACGGGCCATTGACACAGCGACGCCGCCCCGTGGGGCGGCGTTTGCCTTGACAGGATCGTCGCCACGGGCAGCGACGATCAGTCGCGCGGTTGGGCGCGCTCAACCACGCGGGCCAGGAAACTGGCGCCGACAGGGGTGATGTCATCGTTGAAATCATACCGGGGATGATGCAGCCCGGCACCGTCACCCTGCCCCAGGAACAGGTAGGATCCGCGCCGGCGTTCGAGCATGAAGGCGAAGTCCTCCGCCCCCATGACCGGCTCGCAAATGCCCGCATCGCCACTGACCTCGCGGGCAACGTCGAGGGCGAAATCGGTTTCATCGGCGTGGTTCACCGTGGCCGGATAGCCGCGCTCGAAATCAATGTCGGCGCTGACGCCCATGGCCTGCGCGATCCCGTTGACGATCTCGTGGCATCGTTTCTCGACCATGTCCTGCACGGCCTTGTCATAGGTGCGCACCGTCGCGCAGAACCAGCCGCTTTCGGGGATGATGTTGTCGGCACTGCCGGTATGGATCTGTGTCACCGACAGGACCATCGCGTCCGTTCCCTTGCGGTTGCGGCTGACGATGGTTTGCAGCGCCGCCACCATCGACACAATGGCTGCCACCGGATCAACGGCGCCCTCGGGGTGGGCGCCATGCCCGCCGCGGCCGGTGACGGTAACGGTCAACGTGTCAACCGCCGCCATGATCGGGCCGGGCCGGGTTTCGAACCTGCCTTGCGGCACACCGGGGGCATTGTGCAGCGCATAAATCTGGTCGATCTCGAACCGTTCCATCACGCCGTCGCGCACCATGACACCGGCGCCACCGCCCCATTCCTCGCCCGGCTGAAAGATCAGGGCCACCCGCCCGGCGAAATTGCGGGTCTCGGCCAGGTAACGCGCCGCGCCCAGCAGCATCGTGGTATGCCCGTCATGTCCGCAGGCATGCATCTTGCCGTCCACGACCGAGGCATGCGGCAGACCGGTTTCCTCGGTGATGGGCAAGGCGTCGGTATCGGCGCGCAAACCGATCGTGGGCCCTGCCCCCTGCCCGTTTATGATGCCGATCACGCCGCTTTCGGCGATGCCTTCGTGCACCTCGTCGACGCCGAAGGCGCGCAACTTCTCGACAATGAATGCCGCCGTGCCGTGGCAATCGAAACGGGTTTCCGGATGCATGTGCAGATGCCGCCGCCATTCGGTCAGATCGGGGGCGAATTCGGCAATGCGGTTGAGGACAGGCATGGTGGACTCCGGCTGGTGCTTGGGCGATACCGGGCCATCTTCACCGAAAACGGGGCGGGTGCAATGGCCGACAAGACGCTGATCGACAACCCCGACGGCGGACTGCCGCGGCTGGCCGAGATCATGCGGCGGCTGCGCGCGCCCGAGGGGGGCTGCCCGTGGGATATCGAACAGGATTTCGACTCGATCGCGCCCTATACGATCGAGGAAGCCTATGAAGTCGCCGACGCCATCGCCCGGCAGGACTGGGACGGGCTGCGCGGTGAACTGGGCGATCTGTTGTTTCAGGCGGTCTATCATGCCCAGATGGCTGACGAGGCCGGGCATTTCACGCTGGATGACGTGATCCGCACGATCTCGGACAAGATGATCGCGCGCCATCCGCATGTCTTTGGCACGGCTGCGATCGCAAGCGCCGAGGACCAGAACCGCGCCTGGGAGGCCATGAAGGCAGCCGAGCGCGCGGGGCGCGCGCAAACCGGCGTGCTGGACGATGTGCCGCTGGCGCTTCCGGCCCTGATGCGCGCGATCAAGCTGCAAAACCGCGCCGCGCGCGTGGGTTTCGACTGGCCGGAAATTGGCCAGGTGGTGGACAAGATCACCGAGGAAGCGCGCGAACTGACCGAGGCGCGCGAAGCGCTTTCGCAGGACGCGATCACCGAGGAATTCGGCGATCTTCTGTTCGTCATGGCCAACCTGGCGCGGCATCTGAAGATCGACCCCGAAGCCGCGCTGCGCGCCGCGAATGCCAAGTTCACGCGCCGGTTCCAGGCGATTGAGGCGGCGTTGGCCAGGACCGGGCGCAGGCCCGCCGACAGCACGCTTGAGGAAATGGACGCGCTGTGGAACGCTGCGAAGGCTGTGGAAAAATCGCACGACAGGGGTTGAGCGGGCGACAATCGCCGCACCGGCGTCAGAAGAACTGCTCGCGGATCAGCCGCTCTTCCAGCCCGTGACCGGGATCGAACAGCAAACGGTGGCGGATATTGGGCTCGGACCGGATCTCGACCGAGACGACATCGCGCACCGGCTGGGCATCGGCATCGGCCATGACCGGACGCTTGGCCGGGTCCAGAACATCGAATCGCACGACGGCCGATTTCGGCAGCAAGGCACCGCGCCAGCGGCGGGGCCGGAACGCCGCCATCGCCGTCAGCGCCAGGACATCCGCGCCGATGGGCAGAATGGGGCCGTGGGCCGAATAGTTATAGGCCGTCGAGCCCGCAGGCGTTGCAACCAGCGCACCGTCGCAGACCAGTTCCTTCATCCGCACCTTGCCATCGACCGAGATGCGCAGCCGCGCCGCCTGTGGCCCGGCGCGCAGCAATGACACCTCGTTGATCGCAAGCGCCTCGTGCTTTTCGCCGGTGACGGTGACGGCACACATGCTCAGTGGGTTGAGGACTTCTTCGCCCGCCATATCCAGCCGCTCGTCCAGGTCATCGTCGGAATAGGCGTTCATCAGAAAGCCCACCGTTCCCCGGTTCATCCCGTAGACCGGCGTATCCAGCGCCTGGCTTGCGCGCAGCGTGGCCAGCATGAAGCCGTCGCCGCCCAGCGCGACGATCACGTCGGCATCATGCAGGGGAACATCGCCATAACGCGCAATCAGCGCACTGCGCGCAGCGATCGCCGACGGCGCAGAGCTGGCCAGGAATGCGATCGCCTTTTTCCGTGCTCGTGCCATGACCTGCCCTTGCTGCGCCCCTTGACATGGCCGAGTCCTCGACAGGCTCAAACCGCCGGTCAGGTTTCGCAAAAGCGGCAAGCGCATGCAATCGGAAAGGCACATTTCGCTTTCTCGCCGGCTTGCGGCGTTTTCGTCGCTTTTCGCCCGCACAGCCTTGGGGTAAAGAGCGGCAAGACAAATTCGGCGCGGGAGACGGGCATGACCACCACCGACAAGGGCTTTTTCACCGAAACACTGGCCGAGCGTGATGCGGCCCTCTTCGATGCCATCCGGCAGGAGCTGGGGCGCCAGCGTGACGAGATCGAGTTGATCGCATCGGAAAACATCGTCAGCCGCGCCGTGATGGAAGCCCAGGGTTCGGTGATGACCAACAAATACGCCGAAGGGTATCCGGGAAAACGCTATTACGGTGGCTGCCAGTTTGTCGATATTGCCGAATCCCTTGCCATCGAGCGCGCATGCCGGTTGTTCGACTGCGCCTTTGCGAATGTGCAGCCGAATTCCGGAAGCCAGGCGAACCAGGGGGTCTATACCGCGCTCTTGCAGCCGGGCGACACGATTTTGGGGATGAACCTGGCGTCGGGCGGACATCTGACGCATGGGGCGGCCCCCAACCAGTCGGGCAAGTGGTTCAACGCCGTTCAATACGGCGTGCGCCAGCAGGACCAGCGCATCGACTATGACCAGGTGGCCGAACTGGCACAGGCCCACAAGCCCAAGCTGATCATTGCCGGGGGTTCCGCGATTCCGCGGGTGATCGACTTCGCGAAATTCCGCGAGATCGCCGACAATGTCGGGGCGTATCTGCTGGTCGATATGGCGCATTTCGCCGGGCTGGTGGCTGGCGGCGCGCATCCTTCGCCGTTTCCGCATGCGCATGTCGCCACCACGACCACGCACAAGACCCTGCGCGGCCCGCGCGGCGGCATGATCCTGACCAATGACGAGGCGCTGGCGAAAAAGATCAACTCGGCCATCTTTCCGGGCATTCAGGGCGGCCCGTTGATGCATGTGATCGCCGCCAAGGCCGTCGCCTTTGGCGAGGCCCTCCGGCCCGAGTTCAAGGACTATGCCGCGCAGGTCGTCGGCAATGCCCGCGCCCTGGCCGATCAGTTGCAAAAAGGCGGGCTGGACATCGTCACCGGCGGCACCGACACCCATGTGATGCTGGTCGATCTGCGGCCCAAGGGCGTGAAGGGCAACGCCACCGAAAAGGCCCTGGGGCGTGCGCATATCACCTGCAACAAGAACGGCATCCCCTTCGACCCCGAGAAGCCGACCGTCACATCCGGCGTGCGCCTGGGCACGCCTGCCGGCACGACGCGCGGCTTTGGCGAGGAAGAGTTCCGCCAGATCGCCGACTGGATCGTCGAGGTGGTCGACGGGCTGGCGGTCAACGGCGAAGACGGCAACGGCGAGGTCGAGGCAGCGGTCAAAGCCAAGGTTGCCGCGCTCTGCGCGCGCTTTCCAATCTATCCGGGATTGTAACCGCTGACCGTGATGCCCCACACCACGCGCGACCTGGAGCGCCTTTTGGGTGACATGGTGCGTGCGCGCCTGCCGCAACGCTGGCGTGAACCGGTTCTCTTTGTGCTGAAACACCTGTGGGCCGGGGTCTATGGCGGCATTCTGCTGGTTGCCATGACCCTTACGCGCATCCTCTGGAATTCAGACTGGCCGGTGGCACGTTATGACGTTCTGCTGGCCGTTGCGGTCCTGGCACTGGCGGCGTTCCTGTGGACCCGCGTCGAATCGGTGCCCGAGGCGCGTGCCATGGCGCTGTTCGGCCTGCCGGGGCTGGGTATGGAATGGTTCAAGGTCGGCGCGGGAAACTGGTCCTACCCTGAGCCGGGCCACCTTGTTCTCTTTGACGTGCCGTTGTTCGTGGGGTTCATGTATGCGGCGGTCGCCAGCTGCATCCTGCGCATGATCCGGCTGTTCGACATGCGGTTCGCCCCGTTCCCGCCGTTCGCGGCATCGGTCGGGCTGGCGGCGTTGATCTATGTGAACTTCTTCACCTCGCACATGCTGCCGGATATCCGGATCGCCCTGTTTGCGGGGTCGGTCGCACTGTTCTGGCGCACCAGGATCTGGTTTCGCGTCGCCGGGCGCGATTACTGGATGCCGATGTTGCTGTCCACGGTCCTGTCGGCGCTGGGGATTTGGCTGGCCGAGAATCTGGGCACGCTGACCGGCACCTGGCTTTATGACGGCCAGTCGCCGGGCGAAAAGGTCAGTCTGGCAACCCTGGGGTCATGGTATCTGTTCCTGCTGGTGGCTTTTTCGGCGGTTTCGACGCAATGTCGCCATGCGCTGTCGCGCCAGCCGGTGCGCCGGCGTCAAAGATAGCCGCGCCACACCAGAACCGCGATCAGCCCGACCCCCGTCACCAGCAGCGCAAAAGCGATCGAGCCCGCAACGCTTAACAAGAACTGCCAGCGGCGCTCGGCGGCACCAAGCGGGCGCAGATAATCCAGCACCACGCGGCCCGACCGGCGAAGGCTGGCATCATCCAGACGCCGACGCAGCCGCGGATGCCCGGCCATCGCCTCGGCCTGCGCAAGATCATCAGCGGCCCTGCGAACGTTGCGGGGAAGGTGTCGGCCGCGCTGCCTGAGCGCCGCCTCAAGCGTCTGGCCACGCGCGCCCAGCCGACGGCGCATCAGGCCGGTGACCTGCCGGGCAAGATCCTCGATATCGACAGCAACGGACATGATCGGCCTTGGTCTGGGGCAGGACAACGCTATCGCGGACCAAAGGAGATTCGCAATCTCTGCGAACGAGGCGGTTGCAACACCCCCGCCCTGCCCCTATCGCTGCCATCGACACAATCAAGCGCGGGTTCCAGCATGCTGCACAGGGTTCGTCACGGCAAGAGCACCGAGCTTCCGGCGCTCCTGATCGTTCATGGCCTGTTCGGATCGGCGCGCAATTGGGGCGCCATCGCCAAACGCCTGAGCGACACGCGCGCTGTGGTCGCCGTGGACATGCGCAACCACGGCGCAAGCCCCTTCGCCGGCACCCACAGCTATGCGGATCTGGCCCGTGATCTGGCCGAGGTGATCGCGGATGAGGGTCAGCCGATGGACGTGGTCGGGCATTCGATGGGCGGCAAGGCGGCCATGGTGCTGGCCCTGACCCGGCCCGAACTGACCAATCGGCTGGTGGTCGCGGATATTGCCCCGGTCGCCTATGACCACAGCCAGGCGCATCTGATCGAGGCGATGCGAGCGATGCCGCTTGACGGGCTGACCACGCGATCCGAGGCCAGCGATCGCCTTGCCGCCAGCGTTCCAGACCCGCAGGTGCGGGCCTTTTTGCTGCAATCGCTGGACCTGCGCGCGGACCCGCCGCGCTGGCGACTGAACCTGGACGTTCTGGAACGCGAGATGGACGCCATCACCGGCTGGCCCGACGATCCCGCGTTTCAGCCATATTCCGGGCCGGCCTTGTTCTTTAGCGGTGGCGCATCGGACTATGTGCGCCCCGAACACCGCGCCCGGATCAAGGCGCTGTTCCCAAAGGCCCGCATGGCGAAATTGCCAGGCGCCGGACACTGGCTGCATGCCGAACAGCCGCGCGCCTTCGAACAGACCTTGCGCGTGTTTCTGGATTGAGGCGCGCGCCGGTAGCGAGCGGGATCAGGCCTCTTGCAGCCGGCGGGCCACAAGCCAGCTGACGACGAGACCCAGCACTGCGCCTGACGCTGCGAACAGAACGATCGCGCGGGTCTCGTAAAGCCCCATGCTCAGTGCGGCCACCACGCCGATACCGGCCAGCGTCACGCCAATGAACAGAAACAGGATCATCATCAATCGAAGCATCGCACCCTCGTCGCATGTGTTTTCGCACTTATGCTTGCGCTACGGTCCGCTGTCCTTGACATGGCGCAAACCCGAAACCGGGCATCGATCAGTCACGGCAACGCAGCCGCGCATTCATCACCCCGGTGTCACCTGTGGCCGACCCCGGCGCAATACGACAGCCGCTTGCCTGTTCGGCGGCGGCCAGCATCGCCGGTCGCAATCCGCCGTGACCAGAGCGCGGCACATATCCCATCCGCACGATCTGAACATGCCCGATCGCCCCCGTGCGCTGAACCCAAACACGAAATTCTCGGTCCCCCATCCGGATCACCGCCGGTTCGATGCCGCGATAGCGCGGACTGGGCGACGCCCCGCAGGCCGCAACTAGGATCGGCAGAATCAGGCAACACAAGCAGGTTGTGACAGGACGCATCGCATGATCGTGCCAATCAAGGGTTAACGGAACCTTACCGCCCGAGAAACACCCCTTGCCCGCCTGCCACGGCTTTTGCTATGGGACGCAGGCGGGTGATTAGCTCAGTTGGTAGAGCGCTTCGTTTACACCGAAGATGTCGGGAGTTCGAGTCTCTCATCACCCACCATTCTATCAAGCAAAATCAAATACTTATACTAACTCCCGTCGCGCGATGTGTAGCAAGTCGTGGTGCGGGCTGTGGTGCAGATTCTCTGTGCCGACCTGGTCCCGTGTGGGTTGGATCATGCTCTTCGTAGCTGCGAATCAAAACCGGAACCGGCTGACTTTTCCTCATCCGCCGCCCCGTCCCGCGTCCAGAAGCTCACGCAGAGCGCGCACGCGGGACGGGGTGATCGTCGGGTCACTCCCGCAGGAGATGATCCTGATGAACGCGATCCACGCCTGTTCGTTCGGTGTCAGTTCCACCCACGACCCGGAAGGTGCCGTGGGAAGGGTGAGGACCATGTCGCTCATCGATTTCTGC